>Ga0193706_1000709_pt1 | contig 17381 bp, 14 predicted proteins | sample U3c1metaG_FD_160130 | JGI IMG/M metagenome (GOLD analysis project Ga0193706, IMG submission 160130) | Soil microbial communities from a riparian zone of the East river system, Colorado, United States - U3c1 | ecosystem: Environmental > Terrestrial > Soil > Riparian zone | place: USA: East River... | reverse complement strand
CCCTGGTCCCCGCCGCTCGCTCCAGCATCGCCTCCGAAAACCTGGGGGGGCGATGTAAAAAATGGCAGACGACCCTGACGTATGCGGACCAGCACCGGTTCCTCGGTGATGAGCGTGCGCGTCCAGGCACGCTGTCCGTCGGGGGCAGGGGTGGGGGGGAAGGCGAGCCCGGCGCGGACGCGGTAGAGGCCCGGTCGGTCGAAGACCATGTTGGGGCACATTTCGCCGATCCAAACGTCGATGCTGCGCGTCGCCCCGGCGGCGAGCGAGTCGACGAGCTCGCGTGGGATGGCACGGCGCGACGACGGCAGCCCGCAGTGCGCCGATCCGTCGGGGCCGTCGATGTCGAAGAGCAAGTTGTCGCGCCGCGCGTGCACGCGCACTTCGCGCCGGCCGACGTTCTTGAGGGTGAGCGTGGTGGCGACCGTCTTTTCGTCGGAGCTGTCAACCCGGGCCGGCGCGAGGAGCTTGAGCCGCGGACCATTCGGATCGTCGCCCGCCTCGGTGCTTTCCCAGCCGGAGGCGGAAACCGGTGCCGGCGCTGCGAGGACGAAGCGCTCCGACGCGATCTCCTTGGCCGGCGCTACCGGAGGCGCGACCATCGACGGTTCGGCGATGAAGGGGGGACGGGGGGCGGTTCGCGGCGCACTTTTGGTCTCGGGAAAGCCCAGCTTGGCCGTGACGCGCGCGCCGGGTACGAGAGCCTTCGCCTCCGATTCCGAGAAACAGTAGAGCGCCGGGCTCACCACCTCTTCGTAACGGCTGCCCGGTCCGAGCACGATGGCGCGATCTTCGACGACGGAGGTCGGACGAAGCTCGGGCGGCAGGCGGCAAACGACGGGGGGCGGTGGTTTCTTCTTGGGACCCGTTTTGCCGTACGGATCGTCGAGTCCACCGGCTTCGGGCGGCTCGATCTCGAAGCTGAGCAAACGGCCATCGGCGGCGATACGCAGCGGGACCTCGCCGTCGTTGGTCACCACCATCTTCCACGGGCCGGCAATGTCGGGCGCCTCGATCCGCAGTGCGATGCGGGGCAGCGACAGCGACGGGACTTCGGCGCCCGCGCGGGTGAGCCCACCCAAGAGAAGGAGAAGTAAAACGGATCGCGACACGAGGGGGCTATTATAGCCCTTGTCGCAGGCGGGCGACCATGGCTTCGAGCACCAGGGCGGGAGACCCGTTTCGCTCGAGCTCGTCGATGGCGCGGGCGACGTTTCCGTAGCTCTCCGCGGCGCGCAGGGCGCGATCGGGGTGGGCTTTCGCCTCGCCGCGCCCCTCCTTAGCGAAGTGACCGGCGAGCGCGGAGAGGCGATCGCAGAGCACGTCTTTGTCGCGCGCGCGGGTCTCGGAAAGCGCGATCGCGGCGGCGAGATCCGAACCGCCCATGGCCGCCAGCGTCCCTTCGACGAAGGCACGGCGCTCGGCGGCGGCGGTGGGGTCGGCGTGGGCGAGCGCAGCTGCGACGCTGCCGCCCGAGAGCTCGGCGGCGCTCTCCGCCACGTCGGGTGGCGTGCCGTGTTTTTCGAGGATGCTCTTCACGATCGCCATGGAAAGCGGGGCAAATCGCACGACCTGCGTGCGCGACCGTACGGTGTCGAGAAGATCGCTGCCGCGATCGGTCAAGAGCACGAAGTGGGTACGCGCCGGCGGCTCTTCGAGCGTCTTCAACAGCGCGTTGGCGGCGGAGATCGAAAGCTCGTGCGCGCGGCGCACGATGATGACGCGGGCGCGCCCCTCGTGCGGTGGAAAGCTCGCTCGTTCGAGAACGCATTTTCGGATCTGATCGACGGAGATGTCCTGCAGCTCCGGTCGCGCGCGGCGCAGCGCCTCGGGCGCGTAGAGGCCGCGCTCGATGATGATCACGTCGGGGTGAAGCGGAACCTGTGGCGGGTCGGTCGAAAAGGTGATGGCCCGCGTGCACGCGCTGCAGCGGCCGCACGCGTGGTGGACACGACCCGCGGGGGGCGCCGTTTCGCAAAGCAACGCCTGGGCCAAGCCGAGCGCGGCGGTTTCTTTGCCGACGCCGTTCGGCCCCTCGAATCGGTAAGCGTGATGTACCTTGCCAGCCGCGAGCGCGCGCTCGAGGGTGCCGATGGCCCCGCTCTGGCCGAGCACGGTGGAAAGCGGCATAGTCTTTCCTTACCACACCCGGTGCCCGCAGCGGCGCCGCTTCGAGGTCGATGCGCTGGCGAATCGCTGTCCCCGTCGCTCTCGCGGCAGCCGTCCTTTTTTGGATGGCTAGCGCTCCGTGGCTGCGCGCGCATCGACGCGCCGCCGACGTGTTGGAACGGTTCTCCGCGCCGGCCAAGTCCGCCCTCATCGCTGCCGATCTCGGCGTCGACGAGGTCGACGAGGCCGGCGAGGGCTCCCCGCGCATGCGCTGGTACAAGCCGCGCGGCATCGCCAATCCCCCCGGTCTCGTGCTCGTGCATGGAATCCATCGGCTCGCTGTCGACGAGCCACGGCTCGTGCGCTTTGCCCGCGCGCTCGCCGGAAACGGCGTGGCTGTGCTCACGCCCGACGTGCGCGAGCTCGCCGACTACCGCGTGGATGCACGCTCCATCGAGACCATCGGCGCGGCCGCGCGGGCGCTTCACGCCAAAGTCTCGCGCAAGGTGGGGGTCATGGGGATGAGTTTTGCCGGTGGTCTATCCCTGCTTGCGGCGAGCGACCCGCGTTTTCGCTCGGCTATCGGCATGGTCGTCGCCGTGGGAGCCCACGACGATGCGGCGCGCGTGGCGCGATTTTTCGCGACGAGCCGCATCGCGCGCCCCGACGGTAGTGCGGCGTCGATCGGTGCGCATGGCTACGGCGTGCTGGTGTTCGCTTACGCTCACGCCAACGACTTTTTCCCGCATGAGGACCTTCCGATAGCGCGGCAGGCCATTTCATCATGGCTCGCCGAAGAACGCGAGGTGGCCCGTGCGATCGCGCTCCACGCCAGCGCGAGCTCGCGCGAGCTGCTCGAGCGGCTTTTCGATCATCGGCTCGAACAGGTGGCGGGACCTTTTCTCGCCGTGGTCGACGGCGATACCGCCGCGCTCACGGCAGTCTCGCCGCACGGCCGCATGGATGGGCTCGACGTTCCGATCTTCCTTCTGCACGGCGCCGGGGATACGGTCATTCCGCCCACGGAAACCGAGTGGCTCGCGCGAGATGTCCCGGCGAGCGTGCTGCGTGATGTCCTCATTTCGCGAGCGCTGCTGCACGTAGAACCGGGCGGTCAACCGACCTGGTATGAGCGGTGGGAGCTGCTGCATTTCGTTGCCGAAGTTTTGCAGGCGCTGGATGAGCTCGCGCCGTGAACGCTGAGGGGCGGGAATCCTGCAGAAAATCGGTAGAGTGGTGGTAGGGTACGCCGCCAATGGGCGCCGGGATGCATGATTCGAGGACGCCTCGCGCCGTGTTGGTGGCGGCTCTCCTCGCGGGCGGCTGTTCGCCGCTCCGCGCCGACACGTCGACCGGTGTAGAAGTTTTTCGTCAGAACGCGACGGCCCACGCTGCCCCCGCGCCCCTCGTGCAGGAATTGAGCGACCGCATCGGACCTCGTCCGGCTGGAAGCGAGAACGAGCGCAAGGCCATTGCTTGGGGTCTCGACAAGATGAAGGCTCTCGGACTGCAGAACGTCCGCGAAGAGCCGGTCACCGTTCCCCACTGGGTGCGCGGTGACGAGCACGCCGAGCTTCTCGCGCCCGAGTCGCAAAAGCTGTTCATCACCGCCCTCGGCGGGTCGGTGCAGACGCCGGAGGGGGGACTCGAAGCCGACGTCGTCGAGGTGCCGACGCTCGAGGCGATCGAACCGCTTTCTTCCGACGACGCCCGCGGCAAGATCATTTTCGTCAACACGCCCATGGAGCGGACGCGCAGCGAGGAAGGCTACGCGCGGGCAGTGCCGGCGCGCACCGAAACGGCGATCGCCGCCGCCAAGAAAGGCGCCGCCGCGGTCATCATCCGCTCGGTCGCCAGCGGTAACTCGCGGTTACCGCACACCGGCTACGTGCGCTACGACGACGCGGTTCCCAAGATTCCCGGGGGCGCGCTCTCCGTGCCCGACGCCATGTTGCTCGACCGCCTCATCAAGGCGAAGCAGACGGTGCGTATTCGCATGACAGTGGGCGGCCAGTCGCTGCCCGACGCGCCTTCGGCCAATGTCATCGGCGAAGTCGTCGGGCAAGAAAAGCCGAACGAGGTGGTCGTGGTCGGCGCCCATCTCGACTCTTGGGACCTGGGGACCGGCGCCCTCGATGACGGCGCCGGCGTAGGGATGGCGCTCGAAACCGCGAACCTGATTGCCCACGCCGCGGAACGGCCGCGGCGCACGGTGCGGGTCGTCCTCTTTGCGAACGAGGAGTTCGGCCTGAGCGGAGGGCGCGCGTATGTCGAAGCCCATCGATCCGAGCTGAACGATCACGTGCTCGCGATGGAGGCGGACTCCGGCGCCGGCGGGGCCTATGAAGTTTCGTATCTCGCCGGGCCGAGCGCGGCCAAAGCGATGGCAGAGCTGTCGGCACCGCTTTCGGCGCTCGGCGTCGGCACCGCCGTGCCAGCCGATCGGCACGGTTCCGATCTCTGGCCGATGCGCGGCGCGGGCGTTCCGATGGTCGACGTGGCCCAGGACGTTTCCACGTATTTCGACTATCACCACTCGGCCGACGACACTTTCGACAAGATCGACCCACCCACCCTCGCCCAGGCGACCGCGGTATTCGCAACGTTTGCCTACGCTGTGAGCCGAAGCACGCACGATCTGGGTCGCGCTCCTCCGCGCAAGGCGGGTTCCCATTGAGCGGCGAGGACTGAACGCGGTATCAGCGTTGCTCGCGGGTTTGCGGCGCGTTTTTTCGTGACGTTCTTCCGGTCGGCGGCCACACCAAAGAGCGATGGTCGCCCGGCACCTCGGCAATCGTCCTGCCCACATCGTGTGCGGGGGCATTCGTCGTGGCCGAGCCGGCCACGGATGATACGGCCGACGCCGCGCCCGCCACGCTGGCCGAAGTCTATCGGGAGTACTTCCCTTTCGTGTGGCGCATGGTGCGTCGTCTTGGCGTCGCGGACGCACAGGCGGAGGACGCGGTGCAAGACGTCTTCATTGTCGTTCACCGCCGTCTCGCCGACTTCGAAGGGCGCTCGTCAGTCCGCACTTGGCTCGCCGGGATCGTGCGCCGCATCGCGCGCGACTACCGAAGAACGAGCGCGCGCAAACCGGCGCTCGGACGCGCCCAAGCCGACCTGCCGGTCGAGGAGCTCTCGACGGGTCACGCCTCGCCCGAGGACAACGTGCTGGCCACCGAGGCTGCAAAGTTACTGCACGAGCTGCTCGACACGCTCGACGACGAGAAGCGCGAGGTCTTCGTTCTCGCCGAGCTCGAACAGTGGTCCATCGCCGATATCGCGGAAGCGACCGGCGTCAAGATCAACACCGCGTCATCCCGCTTGCGGCTGGCGCGTGAGGCATTCGAGCACGCCGCCGAGAGGTTGCGCGCGCGCGATGGATGGAGGCTGCGATGACCGCGCTCAGTCCCGAGACGCGCCGGCTCCTTCAGCTCTCGCGCCGCGGCGATGATCCGGCGCCCGCGCGAGAGCGCGCCGTGCGAAACCGGCTGGTCGCGCGGCTCGGCGTGACGGCGCTGGCCGGCGCCGCGAGCGCCGCCGTGCTCTCGGGGGGCGCACCGGAGGGCGCAGCCATCGGATCTGCGGCTGCCAAAGCGGCTTCGACCGGTGCGATGACGGCAACGCTGGCCAAGACCATGGCGGGCCTCGTCCTTGCGGCGGGGTTGGGCGCCGGCGTGTGGACGAATGACGGCGTGAGGGCGCACGCGGTCGAATGGTCCGGCGCAGCTCAGATGCAAGCCGAGCAGCTCGTCCAACGCGCGTGGCAGCTCGTTACTGGCGGCGCGGAAGACGTCGCGACCGCGTCAGGGTCCGCCGCGTTGCCGAGCCTCGGTCCGTCGATCAGCTCCGAGGCGAGCCGGCACGAGTTGCTCATCGCCATTGCGCGTCGCCCGAACCACCCGGTGGCCAAAGAGGCGGAGCTCGTCCTCATTTTAGGCGCGGAGCAAGCGCTTGCAGCGGGCGACGGTGAACGGGCCGCGCGCTTCCTCGATCAGCACCAAGCCACCTTCGCCGAGGGCGAGCTGCGCGATCGTCGCGAGGAGCTGCGCCGGCTCGTCGACCGCGCCAGCGGCAAGACGAATTTCTGATCGCGCTCGCGTGACCGGCCACTGCCGGTAGCATGACGAAACTGATTCCGCATCGCGCGTCGCTTTCGGTCTTTTTGGCGGCCCTGGCCGGCTGTGCGAGCCGCGGCACTCTGCAGCAAGCGACCATCGACCGCGGCTACCCGAGCAAGGGCGCTCTCGCCGACGTGCTGAAAGCGCCGCTCCCGCCCCGCGAAGAAGCCCTCCACAGAGGTCGCAGCGTAGAAGAGTGGGAGCTCGCGGGCTCCTTTCCCGACAAGGCTTCGTCCCTCCCTTTCAGGGGTGACGACCCGCTCGCACGGGCGGTGACAGAACGGCTCGCGCAGCAGAAGAAGAGCGTCGTGCTGACGGAGAGCATGCAGTGCTACGCGCGCGAGATGGGCCGGTTCGTCGCGCACTATGGTCAATTGCCGGAGGACGACTTGCAGGCTTTCGCGGCGGGCCGCTGCGGCGTTCTTCCCATCGCCCCGTCCTTTCTCTACTCGATTCCCTCCGCCGCTCTCCCGACGGATGCGGCACTCGCGTTCTTCGAACAAGCGACCACGAAATTAGCCGCAGCGTCGGAGCTCGGCGTCTGGATGGGACGCGAGGCGGGCCGGCACGTCGTCTTGGCGGCGTCCGGCGTGCCCAAGGTCAGGCTCGCCTCCGTCGATTCCCCTGCCGAAGGCGATGACGTCGTTCGCGTTCGCGGCACGCTTCTCGAGCCCGCGGCATGGTTACGCGCTTATACGGGCGAAGGATCGCTCGGCTTTCACGGTTGCGAGCCGACACGCCATACGCTTTCGCTGCTGCCCGATTTCGACGTGACGTGCAAAGTAGCCGGCGAAGATCCCTACGCCGTTTTGGACATGCTTGCCGCTGCACCTCAGGCGCTCCTCGGCCGTCAGGTGCTCATGCTCGTGATCCCCACGGGGCACCCGGCCCCGTCCACGTTTCGTCGTCTCCCGCTCCACGGTTTGCCCGCGCGCGGCGGCCCGCTCGAGCAATTCAACGCCGTGCGCGCGAGCTCGGGCGCGAGCCTCTGCGCGACGTTCCGGGCCAGAGCCAGACCGCGCACGCGCTCGTTCCGCACTACTTCGCTGCGGCGGCCAACAAGGACTCGGCCGGCGTCGACTTCATCACCCTCGGCATGATGGCAGGGTGGGACGTTGCCGGGCCACTTCGCGATTCGCAGTTTTTGAGCTTCCGCGGCGTGTTCGGTCAAGGCGCGCCCAGCTTTCTCGGCCAGCTGCTCTTTTTTCCGAGTAACCGCGCCGTCCTCCTCGATCCCGACGCCAAGGAGGTGGCGCTCGCAACCGTGCACGACGACACGAGCGAAGGGGTGTGGGGTCTCTTGACGACGTACACGACTTTCGAGCCGCGCAGCTATCCCGAGGTCGAAACAGCGCTTCTCGACGAGCGCGATCGTCAAAGGCAGGCTCGCGGCAAATCGCGCGTCGTTCGCGTCGAAACGAGCGAGACGCAAAGCGTGCTCGCGCCGATCATGGCCAAACTCGGGCAACGTGAGACTGCGCCCCTGCAAGGTCTCGAGCTCGCGCTCCGCACCTTCACCCGCCGAATGCGTCGCTCGTTCAACGGCCGAGTCTCCTATGCGATGGCGGTCGATGGCTGGCGTCCGAGTTACGACGGCCCCTTGGTGGACGACGAAAGCGTCGCCGTGATCAGCAAGGTGGGTTTCTTCGCGGCTCCCGGTGATCACTGGGGGCAGTACGTCAGCTACTTCATCTTCGCACCGAGCTTCGATGCCGATGCAGGCTCGACGGTCCCGAAGCGCACGCACTAGCACCGCGGCTGCTTCGGTGCTTACGCGCTCGGGGTGCGGAGCACCGCCTCGGCGCGGCGAATTCCTTCGTCGAAGTAAGCCCGGCGCAATTCCCGGCTGCCGAAACCGGCTAGCGCGTTTCCTTCCAAAGAGGACAGGGGGCGAATTTCGAGGATGTCGAGCGGCTGCCAGTCGAGCGCGGCCCGCACTTTTGCGCGCACTTCCTCGGGAACAGCGGGATCGCTCAAGGCTTGCTCGACTGCGGTAAGCTTGCGGTTCGTTTTGCGCGCGGCGCGCAGATCGCGAAAGAGCCGCTCGTTGATGAGGATGTCGACGATATGCGGAAGAAGCCCCACGGCGCCGAGCGACGCAGGCGCGTCCATCTCGGCCGGTTGGCCGCTGACGACGACGAGTCGGCGCGTCGAAAACGGCTCGATGGCATAGGACACGGGCGCGTTGTTGACGGCGCCGCCGTCGATGTAGGCACGCCCGTCGATTCGCGACGGCGCGAACAGAAGCGGGAAGGTCGCCGAGGCCGTGGCGCAGTCGAGGATGCGCGCGCGCCCCGCGCTGGAGACGAAATCAGGAGCCGTGAACTCGAACGACCGTTCGAACGTGGTCTGCGCCGGCTCGTCGGGGCCCTCTTCGCTTTTGAGATGACCGAGAAGATCGGTCGCGATGACGCGAAGGTGCACGTCGGCTCGCGGCGGTTGATCGGGCGCCTCGGTCGAATCCATGACGCGCGCCATCGCCTCGGCGAGCATCTGACGAATGCGCTTGGCGTCGAAAGGAACCTGCCCGTGCAAAAGCTCGCCCAACGAAGGCGAAACGATATCCGACCAGCTCGCGTGATCGAGCCATACCTCTTTTGCCACGTGTGCCGCGTGCTTCACTCGCCCGGTGACGGCGCCCGCGGCGAACAAAGCCGCGTTGAGAGCGCCGGCGCTGGTGCCCACCACGCTGGCAACGGGCACCGCGCGCTCGGCCAATACCGACAGCACACCTGCGTGAAACGGACCCTTGGCTACGGCACCGGTGACGATGAGCGCGATCGCGTCGTTCATCCGCACGAGGGTACCGAACTTCGAAGTGGCGGGGTCGCTTTTCGCGATGCTCCGTCGCGCTAGGTACGATGCTCTCGTCCGCCGTGTGGCGTCATCGTCCCTGCCGGGCCTTTTCGATCTCCCGCCACAGCGCGAAGACGACTTGGTCTACCCCCTCGTGGGTAGGCGCGGAGATGAGCAAGAGATCGATCTTCTTCTTTTTGAACTTTGCCTTGAGCGCCGGATATGCCTCGCGTACTTCCGGCAAATCGGCCTTGCTCAGCACCACCACTTCCGGGCGCGTCGCCAGCTCGGCGTCGAAACGCGAGAGCTCTTGGCGCAGCGCCGCATAATCGCTCATCGGGTCGCGCCCCTCGCCGGGATCGAGCGAGATGAGGTGCAAGAAGACGCGCGTTCGCTCGAGATGCTTCAAAAAGCGCACGCCGAGCCCCGCTCCTTCGCTCGCGCCCGGGATGAGGCCCGGTATGTCGGCGACGACGAAGCTCTTGCGAGCGCCGGCCTCGTCGCCGGGTACGGCCACGACGCCGAGATGCGGAATGAGCGTCGTGAACGGGTAATCGGCCACCTTGGGCGTGGCGCGTGAGACGGAGCGGATGAACGTGCTCTTGCCGACGTTGGGAAAGCCGAGGATGCCCACGTCGGCCAGGACCTTGAGCTCGAGGCGCAGGTCTTTCGTTTCTCCCAGCTCGCCCGGGTCGGCCCGGCGCGGCGCGCGATCGTACGGCGTGGCAAAGTGCATGTTGCCGCGCCCGCCGCGGCCGCCGCGCGCGGCGATTTGGGGTCGCTCCGGCTCGGTGATGTCGAAAAGAAGGGCTCCGCTGGCGGCATCGAACACCTGGGTGCCGACCGGCACGCGCACGATGCGGTCCTCCCCTCCGCGGCCGTAGCAGTCTTTGCCCATGCCGTGCTCGCCGCGTTCGCCGCGGAGCGTGTGCTGGTGCGCCAAGTCATATAGAGTGGACATGCCGGGATCGCCGATGAAAACGACGTCCCCACCCCGACCGCCGTCTCCGCCGGAAGGACCCCCGCGGGGTACGAATCTTTCGCGGCGGAAGGCGACGGCGCCGTTACCGCCGTCACCGGCTATGACTTGGACGCGACATTCGTCGATGAACTTCATAAGGGGGCCGAGTAAGTAGCATGCCCGCCCGCGTTCTGGTCATCGACGACAATCTGGACCTCGCTTCCAACCTGGCGGACATCCTGGAGGGGGCACGGGAGCTCGAGGTCGAGGTCACCTGCGCCCCGGAGGGCCAATCGGGGGTCCGGGCCGCGGCGCGAGAGGGTTTCGACGTCGCGATCGTCGACGTCAAGCTGCCCGACGCGAGCGGAGTCGACCTCATCCGGCCCCTCCGTGCGGCTTCGGCCGAGGGCGAGATCATTCTGATCACGGGGTTTGCCACGGTGGACACCGCCATCGCGGCGCTGCGCGCCGGCGCGTTCGCCTTCCTCCTCAAGTCGTTTCGTCCGGAGGAGCTCATCTCGACGGTCGAGCAGGCCCTGGCCAAGGTGGCATTGAAACGGGAGCGCGAGGAGCTCGAACGGCGCTACCGCGCGCTCGTCGAGGCGGCCGACGTGCTCATCGTGGCGCTCGATCGGGAAGGCAAAGTCGCGCTCATGAATCCGCGGGCCGCCGTGCTCGCCGATGTCTCGGCGAGCGCGGCGACCGGCGAGCCGTTCGTCCAGCGGTACATCGCCGCGGATGACCGCGACAAGTTCACCCTGGCCGTGACCGAAGTGGGCCGCCCCAAAAAGGCGTCGTCTCCGGCGACGCTCACTGCCGAAGTCGAAGCGGGGATCTTGGGCAAGAGCGGCGGCGTACGGCGCATCCGCTGGCATTTATCGGGTGTGGGCGGGGCGCGCGGCGAACCGGATCTCGTCTACGGCATCGGTCTCGACGTCACCGAGCGCCGCGCGCTCGAGCGGCGTGCCGCCGATGCGGAAGCGCTCTCCGCGATGGGGTCGCTCGCGCTCGGCCTTGCTCACGAAGTGCGCAATCCGCTCAACGCGGCGGTGCTGCAGCTGCACCTTCTCGCGCGCGGCGTCGATCGCTTGAGCGACGAGAAAGCGCGCTCCACCATGCGCGCGCGCGTCACCATCATCGAGGGCGAGATCGGCCGGCTCGAACGGCTCCTCACGGAGTTTTTGGAGCTCGCGCGCCCGCGCGGAATCCGGCACGAACCCGTCGACGTTTCCCGTTTGGTGGAAGAGGTGCTCGAGTTCCAAGCCGAAGCGCTGAACGACCATCATGTCGAGCTGAAGGCCGAGATCGCGTCCGGCTGTGTCGCCAACGGCGATCCCGAAAAGCTGCGGCAGGTCGTGATCAACCTGCTCGTCAACGCACTCGACGCAATGCCCGAGGAGGGCATTCTCTCCGTCAAGGTGAGCTCACCGCAGTCGATCGTCGTCGTCGAGATCGGCGATAGCGGGCCGGGCATCGACCCCCGCATCCTCCCCGAGATCTTCGATCCGTTCTTCACCACCAAAGAAGCCGGCACGGGCCTTGGGCTTTCCATCGTGCGCAAGATCGTCGACCAGCACGGCGGCCGCATCGAGCTCGACTCGCTGCCCGGGCGCGGCACGCGCGTGCGGGTCGAGCTGCCGCTCGCGTCGCCTGCCCACGTCGGCAAGGTCATGCCGATCAGTTGAAGTCAGAAGAGAGCGTATTCGGTTTAGAAGAGGACGCTCTTGCGCACGATCACCGATTCGCCCGAAAAAGGCGGCACTTTCGCGGCGCGGAACTTGGAGGCGACGCACGTTCCGGCCGCCGTGCCAACCAACGGCCCCGATTCGATAACGGCGTTCGTGGCCAGTCCATTGGGCGCGAACGTGACCGCGATGCGCGCCGTACCCGTCGGTGCATCGATGTTGCGACATTTGCCGGCGCGTCCGGCGGCATCTTCCAAAGCTTCGCGTGCCGCCTGCGTATTGAAATCGCCCTTGGCGCGGGGAGCGGGTGAGGGGGGCGCGGGCAGGATTGCGGCCGGCTGACCCGCTACCCCGTTCGGTATCGCGGCGCTATTGGCGAGGGCGGCCGTCGCCGCAGCGTTGCCAGCTGTCGATGGCGGGTTGCTCGCTCCGGGCTCCGCCGCAATGGCGGGCGCCGGTTCGGGCACCTCCGCCGCGCTGGGAACGTCGGACGCCGGCGCCGCGTTGACCGCTTCGGCCGGCGGCTCTTGTCTCTCGGGCACCGCTTCTGCTGGCTTGGCAGCGGCGGCAAGTGACGGGGCAGCCGGCTGCACGCCCTCCGTCGCGGGGGGCAAATCCGTTACTCGCGTCGCGGTTCGGGGCGAGCGATCGGAGGCTTCGACCTTTGCTTCATTGGCCGGGCGCGTTCGACCCGCGGCCGGACGCGGGTCGGTCGGCACGGTGACGCGCTCCGGGCGCGCTTTTTCTTCCGTCGAGGCGGCGACCGATCCGTCGGGCGTGCGCATGGCCAGCCCGAAGCCGCTCAGCCCCGCCGCAATGAGCAACGCGACGACGGCCGCAATCTTGGGTCCGCGGTTGGACGGGTCGCGCGCCGCATCGACGGGCGGCAACGACGCTTCTGGTGCCGCGCTTTCGGAAATGGCAATGGGCGGCGCGCTGCTTCGCGTCCGGGGCGGTTCGGGCCACGGATGTACGTTCGGCGAGCTCGTCGACAGCGCGACCGGAGGGCGCGGCGGAGGGAGCGTTCGCTGCGAAAACGTAGCAGGCGTATCGACGGCGGCCGGTTCGACCGTCGGGGCCGGGCCCGCGGGAGGCCGGGCACTCCTGCGCCCGTCGACATCAATCGCCGAACCGCACTTCCGACAGCGGAACTTCACGAGCTTGCCCCGAATCAATTCGTCGGGAACGTGGAACTTTGAGCTGCAGCTCGTGCAGACAACCGTATTCGGCGGCTCGGTCATTTCGTACTGCCCCTGGACGAAGCCAAAAGGAGGCCATCTTCAAACAAGCACTTACGCGAACGATATACTCTTTTTCATTCGAGAGCGCCCACTTCTTTTTCGACTTCAGTTCGCAAGGCGCCGCTCCGCACGACCTCGAGCACCTTGTGGATATCGCGGTAAAGAGGGCGATCCCCTTTCATTTCGGGCACGAACTGACGGATGAAGCGATAAGCGGCAGTGACCCCGGCGCTCGGCGTCAATGGCCTACGTTGATCGAGCCCCGCGCAAGCGGTCAAGATTTCGATGGCCAACGAGCTTTCGACGTTGGCCACGATCTGCCGCAGTTTTCGTGCACTTACACTGCCCATCGACACATGATCCTCTTTGCCCGCCGAGGAAGGGATCGAATCGACGCTTGCGGGATGGCAAAGGATTTTGTTTTCGCTGACGAGTGAGGCACTCGCGACCTGGGCAATCATGAAGCCGCTCTCGAGCCCACTTTGGGGGGCGAGAAATGGCGTCAGCCCGCTGGATAGCGCGGGATTGACCAGTTGCTCGACGCGGCGCTCGCTGATGTTGGCAAGCTCCGCTGTCGCCATCGCGGCGAGGTCGAGCGCGAGAGCGAGCGGCTGCCCGTGAAAGTTTCCTCCCGAAATGAGATCGGCTTCGGGGTGGGCGGCGTCGCTCGAAAAAACGAGGGGATTGTCGGTGACGCTATTGAGCTCGCGCTCGACCACCCCCGCGCCCCAGCGTAAGGCGTCGCGCGAAGCGCCGTGCACTTGCGGCATGCAGCGCAGTGAATACGCGTCTTGCACTTTGCCGCAATCACGATGGCTCTCCATGATGGCGCTCTTTGCCAACATGCGGCGGAGGTTCGACGCGCTCTCCCTTTGTCCGGGGTGCGGACGCACGTCCATGAGCCGCTCATCGAAGGGGCGCTGTGAGCCTTTCAGCGCCTCGAGGCTCATGGCACCGGCCACGTCGGCCAGCGTGGAAAGGCGCCCCGCGTCGAGCAACGCCAATGCGCCGAGCCCCGCCATGTACTGCGTGCCGTTGATGAGGGAGAGCCCCTCTTTCGCTTCGAGCACGAGCGGTTCGATCTCGGCCCGGGAGAGGGCTTCGTCGCCGGGCAAGAGCGCACCTTCGAAGCGTGCTTCTCCTTCGCCGATCAGCACCAGCGCCAAGTGCGCGAGAGGCGCGAGATCGCCCGACGCGCCCACCGACCCCTGCGCGGGGATTCGCGGCAGGACGCCTCGATTGAGCATCTCGAGCAAACGATCGATGACCACGTCGCGCACGCCGGAGTGGCCGAGCGACAGCACTTGGGCCCGCAGCGCCATCATGGCGCGCACTTCGTCGTCGCCGAGGTCGGGCCCCACGCCGCAAGCGTGGCTACGCACGAGATTGCGTTGCAGGGCGCGCACGTCGCTCGGCGAGATATGCACCTCGGAGAGCGCGCCGAATCCGGTGTTGATGCCATAGACGGGGCGCGGATTGTCGCCGCTCTGGAGGCGATCGACGATGCTGCGGGCGCGTCGTACCGCTACGAGCGCTTCGGGTGCCAGCTCGACCCGGCGCGCGCGGCGCGCCACGTCTTCGAGGTCCGAGAGGCGGATGGGACGGCCGAGCAGAAGGGGCTCGTGCGAGGTCGAGGCATTCATGGTGGGGCAGCCTAGCAGTCTCTCGCACGCCGGTCGGCCGGTCTTCCAACTGTCCGCCGAGCGAGCGCTCTTGGCGTGGAGCGCGCGCCGTGGCAAAGCTCGCGTCATGCGAATCGCTATCATCAACGGCCGCGTTTGCACTCCCGAAGAAGCCCGCATCTCCATCTATGACCGCGGCTTTCTCTACGGCGATTCGATCTTCGAGACGGTGCGGACTTACAACGGAAAAGCATTCGCGCTCGGTGATCACCTCGATCGACTGGCTCGTTCCTCCGAACGGCTGTTCATCGAGCTGCCGGTTTCGCTCGAGGTCATCGCCACCGAGGTCGAGCAAGGAATCACGCTCGCCCAAAATCCGGAAAGCTTCGCCCGCATCATGATCACGCGTGGCACCGGGCCGCTCGGGCTCGACCCTGCGCTCGCCCATCATCCCAACCGCGTCATTCTTATCGAACCGTTCGAGCCGCCTTCACCCGAGGCTTACCGCGACGGCATTGGCGCCATCACGTTCCGCACGGTGCGCGCGACCGATGCCACGCCGGCCGCGGGGGCCAAGGTGGCCAACTATTTGACCAGCGTGCTCGCCATCCGCGAAGCACGAAAACAGGGCGCCACCGAGGCCTTCATCGTCGACGGCCGGGGCTGTGTGCTCGAGGGAACGACCTCCAACGTCTTTTTGGTGAAAGATGGCCGGCTCGTCACCGCGCCCGAAGAGTCGGGAATTCTTTCCGGCATCACGCGTGCCTATTTGCTGCATGCCGCCGAGCATCTCGGACTTCACATCAGCATCCGTGACATTCGCGAAGAAGAGCTGATCGAGGCCGACGAGCTCTTCATATCGTCCACGTTGCGCGAGGTTCTTCCCGTCGTCCATCTGGACGGCCGTCCCGTCGGCGGCGGCAAGCCCGGTGCGTTGACGCGCCAGATCCACGCAGAATTCCGTAAGGCGACCTGACGCGAACGCCGATGTAGGGATGACGGCGCCAGGATCGGTAACGCGTCCGGGGCGCCGCGTTTTTGCCGACGCACCGTGAATAACTCTCCCGCCCGAGCAGTCGGACCCAATGAGAACTTGCTTTGTCGACAGTCGGCTCCGACCTTGAGCCCTGGGCGGGATTGAGAGAAATGGTCCGCCGTCTCCACGGTCGTGTAAAAAGAAGCACGGGGCCGGGGCCCGCTTCGTTTCCCTTACCAAGAGGACGCTCATGAACCTTGCGCTCAAAATTGCGATGCTCTCTTGCGGTGCCCTCGTCGCGCTCGGAACGGCGTCGTGCAAGGTCTCGGAGTGCACCGAAAACCTCCCCGACGGCGGAACGATCAAAAAAGACGACTGCCTCAAGCTCGAGACGACGATCGAATACCGCGAGTTGCGCGACCGCACGGGTGGCCAAGCGTGGACGAGCGGCCGAGCGATCTCCATCACCAACCACAACGGTCCGCTCAGGGTCGCGCTCGGCGACGACGGGTCCGGCCGGGTCACGTTCCTCGGGAAAGCCTTTACGCGCGAACCTAACGACGCCGAAGGCGCCCAAAGAGCCAAAGAACGCCTCACTGCCCTGGGCGACCCGGTTTTCGGCGATGGCGCCGGCGTCCTCACTCTGGCGGCCCCCGGCGGCACCACCGGTGGTCACAACGTCTTCGACGGGTACGACCTCACCGTTTGGATCCCCGCCGATTTCGATGCCGCGCTCGAGGTCGTCAACGACAACGGCCTCACCACGCTTTACGGCGCCGACGGCACGACCAGCACCAACGTGAGCTCCCACGACATCAAGGCCACCAACTTGAAGCACAGCATCAATCTATTCGCCAAGATCGGCGACATCGACGCGCGCGGCACGCCAAGCGGCCAGGGCAATGTCATTCGCGCCGATCTGGGAGCAATCTACACCTTCCTCGGCGCGGTCAACCTATCCATCACGGCCACCTCGGATTCAGGCATGGTGAATTTCCCGCCGGAGTGGATGCAGAATGTCGCCGCCGACAAGATGAGCGGCGCGGCCACGCTCGGCGACGGCTCGGGCACGCTCGGCGTCACGAGCGGCGGCGGCAACATCACCTTCTACGTGCAGTAGGCGATTACGGCAGAATGATGCCCCCGGAGCTCACCTTGTCTCCAGGCTGAGCCCCCGCCGGCGCGCCCGCTTCTGGCTGCGCGACCGGCACCGGGATCGAAAGCTGGCCCCCTTGCTGCGAAGCGAGGATGGCGAGCGCCTTCTGGAAGAAGCCGCGCAAAAAGGGAATCTCGTGCGGAGGCGAGGTGATGAGTCCCGCCGATACCACCGCAGCCGCGACGCCCATCACCTCCGCGGCGCGCTCCTGCCCGCTGCGGGCGAGGATCGAGACGGCCGAGTCTTTCATGCGGTCGGCGAGGCGCTGCCGAATGTCCGGACCAAAGAAGCGGTCGGTGCAATTGTCGAGCGCCTCGCGCACGGCGTCGTCGATCTTCTTCGCATCTTGTTCGGCCTCACCGCTGGTCGCGAGTTTTTGGCCTACCTCGATGAGCAGCTCTTGCACCGCGGGACCGGCGGGAAGCCACGCTCCGAACTCCGGCTCGCGATGGAGATCGGCCGAATTGGTCACGACCGATGCCGCGGGGGGGATCTCGAGCTTGGCCTGATCGATAGGGTGGGGCGGCGCCTCGGCGGGGGGCGGTCCGAGAACCTCGGCGTGCGAGTCGAGACCGAGCGGAAGGATGGCACCGCTCTTGGCATTGTTGGCGCGGGCAGAGGCCACGCGCGCGCGCGCCCAATCGACGGGAACGGAGACCGGCGGATATCCCATGCGCCGCGCGCTTTCGTCGAACGAAGAACGCAGCTGCGATC
>Ga0193706_1000708_pt1 | contig 17419 bp, 18 predicted proteins | sample U3c1metaG_FD_160130 | JGI IMG/M metagenome (GOLD analysis project Ga0193706, IMG submission 160130) | Soil microbial communities from a riparian zone of the East river system, Colorado, United States - U3c1 | ecosystem: Environmental > Terrestrial > Soil > Riparian zone | place: USA: East River... | reverse complement strand
ACCGACTTGCATGCCGCCCATCGCCTGCCACACGTTCTGCCCCGCCTCGATTTCGCCGGGAGCCACGACCTCGACGTCGTCGGTCGTGACGACGCGAGCAGCGATGGGCGGCGCCTGTTGGTAGATGCGCGACCCAACCCACAACAGAACCGCGAACGAGCTTAGAACGATCGCCGCGAACGCAAACCAATACCGTTTCATCTTGTCCCCAATTTGAGTGCGAAAAGTGAACCTCGTGCTCCGGAGCGTCCGTCGCGCGCTACGTAGTCGCGGAGAAGTCGATCCCAACGACGACGACGACGACGACGACGCGATTGTCATTCAGTCTCGACTTCGATTTCATCTCCGCCATGGCAGGGCCTCCTCTTTTGGTCATGCCCGAGCTTAACGCGCGTCCTGGCTCGTCGGTCCGCTAGGTAACGGCGCTCTCTCCAGGTGCGCGTGGCGAAGGTCTGCTACTACCACGCCCAAGAATGCGAGCAGCGAGAGCGTGCCGAAAACCTGTCCGACCGACATCGCCACCAGGACGGGCATTGGCGTCGGATCGAGTAGTGACCACACCATCAGGCCGAGGCCGACCAAGCTGAGGACGCAGGCAATCCGCAAGATGCGGCCATAGGACGTCGTTCTCATGGAGTCTCGCGTGTTTCGTGGGGAGCTCTCTCGGGAGAGCGGTGGGAAGCCGGCGATACGGAAGCCGCAGGCTTGGTAAAGGGGTGGGCGAACCCGTGGCAGCCGGCGCTGGCGCAGCTCACGCGGCCCTCGCGAACTTCGGCGAGCGACGACTTGTGATCGGGCACATTCATCCAGAGCTCGAGGTTCGTCGAATGGCATTGCATGCAGTTGCTGTTGGGATACGGCTTATAGAGGTGGATTGTCTCCTTGGCGGCTTCAAGGGAGACGTTGCGGTAGCGCGTCACGTACTCATAGACGTGCCTCATGCCCCCCAGCTTGGTGAGGATGGTTCCGAACATTCCATAATCGGCGTGACACACATAGCAATTCTGCTCGCCGAACAAGTTGTTGCGCGCGTGCCGGGACGCCAGAGAAGTACTCTTGAGGTCGTTCGAGTCGGACGCATGGGGCACCATCACGTGACACGATCCGCAGAACTTGCGCTCCTTGGTGGCCTCGAATCCCGCGGCGTTGCCTGCCGTCGCGACGCCCAGCGGGAATACACCGAGGCCGAGCAGCAACCATAACTTGGTCGACCCGACGAGAAGCGGACGACGCACGAGAAACCCAATAAGGATCGTTGCTGACAGCGCGGCACAGGTAAGCGCGATGAGCGCAAGCGGGTGATGCAGAATCACGATTGGCTCCCCCGGTCGATGCTGATTGAAAGCCGCCGCTAGGCATTGTACTTCAAAATGAAATAAGGATGTGGGGGCGAATTGGGCGCCTGGCGTGGTGGCTTGCAGCCCTCGGGGTGTCGTTTTCCTCGAGGGCTGCCGCCGAACCATTGCGCCTTCGAGCTGACGCCGTTTCCGAAGTGCGTGCACCCACCGGTCTCGTCATTCTCCAAGGGCAAGACAAGAAGTACCCTTGGCTTGACGCGGAAGCCTTGGTTTGGGCCGGAGCGCGGACCGATCCCACCGCCGACGTGCTGGTCCTGACACTGAAGCTACGCGCTCCACGTGGATGGGGGGATCTCCGGCTGGGGCGCTTTGTCTTTTCGACCGGCGCCATTCGCCCTCTTGCCCTCGATGGCGTCGCTGCGACGGCTCGAGCGCCCTGGGGGCTTTCCGGTGAGGTGTTCGCCGGCGTCCCGGTCGTCCCTCGCTTCGCGATCAGCACACACGATCAGGCGGCGGGCGGAAGGCTTGCGCAACGCATTGCTTCGCGCGCCACTGTCGGCGTTTCCTACACGGAGCAGCGGGCCCGAGGCGTTCTCAGCGAACGGGAATTGGGGGCCGATCTCGCCTTGGTGCCTGCCCCCCTTCTCGATATCGCCGCGCGGGGCGCTTACGACTTGGTGTCGCCGGGTATCGTCGACGGAAACATTTCGGGCGCAACCCGCTTCGGGCATTTTCGCGTCGAGCTTTTCGGCACGCACCGCTCGCCGTCCCGCCTCCTGCCCGCGACGTCGCTGTTCTCGGTTTTGGGCGATTTTCCGTCGCAAGTACTGGGCGGAGCCGTGCGCTGGGAAGCGGCCCCACGGCTCGACGTGATGCTAACGGGCGGGGGGCAGGATATTGGTGGAGAGCTCGGCGGATACGCGACGCTGCGAGGAACGCTACGTCTCGACGAAGACGGTCTCGGCAGGGTGGGACTCGAAGTACGACGCCAGGACGTTCCCCTTTCGCAATGGAGTGGCGTGCGCGCTACCGTGAGCGAACCTCTCGGCGATCACTGGCGGGTCTCGAGCGAGCTCGAAGTGGCAGCGGCGGATGCTTCGAGCGATCGCGGCGCGGCATGGCCCTGGGGTCTCGTCGCGTTGGGATGGCGCTCCCGAAAGGGTTGGGAAGCCTCGGCCGCGCTCGAGGCGGGATCGACGCCGCGCTACCGATTCGAGATGAACGGCCTGCTGCGCGTATCGCGCACCCTCGAGGTTCCGTGAACCGGCATCCTTCGCTGGTTCTCGTGATCTCGCTTCTCCTCGGCGCGTGCGCCGGCGTGCTCGGCATTCGACCAACGCCGTCACACCCGTTCGAGCACCGCGCCCATGTTCTCAAGGGCGTGGGGTGCCTGTCGTGCCACGCGGGCGTGCCCTCCGCGGGAGATTCGGACGGGATGCATTTCCCCGTGACAGCTGACTGCGTGCGCTGCCACACGACGCCTCATGACGCGCGCACGTGCGAAAATTGCCATGGCGAAGCGCACGTGCGCGGCGGCGCCGAGTTGGCACGCCGTCATCTAAAATTCGAACATCGAACTCACATGCCCGCCGCGCAGGGCGACTGCGTGCGCTGCCATGTCGAGGTTGGCGTGGAAAGACCGGAAGCGCTGCGTCCCAAGATGGCCATCTGCTTTGGATGCCATCAGCACGAAGATCAATGGCGCACGCGCGACTGCGACGGTTGTCACGTCGATCTCGCGGCCGAAGATACGTTACCCACGAGCCACCTCGTGCACGACGGCGATTGGGGACGCGAGCACGGGGTGCGCGCAGCGAGCGCGCGGGATCTATGCGCGTCATGCCACAGCGAGCGGTACTGCGCCGGTTGTCACGGTGTCGGCGTCGTTCCGGCGTTGCCTTCACGACTTACGTTCGACGACGTGCGCCTCAGCGGTCTACACCGCGCCGGTTTCCGCTCACGGCATGCGCTCGAAGCGCGCGGTCAACCGGGGCTCTGTACCACTTGCCATAGCGAACGATCGTGCATGGATTGCCACGCAACGCTCGGCGTTGCAGCCGGTAGCGCCAACCAGAGTCCGCATCCACCCGGGTGGCTCACAACCTCGCGGGGCGGCGGCCAGCACGGTACGCAGGCACGCCTCGATCCCATGTCTTGTGCCAGCTGTCACGGTGGAGCCGGCGAGAAGCTCTGTGTCGATTGTCATCGTGTGGGCGGTCCCGGCGGTAACCCTCACGGCCGCGGCTTCTCGAGCACCAAGGACAAGCTCACCGATGTGCCTTGCCGGCTCTGCCACGGGATTCCGTGATGAACGCGAATCGCCGCGCCATTCTCGCAACGCTGGCCGCGGTGCTCGTGCTCGTCGCGGCAGGCGTGGCGGGCTTTTACCGCGTTCTTTCGGGGAGGCCGCCGGCCGTCGTCCCCGAGGAGGTGCCCGCCTCGTGGGCACAGTACCGAACCAGTGCCGGTCACATGCAGCACGTGGGGCACGGATCCATCGTTTGCACCGACTGCCATGGCCAGGAACGCGGCGGTTTCTCCAATCCCGGAGCCGCCGTATGCGGTCATTGTCATGAAAACCAAAACACGCATACCCACGCTGGCGGCGCTAAGAAGACAGATTGCCTCACTTGCCACACGTTCGCACCGGGCGCGGCCCCCGCCTGCATCGATTGTCACCGCGACACCCAAGGAGCGCTCGTCGCGGTGACGGAGCATCGCACGACCGAGTGTGGCAATTGCCATCATCCGCACGAGGACCCTTCCAATCGGCCGCAAGCCTGCGAGTCCTGCCACGAGGAGCGTGCCCTGCAGCACGCTGCTCACCCCGCCAGCAAAAACTGCCTCGACTGCCATCGCGCACACGCGCCCGCCGAAGCCGCGCTGGCGACCTGCTCAAGCTGCCACCAGAAGCCGGCCGGACCCAAACCCGCCGGCCACGACGCCTGTGTGACATGTCACAAGCCGCACGATTTCGTGGCGCTCGGCACGCCCGTCTGCATCGACTGCCACGGCCAAAAGCCCACCCTGGTGAGCGCCCTCGCCAAAAGCCACACCAATTGCACGAGCTGCCACACGCCGCATGCGCCGGCCGAGGCAGCCAGCTCCTGCCGGCACTGTCATAGCGACGTGACCGCCGTCCACGCGGGCAAGGAAGCGTGCATCAGTTGCCATGTGCCCCATTCGGGCGATCGCACGACGAAGGCGAGCACCTGCACGAGCTGTCATCAAGCGATCGCAACCTCCGACGACGGCGCACACGCGGGTGGTCAAGTCTGCACGGACTGCCACAAGCCGCACGCCTTCCCGGCGGCTGCGAAGGCAGAATTGTGCGCGAGCTGTCACACAGCCGAGACCCGACTCACCGCCGTGAGCCGCGGTCATCAGGATTGCTCGTCTTGCCACGGCGTGTCGGCCCATCGTCCTCAAGCGGCGCCCTCGTGCGGGAATTGCCATGCTAAGGAGGCAGCCTCGGCACCGGTGGGACATCGCCAATGCCAGAACTGCCACGAACCGCACTCGGGCGAGAAGACGACGCGCGGTGCGGCGTGCGCGAGCTGCCACGAGAACGAGAACAAGGCGACCGCGCTTCATGCGTCGATCGCGGGTGGTTGCCAGACCTGCCATCGCCCGCACGGGCCGAGTGGCGTGCCAACACCGCCGGCATGCGCGACTTGTCACGAACGCGCCACCCTGCCGGCGCTGCATGCCGTCGCGCAACACAGTCAATGCGCGACGTGCCACACCTCCCACCGTCCACCCCAAGCCAGTCGCGCGACGTGCACGACTGGGTGTCACGCCGACCGCAAGAACCACCAACCGGCGGCACAATTATGCAGCGGATGTCACGTCTTCGGTAATTGAGCGCGCGCTCGCATTTCCGAAGTCCGAAGCCGATCACACGGAATGGTGATGTTTCTCAGCGATAACCGGCCAAAGCCCTGACTCAATTGTGCGCGTGCAGGGCGTGCAACGCGTCCACGTCGACGAGCAGACCGATGGGAAACCCCTGCTCGTCGACCACGAGCAGCTGGCGTTGGTGCGCCGTGGCCATCGACGTGACAGCCTCACGCAACGGAACTGTTTCGGGAATCGTCGTAACCGAGCGCATGATGAAGGAAGCAGGTTGCCCTGCAGCGGATGTCCAGCCGAGGCGCAGTCCGCCGTGCGCGAGGTCTTGGATCTCGCGCAGTAGCTGCGAATCGTGCACGGCGCCGCATGCGCGCCCATTGACGTCGGTAACCACGATCATCCGCAATTTGCGCTCCACGAAGAGCGCTACGATGTCTCGCACGAGGACGCTTTCTTCCACGGTGACGACGCCTCGGCTGAGCGTCTCCCCGGTCGAGGGAGCCGCAATGGGTACCGCTCCTTCCGGTGGGGAGCAACGCACGCACGCTCGTGCGTCTCCCTCGCCACGCTCGATCTCGATGCATGACGGACATTGCCTACAGACGTCGACAGACACCGAACAACCGCGCGTGTCGCAATACACGCGCAGGCCGAGGCCGTGACTGCCGTCGGCTCGCACCAAACATGCCGGGAGAATGGGATGTTGCTTTACTCGGGTGCTGGGTATCGCCATAGGGTCACTTGCTGCATACGGCACGCCAAGAGTACGCGCCCTGTAGACCCGGCGCTCACTCCTCGCGATCCCACTCCACGTTGTAGTGGCATCGGCTGGCAACCGCGGCGCGACGCAGATCTTGCACCTGCGCTGCACGATGTGCGCGTCGAAGCCTCTATCCAAACCCCTGGCAACGCGCCCTCCAGAGTTAGCCGAGCCCGCGACGTGCAGTCGACCTGAACGACCTTCGTCCGTAGCGGGGCACTCCGCTTGTTCGATGTTGCTGTCAACGACTAGATGGCGCTATCTATCGGGGTACGCTTTGGGGGTGGCCCATGCGCCCTGCGCTTCGGGTTGCGCGTTGTCCTTTTTAGTATCCCTGCGCGTTGCCACGGCAGGTTTGGCCCATGGGAGGGCCAGGGACGAGGATGTTTTCGAGCAATTGAAACCAATGCGCCGCGCACGGCGGCTTTCGAAAAAGGTGAGACATGGGGATCGCGAAAGACTTGCAGCACACCATGGTTCTTGTGGGATTCGCAGGAAGCATGAGTCTCGGATGTGCGGGAGAGGATGGAGCGCCAGGCTCCGCCGGAACCCCCGGTCCGGCGGGATCGCAGGGCGTCCCCGGTCCAGCGGGACCACGCGGTGAAGCCGGATCTCCCGGCCCACCGGGCACGGCCGGCACGTCGGATGGCGGCGGGGGGGTGGCCGGCTTACCGACATCGTGTCTTTCGCCATGCCACGGTTTCAACGGAGTGGTCGAGCAATGGAAGACGAGCACACACTATTCGACCTTCATCTCCAACCTCGGCGGCGAGGAAGTCGACACCTGGACCGGGCCGTCGACTTGCGGCAACTGCCATGCACAAGACGCCATCGAGCACCGTGTGGCCAATAGGCTCGGCACCGCGGGTGGCGGCGCCGTCACCAACGCCGAGCACGGTGAGCTCGGCTATCGCAATTCCGCCACGAGCGCGCTCGCCGAGGCGACGTACACCGGCAACTCCAAGGTTGCCCAGGTCGGCTGCATGACTTGCCACTCCGTCACCGAGACAACCGATCCGCATCGAACCGGCCTACCCTACACGGCTGGATCCTTCCCGCTGCGCGTGCCGTCAGGCGCCATGGATCAGGCCCGCATCGAAAAGAGCCCTGATGAAACCGCCGTCACGGGTACGCCAGCCACCGTAGGCACCTCCAACACTTGCGCGTGGTGTCATCGCTCTCGCAAAGACGTCACCAACTACATCGGAGCGAGCACGACGATCACGAGCCTCAATTGGGGGCCGCATGAAGGGCCCCAAACCGATGTCTTCAGCGCCGCCGGCGGCTACCACTACGCAGGGCGAAGCTACGGTACGTCGACGCACCAGCAAGCGCTCGGCTGCATCGACTGCCACATGCCGAAGGTCACCGGCAACAGTAACTCTGCCAATCACTCGTTCTATCCACAGGTCTCGGCGTGCACGTCGTGTCACATCGGTGCCACGAACTTCGATGTCAACGGCGGGCGATCGCAGACCAAGGCCGGCATCTTCGAGCTCCAGAAGGCACTGAACGACATGGGCCTGCTCACGCGTTCGACGGCGGCGCCGTACCAACCCCTCACCAGCGCGCAGCTGGCCGACGGCGTGTTCGAACTGGACAAGACTCGTCCCCAGCCGACAACGGACGCCGGCACATTGAGCCTTACCCGCGACCAGGCCGGGGGGCTTTACAACTACCTCATCGTGGCGCGCGATCACTCGTTCGGCGCTCACAATCCGAAGTATGCCAGGCAGCTCCTTTTCGACGCGTTCTTCGCGATCACGGGGCTCCCGCCGACGACGATCATTCGCCCTCAATGAAGCAAGAGAGCGCTGCGGCACCAGCGCGGCGGTCAATCGCCATCATGATGGCGGCCGCGCTGCTGCAGTGCTCGTGTGCCGAAGAACGCGCGACCGAGGCGCCGCTCCCGGTTTACGACGTCGAAATCGCGCCTATCCTCGCGCGGGCCTGTGCGTCGTGCCACCAAGGCCCGACGCCTGCGGCGGGATGGGGAGTCTCCACGTTTCTCGAGGTGATCGCGTGTGCCGGCGCAGCAAAAGCGCCCGCCGTGCGACCCCATGATGCAGCTTCGCCCATCTTGCGCGTGCTCGACACCGACTCGCATCGCGACCTCCTCGATGCGAGTTCGCGGGCAGCGCTAAAGGCCTGGGTTCTCACCGGGGCCCGCGCGTTTCGCGGTAGCGTCCACTCGCCAGACATCGCCGATCCACACGCGGAGGGGTGGCACGGCAAAGTGCTGCGCGAGCAACGGTGGGCCCCCATGCTCGACGCCAACCACGCGGAGGCTTGCGGGCGATGTCATGAGGGTTCACCGGTACGCCCGCCTGGGGTGACATCGGCAGCGCCTCGGGCTACCGCGTGCACCTCGTGCCACAGCGAACCCGGCGGAGCGCTCGCGTGTGGGACGTGCCATGGCGATGGGAAAAGGACCTATCCTCCTCGCGACCCATGCTTCTTTCCCGGCGAAGACACCCGAGCAGGGGCGCACGCCGCGCACGTCGACGGAGCGGCGACATCCGCCGGGAGTCTTCCGTGCTCGGGCTGCCATCCCATGCCCGGCAATGACGTGATAAGCGGCGTGCACGGCAACGGCGGCGTCGAGATCGTCTTCGACGACCGCGTGGTCGGCCCCGACCCGAGTTACGATCGAAGCACCGGCGCATGCGCCGTCGCATGTCATGATCGCGGCGGAGCGCGCGCGCGTCCCATTTGGAACGAGGTCATCGCCATGCGCTGCGGTGACTGCCATGGCGCCCCTCCTGCTCGGCACTACCCGGGCGCATGCAACCAATGCCACGTCGAAGTCGATTCGACCGGTTCGCAACTGACCGCGCGCACGCTCCATATGAATGGCCGGGTCGATCTCGGTGATGGAAGCGACACGTGCGGCGCCTGTCACGGCAGCGGCGACGATGCCTGGCCGAAGAGCGCGGCCCACGCAGCCCATGCCGCGCCGACAGTGACGACGCCCGTAGCGTGCAACAGCTGTCACGTCGTGCCACGCGACGTGCGCGATCAAGGGCATCTCGATGGCGTCGTCGCGGTCGTCTTCTCGGGGCGCGCCCTCGAGCGGAGTGCACGCGCAACCTGGGACGGCCGGAGCTGTCACGACGTTGCTTGCCACGGCGCCGAACTCGTCGATTCGCCACCCGTCGTGCCGGGTTGGTCCGATCTCTCAGGGGCGGCGCGCACCTGCGACGCATGCCACCGCCTGCCTCCGACGGGACACACCGCTTCCGGCGGCTGCGATCGCGTCGAATGTCACGGGTCGGAGATCATCCGTTCCGGCGTTAGCCTCGCCGTCTCGGAAAGCGGCAAGCACCTCCACTTGAACGGTCGCATCGATATTCGCCCGCCGTGAGTCAGCGCAACGGCGTCGGTTTCTCAGGTCCCGCTCCCGACCGGTCGTTGGTCGCGCAGGACATGATACCGAAGCCCGCGACGCGGCCACACCTTCGCCGCCGCAGCGTCGGCCGATGTTTCGAATTCGAACGCAAACCTTGCGCGCAAGCGCAAGCCATGCGCTCGCGCGAGCTGCAGGTGGCACGCAAATGCTTCGCGCGAGCGATCTCCGGCGGCGGGATGGCGAAACGGCCCGCGCCTTGCTTATCCGACCAACCGAAGGAGTACTCGCCATGAATGTGGGAGAGCTGATGACCCGAGATGTTCGAACGTGTGCCGCGTCGGATTCGATGAACGATGCGGCAAGAATCATGTGGGAGCGCGATTGCGGCTGCGTGCCGGTCGTCGAAGCAGACGGCAAGGTGGTTGGAATGATTACCGATCGCGACATTTGCATGGCCGCCTACACGCAAGGGCGGCGCCTCATGTACATGGACGTCAGAAGCGCCGCTTCGAGGACGGTCGTGACCATCGGAAAGGACGAGTCTCTGCGCCGTGCCGAGGAGTTGATGCGCGAAGCTCAGGTTCACCGGCTTCCGGTCGTCGATTCAGCCGGGCGCCTGGTGGGGCTACTTTCGCTGAGCGATTTGGCGCGCAAGGTCCCAGATTTTGGCGACCGAGTCCGAGAGCCTCTCCTCGGGGCGCTCGCCGCCATTTCTCGAGCTCGCACGCCGGAAGCTTCCGACGGCCAAGCCGGTGCGGAACTGAAGAGAGACTTGCGCAAGAGCCTCGAACGGCTGCAGACGCTGCGCGACGAGGTTCGCGTCCGATTGCACCTCGGCAGCCTCGAGCTCAAGGATCAATGGCGAAAGCTCGAGCCCCATCTCGGCGATGTCGAAAAGAAGGCCGAAGAATTGACCGAGGCCGCGCGCGCCGCCATCGTCGACGCCGTGAATCGGCTGGAGACGCTGCGTTCGTCGCTGTCGCACCAACATGACTAAGGTTGTGAGCGGTCCTCGCAGTACCTTCAGTCGGCGGCCTTAGGCGAGCTGAGCAATGTCTCCAACAAAGACGTCAGCTCGTCGACCTTCACCGGCTTCGTCAGATACCGCACGAATCCCGCTTGTTCGCCGCGCTTGGTGTCGCGAAGCATCGCCGCTGCGCTAAGAGCAATGATCGGTATATTGGCTGTCTCCGGCCATTCGCGGAGCTGCCTGGATGCTTCGAATCCGCTCATCCCGGGAAGATTGATATCCATGATCACAACCGCGGGTTGATGCGCACGGACCAGTTCAATCCCAATCTCCGCCGTCGGAGCCGTGAGTAGCTCGACGCGTTCGAAAGCGCCGAGCAGTGCCTGCATGAAGGCGACGTTGGAGGGATTGTCCTCCACGTAGACGATCTTGTAGGTGGGGCCATCACCGCTCGTCAGGGGAGATGAGGCACGATTCGATTCCTCCGGCTTGAGCGGCGGCTGCGACGCGCGCGCGTTGTGCACCGGCAACTCCACCCAAAACTCAGACCCCTCGCCAGCAACACTGCGAAACCCGACGCGACCGCTCATCAGTTCCGCGAGGCGCTTGCTGATCGCCAATCCGATCCCTGTCCCCTCAATAGGCCCCGTTTCTTGGCCTGCGCGCTGGAACGGTTGGAAGATCTTGTCGTGCTTGTCGGCGGCGATGCCGAATCCAGTGTCCACGACCGTGACCCGAACGACGGAGCCGACCGACGCGGCGATGAATGTCGCGCTGCTGCCGGGGCGCGCGTATTTGATCGAGTTCGAGCCGTAGTTCATCAGAATCTGAGCGAAGCGCGTGCGGTCAGCGACCACGAGAGGTAGGTCCGCCGAGATAGGGAGAATGCGGAGCTCCGTGCCCGCGCGCGACGCCATCGGCGCCAGAGTCGTCTTTACCGTATTCAAGACGTCAGCAACGTGCACGGGTTCGACCGACAGAGCAACTCCGCCGGATTCAATCCGGGCAAGATCCAAGACTTCGTCGATGAGTCGAAGGAGATGCTCTCCTCCCTTCATAACGTGCCCGAGCATGTCGAGCTGTCGTTCCGTGAGCGCGGGTTTCTTGTCGCGTTGCAGGAGCTGGGCGAAGCCCAAAATGGCGTTGAGAGGCGTGCGCAGCTCGTGGCTCATCGAGGAGAGAAATTCGCTCTTGGCCGCGCTCGCGGCTTCGGCAATTGCTTGAGCCTGGCGGAGCTCTGCTTCTCGGCGCACGTCTTCGGTGAGATCCCAGATCGTCGTGACGGTGCCGCCCTCTGCCGTTCGTCGATCGGTGATCCGCCAGCTTCGGCCATCCCCCGTCCGAAAGTCGATCGCACCTTGGGGATCGCCTCGATACGATAGCCGGCGCCGACGATACTCCTCCGGCGTCTCTCCGCTGATTCCAACCCCATTGTCGGAGAGGGATGCATCGAGAAGTTGACCAAAGGTGCGCCCCACGACCGGACCTTCCAACGATTCTGGCAGGCTGTGCCGAAAGGCGCTGTTGCAGAGCACGAGACGGTCGTCGGCATCAAACAGCGCGAACGCGTCTTGCGTAGATTCTACTGCGCTGTGCAGACGATCGGCAGCGAGCTTGCCGGTCATCTCGAGCCGGCGTCGCTCGGTGATGTCGCGAATGGCGGCAGATACAACGGTGCCCTCTGGAGTCGTCAAAGGGCTCAGGCTCACCTCGATCGCGATCTCCGTCCCGTCCTTTCGGCGGCCGTACAACTGGAGTCCCGAACCCATGGGACGAAACGTGGGTTCGTTTACGAAGCGCGTTCGATGCCCAACATGTGTCGTTCGAAACCGATCCGGAATGAGGATCTCGATGGGCTGCCCGAGGAGCTCTCCGCGAGTGTAGCCGAACACTTTTTCCGTCTGCAGATTGACGAACTCGATCCGCCCTTGCCCGTTGGCGACCACCATCGCGTCGGGCGCCGTGTCGAGAAGTTGCCGATAGCGGTCCTCGGTGGGTTGGGGTTCATTTGTCATCGGGTAACCTGATGCAAAAAATAGCGCCGGGGTCTCCGTCCTCGACCCAAATGCGGCCACCATGCGCCTCGATGGCCGCCTTGCAGAATGTGAGCCCGAGCCCGCGACCTGAACGGGAGGACAAATTCGATGGGCTGTCGATCTGAACGAAGCGATCGAAGATGCGCTCCCGCTGATCGGGTGGAACGCCGGTGCCCTGGTCGGCAACACGAATCTCGATGCCATCGGGCAGACGTCGGTCTTCGATTCGAACGACGCTTTCTCGAGGCGCGTGTCGCAGCGCATTTTCGACGAGGTTCTCGAGCACTCGCTGCAGCAGATCGCGATCGGCGCGTATCGTCTCGAGCGTGATAGCGGACTCCAGTCGAATGTTGCGAGTCTGAGCCGTCGGACCGAACTCTTCCAGCACCTGACCCGCGAATTTGCGCCAGGGGATGGGTGTCCTATTGGGCACGAGCTGCCCCTCTTCGCTCTTGCTGATATCGAGGAGGTTGGTGATGAGGCGCATCAAGTGGCGTGCCTCGGCGCGAATGCTGGCGGCCGATTCCTTTGCGCTCGGCGAGAGATCTTGATCGCGGCAGAGTATCTGCGCGTGCAGATCCATCACGTTGACGGGATTTTTGAGGTCGTGCACAACGAAGGCCGTGAGCCGCTCTTTTTGAAGCTGCAGGCGCATCAAGTCGTCGCGTTGCCGGCGGATGACATCGTAGTGATTACGGAGCTCGACGCTGAGGCGTCTCAACTTGAGAGCGCCTTGCACGCGAACGATGAGCTCCGTGGGGCGGACGGGTTTGGTTAGAAAATCGCCGCCCGCGCGGAGCGCGCGATCGAACGTGTCCACGTCGCGAAGCGCGGTGAGAAAGATGATCGGAGTCTCCGGTCCGCTGGGCAGCTCGCGAATTCGCTCACACGCTTCGAAACCATCAACGCCCGGCATGCGAACGTCCAAAAGAACGCAGTCTGGGCGCTCGCGTTCAAAAAGGGCAATCCCCTCCTCGCCGTTCGTGGCGAGTAGAACGTCCATTTCCTCGCCTTCGAGTGCAGCTTGCGCGAGAGCACGATTTTGTTCGTTGTCGTCGACGACGAGGATTCTGGGAGGTCGATCAGAAGCGTCGGTCATAGGCGAGCCGAAGCGGACTCTAGCCCGAATACCGGCTCAGCGCGTAGTCCCTCGGCACGGAGGTTGCTGTTCCACGAGGTATGAGCGCCATTGATGAGGTCCTACCGACGCCCCGTTTGGTTGAGCTCGACGAAATCGAGCTCGCTCTTCCCGTCGAACGCGCGTGGGAGTTGATTCGTCACGGCGATCTGGGTCGCCTGCCGATCGCGCGAGCCCTGTTCTCTCTCCGTACCTTGCCTGGAAAATTGGTTGACCGGCACGAAGAGCCGCTGTCGCTGCGGATCGACGACCTCGCGTCGTCACGAGAGCGTCCTGGTTTCCAAGTGCTGATCGACCGACCATCTGGCCATGGCTCGTACAGATGGGTTGCCGGCGCGGGGGCTTCTACAGCATTGACGCGATCGACAACGGCGGAGGCACGAGCGCGCGCGAGATTCATCCCGAGCTTCAAGCGCTCCGCGTCGGAGACGTATTGCCGGCCGCGCCCGAAAGCGATGATGGCTTCGAGGTTTTGCGCATTGAAGAGAACCGGGCGCTCGTACTCGGCGGTCTTTACGACACGGACCGCAGACGACAGCTTCCATTCGCCTCGACGCGCCCTGATCGATTTTGGCAGATCACCTGGGCCTTCGTTCTCGAGCCGCTCGATGCGACCCACACGCGGTTGCATGTTCGCGCTCGCGCGGCGTTCCCACAGACCGGCCGCGTGCACGTCACATGGATCAAATTCGTGCATCACCCCATGGAGAGCGCTCAAAAAACCGCTACGCCACATCGCGGTCGATACAGGTTTGCGATGAACCCGCCGGGCCTTTCGTCCGAGCGGTCGTCGTTCCGCCCGCTTCGCGCCGCCGGCTCGGCCCACGAGACACGCGCGCATTTTGCGGCGACGCGCAAGATGTGCGCCGGAGGGGGAAGCGTCGTACCGACAATCCCGAACCCGCGGATAGAGTGAGCCAAGCGATGCAGAACCGCGTACGCTGCAATCCCGCAGCGGCGCTCGGCACAGCGTGTGCAACTGTCGGGAAGACACCAACGACAACGGAGGTTCCCATGGTCGGCTCAACAAGCGGTAACACGAACGAGGAATCTGTCATCCTCGTCGCACTGGATCTGTCTCCTGTTTCCGAAGCCGTGATGCGTGCTGCGGTGAACGTCACCGCGGCTCGCTCCACGGAGCTTCACCTGCTGCACGTGCTTCGGTCCCCGGCCGCGGAGCCAGTCGCCACCCTTCATGTTGCAACCGACGTGGAAAAGGCCAAGGCAGAGCTGACGCAACTTGCACGAGACCTGCCGCGCACGGTGAAGCGGGTGGTCATTCATCTTCGTGTGGGTACCGCGGAGGTCGAGATCGCCCAACTGGCCAGCGATCTCGGAGCCGATCTCATTGTCGTCGGTACCCACGGGTACAAAGGCATCGACCGCGTTCTCCTCGGTTCGGTGGCGGAAGGGCTGATTCGCAACGCGCCATGTCCGGTCTTTACGTATCGGCCCAAGACCGTACGTCTCTGGGAGCGCATCGAACCGCCTTGCCCGGATTGCCTCGCCGTCCGCCAGGTGACCGGCCGCGCCACGTTGTGGTGCGAGAGGCATTCGCAACATCATCCACGAGCACACACCTACTCGGAGATTCCGCCGAGCTACGGAATGGGAGCTCAGACGTTCCGCTGACTTTGCTCGCGAGATGCATCGAGGTAGACCATGCAAGCGAAATCGCTCGCTGCGATATGGATGCAGAGGCGCAGTACAACCTCGCTAACGCGCCGGCGCGCCAGAACGAACCGCCGGTTCGTCCGCGAGGTGGCTGCGCTCGATCTTCCGCGCGGCCCCGGCTCGGACGCGCTCGTCACCGACGAGGACCTCGCCAGACTTCCACGCCCCGTGCAGCGGTATTTGCGGTTCATGAAAGTGGTCGGAAGACCGCGAGATTGGTCGTTTCGAGCCGGATTCGAAGGCCGCTTCCGGCGCGGACCGAGCGAGGCCTGGCTTCCTTGTGAAGTTTGGCAGTACGACAGCGCAATCGAAGTCGCGCGGATCTTCCACATGCGTCTGGCGCTCGCCAATCTGCTTCCCACGGTCGTCAGGGACACCTACCTGAAGGGTCATGGGCGAATGCAGGCCAGGGCCTTTGATTTGTTCAATGTCGTCAACGCCACGGGTCTCGAACTCGACCTCGGCGAGATGGTCACCTACTTGAACGATGCCATTTTCTTAGCGCCATCGATGATCCTTCGCCCGCACACCGAATGGTTGCCGGTCGGTGAGAACTGCTTCGACGTGAAGCTGTTCGATGGCGGAAATGTTGTCACGGCTCGCGTGCTGATTGACGAATGCGGTGCGCCCTACGAGTTCAGCACGACGGACCGCTTCGTCAGCGACCCTTACACGAAGGGTCATCCGCTCGTCGGGGCACGGTGGACCACACCTTTCGACGATTGGGTGACGCTCGGGGCTCGAGTCGTCCCACGCCGAGGAAAGGCCATATGGCACCTTCCGGGCGGGACATTTGAATACGCCCACTTCTATCTCCAGCATCGCGAGCTTGCCTTCAACGTCGCTCCCGGCGAATGAAAATGGTTTGGCAGCTTAGGTGAAATAGCGCCCGTCGCGGGCCGCCTTCACGAGCTGTTCGCGAAATCGGGGATCCGCAATCGCGATGAGCGCCTTCGCGCGTTCGGCGATTCCGCGGCCATGCAGCTCGGCAACGCCCCATTCGGTAATGACGGTGTGCACGTGCGCGCGCGTGGTCACGACACCGGCCCCCGGCTTGAGCATCGCAACGATGCGCGAAAGCGTGCCCCTCGCGGCGGTGGAAGGTAGAGCAATCATGGCGCGCCCCTCTTCTGCCATCGCGGCGCCGCGAAGGAAGTCCATCTGACCGCCGACCCCGCTGAAGAAGCGCGTGCCCATGGAATCGGCGCAGACCTGTCCTGTCAAATCGATCTCGATTGCGGAGTTGACCGCGATCATTCGACGAAAGCGACGAATCACGGCTGTATCGTTCGTGTAGTCCGCTGGGCGAAGCTCGACGAGCGGATTGTCGTGAACGAAGTCGTAGAGACGTTGCGTTCCAAGGACGAAGGACGAGACGATTTTGCCGCGATTGATTTCCTTCCTGGCCCCGGTGATGACGCCTTTTTCGACGAGATCGATGATGGCGTCGGTGAACATTTCGGTGTGGATACCGAGATCGCGCTTGTTCTCAAGCGCGGACGCGACAGCGCTCGGGATGGCGCCGATACCGAGCTGCAGGGTCGCTCCGTCCGGAACCAGCTCGGCGACGAGCGCGCCAATCTTACGCTCGACGTCCCCGATAGCAGACTCCGCACGCGCGTAGGGAGCTTGGTCGATCGCTACGCCGAAGTCGATACGGCTGACGTGAAGAAACCCGTCACCATGCGTGCGCGGCATACTGGGATTGATTTGTGCAATGACGATGCGGGCACATTCCGCGGCTGCGAGCGTGACGTCGACCGAAGTCCCGAGCGAACAGAAGCCATGGGCATCTGGAGGCGACACGTTCAAGAGCGCAACGTCGACAGGAATGTCTCGACGGCGGAACAGGCGAGGAATGTCCGAGAGGAACACGGGAACGTATTCGGCGCGTCCCTCGTTGACGGCCTCGCGCGCGTTCGGACCGATGAACAAGGCGCGGTGATGAAGGTGGCCCTCCATCGCCCTATCGAGATGAGGCGCAGGCCCCTCGGTATGGAGGTGAACGACGCCCACGCCTGCAACGTCCTTTCCTCGCCTAGCAAGCGCTTCGAGCAGCACCGAGGGCGTGGCCGCCGCCCCTTGCACGAAGACTTGCTGTCCGGATTCGACGTGGGCGAGTGCCGTATCGGCGTCGACGAGCTTCATCAGATGAGCCAGCGCTCCACGAGTTCGTCCGCCGCCTTGATGCCTTCTCTCGTCCGCTCTTCCTGCGATTCCGGCAGCGGTCCGTGGAAGGCCATGACGGGTATCGGTGAATAGCGGACGACACGCTCGGCGGTGCTTCCGAATGGCGCGCGGGGAAGGCCGCTGAGTCCGCGGCTGCCCATGACGACGAGCTC
>Ga0193706_1000707_pt1 | contig 17423 bp, 12 predicted proteins | sample U3c1metaG_FD_160130 | JGI IMG/M metagenome (GOLD analysis project Ga0193706, IMG submission 160130) | Soil microbial communities from a riparian zone of the East river system, Colorado, United States - U3c1 | ecosystem: Environmental > Terrestrial > Soil > Riparian zone | place: USA: East River... | reverse complement strand
CCCGTGCCCATGGCGATCTTGGGGATATTTCCCTCGCTTTGGTTACGCGGCAGCCGAACCAACGCGGGGTCGTTGAACACGTTGTCCTGACACGGTACGACCTCGGGGAGCGTGATCTGACGGCGCCACTTGCCAATCTGGATCACGAGCGGAATGTTCTGCCCCGAGGGGACGTTCACGAGCGTGAACTTCCCTTGTGAATCGCTGAGTGCGACCGAAACGGGCTGTCCCGACACCGGTGAATCACAACGATCGCAGGACGCGCCCGTGAGAATGGGATCGAGGGGGGCGTTCGGCACGTAGAGGACGACGTTGTAAAGCGGTACCTGGCCACCCGGGTCGTAGACGGTGCCGCTGATGGTGGTCTTGGTGCCGCCGTCGCAACTCACGATCTGGCATTGAATACCCGTGCACGCGCCGCCGTCCGTGGTGCTCGTGAACGAGCAGATGTTCGGAAAGCCACTGCTCCCGCAAACCTCTCCCGATGCGCACTGTGCGCAATCGAGCACGCCGCCGCAGCCATTTCCGATTCGCCCACAGTACTGACCGCCACCAGAATAGGTGCAGCTGATTCCGGTGCACTTGTCGGGCCCGATACCACACACGTTGGGAAGCCCGGCCGCGCCGCATTCCTGCGGCATCGCGCAGTCGCCACAGTCGAGGATCGCTCCGCAACCGTCACTGATCTTACCGCAGTAGTTGGGACGCCTGGCAGCGCTGCACGCGATGGGCACGCACCCGTTGGCAGGCACACAGACGTTCGATTTGCAGATCTGGTCCGGCTCACATTCGCCGCAGTCGAGCTCCCTACCGCAGTTGTCGCCGATTTTTTTGCAATAGTTGACCGTGCTCGATGCTTGGCAGGTGCGAACGTTGCATCCCGGCCCGCCCACGCAAATGCCAGCACTACATTCCCAATCGTTCTGACAGGGAGGGCAGGTCTGCACCGCGCCGCAGCCGTCTCCGATGAGACCGCAGTATTGGGCTCCGAGCGGATTGCAGGATACCTTCGGGCACGTGCCGCCTCCTCCCCCGCTATCGACCGTGATGACTGGCGGACTCTGGTCGGGTCGGCCGGCCTCGGGGATCGCGATAGGAGGTATGCCGCTATCTGGGATGGTGTCCCCCGAAGGCGGACGCTGAGGTACGTCCGTCGAGCAACTGCCGATAGCAACCACAGCAAGCCAAGACCAACGGGCGACGGCCAGGGGATTACGGCGGGACATCGCCACCTCCTTACGTACGATTAGTGCCCACGGAGGGTACACCGCTCGGAGCCCGGTGTCACCCGATTGGTCCGACCACTTGGATTATCTGGTCTGACCACTTTCTTCGCGACATCGCTCGTGGCCACGAAAATTTTCAAGCTCGCCGCCACATACCGTGATCCATTCGTGGATGGGCGGAAAATGCGCCACAGGCGCCCCGATCCGAGCAGCGCCAAAATGTGAGAACCGTGTAAGGGCGTCCCGTGGAACGGGCCTCGAGTCGCACCATCAAGCGCGCCGGACAGCGGCTTCCGGAACCGAGCGCTGCGGCGCGAGCAGTCGGCCGACGGCGAAGCTTGGGCGCAGTCATTTGCGGAGATCAGCAGTCGCTGCGGCGAGCGCAACACGGGATCCGTTTCGCGAGGGATGGTCCCTCGATTATTCCTACACGTCACAACGCAATCGACATGGGTCGCTTCGCCTCATCTTAGCCGACAACGACGGTAAGTCTCGCTGCCCTTCATCCCACATGGCCGATCCCCTCCTGCGCGTAGACGTGACGAGTGATTGGCCGCGGCTCCGCGCGCGCCGGAGCCTGCATTCGATTACCGATGTTGCGCCGTCTTATCACCAATCAAGTGACGCTCGGCCGTCGGTGGGGCTTGATTGCCACAGGCCTGTTTCTTGTTAGAGATACGTGTGTGATTTTATTCTAAAGACGAATTAGGTGGTGATAGGGTGGGCGGTTCGCGTGGTTATCCGCCGAGTCGTTTCGGCACTCGAGCATTAAAAGGGGGCGCAATGGCAATCAAGAACGGTGGGACGGGGCGTGTTTCTCGGCGAGGGTTCTTCGGCGCATCCGCCGCGGCCTACGGCAGCATGGTTGGCGGCGCCGGTTTGTTCCAGGCGCTGGTTGCGCACGACGCATTTGCGCAGGGCAGCGGGCATCGGCAGCGCGGCCCAGGGTACGGGAGCCTCGAGCCGGCGGGGCTCGATCTGCTCCTGCCGCCAGGCTTTCGCTATGCCGTCGTCAGCGAGGAGGGCCAGAGCATGAACGATGGGTTCCCCGTGCCGAAGGCGATGGACGGTATGAGCGCCTTTTCGCTGCCCAACGGCAACATTCGCCTTATCCGTAACCACGAGGACCGCGAAGACGTTTCCCGCGTGCGACCTCGTCCCGCGGGCAGCACGTCGACGAACGCTGGGATCTTGAGCCAAATGTTGGCCACCCACTTCGGGCCCCGCGCAGCCGCGTACGATCCGTGGGCAACCGGCGGATGCACTTCACTCGAGGTCGACCCTCGCGGCCAGCGGCGTCTCGTAGGCCAGCATTGGAGCCTGGTGGGAACCACTGCCAATTGCGCCGGAGGCCCAACGCCTTGGGGCAGCTGGCTGAGCTGCGAAGAGACGACCGCGGCGGCATCGAGCACCGGACTGGCCATGGATCATGGGTACGTCTTCGAAGTGCCGGTAGGTACGTCACCAGGTAATCCCGCGGTGGCTACTCCGCTGAAAGGTCTCGGCCGCTTCAATCACGAAGCAACGGCCGTCGATCCCGCCACGGGCACCATTTACGAGACCGAGGACAACGGCGAGATTGGCGGCTTTTATCGCTGGGTACCCGACGGGGGCGTCATTCCCACCGCGCCGGGCCAGCTCGCGGCCATGACGGGACGTCTTTACATGCTCAAAGTCGGCGGCACCCCTGGATACAACACGGCGGTCGGACAGACCCTCGGCGTCGCACTGCCGTGCGAGTGGGTGCCCATCGCCACGCCCGATGCAGGATCGGGCGCGAGCGCCGTCTACGATCAAGGCGTTTTGCTGGGTGGCGCTCGTTTCCGCAAGCTCGAAGGATGTTGGTATGCGAACGGCAAAGTCTATTTCCAATGCTCCACCGGCGGCGCCATGGCGAGCGGCCAATATTGGGTGTACGACATCCCGGCCGGCACGCTGACACTTCTATTCGAATCACCGGGGGTCGACGTTCTGGATCAACCGGACAACATGTGCATGAGCCCCCGCGGCGGCATCGTCATCGCCGAGGACGGCGATACGGGCCAGTTTCTGCGCGGCCTTTCCGCGGACGGTACGCAGATTTTCGATTTTGCGAAGAACATCCGCAATGCGTTCGAATTCGCGGGGGTCTGCTTCAGCCCCGACGGCAACACGATGTTTGCAAATATTTACGGGCGCTCGAGCTGCCGCACCGTGCAACCCAACGACGTGAACACGCTTCGCATTCCGGTCGAGGCCGAGCAATACCAGCGCGCTTGCACCCTTGCCATCTGGGGCCATTGGCGGTCGGGTCTGCTCTAAGAACGCTCCTTGCGACCCCTCTTCGGGCGAAGGAGAATGGCAATCCTCCATTAGATGATCGGCGTTCGCATTTACCAAGAGACGCTGCTCGGGTTCGCGCTCACTCTTACCGCATGCAACGGGCCCCGCCGCGAAAGCGGCGGAGTGTCCGTTCCACTCGCAGTCGACCGGCTCGATCTCGTCAACGTGCTCGCGGAAACGGTCAATCACCAAGGTCGGTCGGCCATCCGCGTGACGGAACGAGCTGAGCGAAAACCGCGCCGCTCTCTTCGTTCACGGAAATGTGCAGCCGACTCTTATCGTCAACGACCTCAAAACACCCGACCGAAACGGCCGAATCGCGCTGTGGATCGGCCCAGAGACGGTAGGCCACTTCACAGAGCTTCGCGTTCGCGCCGGCCCGTCCGCGAAGTAGGGACGAGCGGCGTCTGGGTCGGTGCTGCCGTACGCGCTGGCGCTAATAGCTCCGGCCGTCCTTGTGGACGAAGCCGGAGTCGAGAGCGCGAAGGTCAATCTCCGGGTACTCGGTGACATCGCCGGGCGTGTTCGTCCCTACTTCGAGGATCACGGCATCGCGGTCGGAGCGATTCTGCAGGTGATGCCCGTCGCCGTCGCCGGCTTTGAATCCCGCAGAGTCGCCCGGCTTGAGCACTTCTTCGCCCGAGTTGGTCACCAGCACCACTTCGCCCTCGAGCACGCAGATGAACTCGTCGTCATGGCTATGCCAGTGTCGCTGACTCGACCAAGTGCCAGGTGGGAGACGACAGAGGTTCACGCCAAATCCCGTGAGGTTGGCAGCAGCGCCGAGGCGAAAGCGCTTGCGCTCGCGACAGGGTACGCCATACGGCTCGGGATATTTGCTGCCTACGCGAGTGGGAGCTTTCTCGATATCAATCTTCTTCATGGGCCGCGAGTCTACCGTGGTGGACGGCCCGGCGCTCCACGGGATACGCCCCCCCCCGTCGTGTCGAAGCTCGAACCTGCCTGCTACGGCACGATCTTGCAGGATGTCGGAAAATCGGTCGGCAATCCCGCTGCATACGGCTCGGGGCTCACACCGAAAGGGTGGGCTTTGAGAAACTTCCATTGAGCGCCTTTGACGGCCGCGGGACTGCCGCAATGCCCGCCCCCGTGGTCGCAGTTGACGACGAATCCGCCCTTCGACCTCAGGTCAGTGTTCATTTTCGCGGTGGCGTCCGGAAAGCTGATGATGACGACGTCGCCAGCTCCGCCGTGCGTGCTGCACATGGCGGGCACGTGTGAATCCTGCATCGTGAAAGGGAACGTTGTGCCGCCCGAGTTGGGCATGGCGGCGGCAAGGTAGCTCGACCGTCCGTACACCATCGCTCCCACCTGCAGACCGCCGGCGCTGCATCCCGCGGTGTAGATCTGGCGCGGGTCGACCAAGCCTTGCTTTACGGCGCACGCCAGAATGATGTCGGCCATGGCGAAATCCCCGGTGTACCAAACGTTGTTCCCGGTGTTCATGCCTGTGGCCGTAGAGGTCGTGAACGAGGCGACGACGCCGCCCGATGCTTGGACCTCGGCAACGCCCGTGTCGAGTCCGCCCATCGCTTCGGCGGAATTGCTCCCGGTGCCGTGCCAGTAAAACACCATCGGCCCCTTCATGTTCGCCGGTCCGGCCCAGATCTGGACCTGTTGCCCCATGACCGAGATCATTCCTGTGGCGATGTTCGGACAGGTCGCGGGAGGAGGCGGGATCGGCGGCTCTTTGCCGCCAGCATCCGAACCTCCACCGGTGCCGCCGGTTCCAGCGGTGCCCGCGCCGCCGTCGGTGCCGCCACGACCGGCAGCACCACTCGCACCGCCTGTGCCAGCATCGACGCCACCGGTACCGCCGGCAGACCCACCCTTGCCCGCGTCGACGCCGCCGCCGGCTCCGCCCGTCGCGCCGCCGGTTCCGCCCGTCGCGCCACCGGTTCCGCCCGTCGCACCGCCGGTTCCGCCCGTCGCACCGCCGGTTCCCGTCGTCGCGCCACCCGTTGCGCCCGTTCCGGTCGTCGCGCCGCCCGTTGCGCCCGTTCCGGTCGTCGCGCCGCCCGTCGCGTTGCCACCCGCTCCGCCCGTTTCACCGCCGCCTCCACCCGCACCGCCCGTGCCGGGACGCCCTCCGCCCGTCGTCGACCCGGTGTCTGTCGCGTCGCCGCATGCGCTGAGGATCAGGACGAGTAGCGTAGCTAGGCCCTTGTTTCGCAGTGGGCGGATGGCGGGCAAGCCGAGCACGTTGGCCGCATGGATTGCTCTATCGTCCAGCTTTGTCATGGAGCACCTTCAAGACTTTGGATGGTGGGGTTGGCAGTTCGAATTGGAATGCAGCGGTCGGAATCGCACACCGGCCGTGAACGGCGCGAGCGCGCGACGCGAAGGAACCGAGGCGATCGGGTAGGCGCTAGTCCCACCCTTCGCGCCTTGCGAAAAACTTCGTTGCCTAGGACGGCAATTTGTAATGCAGGACGGATGTCTTCGGGGTTGAGTGCGTTCGCGGCTCGTTGTTCGTCGAGCTGCCCGCGAGCCGCGGCGACTTTTTCAGCTGCTTTGTCGCTCGAATTCATCGAAACGTACACCCGTGCTTTTCTAGTGTTCTCGTTGGCGCCGTTGAGCTTGAAAAATCTATTCTCAAATCCGCAATGACGCGAAAGGCGATGATTCGTTTCTCGGGCGTGAAAAGGCCGATCCAGGTACACTGTCAAATTCAAATACGAGTTCATCGCGGCGTTTGCGTCGTCGACGAAGTGGCGATTCGGAACCTCGCCGTAAGCGCGATCGGCCGATTCACCTCACGCGGGAAACTGCTGTCGCGAGCGTGCGAATCAATACTTCCATGACGTCGTATCGGCCCCTTTCGGCGCCGTCCGCGACCAGTGATCAGCCAGCTTTTTGATGGCGCGAGCGTTGACGGTCAAGCGCGACACGCCGTTGAAGGTGCTGTGATCGCCGCTCCAGCAATGCTCGTCGCGCGCACCGTAGTCGATCGACGCATCCGCCGGCGGATCCGCCGTTTTTAGAAAGTCCTCCACCCGATAGACGGAATTGTTGAGAAAGAAATTGTCGGAGAGGCCCACGTTGATCGTCAACTTGCCCCGCAGCTTCGGCCCCAGTTTGCCCCAATCGCGGCGCAGGATGTGGCCAATGTCGAAGTGGTCGCGCCAGTACTGCGCCACCTTGGGGTCGATGGCTCCGCTCACCTTGTCCCATATCCGCGCCGGGTAGCCATCGGCGCCGACCGGGGAAAAGACCGCTTCCCAGATGTCCCACTGCCCGCCCGAGCGCGAGTGCGTACCGAGCACGAGCTCTTTCAAGTTCTGCTGCTCGACGGTGCTTCGAACGCGGCCCAGGTAGTCGCGCTCTCCAGGTCGAGCCGTGCGGCGAAACGGCCCTTCGTCGTAATAAGCATTCCGATCTTGGTAGAGATCGATCGTCAAGTAAGAACGAAAGTCGATGGGATCGGGGCAATTGACGATGGCACCGTTGTACTCGTCAGGATAAAAAACCTGCGCCGCCATGGCTTCCCAGCCACCCGTCGACCCTCCATAGAGGCCGCGCGCCCACGACCCCAGACCGCGAAATGTCTTTTCCAAATAGGGCACGAGGTCATACGTGATCGCATCACCGTAGGGCCCGACGTTTTCGGAATTCACGGCGTAAGAATCGTCGTAATACGGATTGGCGTGATCTATCGCGACGAGAATGACGCGCGGAAAACCCGGTCCCGTCCATTGCTTGTAGAACTCGTAAGAGAGCTCCTGTTCCAGACGTTGATAGCCATACCGCTCGCAGAAATCGCCCTCGTGCGCATTGGGGCAGTGCACGCGAAGCGCCTCGACGTCCGCCTTGGGCAATTGATCGTCCGGGGGAGACTCGCGCAACCCGAAAAACTGTCGCGTGAAATGGTTGTGCGCAATCGCCAGCGGGTAATGCGCCTCGGGATGACTCTCCCAACCCTCGGGCACGACGACGATCGCCCCGAGAAACGTGGGTCGCCCCCAGAATTTGCTCAAGCGGGGGCTCTCGATGCGGACGCGGCGCACGTATTTCGTGTCCTTCACCGGCTGCAGCAGGGGCTCGGCGCGGTCGAGATCGATGCGCACTTCACCAGCGTTGCGATCGATTCGAACGCGGCGGGGCGCACTGAGAAGGTCACCGGGCGCGCGATTCCATTGCTGCCCTTCGCCGCGATCGAGCGGGGCTTTGATGGTGTGACCGTCACCTCGCGCGAAAGTCTCGTACCGATGCACGAGCGCCTGCACGAAGTAATCGCCGGGCGGCAATTCCGAGATCGACCGGATCGGATACCCCAGCGTCGCGCCGTCGATAACGGCCGATACGGCAGGCTTCCAACCGTCGACGTCGATCCCGAAGATCTGCGCGGTGTCGTTGTTGTCGGTGACCCGAAAGCGCGGCTCGGGGGACGCCTCTTTGGCCAGGATGACGAGCAGGCGTCCGTCGATCGCCTTCGGCTCGAGCGACGGAGCGAACGTGACGGCGATCCGCAAAGGCGCGGGCGGCGATGCGGCGTGCGGCGTACAAGCGCTACCCGCGCCCCCCGCCACGACCATCAGACCCGCCCAGAGTGCGACGATTGATACGACCCTCAACCACACGCGCGCGAAATTCACGGTATGACTCTTACCGCCGCGTGGACAGAAAAGCATCGCCGAGCTCATGTGGAGGATCGGATGAACCGGACCCGGGTGCCGCATGCAAGCAACCGCGACATCGTCGGACCTTCTACGGATGGCTTGGCGCCCACTGGGCAGCGGTACTACTTGGGCACTAGGGATGAGCGGCACCTTCACAGCGGCGGATTGCCCGAGCTGCTTTCGACCCCTGGTCGTCAGCTGGCGCGATGCGCGTCCCGCGAGCGACGTCCTCCAGGATGCTTTCGGTTGCGACCCCGCTGACCTCTACCGCTTTTTTCAACCCGACGAGTGGCTCCAGCAATGGGAGCTGCCTCTTCAGCTGACGTGGGGTACGGCGGCAGACTGGGACGCGATCGCGGCGATATGGCGAGCGACGCGGGCGCGGAAGGCCATGGCATCGCTTGCGCGCGGCACACCGGCGAGCGGGCACCCCTAGCTCCGCGGCGGCAACCCGATCTTGCAACGTTGGTTCGTTCGCCAACCTGCGCTATTCAGCCCCCCCGAGGAGCAACGATGACCGACTCTCCGATTTCGGCGGCCACGAAGGACCGCCCCCCTTTCGACCCATCAGAACGCATCGCCGAGGAGCTTTCCCTCGCTCTGCCACGGGTGCAGGCCGTGGTGAAGCTGTTGAAGGAGGGCGCTAGCGTTCCTTTCATCGCCCGCTACCGCAAAGAACAGACCGGTGCGGCCGACGAGGTCGTCATTCGCGCGATCGAAGAACAGCGAAACTACCTGGTCGAGATCGACGAGCGAAAAGAGACGATTTTGAAAGAAATCGAGTCGCAGGGAAAGCTCACCCAGGAGCTGCGCGCGCAGCTCGCGTCCTGCTGGGTCAAGTCGGTGCTGGAAGACATCTACTTGCCTTATAAGCCGAAGCGCCGAACGCGTGCCATGATCGCCCGCGAGCGCGGCCTCGAGCCACTCGCCGATCGCATCCTGGCACAACCGAGCGCGGGCGACCCCAACGTGGAGGCAGCCTCGTTCGTCGATGCGGAGAAGGGCGTGCCCGACATCAAAGTGGCGCTCGCCGGGGCGCGCGACATCGTCGCCGAACAAGCCGCGGAAAACGCGGACGTTCGTTCGTTCGTTCGCGAAGTGTTCCGGCGCGAAGGGATTCTCGCCTGTGAAGCCGTACCCGCCATGACCCAAGCGCCGACCAAGTTCGAGATGTACTACGCCTTTCGCGAAAAGATCGCCGCCATCCCGTCGCACCGTTTTCTCGCTATCCGCCGCGGCGAGTCGGAGGGGGTGCTGCGCGCCGCGATCGAAGTCGAAAAAGAACCGGCATTGGCGCGCGCTTCTGCAATCTTTCGCCACAGCCCGCGCTCCCCTTTCGCCGAAAGTTTGCGCCTCGCGATCGACGACGCTCTTTCGCGCTTGCTCTTCCCGAGCATCGAGAGCGAGGTGCGGGTGGATTTGAAGTTGTCCTCCGATCGCGACGCGGTCGGCATCTTCGCCGAGAATCTGCGCAAGCTCCTTTTGGCTCCGCCGCTCGGCCGCCGGGTCGTTTTGGGGATCGATCCCGGGCAGCGGACGGGGTGCAAATGCGTGGTCGTGGACGACACGGGTAAGCTGGTCGATCACACCTTGATCAACCTCGTGCAGGGCGCCGCGGCGATGACGCACGCAAAAAAGACGATCATCCAGATTCTCGAAAAGCACCACCCCTACGCCATTGCCGTCGGCAACGGGACGCACGGTCGCGAAACGGCGGACTTCTGTCGCGATCTGCTGAAAGAGCTCGGCCGCACGGGAGAGGCGATGATCGTCCTCGTCAGCGAGTCCGGCGCGTCGGTCTACTCCGCCAGCGACGTCGCGCGCGACGAATTTCCCGATCTCGATTTGACCGTACGCGGAGCCGTTTCGATCGCGCGCCGACTCCAAGATCCGCTCGCCGAGCTCGTCAAAATCGATCCCAAAGCGATCGGCGTGGGTCAATACCAGCACGACGTCTACCAGCCGCTACTCAAGAAAAAGCTCGACGAGGTCGTGGAGAGCTGCGTCAACGCGGTTGGCGTCGAGCTGAATACGGCGAGCGCCCCGCTGCTGGGCCGCGTCGCAGGACTGGGACCTTCGCTGGCGAAGAAGATCGTCAAACATCGCGAAGAGCATGGCGCCTTTCGCTCGCGTCAGGATCTCTTCGGCGTCAGCGGCTTCGGAGACAAGTCGTTCGAGCAGTGTGCCGGATTCGTACGCCTCGTCGGCGCCGCGCACCCGCTCGATACGAGCGCCGTCCATCCCGAGCGTTACGCCCTGGTACAGCGCATCGCCGATGACGCCGGGGTCAAGCTCGGCGATCTCATTGGCAACGCGGACATCGTGGCACGCATCCCCTGGGAGAAGTACGTTTCGAGCGAGGTCGGGTTGCCGACGCTCGAAGACATTCGCAAAGAGCTGGTCAAACCCGGCCGTGACCCACGCGACCGATTCGAGCCGACCCAATTCAGAGACGATGTCCGCAAGCTCGAGGACTTGGCCCCGGGGATGGTCCTGGAGGGCGTGGTCACCAACGTCACGGCGTTCGGCGCCTTCGTCGACGTGGGCGTCCACCAAGACGGGCTCGTGCACGTTTCGCAACTTGCCGATCGTTTCGTCAAAGATCCGCACGAAGTGGCGAAGGTCGGCGACAAGCTGACGGTGCGCGTCGTGGAGGTGGATCTCGTTCGTAAACGAATCGCTCTCTCGGCTCGGAAAGACGCACCGACCGCGACGACCACACAGCCGAAACGTGGCAGCGCGACCGCTTCCTCGCCCGCAGCGAGAGACAAGAAGGGCCAAACCGGTGCGCCAGGAACGCCAAAAGCCGGGGCCGCGTTCAGCAACAACCCGTTTGCGACACTGCTCAAAAAGGAGTGACGGGGCGACCGCTTCGTGCCTCGCCGCGGTAACGAGGGGCGCGCCGTCAGCGCGCCGCTCTCGGCAGTCGCTGCCTCCGCGTAAAATAGCCCGCCCACGGATCTCGCCCCCTCTTGTCGATCCGTTCGCCGATGTTGTGCAGTGTGAAGAAATCACTCTTCAGCGAGGCATCGAGCTCGTCCCAGGAAATGGGCACAGAGACGGGAGCGTGACGCCGCGCGCGGATCGAGAAAGCCGCGATCGTCGTATTGGTGCGATTGTTGCGCAAGTAGTCGACGAGGATCTTCCCGCTGCGTTTCGCCTTGGAGAGCGTCGTCACGAAGTCCTCGGGGCGCTCCGTCTGCATCACGTCCGCGAACGCTCGCGTGAACTCGAGACACTGCGCCCAATCGGCACGCGGCTCGAGCGGGACGACGACGTGCACGCCTTTGCCGCCTGTCGTCTTGGGCCACGCCGCGAGCTGCAAGGCGACGAGACGCTCGCGCAGGTAGTGCGCGCATTCGACGACGCGCGCCCAGGGTACGTCGGGCGCGGGATCCAGATCGAACACGACGCGGTTCGGGTGCTCGACATCTTCGGCGAGCGAGTTCCACGTATGGATCTCGAGCACGTCCATCTGGGCGAGAGCAATGAGACCATCGGCGTTGTCGACGACGAGGTACTCGCCGACTTTCGTCTTTTCTTGGATGTGAACGCGGCGAAGCACGTCAGGCCCCCACGCGTGCGCGTGCCGCATGAACTTCCCGCCTCGTTCACGAGCGGACGGATCCCACAGCATCAAAGTGAGTGGCCGCTCCTTCACATGCGGCAGCATTTCTTCGCCAACGCGCTCGTAGTACCGTGCGAGATCGAGCTTGGTGATGCCCGCCGGATCGAGCACACGATCGGGGTGCGAGATGGACACGCCGCCCACGAGGAGACGATGTTCGGTCTTCGTCGGCTTCGCGGCTTTGCTGACCGACTTGCGCGACGGGTGATTCGGGGGCGAGATCGGAGTGGGCGGCGCCACTTGCCGCAGGGTGCACTTGACCTTGAGCCACGTGCGGTCGCGGCCGCCGGTGTAGAGCGATCGCTTCTGTTTCGCGATGATCCCCTCGATGCCGGCCTCGCATGCCGTCGCCAGGATCTGCTTGGGATCACCTTCGACGGCGGTCGACATCCGCACCAAGCTGTCCGGCCCCGCGTCCGCTACGATGGATTCGAGCCGCGCCCTTCGCTCTTCGAGGCGTTTCGAACGGAGGTCTTTCCCGTCGACCCAAAGAAGATCGAAGACCACGAACAACAGATTGGCGTCTTTGCCGCCGCTCTTCTGAAGCAGCTGGAACGAGGGAACGCCGTTCGAACCGATGGCGCAAATCTCGCCGTCGATGACGCACTCCTTCGTCGAGAGGTTCGCGACGGCGTCCGCCACCACGGAGAACTCGCCCGTCCAGTCGTTGCCACGGCGGCCCCTGAGGCAAACGTCCGTGCCGCTCTTGTGCGCCAAAATGCGGTAGCCGTCCCAGCTGAGCTCGTAGATCCACGCGCCGGGCGGCACCTCCTTCACGGGCGTCGCGAGTTGTACGTTTCGGATCTTCGCCGCAAGAGCCGAGACGGCCGTGCCGGTCCTGGCATGGCCACGCGCTCGCCCGCGTACGGGACTACGAGGCATCACCGACGACCTTCGTGACGCAAGGCCACTTCATGCCGCAAATTCTATCCGGTGCGGCGCGTCCGAGGGATCGGTCTGGAGGAGGCGACCTCGGCGTCCGGGCGACGAGGCGGCGCGCTTTTCCGCGCGTGGCGCCGCAAGAGCGCGCTGGACCGTGCTAGAAAACCGCGTCGACATGAGCTCCGAACCCTGCAGCCGCGTTCGCGACGCCGCGTCCCTGCAGCGCCTATGGGGAGACGCGACGCTCATGGAGCACGCGAAGCAGTGCGAGGTGTGCGCGCTTGAGCTGGCGGAGCAGCAGAAGCGTCGGGATTTCAGAGACGCCTTTCCCGTTCTCATGTCGATAGCCGACCAGTCGCAGCGTGAGCCTACGCGGGCGCAACAGAATGCCAAGCAAGCGCGCCTGCGCGCAGCTCGAAGACGACATCTCTTCCTCATGGTGGCGGCGCTCGTCGCCATGATCGGCTTCTTCGCCCGAAATCGTGTTTTTCGCGCTTCTGCAACGCCGCCGGAGGGCGACGAAACGATGGCGGCGGGGCCGCCGAAATTCCGGATCGCCAACATCCAAAATGCGCTCTTCGAGAGCAAAGTGGAAGGCGGAACGGTTCGGAGCTCGATGAGCCGAGGCGTCGCGGCATTTCACGTGGAGCGACTCGGCGCGGACCAGCGCTTTTTTTTGACACTGCCCGACGGGGATATCGAGGTGCGCGGCACGTTGTTCGTCATCAGCGTCGAAGGTGGAAAGACGAAGAGTGTGGAAGTGAACGAAGGCGCGGTCGCCCTGCGATTGCAAGGACAAGCGGAGATGATTCTGTCGGCCGGGCAACGCTGGCCCGCCAGTGGGCCGGAGCGCCCCTCCGTGTCCTTCATGCACCTGGCGCCGCGCAACGACGCCGCACCGCCCGTTCCCTCGCCTGATCGCTAGTCGTCCGATGCCGAGCCAGAGGTCATCACCGGTCAGCGATACAAGCGAAGAGGCCCGCGCGTTTCTGCAGACCCGGGTCGCGCTCTTCTGGAAGGTGATCTTTTTCATCATTCTGCTGAGCAGCGGCCTGGGAGCGATAGGGGCGGTCGCGAAACCAGGAATCGATTTACTGATCACGGTGGCCTCGACCGCGAGCGCCGGCATTTTTTGGTGGCTGTGCCGGCGGGGCGAGCGGTCGATCCGGTTCTCGCGGGCGATGGAGAGCGGCGGGCTGCTGGTCAACTCGTTCATTGGCGCCCTGACGAGTCGCTACATCTTGGCCGGATTCGCGCGCGACCATGCGCTCGTCAGCGCCGACGCAGTGATGATGACCGACGGGTACGTGTCGATGCTGCAGCTCGGCGGAATGGCGCTGATGGTCGCCATTCGCGCCGCGCTGATCCCGTCTTCGCCGCGTCGCACCATGCTGGTCACCGCAGTGTTCGGCGTCCCGATGATCCTGGTGACGACCGCGCTGGTACCGGTCGACGATGGTTGGCTCGCTTGGCGCCCTGTCGACTCGGGTGCGTATCCGTGGCTGCCCGCCACGATCACGATGATGTGGGGCTTCACCGTCATCACCTGCGCGGTCATCTCCTGGACCATCTACGGCCTGCGGGCCGAGGTGCGCGAGGCCCGCCGGCTCGGCCAATATGTGCTCGAACGGAAGCTCGGCGAAGGGGGAATGGGGGAGGTCTACCGAGCCCACCACGGGATGATGCGACGGCCCTCCGCCGTCAAGCTCCTGCGCGTCGATCGCGCCGGCGAGGTCAACCTCCGTCGTTTCGAGCGCGAAGTTCAGCTGACCGCGCGTCTGACGCATCCCAACACCATCACCATCTTCGACTACGGGCGAACCCACGACGGCGTCTTCTACTATGCGATGGAGCTCCTCGACGGCGCCACACTGCAGCGAATCGTTGCCGTCGACGGCGCGCAGCCGGCGGGCAGAGTGGTGCGCATCTTGGGTATGGTCTGCGGCGCCCTGACCGAAGCCCACGCTATCGGCCTCATCCATCGCGACATCAAGCCGGCCAACATCATGCTGTGCACGCAAGGAGGAGAGCGCGACGTGGTCAAGCTCCTCGACTTTGGGCTCGTCAAAGAGTTCGAGCTCGATCGCGAGGTGAACCTGACCGGCGCCAGCGCCGTCGTCGGCACGCCCCAGTACATGGCTCCAGAGTCCATCCTCACGCCAGACTCGGTCGACGTCCGTACCGACATTTATTCCCTGGGGGCGGTCGCCTACTACTTGCTCGCCGGGGTCGATGTCTTCAATGGCAAGTCGATGGTCGAGATCTGCGGCCAGCACCTCCATCAACAGCCACAGCCGCTGTCGGCCCACGGGGTAGCCGTCCCGGCCGAGCTCGAAACGATCGTCCTCGCGTGCCTCAGCAAAGATCCCAGCCAGCGCCCGCAAAGCGCCGCCGACCTCCGACGTCAGGTCGAAGCGTGCACGGTCCCCCTTTGGGATAGCGTTCTGGCCCGGAGCTGGTGGAGCGAGCACCAATCGGATGTCGACGGCATTGCGCTAGCAAGTACAGGCGAACCGAGGACCCTCGCGGTAGACGGAGCGCAGCGCTGATTCGTTTGCGCTCGTTCGATGTCGCACCGATGCGTCGGCACCAAAGGGGCAGTCAATCCCGACGCGGCGGCCGATAACCATTCGGACGAGGCTCGAGTTTTTCCCTCGAGAGCCGCGGATCATCGGTGAGAATCGCGATGACACATTGCCCGCGCGCGTTGTGTTTCCAGCGAATCGTATAGCGCTGCAAATCCCGCCCCCGTGCCGCGTCATCGACCGCTTGCAGCAATGCTCGGAGCAGCAGATTCATGTACCTGAACGTTTGTTTAGCTATAGGCCGCCGTCAACCGCCACCGGAAACACCGCTCGTTTCGCGGGCATCGGCGGCGACGCAGCGCCGGCCGCGCAACGGGGGGGAGCTCGTTTTTCAGCTCATGCCAAGGCTCCGACCCGTCTCAGTTCGTCCGAGACCACGCCGCTGCGTAGTCACGGGCGAAATCTTGGAAGGTGCGTGCCGGGCGGGCCAGCACTTCCCGGACCGCGGATGAAACGGCCGCGCCCAGCCCCGTGCGCACGAGAGCATAGAAGCGAACCAGGCGTTCGATCCACGGCGGCGGCAACCCAGCGCTGCCGAGCACGCGACGGGCTTCGTCATCGTCAATCGGTTCGTAGTGAATCGTTGCCCCAATCGCCGACCCCAGAATGGCAGCCACTTCGGCATGATCGAGTGCTTCATCGCCCGTCAGCGTGTATGCCTTTCCGACATGACCCGTCCCCGTGAGTACGGCCGCTGCCACTGCGGCAACGTCTCGCGCGTCGATCCACGAGAGTTTCGCATTGGCCGCGGGGATGCGAATCGTTCGCGTGGCCCGGAGCTGTTCGAGTAAGGGACCGCCGCTGAACACCTGCATGAACCAGTTCGGCCGCAGGTGTGTATACGACATTCTGCCAGCGGCCGCAGAAGCCTCGAGGCGGAGCTCGACTTTCCGGAGCGCAAACTCCGGGCGAAGCTCGACCCCTATGGCGCTCAAGTCGACGACGTGCTGAACGGCACTCCTCTCCATCGCGTCAATCAGCGGCAGCGCGACGCGGTCGGCGTGCTCGTCGCCTGGGCGCGCCATGAGAAACACGCGATCGACGCCTCGTAGAGCAGGTTCGAATGTCCCCGGTTCCTCGAGATCGAACCGGACGAGGTCCACGCCCGCAGGGACAGACGCGCGTGCTCGAGCCGACGCAGGGTCCCTCGTCGCCGCACGCACCGCCGCCCCTCCGCGGTCGAGCTCGAGCACGAGACTGCGACCTACGTTTCCCGTTGCTCCGACGACGAGAATGGTACCGGGCATCGTGTTTCCTCCAATCGTGAATATTGTATTCATTATTCGCTCGCGCCGAAATAGACTTATAGTCGGCTGAGTAAGATTACTTGAAGAGCGCAGCCAGCCCGGCGAGATGGAACCGCGCGTAGGCCGTTACCCCCTCGCGGATCTGCTGTTCGTCTTCATAGCGGTCCAAAGTGCGCACCATCGTCGCCACCAGGCTCCGATAAATCTGCTCGAGCACCAGGCGCAGCGGCGCATTGATGCGCAAACCCGGCGTGAGCTCGCGAAAGTGCGCAATGGCGCGTGCCACGAGCTCCTCGACGAGCTCGTCGCCCAGCGCGGCGTACGGCGACGCTTGGGCCTTGCCCAGCAAGACGACGATCTGGAGACGATGGTCGATACAGAACCGCAGCAGCTCGTTGGAAGCCGCGACGTAGGACGGGGGCGCCAAATGCAGAAGCTCCGCCGCGCCGCGAGCCGATGCGATCTGACGGCGCAAAAGGCGCCGAAACCTATGCACGAACGGGCGATCGATCACCGAGTCGAAAAGGATGTCCTTGCTCCCGTAGTACCGGTACAGATTGCCGGTCGACAGGCCAGCACCCTTTGCGATGGCAGCCATGGTGGCGCCTTCGTACCCCGCTTGGGCGAATACGCGTAGCGCGGCACTGCGGATGTTCCGCGCTACATCGTCCTTCAGAACCTGCGGCATGGCCGTTCCATCCTCACACGATGAGGTTGAGAATCCGGCCTGCGACATACACCACCTTCTTGGGCACTCTCCCGGCGAGGTGGTTCGCGACCGCCGCGTCCGCGCGCGCCGCGCCGAGCGCGATCGCTTCGTCTGCCGTCCTCGCGATCCGGATTCGCCCCCGGACCTTGCCGTTGACTTGCACCGCGATCTCGACGTCGTCCTC
>Ga0193706_1000706_pt1 | contig 17441 bp, 12 predicted proteins | sample U3c1metaG_FD_160130 | JGI IMG/M metagenome (GOLD analysis project Ga0193706, IMG submission 160130) | Soil microbial communities from a riparian zone of the East river system, Colorado, United States - U3c1 | ecosystem: Environmental > Terrestrial > Soil > Riparian zone | place: USA: East River... | reverse complement strand
TGCTGCGGCAGAGACTGTCGTAGAGTTCTTGCGGCTCGCGGTGGGCGAGCTGATCCAGCCGCTCGATTCCCAGACGCTCGAGGTCGCGCACGGTCGCGGGCCCGACGTGCTCGAGCCTCAACCATGCCTTGCGGTTCGCCTCGCTCATCGGCTTTGCCATGGCGTAGATGCTACTCCTTCAGCGCCTCGAGCCTTCGAATTCCCCGGCTTCCGCTTCGACGGAACGCACGCAAACTCGGAAGTGGGCCGGACACCCCGCGAAAAAAACTGCGTTTTTCTCGCAAATTCCTTGTGGACTCGCCCGCGACGACGAAGTACATACTGGAAAACACGCGAAAAACGCGTGAAAAACCGACTCTCGCGAGCCCCGCGCAGGAACTCCGACCCAGCGAACCTGGTCCGGACGCGCATTTCGGCCCGTGCGCGGGAGGCGGTGAACGACCACGAAGTCACCACGGGACGAAAACCACAGAGGAACACACATGGCGAAGAAAGCTGCGAAGGCCAAGACCGTTGCGAAACCGAAGAAAGTGTCCCCGGCGTCGAAGCCGCGCTCGAAGGGCGAGTTCTACACCACGATCGCCGACCAGATGGAAATGCCGCGCAAGCAGATCGCGTCGGTGTTCGACGCGATGGGCCGCGTGCTCGCCGCCGACCTCGGCAAGGGCGGCCCGGGCCTGGTGAACGTCGCTGGCCTGATGAAGGTCACCGTCGTCCGCAAGCCGGCCACCAAGGCGCGCAAGGGAATCAATCCCTTCACCAAGCAAGAAGTGATGTTCAAGGCGAAGCCGGCGCGCAACGTGATCAAGGTGCGCCCGCTCAAGAGCCTGAAGAGCATGGTCTAGTCCGAAAAGGACTGACCGCGACAATCAGCGGCGATCGCGCTCCCACGGCGCGGTCGCCGCACTCATTTCCAAGCCGGGGGGAATTCGCTACACCCTGGGCATGGGGCAACGATCGCTGCAGCTCGAGTGTCTGATCGTCGGCTCGATGGTGTGCGTCGTCGGCGGTCCAGCCCGTGCGGACGTTCGTCTGGCCGGGATCTTCGGCGATCACATGGTGCTGCAGCGCGAGGATCGCGTGCACCTGTGGGGCCACGCGGCTCCCGGCGAGCTGATCCGCGTGCGGCCGAGCTGGTACGAGCACGATGCCGCGGTCACGGCCTCGCCCGAGGGAGTTTTCGACGTGGCGCTGACCACGCCGGAGGCTTCCGGTCCGCACACGATCCATTTCACGGGCCGCAACGAAGTCACGCTGAGCGACGTGATGATCGGCGAGGTCTGGCTGGCCTCGGGGCAGTCGAACATGGAGATGGGCGTCGGCTATCTCCATCCCAGCTACAGCGGCGTCAAGGATTGGGAGAAGGAGCTGACCGACGCTGCGCGGCCGAGGATCCGTTTCTTCGCGGTCGAGAATGTCGCCGCGCCGGCGCCGCTGCGAGAAGTGCGAGGTAGCTGGCGCGTCGCCGATGCGGCGAGCGTGAAGGAGTTCAGCGCGACCGCGTGGTTCTTCGCCAAGAAGCTCGAGCAGGAGCTCGAGGTCCCGATCGGCGTGGTCACCGCGGATTGGGGCGGCACGCCGGCGGAGGCCTGGACCAGCGCCAAGGCCCTCGCGAGCTTTCCGCAGTACGCACCGGCGCTCGAGCAGTGCGCGAATCTGGCCGACGCTTCCAGTGCCGCGGAGACTTCGCGGCGCATGGCGCTGGAGCGCTGGGAATATGGAGTTTCCACGAAGGATCCGCTTTCCGCGGCCCACGCCGAGAAGCCGGGTTTCGACGACAGCCGCTGGAGCAAGCTCGACGCGCCGGGGAATTGGAGCGGGGATCTCGCGAGCTTCGACGGCATCGTCTGGATGCGACGTCAGGTCGAGCTTCCGGCGAGCTGGGCTGGCCGCGATCTCGAGCTGTCCCTCGGCGCGATCGACGACGACGACCGCACCTGGTTCAACGGCGAGCCTGCCGGCGCGACGCGCGGCTGGGACGCTCCGCGCCGCTACGAGATTGGCGGAGCGCGCGTCCAGAAGGGACTCGCGACGATCGCGGTGCGCGTGCTCGACACGGGCGGCGAGGGCGGCTTCCACGGCGATGCGGCTTTGATGCAGGTTTCTCTCGCGGGCGGTGGAGAGTCCATCTCGCTCGCGGGCTCCTGGAAGACCGCGCGCGGCGCGGCGCTGTCCCAGCTCCCGGCTCTGCAGGCGGACTACAAGGTCGGCGGCCACATGCCGACGGCCTTGTTCAACGGCATGATCGCCCCGCTCGGCGGATGGGTGTTCGCCGGCGTGATCTGGTACCAGGGCGAGGCCAACGTCGGCCGCGCGGAAGAGTACGCGGCGTTGTTCCCGGCGATGATCGAGGACTGGCGCGCGCACTTCCGCCGCGAGCTGCCTTTCCTCTTCGTGCAGATCGCGCCCTACGGCTACGCCGGCGACAGCGGCCAGGCGGCGGAGCTGCGCGAGGCGCAGAGAGCCGCGCTCACACTGACGGGCACCGGGATGGTCCTGACGACCGACATCGGCGATCCCGCGGACGTCCATCCCAAGAACAAGCAGACCGTCGGATTGCGCCTGGCCGAGCTCGCCCTCGATCCCGAGCACCACACCCATTATCCGGAGGCGCAGAGCGCGCAGGTGGATGGCTCCACCGTGCAGCTCGAGTTCAAGGAGCCCCTGGAGGTCTGCGGAGTCTCCACCTTCGAGCTCGCGAGTTCCGAGGGACCGTTCCTGCCGGCATCCCAGACTCTGGGGCCAGAAACGGGGCAGGTCCTGGTCCAATGCCCCGAGATTCAGGAGCCGGCCCGGATCCGCTATGCCTGGGGAGCCGCGGCGGGCGCCTCCCTGCGCAGCACCGAGACGGGCCTGCCGGTGGGACAGTTCAGCCTGACCCTTCGGTGACGCGCGGCCGGCGGCCGAAGAGCCAGTCCTGAAAATCCAGGGAAATCCATCGAGGCCCCTGTCAACCGGCGTCGGGGATGCTGTAATTTCAAGACAAGGAGCACGGCCGAGGTTTGGCCTCGAGCACGACCGCTCCCCGTCGTCTGTGGTCATGCTTTCTAGAAGTTAAGGATCCCGCGATGAAGATCTCGAAGTTGTGGATGGCCGGGGTAAGCCTCGGTCTGCTCGCCGCCGCGGCAGCGCCGGCGAATGCAGCACCGGGCTGCTGAGGCCCCGCCAAGAAGACGTATTCGGGCCCTGCGGGCCCGAAGGCGGCCGGACCGGTCGGTTCGGGAAGATCAGGTGGGGGTTCGGCAGGTGCTCCGGCAGCACCCGCAGGTGGACGCGCCGCTTCGACGGCAGGCGCTGTTCCGACGACAGCCCAGGAGCGCGGTCAGAGCGCCAAGGGCCTGCTCAAGCTCAGCTGGGAATACCCGACGTACCAGAGCCAGAAATCGGCCACCGGTTCCGTCGCGAGAGAAATGCGCCACGCGCTGACGGAACAGGAAGCGTTCCGCTACATCGCGGGCAACGATCCTCGGCCGCTGCTCGTGCTGCGCGAGTGTCTGGTGTGCAACGGCACTGATGACGCGCTGCTCTCGAAGGGCGCGGACAACGAGCGCACCTTCTTGATGTCGACCTGGTTCCACTGCGTCAAGCTGCCGGTCGACGTGCTCGAGAAGGATCACCCGTTCTACGAGATCTTCGGTCACGACGATCCGGAACACCTGTTCGTCGCGATGGCCGACGGTTCCTCGAAGATCATGCTCGAGAGCCAGACCTCGCGCGTCGAATTGTGGGACTCGATGGGAGAGATCCTCTCCGCGAGCTACCGCAAGGACACCCAACCGGTCGTCAAGCTGGTGTCGAAGCAGTTCGACCGCATGGACCTGCTCGACTCGAAGCTGCTCGACCTCAAGGCCAAGCGCTGCGAGGCGCTCGAGACCGACGGCCTGAAGTCCACGAAGCTCGAGAAGATCGATGCCGAGATGGCTCAGGTCACCGCGGAGATCACCGCGCTGAAGGACGACGTCGCCAAGGCGACGAAGATCGAGCTCAAGAGTCCTGAAGAACTGAAGGCTGGCGCCAACAAGGCTCCGGCGAAGCGCTAGTTTCAGCTCATTCGGACGTGATGAAATCGCACGCGGGCGCCGGGCCGTTCGAGCTCGCCGTCCGCGTGCTTGCTTTTTTCCTGCTGGCCGCGACGCTCTTCGCCCAGTCCGGCAAGGATCGCGGCAGCAACGAGGCCGAGGAAAAGTTCAAGCCGGTCGATCCCTACACCAAGGGCGATCCTGAGCTGGTCAAGCAGGCCGGCTACGTGAGGCTCGAGCCCTTCAGCTTCGGCGAAGGAGTGCAGGCCCAGGACGTGGTCGACGCCCTCGGCGGGGTCGATCTTCTGTGGGCCGAGACGGCGCACTTCAAGATCTGCTCGACCTTGCAGACCTACAAGAGCAAAGGCGATCAGAAGGAGAACGCCGCGATCGAGAAGGACCTCGCCCAGCTGGTGCGCAAGCTTCCGGGCGCCAAGGCGGCGAAGGTGGGAAAGCTCGACCCCTGGATCCGCCTGCATCTGTACGCCTTGCGCCTCGAGCGGCTGTACAGCGAGTTCTGCGAGCGCACCGGATTCAAGGACGCCGACTTCCCGGCGGTCGGCACGACGAGCTCGATGGGCAGCGGTCCTTACCTCGGTCAGAAATTCAAGCCGACCATCCTGCTCGCGGAAAAGAAGTCGGCGGTCGGAAGGATGAATCACACCTTCGGCAAGATGGAGGAATCCGAAGCCCGCCGATTCAACATCGGCGGCTCGATGTTCTTCGGCATCTCCGCCGAGGGGCTGCGCGATGGCGGTTACGAGCTCGAGACGGCACTGCATTGCGCGCTCGCCGAGAACGTGATCGGCAATCTGCTCGACGGCCTGCGCGACTCCGCTTGGGCCACGCCGCTGTGGCTCGACATGGGAATGGGGCACTGGTTCTCGCGGCGCATCGACACGCGCTTCACGTACTACGCCGAAGGAACGGCGCGCTACCTCGACGATCCCAAGGCCAACAATTGGCAGCCGCGCGTGCGCGGGCTGGTCGAGAACAAGGTCCCGTACACGTGGAACGAGATGCTCACCAATCTGGACTGGGCGCAGTTCACGCCGCAGTCGCATCTGCTGATCTGGTCGCGCGTCGATTGGATGATGCAGCAGCCGCCCGCGTCGGTGCGCAAGTTCCTCGAGCCGATCACGGTCGCACTGCCCTCGTCCACGCCGGCCGAGCGGATCAAGGTCCAGGTCGCGCGCGCGACGGCAGGCCTCGAGGCCGGCTTCGGCAAGTCGCCAGAGGAATGCGAGGCGGTCTGGACCGCGTGGGTCCTGAAGACCTACGACAAGGACTGAGGCGCGCTCGGGCCTGGTGTCCCGCGCGGCTGCGGCGTCGCGCGCGCGACGGCAGGTCTCGAGGATGCCTTCGGGCAAGTCGCCCGAGGAATGCGAGGCGCTCTGGACCGCGTGGGTTCTGAAGACGTACGACCAGGACTGAGGCGCCCGCTCGGGCCTTGCGCGCCGCGCGACTGCGACAGGACCTGGGGAGCGCTCAGGATTTGCGCGCCGCGCGCGCGGCGGGGATCGCCGGCTTGACTTGCAAAGCCGCCTCGGCCTTGTGGCGCAGTTCCTCGCGCAGCTCGGCCAGCTCAGTCTCCTTGCGGTCGGCGTAGCGCTGGATCGCGCTCTCGCCTTCCTGGGCCGTCGCCAGCTGGCTCGAGAGCGTCTCGATGCGCTGCTTGAAACGCTCGCGGTCGAGCGCGGAACGCGCGCAGCTCTCCTCGATCTTCTCCAGCTCGCCTCGCGCCACGGCGAGCTCGCGCTCGAAGACCGTGCGCGCCGCCTCGGCCTTGGCTGCCGCGGCTAGGGCCTGCTTCAGTTTTTCCTCGTAGCTGGTCTTCAAGCTCGTTTCGGCCGCATCCCGCTTCGTCGTCTCGTTGGCGAGGTCGCGGGCGGCGGCGGTCTGCGCCGCTTCCAGCTCCTTGCGCAAGCCGGCAAGCTCGAGGGCTGCAGCGCTTGCCGCCTTCGCCGCGGCTTCCTCCACCTCGGCGACGCGTTTCTCGAAGGGCACGAGCCGCTCGGACTCGAGCTTGGAGCGGGCGGCCTCGGCGGCCTTGGTCGAGGCGAGCTCGCGCGCGCTCTTCGCCTCGGCCTGCTCGCGCGCGACCGTCGCGTTCAGTTTCACGATCGCGCCTTCGTGCTCCGTGATGCGAGCGCGCAGGGTCTTCACTTCTGCGATTTCCTTCTGGAGCTTCTCGTTGTCGCGCCGGGCCGCGGTCAATTCCTCGCGCAGCGTCGCCTGGTCGCGCAGCGAAGTCTCCACGCGCTCCTCGGCGGCAGCACGACCGCGGGCCGATCCCTCGGCTTGCAGGCGAGCGGTCTCGATCGCTTGCGCGGCGCCGGCGGAAGTCTTGCGCTCTTCCTCGAGGCTGGTCTTGAACTCGCGCTCGCGCGCGGCCTGGCTGGCGCGCAGGTCCAGGATGGAGCGCTGCGTCTCGGCCAGCGTGCGCGCGCTCTCGGAGAGCTGCGACTCGAGCTGTGCCTGTTTCGATTTTTCCACGCGCAGCGCCTGCTCGCCGGCGCGCACCGCGTCCTCGAGCGAGCGCGAGCGCTCCAGCGCCTGGGCGTGGCGCGCGCGATGCTCCTCGGCCTCGCGCTCGAGGCGCGAAGCGAGGCGCGCGACCTCGACGCCGCTGGGATGAGCCTCGGCCGGCGCCGAGTCGATCGCCGCGACGTCGCTGCGCAGTCGCCACACGTCCTCGAGATCGAGCGCCGCTTGCGCTTCACCCGCGCGCACCACGGTGTGGACCTTGACACCGGCGGCTGCAGCGCGTCGCTTGAGCTCCTCCTCGTCGACTCCGACTGCAGCAGCGGCAGCCTTGAGTCGGACCAGTGTTCCAGGCTCGGTCGGGGGCGGCGGGGTCGTGCGGGAAGCGGACGGTGCAGTCTGGGAGGGGCGCGCCATGGCGGAAAGGATAACGGTCGCGGGCCTTCTGGCCATCGCTCGATTGACTCGGAAGGCTTCGCATTCCCGTTAGAATTCCCGCTGTGGATCCCACTTCTGAGCTCTTCGCCTCGGTCGATCGCGGCGATGTCCCGGCGGTCGCCCGGCTGCTGGAGTCCGATCCTTCCGCGGTCCACGCGCAGTTTCACGGCGCGACGGCGTTGCATCACGCGGCTGCCCGCGGGGATCTCGCGATGTTGGGCCTTTTGATCGAGCGCGGCGCCAGTCTCGAGCAGGCCGACGACAGCGGCTCGACGGCCCTCGGCTGGGCCACGGACGAGCAGTGCGACGCCGCCGTCGACCTGTTGCTGGCCCAGGGCGCGCGCGCGGGCGCCGTGGACCTGGCCGCGCGCGGAAAGACCGCGGAGTTGGCTCGGGCGCTCGACGAAGCGCCCTGGATGCTCGGCCAGCGCACGACCCAGGGCACGCCGCTGCATGCCGCGGTGCGCCGCGGGCGCGACGGGGCCGCCAGGTTGCTCCTGGCTCGCGGTGCCGACCCCTCGGAGCGCGACGAAGAGGGCCTGACGGCGCTGGAGCTGGCCCAGCGCTCGGGCCAGCGGAACCTGGTCGACCTGATCGAGCACAGCCAGGGCACAGGAACGGGCACCGACCGAGGAGAGGAGACCGCAAGTCTGGTCGCCGCCTCGAGCTACCGCTGCGGCGCCTGCTCGGAAGAGATCGTGATCGATGTCGACCGCACCCAGGGCGAGGAGCAGCGCCTGGTCGAAGACTGTCCGGTGTGCTGCCGAGCCAACGTGATCGACGTGCGCTTCGAGCGCGACGGTGCCGCCACGGCCCACGCGGAGCTCGAATGATGCTGCCCCGCATGATTGTGCGTGGCCTGGAGGCCCATAGGCTGCCCGCGGCCCGCCCAGGCGGCTTCCGACGCTGATCCTGGCTTGTCGGCGCCGGCTCGGGAGCAGTCGGCCAGAGGCGGACGCGGCCGGTACCCCCTCTCCAGTTCAGCGCGGGCGGTCGCCCGGCCGAGAGCCATGCACAATCATGCGGGGCAGTTTCACTAGAGAGGCAGGGTCGGGTCGCCGAGGAAGACGAACTTCATGCCCTGGAAGAAGATGCTCGGCGGGTACCAATCGTCGGTGGGCGTCAGGGCGAAGAGCTTCTCGCGCTCGACATACTGGGCCTGAGCCAGGCGCCAGGCGTCGCCGACCCGCGGCGCGGCGTCGGTTCGCAGCGCTGCCTGGAAAGCGTCGAGCAGGCTCAGGGCGCAGGGCTGGGCCCCGGTGTCGCAGCCGATGTAGACCAGAGCTCCGCCGGTCGGCGATCGCACGAGCTCCGCGCCGAAGCCCGTCGAGTCGAAGGCTCCCGGCTGCAGCCAGTGGGGCGGCGGGGGCGGCGAGGTGAACTGCTCGCCCGCGTTCGTGCCGCGGTGGGGGATGCCCGCCTCGTCGAGATAGGCCTGGTAAGGCGGCTCGTTGACGAAGTGGGCCGTGCTACAGCCGATCGAAAGGAAAACCGCCGGCGGAGCCGAGGCGAGGGCCAGGCGCTCGGTGTTGCCCAGGCAAAGATGCCAGCCCTGGTCGCTGCCGTGGCCGAGGTGCAGGGCGAGATCGGTGCGAGTCTGCAGGCTGGCCAGGGTCCGCGCCGGCGAGGGCGCGCTGGCCTCGTCGCCGTAGATCTGGCCCTCGACCTCGAAGCCGCGCGAGCCGAGGCTCTCGAGCATCGCCCGCGCATTGGCTCGCGCGTCGATCCAGCCATCGGCGTGCACGATCAGGACGCGCGGTTTTTCCCTGGCGACGTGAGCGAGGGTCTTCGTCGCGACCAGCGCGGCTTCCTCGGGCGAGTGGACCGGCCAGCGGCCGACCGCGATCTCCGGTGCGTAGGAAACGGAGTCGAAGTTGATCGGATCGTGCTTGTTGCTCTCGCCGCGCACCTCGCCGAAGTAGCGCGCGTGGAATCCTTCGCGCATCCCGTTCCAGTCGTCGAAGGTCCCGTCGGTCTTCGCGAGGTCGGCGTAGTAGAGGTCGCTGGCGTAGAAGGCGTAGTTGTTCGCCGCGGGCGTGGTGCGATCGAGCACCATGAAGCGCACCGGGAAAGTGTCCGCATCGCCGACGAGCAGTGCGTAGCCGAGCGAACCGGACTTCCAGCGTGAATACAGGGCGCGCTTGATGCGCTCCGGCGGATCGCGCAAATCGCCGCCGTCCGCGGGATCCGCGCGGACCAGGTCCTCGATGGCCGCGAACTCGACCGGCATCTCCTTCCCTCGCGCATCGAGGAATGCCTGCAGCCCCGGCTGGAAGCTCGCGGGAGCGACGACCACCAATCCGCGCGCGGGAGTCGTCTGCAACAGGGCGAGGAAAGCGAGAGTGATCATCGCGAACACCCTACCAGCAGGATGGAAGTGGCGCGCCCGCGCCGTGCCTGGTACCAAGACCAGGACCATGACCCACGCTCGCCGCCTTGCCTTCGTGCTCGGACTGCTCCTGTCGTCGCCCGTGCAGGCCTGCACGAGCGCGAGCCAGGAGCCGGCTCCCGCCCCGCAGGTCGCCGAGCGTCCGCCGGTGGTTCCCGGCGGCAGCAGGAATCCGATCACGCCCGATCCGATCGGCCTCGCGCAGCTGATCCACGAGCCGCAGAGCGAGCTCGCTCCCGCGGTGCGGCGCTGGGCCATCGACGCGGACCGACTGCAGCGCCTCTACCCCGTGCGCTCCTCGCCCGCCTTCCGCGCACGCATGTCGCAGTTCCACCGCGCCTGGCTCGCGGAGCTCACGACGGTCGAATGGAAAACACTTTCGCGGCCGGCGCAAGTCGACGCGCTCGCGCTGCGCACCTGGATCGAGCGGCGGGTCGCGGAGATCGCCCTCGCCGAGAAAAACGACCAGCGCATCGCGCCCCTGGTCGGATTCGCCGCGACCATCACCGACCTGGCCGAAGCCTGCGCGCGCATCGAAGCGGTCGACGCGCGCGGCGCGGCGGAACAGCTCGATCGCCTGGCGAAAGCCGTGTCCAAGCAGCGCAAGGACCTCGAAGCGCAGTACGCCAAGGACGCCGAGTGCGTCACGCGCTTCGACGCGAGCCGCGCCGCGAAGCGAGTCGACGCCCTCGCCGCCGCGCTGCGGCGCTGGTTCGAGTTCTACGACGGCTACGATCCGCTGTTCACCTGGTGGGCGAAGGCGCCCTACGGCGAGGCGAGCCGCGCGCTCGACGACTACGCGAAGTTCCTGCGCGAGCGCATCGTCAAGGTCGGATCCGGCGAGGACGACATCGTCGGCGATCCGATCGGCTCCGAGGCCCTGTCGCGGGCACTCGCCGACGAGTGGATTCCCTACACCGCCGAGGAGCTGCTCGCCCTCGCCGAGCAACAGTTCGCCTGGTGCGAGACCGAGCTGCGGCGCGCCGCGAACGACATGGGCTGCGGGGACGACTGGAAACGCGCGCTCGAGCTCGTCAAGCAGTCGAGCGTGCCGCCCGGCGAGCAACCTGCTCTGATCCGCGACCTGACCCTGGAATCGATCGCTTTCCTGCGCGCAAAGGACCTGATCACCGTCCCTTCGCTAGCCGCGGAAACCTGGCGCATGGACATGATGTCGCCCGACGCGCAGCGCTCGAATCCCTTCTTCCTCGGCGGCGACGCGATCCAGGTGTCGTATCCGACGGACACGATGAGCCACGACGAGAAAATGATGAGCATGCGCGGCAACAACCCGCACTTCTCGCGCGCCGTGGTGCACCACGAAGTCATCGCCGGCCACAACCTACAAGGGTTCATGGAGGATCGCTACAACCAGCACCGCGGCGTGTTCTCGACGCCGTTCTGGACCGAGGGCTGGGCGCTGTACTGGGAAATGCTCTTGTGGAACAAGGGTTTTGCCGCGACGCCCGAGGACCGCATCGGAATGCTATTCTGGCGCACGCACCGCTGCGCGCGGATCGTGTTCAGTCTGAAGTTCCACCTGGGAGAGATGAGCTCGAAGGAGTGCATCGATTTCCTGGTCGAGCGCGTCGGCCACGAGCGAGCGAACGCGGCGGCGGAAGTGCGGCGGTCCTTCGGCGGCGACTACAGTCCGCTCTACCAGGTCGGATATTTGCTCGGCGGATTGCAGTTCATGGCTCTGCATCACGAGCAGGTCGATTCAGGGAAGCTGACCGATCGGCAATTCCACGACGCCGTGATCCGCGCAAGCTCGCTGCCAGTCGAGCTGGTGCGCGCCCTGTTCACCCAGGAGACGCTGACGCCGGACATGCGCACGCACTGGCGCTTCGCGGATCCACGCTAGTCGATCGGCTTCACTGCATCCACGCGGGAGCGCTGCGCAGCTTGATCCAGCGTTGTGTGAGTGGATGTACGAAGCTCAGCGCGGCGGCGTGGAGGAAATACCCGCCTTCGCCGGGCTTCGCATCGCTCTTCGCCCGACCGCCGGGGCCGAAGAGGGGATCGCCGACGATCGGTGCGCCTAGGGCAGCGAGGTGCACGCGGATCTGGTCGGCGCGGCCGGTGATTGGTTGAGCGGCGACGAGCGTGCAGTCGCGCTCGAAGTCGCGGCGCAGGACGCGCAGGCGCGTCAGCGCCGCTTTGCCCGAGGGGTGCGCGACGTGGATGTGCATCGGTCCGTGCGGCACGCGCAGGATCGGATGGCGCGCGATGGCGGAGCTCGGCAGTCCGGTGCCTTGCGCGAGGGCGAGGTAGGTCTTGCGCGGCTCGAAGGCGCGAAACTGTCGGGACAATTCCGCGCGCGCCGCTTCGCTCTTGCCGAAGAGGATCAAGCCCGAAGTTCCGCGCCCGAGGCGATGGATCGGCGATGCCTCGGTGCGCGTCACATCGCTCGAGCGGACAAGATGCAGCAGAGTGCGCTCGAAAAACGGGCCGGCGGGAAGCACCTGCAGACCCGCGGGTTTGGACACGACGAGCACTTCCTCGTCCTCGAAGGCGACCGCGAACTCGAGCGGAGCCTCGGGCTCGCTCCAGGGCGCGCGGTGGTATTCGAGCTCGTCGCCGGCGCGCAGCACATCGTCCGCTCCAGCGGTGCGGCCGTTGACTCGCACGCGACCTTCCGCGAGCGAGACGGCCCATTGCTCGTTCGTCGAATGCGCGAAGCGCGCTGCGTGGTAATCGAGCACGCTCCTGCCCGCGCTGTCCGGCTTCACGCGATCGCGGTAGACGTAGCCGGAGTTCACGGTGCCTTCGCTCGCTTGCGCTGTCCGATCGGAAGCACCACGTCAGTTGCACCCTGGGCCACCGTGATCGGCTGTCGAACTGCGGCACCGCGCGAACCCGCAAGAATGTTGATCGTCAATTCGTTGGACCAGCCGCGAAGCTCGAAGGCGCCGAGGTCGTCGGAGTCGCAAAGCAAGGCCCGTCCGATGCCCAGTGCGCGGGCAGGATCCACGAGCTCGACGGCGCGCGGCACGGGCTGGCCGTTCTCGTCGACGACACGACCGCTCGCGAGCAACCTCGGTTCTTGGAGGAGCCACAGCCCGAGTGGGTTGCCCGCGCGCTTCACTTCGATGGATCTCACCGCGCCGAGCGGCCGCTTCTCATCGATGTCGCGCACCAGGAGCGTGCCTTCTCCGTCGCCGGGAAGCTCGTCCTTCAGAGTCAGCGCGAATTTTCCCGACTCATCGGTGATCACATTCAGCTGGAACTGCCTCGAACCCCAGGTTCCTTGCACGGCGCCGACGCACTCGAGTTCGTGGAACTTCAATGGCCCCTGCTCGGATTCCGCGCGACCGGTCAGCGTCGCATGAGTGACGGCGAGCCTGGCTTCAAGCACAACGCGCGTTCCCCCTACCTGCGGTCCTTGGCCCCGGACTTCCAGGTCGGGTTCGAGCCATGGGATGGTGACGCGTGCATTTAGAGAAAGCCCCAGCCCGACGCACTTGAAGACTGCCACGCCGGATCCGATCGAGATCGACTCGGAAGGATTGTTCTCGAGAGCGACCCGGTCCTGCGCCGATTCCAGGCTCACTTCCGCTTCACCTTCGAAGCGTGATCCGTCTGGATTGAGGACGCGAACTTCGATCGATCCCTGAGCAGGGAGAACGAGTTGAATCGGTTCCTTGGGAAGCGAACTCAAGTCGACCACCACCCGCAGGCTTTCGGGAAAAGCGCCGGTCAGGGATACGACGTATTCACCATCGTTGGCTTTCAGGGGACCCAACTCCGCGATCCCCTCGCGTCCACTCGTTGTCGCGCTGAACCCAAAATCCAGGACGCGCTGGACCTTCCGATTAATCGAGAGGTCGACTCCGCTGCGAGGCTTTCCGCTCGAATCGATGACTTGCGCGCGCACGAAGACTGCAGGTTCGCAATGGATGGTCCTCGATTCGTTTTGCCCGGGAACGACGTCGAAGTCCTCTCCACCAGATTCTTGAGGAGTGATCGCCATCGTGACGAGCCTGCCCGCTTCGACGAGGATGCGGACACGGCCGGAGTCGTCCGTGATTGCACGTCGTCCCACCAGGCGCATTTCGGCGAGGTTGAAGCCCCTCCCGAACATGCGTTGGACCAGAGATGTCTCGAAGTCCGCCCCTTCGAAGTACAAGACCTCGCAGCCCGTGATCGGAGACTGTTCGGTTTTTCGCAGCACGAGAATCTCGACGGCCACCTGCTCGCCGTGGTCGCGCTCGATTTCCTGACGTCCCACTCGCACCGGCTCGGCGAGCCCAGGTTGCGTCGGCGGATCCTTCGGCGCTGGAATCGGCGACGGACTCACGTCCTCTCTGCTCGGCACGGACTCGCTCGTCGATGGATCGCGAGCGACTTCGACACCAGAGTTCGGCGTGCGTCCATGCAGGCCGATCCAGAGCGCGCAAGCCAGAGCCACGAGCATCGCCCCGACGATCAACGCCAGCAGCCAGCTGCGACGAGTCCGCTGCGGAGTCTGCATGGGCCTGCGATTCTAAGCGCAGGCCTCGGCGCTCCGCCGAAATCCGCCCCTCAGCCGCTCAGAGGAACTTCCAGCTCACCACGCCGGCCTGATTCAGCTCGGCTGTGGTCAGCGGCGAGGGCTTGAACTGCTCGTTCTTCCACAGCCCGATTTGATCGTTGGAATGGAGCGAGGCCGGCTCGGCCGTTCCCGGCGGCGCCACCGAGAACTGCTTGCCAGAAGCCTGCATCTCGAGGAACTGCGTGTAGCTCTGGTGCAGCGGTGAGAGCAGCGTGTTCAAATCGACCGCGCGGAACGGTCCCATCGGCACCGACACGCCTGGCGTCAGCGAAGGGAAGCCCTCGAGGCTGCCCCATTGCGGCAACTGCACCGTGAGCGCGTGCTGCTGGTACCAGGACTGCCACGACGTCGTCGGGCCGACCGTCAGCGACAGGCGCAGCGCATCGGCGAGGACCTTGTCGACATACGCGATCTCGGCGGCCGTGAGCGCGACCGCGGGAGTGGCGTGGATCTTGGCCAGGGCCTGCTTGAGGAACAGGTTCAGACCGTTCTCGCCTCCGCCGTAGCGTCCGAGCAGCTCCGGCCCGGCATCCGGCAGACGAAAGGAAAGGTCGAGATTCGCCGCGACCAAGGTGCCGCGGAAAGCGTTGTCCATCGTCGCTCCACCGACCATCCAAGGCGTGAGCTCGGTCAGTCCGCGCCGCGCATCGGCGCTGAGGGTGACACCGTGGGCTTTCAACCACGCTCCGATCTCGGTGAAGTCGCGGCCGGCGATGCTGACCACGTCGTGGTGGAACGAGTAGACCTGCGCGGGCGCGATCGTCGCCGGCGCCGTGCTCAAGAGCTCGCGCAGACGCCGCGAGCGGAACGTGTCGCCGGATCCGCCCGAGCCGAAGCGGATCGGGATCGGGTACCAGGAGCCGATCGGCCGGTGGTTGGCGGAGAAGACGAATCCCGCAGCGGGATCGAAGACGTGGGGCTTGAGCACCTGGGGCAAGAGGTCGATCCAGTCCGAGCTCGAAAGGCTGCCGTCCTGCGCGACGATTCCTGGAAGGTCGAGGACGGGATTGCGCACCGGCACCGAGCCGACCACCGAGTAGCCGATGTGGCCGGACGAATCGGCGAAGACCAGGTTGACGCTGGGCCAGGTCCAGCGCGACAGGGCATCGAAGAAAGTCCCGACGGTTCCACAGCGGTAGAGGTCGATGAATCCGCGCGCGGGGTCATCGGTCGGGTCGTAGAAGGGCAGGCGGCGGCTGGCGAATTCCTCGCCGGCGTGCACGTTCGGGACGATCGCCGTGACGACCGGGCCGAAATAGGATTCGCGGTAGAGCAGGACGGAGTCGGCCTCGCCGTGCACCTTGATCGTCTCCTGGCTGCTCGCCGTGAAGTTGCGCCACGTGCCGTCCAGCTCGTAGCTGCCTGGATGTTGGGCGTCGGTCTTCAGCAGCATCAGGTCGGCCTGGTCGAAGCCGACCGCCGTCGGACTCCAGGCCACGTCGCCCGTGGATCCGCTGAGGATATTCGGCGACCCGGGAACGCCGACTCCGCGCGCCGAGAAGCTCGCGCCCTCCATGCTCCATTCGTAGAGCTGGCTCGGCAGCGTGACTCCGATGCGCGGATCGCCGACGAGCACCGCGTGCCCCGTGGTCGTGCGCGATCCCGCGAAGGCCCAGGCCTGGCTGAAGTGCGGGCTCGAGGTATAGGGCTGGCAGGTGTCGGTGTTCGCCAGCCCGTGAGTCTGCGCATAGCGCAGCATCAGGTTCTTCAGGTCCTGGGGCACGTCGCTCGGCTGGATCAGCGCGGCGGTGTCGTCGCACCTCAGCGTGCCCACGAGCTGCTCGTACTGCTGGCGGTGCGAGAGCAGCGGGTTGTTTTTCAGGATCTGCCATTCATGGAGGAGCTGAGCTTCGTCCAGCCCGCTGGTCCCGAAGAATTCGCCGAGGCGCAGCCAGGCGCCGATGCAGTCGGCGGGTGTCCAGGGATCGATCGGGAGCCCGAACTGTGCGAAGAGCGGATCGGGCAGGCGCGCGGGATCGTTGATCCAGGCGTTGACGCCGTTGGAGTAGGCGGAAAGCAGGGCCAGGGTCTGGTGGTCCATCGAGGCGACCACCTTGGCGGCGTGCTTCGACCATCCAAAGGCGCGCGCCTTGCGGTCGGAGAGCAGGTGAGTCTTCTTGACCACACCGGTCGTCGGGTTGGTCACGTTGCCAGGCCCCATGAACTCCGCGAGCCGGCCCTGGACGACCAGTCGCATCCAGCACATCTGGAACAGCCGGTCTTCCGCCGCCGCGTAGCCCGCGCCGTAATAGGCGCCGCCGTCGGTGGTCGCGAATACGTGGGCGACTCCGTGGGCATCGCGGCCGATGGAGATCCCGTTTGGACCCGAGCTCGGGGGAGCCGAGGGCGGACCGCTGCTGTGCCCGGCTGGCGCACATACGCTGAGCCCGGCTGCCAGAAGAGGCGCGGCGAGGAATCTGGAGCTGAAAGACATGGTGCGAGTCATCGATGGAGTTCCCTGGCCTCCTGCCTGAAGGCCGCGAACGCAGGGAATATCCTCTCGGATATTCGCGTTGCGGGAGATCCTGAGATTCTCACCCGTTCCCGCCAAGTCCGCAACGACTGAACCTCGCGCTGCTGCGATCCGAGCGGATTTCGAACGTGACGAGCCTGACGCCTGGCCCTTCGGCGCGGATTCCGGCGCTATCCTCGCGGTATGGCGAAGCGAGGGGCAGCGAAGGATCGTGATCCGCTGACTCGCGTGCTCGCATGCTTCCGCGATCCCGAGAAACAGGGTTTCGAGGATGCCTGGGTGGGCCTGGAGCCGACTTTCCAGACGCGGCGCTGCCTCTCGCTCTACGCGAAGCACGAAGACCACGACGAGCGCTACTACCAGCATCCCTACATGAAGGGGAAGCTGCGCGCGGTCGCGCGGCGCATCGAGAAGAAGGTCCGCCGCAGCCTGAAGAAGGATCCGCCGCCGGACTGGTGCTTCTTTTCGAGCGTGAAACGCGAGGCGCGGCTCGACAAGTGGAAACAGCCGGGCCAGCAGGTCTCCTTGCGCTGGGCCGACCGCGAGCTCGAGGACCTCGAGCTCAAGCTCGGCATGGATCCTTCGACGTTTGAGTTCGGGATCAAGCCCGTGCCGCTCGCCTGGCTGTACGACGAGCGATTCGTCGAGCTGCTCGAGACGCTGGTCTTCGGCTCGACGCGCAAGGAGGGCATGAGCGTGTCGATGCTCGAGGGCGGCGGGCAGTTCCACATGTCGGCGAAGACCGTGCTCGCGGGAAGCCTGCTCGCGGACGTGATCGCCAGCTCGCTCAACCATCCCGAGCTCTCGACCTGGATCCTCGACTGGCCGAATTGCGACGATCGGGCTTTCCGCGCGACATCGGAGCGCCGCGCGAGCTTCGAGCGGCTGCTCGAAGCCTACTGGCAAGGAGCTTTCCACCCGCGCGTTCGCGGTCCGCTCACGGTCGGGGCGGTGCTCTTCGATCCCGTGATCGCGCCCGCGCATTCGAGTCGGCCGAGCGTGATGGATCCGCGGCGCGGCCCGCGCGGCAGCGCGCGCGAAGTGTTCCAGACCAATTTCGCGTTCGGACGCGCGGTCAAGGACCTCGCGCAGCGCGTCCATCCC
>Ga0193706_1000705_pt1 | contig 17448 bp, 21 predicted proteins | sample U3c1metaG_FD_160130 | JGI IMG/M metagenome (GOLD analysis project Ga0193706, IMG submission 160130) | Soil microbial communities from a riparian zone of the East river system, Colorado, United States - U3c1 | ecosystem: Environmental > Terrestrial > Soil > Riparian zone | place: USA: East River... | reverse complement strand
GATGCCGCGCGAGCGCGAATCGATCACCCACAAGTTCTCGATCGGCGGCCACGAGGGCTACATCACCGCCGGCAAATACGAGGACGGCTCGGTCGGCGAGATCTTCCTCACCGACATCGGCAAGGAGGGCTCGACGATGCGGGGGCTGATGAACGCCTTCGCGACGGCGATCTCGATTGGCCTCCAGTACGGCGTCCCGCTCGAGGTCTTCGTGCGCAAGTTCAGCTACATGCGCTTCGAGCCCGAGGGCATCACCGGCAACCCGGAGATCCCCTTCGCCAAATCGCTGCCCGACTACATCATGCGCTGGCTGGCGAGTCGCTTCATCGACGACACGGAAACGCTGGAGGACCTCGGCATCCTCACCCAGGAGGTGCGCGCGAAGCGCGACGCCGAGTCGACCCAGCTCGGCCTCGGGATCGCCACCGGCGACACCGCCGGCCCGGCCAACGGCGGCAACGGCCACGCCAACGGCGGCGAGTCCGTCCCCGCGGCGGCGGCCTTCACCGACACGCCCCCGGTACGCCCGGCGAAGATGTCCGGTCTGGACCTGGGTCCGGCCTGCGAGCAGTGCGGCGGCATGATGCAGCGCACGGGGTCCTGCTACACGTGCAGCAGCTGCGGCAACAACACCGGCTGCGGCTGAGCCGTCAGGCACACTGCGCGAGAGAGCACCCGCGGCTGCCGGTCAGCCCTGACGGGGACCTACGACCCCCGTCCGTAGCGCCATCCGCTCGGATTAGTCTGGGCGGATGAGGACGGGGGAGGAAACGACGAGAGCGGTCGTGGGCGTCCTGATCGCCGTCCTCTGTACCGGAGCGCTGCTGCTGATCGTCCTGATCGCCTCCGGCTCCGACATCGATGAGAACAGCGCACGGGCGATCGGCACGGCGAGCGCGATCGCCTTCTTCGGCCTCACCGGGGCCGCCGGCACGAACCTCGCCAGGCGCCGCCCCGAGCTCGCCTGGTTCGGCCAGCTCAGCGCCGCGACGGCGGCGATCGCGCTGCTGACGATGGTCGGCTCGATCTGGTCCGACGGCCTGTCCGGCGACAGCTGGAAGCCGGCGGTCTACACCCTGATCTTCGCCTTCGCGACCGGCCATGCCTCGGTCCTGCTGGCCGCCGCGAACGACGACGAGAACGCACGCCTGGTCCGCAACGGAACGCTGCTGGCGCTCGCCCTGCTGGTCGTGCTGGCGTTCGCCGAGATCGCCTCGCCGGGCCGGGACGTCGGCGCCCAGCCGATCGGCGTCATCGCGGTGCTCTACGTGCTCGGCACGATCGTCCTGGCGCTGCTGCGCCGCACCTCACCCTCGGCGCCGCAGGCCCCCACGGCCAACGTTCCTGGGGCGAGAGCGACCGGCCTCCCCCGCGACCATCTCTGCCTCGCCTGGGAGGGCAGCGTCGAGGCGGCGGTCGAGCATCTGCGCCTGCAGGGGGTCGAAGCGATCAGCGCCCCGGTGCCGAGCGTCGGCGGCAGGGGCCAGGGCCAGAGCGTCTACTACCACGACGCCGACGGCAGCCTGATCGAGCTGATCGCCTACGGGTGATCAGGCGAGGATGACCTCGGCGTCGTGCCGGGGCGTCTCGGTGATGGCGCGGCGGAACGGGCGCTCGGACTTCGGGTTGGCCGGGGCGATCTGGTGGCGCTTGACCAGCTCCCTGAGGACGACGGCCATCTCGAACTGGGCGAAGGAGGCGCCGAGGCAGCGGCGGACTCCGCCCCCGAAGGGGATCCAGGTGTAGGTCCCCGGCGGGGTCTCGAGGAAGCGCTCGGGGAGGAAGCGCTCCGGTTCGGGATAGATCTCCGGGTCGCGGTGGACGAGGTGGATGGAGGGCGTGACGCGGGCGCCGGCCGGCAACTCGTAGCCGCCGATCTCGACCGGCTCGGTCAGCTTGCGGATCACCAGCACGATCACCGGGCGCAGGCGCAGCGTCTCCTGGATCGTCGCCGTCAGGTAGGGCTCCTCGCCTCCGGCCAGGGCCTCGGCGCGCAGGTGCTCGAGCTTCTCGGGGTGGCGGGTGAGCCGCTCCATCGCCCAGGAGAGGGCGGTCGCCGTGGTCTCGTGGCCGGCGACCAGGAGGGTCAGCAGCTCGTCGCGGATCTCGGCGTCGCTCATCGGGCTGCCGTCCTCGTGGCGGGCGGCGACCAGCATCGAGAGGATGTCGTCGCGCTCGGCCAGGTCCTCGGCGGCCCGGCGCTCGCGGATCTCGCGGTTGATCAGCTCGTCGACCCGGTCGATGCGGCGGCGGAAGGCGGGGAGATAGCGGATCCGCTCGGGCCCCAGCAGGATCACCGGCAGCAGCACGCGCGGGTTGGTGGTGAGGTCGAGGAAGTCACGCAGCGCCGCCCGCAGCGGCTCCAGCCGCTCGCGGTCGTGGACGCCGAAGACGGTCTCGAGGATGATCTCCAGGGTGATCGCCTGCATGCGCGGCCGCAGCTTGTGAGGCGTGCCGGTCGGCCAGCTCTCGATCTCGCGGGCGGCGATCTCGGTCATCTTCTCGCCGTAACCCTGCATGCGCTCGCCGTGGAAGGGCGGCAACAGCAGCCGGCGCTGGCCGATGTGCGCCTTCTCGTCGAGGACCAGGACCGAGTTGTCGCCGAGGATCGGGCGCAGGATCTCGTTGCCCTCGCCGGCGTGGAAGACGCGCGGGTCGCCGGTGAACACCTGTTTGACCGCCTCCGGGTCGGAGACCATCACCCAGGTCCCTTCGTTGGCGATCCGCAGCGTGAACATGTCGCCGAAGCGCGAGCGGCACTGGCCGAGCATCCACTGCGCCTGCCGCGACCAGATCGCCGTCTGCAAAGCCCGCGACATCCGCGGGCCGGGCGGAAGGCCCTTGACGGCGGTCGGGGTCGGAGCGGCCCCTGTGGCGATCGTCTCCATAGCGCTCAGGTCACCGTATCCATCAACTGCACCTTTCGGTGTGACATTGCTCCAACTTCGCATAGCCTGAGCGGAGCCATGGCCTCCCTCCCCCGCCTCTCGCCCCGCGCCGAGCACCGCGTTTTGAAGCGGATCTGCGGGCTCTCGCCGCGGGCACAGCGGCGGCTCTTCGGGCCACCGCCGACGATCGACGGGCAGACGCTGGCCAGCGACACCCACGCGCTGATCAAGATGGCGGAGCTGGCCGGCGGCAACTCGTTCCTGAGCGGCATGAGCGTCGCGGAGGCGCGGGCCTCGGCGCGGTTGGAGGCCGAGGTGATCGGCAGCCAGCCGCCGATCCCGATGGCACGGGTCGAGGCGCTGCAGGTTCCCGGGCAGGCGGGCCCGATCGCGGCCCGCCTCTACATCCCCGCCGGGCCGCCGGCCGGCGCCCCCGCCCCCCTGCTCGTCTACTTCCACGGCGGCGGCTGGGTGATCGGCGACCTCGACACCCATGACGACGTCTGCCGCTTCCTCGCCGCCAGCGCCGGCACGGCGGTGCTCTCGATCGACTACCGGCTGGCCCCCGAGCATCCCTTCCCCGCCGCGGTCGAAGACGCCTGGGCCGGCTTTGCCTGGGCGACCGCGAACGGCGCCGAGCTGGGCATCGACCCGGCCCGGATCGCCGTCGGCGGCGACAGCGCCGGCGGCAACCTGGCGGCCGTGGTCAGCCTGCTGGCGCGGGCCGGCGGCGGGGCGATGCCGGCGATGCAGCTGCTGATCTACCCGCCCACCGACTCAGCCGGGGACCTGCCCTCGCGGCGGCTTTTCGCCGAGGGCTTCCTGCTCACCAAAGGCGACATGGACGCCTTCGAGCAGGCCTATCTGCCGCCCGGCAGCGACGCCACCGACCCGCGCGTCTCGATCCTCCTGGCGCCCGATCTGCGCGGACTGCCGCCCGCCTACCTGGCCACCGCCGGTTTCGACCCGCTGCGCGACGAGGCAGAGGCCTACGGGCTGCGGATGCGCGAGGCCGGCGTCCAGGTCGCCCTGCGCCGCCACCCTGGCCTGATCCACAGCTTCGTCAACCAGACGGCGATCAGCCGCACCGCGCGGGGGGCGATGCTCGAGGCAGCCGGGGCCCTGCGCATGGGCCTGGCGGCGTAAGCGTTTCCATATACCCCAAGGGGGTACGTAAATTGGTCGATGCCGGCTCAGGCACACATGGACCGCCACACGATGCCGACCAAGGGAGCGGCGCTGACCGCGGTCGCCGTCAGCGCCACCCTGCACTGCCTCACCGGCTGCGCGATCGGGGAGGTTGCGGGAATGGCGATCGGGACCGGGCTCGGCTTCTCCAACCTTGGGACCGTCGCCCTATCGGTCTCCCTCGCCTTCCTCTTCGGCTACGTCCTCACCAGTCTGCCGCTGCTGCGCGCGCCGGGCTGGCGCTCGCGGCGGTGATCCCGATCGCGCTCGCTTCCGACACGTTCAGCATTGGGACGATGGAGATCGTCGACAACGCGATCATGGTCGCGATCCCCGGCGCGATGGAGGAGGGCCTGGACTCCCTGCTCTTCTGGGGCAGCCTCTCCTTCTCCCTGGTCGTAGCCGGCGCCATCGCGGTCCCCGTCAACCGTTGGCTGATCGCCCGCGGCAAGGGCCACGCCGTCGTCCACAAATTCCACTCACCCTCCGAGAGGTAGCCGGGCCAAGCAGTTCAAGGACGCAGGGAGCGCCGTGTGCTCTGCACACAAGCAACCGAGGACGCCGAAATGCGCCGGTCCGGCTACCTCTCGGCTACTCGTACTGGAGGGACTCGAGCACGTCGAGTCTCGATGCCCGCCGCGCCGGCAGGATCGCCGCCAGCACGCCGGCGAACGCGGCCACGACGAGCAGCACGATCAGCGAGCCGACCGGGTAGGAGAGCGTGAAGCCTTCGTCCTTGAGCGGCTGGGCGATCAGCGCCGCGAAGATGAGGCCGAGAACCATGCCGAGGATCGCCCCGATCAGGGCCGTGATCACCGCCTCGTAGCGGATCATCGTCCGCACCTGACGGCGCGACATCCCGATCGCCCGCAGCATCCCCAGCTCCCGGGTGCGTTCGTGGATCGAGAGGGCCAGCGTGTTGGCGATCCCGAACAGCGAGATCACGATCGCCAGCAGCAGCAAGGCGATGATCAGGTTGACCAGCTGGTCAACCTGCTTTTCGCGGTTTTCCTTCAGTTCCTGCTGGTTCAGCACTTCGGCGGTGGGGAAGGCGGCTTCGACCAGTTTGGTCAGCAGCACCTGGACGGTCGCGGCGTCCGTCCCGGGCGCCGTCTCGACGAAGTCGGTCGTGTCCTGGGTCTGCCCGAATTCGCGCGCCAGGACCGGCTGGGTGATCAGCACGCTGCCGAAGACACCGAGCTTGGAGTCGAACGTGCCGGCGACCTCGAAGGTCGGCCGCTTGCGGGTCTGGCTGAGCAGGCGAAAGCGATCGCCGACTTCGAGGTCGTTTTCGGAGGCGAAGGAGTCCGAGAGGATCGCCTGATCGTCGTCGAGGTCGCGCAGGGCCTGCGGCCCGCCCTGCTTCCATTCGACCTTGACCGTCTCTTCGATGTTGGGAGTCGGTGCCGAGAGCTGGGCGCCGGCGCCGCTGCCGACCAGCTTCGCCTGCGCCGAGCGGATCGTCGCGACCAGGTCCACGCCCGGCACCTTGCGAGCGGCGGTGGCGGTCCCGTTGGGGATCGGCGAGAAACCATCGCTGTTCTGGATCACCAGGCCGCCGGCGAAGTTTTCGTCGACCACCTGGGCGACGGAGCTCTTCAGTCCGGCCGAGAAGACGATCACGAAGGTGACCAGCGCCAGGCCGATCATCAGCGCCGCCGCGGTGGTCGCGGTGCGGCTCGGGTTGCGCTGGGCGTTCTCGCGGGCCAGCCGGCCGAGCAGGCGTCGCAGCCGCTCCAGCGGCCAGCCGGCGATCGCCGCCAAGAGCGGCACCAGGCGCGGGCTGAAGAGCGAGACCGCAATCACGATGATCACCGCTCCACCGCCCATCAAGCCGGCCGCTGCGCCCGCGTCGGCATCGCCGAACAGGCCGATCAGGACCATCGCCAGCCCGATCGCGCCGAGCAGGATCGAGAGCGCCAGGTAGAGCAGTCGCCGCCGCCGGCTCGGCGTTGGCACGAAGGCATGCAGCGCGGCGATCGGCGGCACCCGGGTCGAGCGCAGCGCCGGCACCAGCGAGGAGACCAGGGTGACGATGACGCCAACCAGCAGGGAGACGACGATCGTGCGCGATTCCATCACCAGGCTGGTGGTCGGCAGGTCGATTTCGAACGCTTCCAGCAGCGCCTGCAGGAGCAGGGCGATAAGGAAGCCCCCGGCAATCCCGACGACGGCCCCCACCAGCCCGATCACCAGCGCCTCGACGATCACGGAGGTGAGGATCTGGCGCCGCGAGGCGCCGAGCGTGCGCAGCATCCCGAACTCCGTGACCCGCTGGGCGACGGTGATCGAGAAGGTGTTGAAGATCAGGAAAGAGCCGACGAAGACGGCGATGAAGCCGAAGACCAGCAGGAAGGTCTGCAGGAAGCTGAGGTTGTCGCGGATTTCTTCGGAGCTGCGGTCGGCGCTTTCGGTGCCGGTCTCGACCCGCACCCCCGGCGGCATCTGCCGCGCGATCCGGCGTTTGAGCAGCGTCGGCGAGACTCCATCGACGGCGGCGACCGAGATCTGGTCGAAACGCCCGAGCTTGTGGGTGAGCCGCTGGGCGACCGGCAGGGTCACCTGGGCGATGCTGGCGCCGCCGAACGAGGCGCTGCCGAGCTGCGTGAAGCCGACCAGGCGGAATTTCCTGGCGCTGCCCTGCCCGATCAGCTCGATGTCTTCGCCCAGCTCGAGGCCGGCGCTGCCGGCCGCCGCCTTGTCGATCGAGGCTTCGGTCGGCCCCCGCGGGCGGTGGCCGTCGACGTAGTTGAGCGACTCGAGTTCGCCCGGCAGCGTCGAGGAGATGAACTTGGGGGCGAATTTGTTGCCGATCTTGTCGCCCTTGGAATCGAAGAAGCCCCCTGGAGTGAAGATCGCTCCCGCGGCCAGCTTCACACCCGGCGTCTTCTGGATCCGCGGCAGCAGCGAGGCGCTGATCGTCGGCACTTCGCCGTTGTCCTGTTCGACCGGGTTCTGGGCGGTGACGACGACGCTGGTGCCGCTCAGCGACTCGCTGAAGATTTCGTCGAAGGCGGCGAAGATCGTGTCGGTGAGGATGAAGCTGCCGGCGACGAAGGCGACGCCGACGACGACCGCGAAGCTGGTCCCGAGAGCCCGGACCTTGCGGGCCCAAAGACTCCTGAGGGCGAGGCTAGTCAAGCTGCTTCATCAGCTCGATCACGTCGTCGGCGGAGCCGGGCTCGCCGTCCTGGACGAGCTTGCCGTCGCGGAGCGTGATCAAGCGGTCGGCGTGGGCGGCAGCGACGGGATCGTGGGTGACCATGATCACCGTCTGACCAAACTCGTCGACCGCCTGGCGCAGCAGCGCCAGCACGTCGGCGCTGGCCTTCGAGTCGAGGTTGCCGGTTGGCTCGTCGGCGAAGACGACGGCCGGTTTGGAGACCAGGGCGCGGGCCACGGCGACCCGCTGCTGCTGACCGCCGGAGAGCTCGGATGGCCGGTGGGTGCGGCGATCCTCGAGGCCGACGGTGCGGATCAGCTGCTCGACCCACTCCTGGTCGGGCTTGCGGCCGGCGATCGAGAGCGGCAGGACCAGGTTCTCCTCGGCGGTGAGGACCGGCAGCAGGTTGAAGAACTGGAAGACGAAGCCGAGCTTGTCGCGGCGCAGCTTGGTCAGCTCGCCGTCGTCGAGCCCGGTGATCTCGACCCCGTCGAGCTCGACGCTGCCGCCGGTCGGTTTGTCGAGCCCGGCGAGGATGTGCATCAAGGTCGACTTGCCGGAGCCCGAAGGGCCCATGATCGCCGTGAAGCGGTCGCGCTCGAAGGCGGTGCTGACCCCGGCCAAAGCGTCGACGGCGGCATCGCCCTCGCCGTAGCGGCGGGTCAGGTCGGTGGCGACCACAACCTGTCCGTTAGTACTCACCAGTTGGCACCGTATCGCCTACTGGGCCAATAGCCTGCGTCCCGTGGCCCTGGCGGACGACTTCGACGGATTTCTGATCGACCTCGACGGGGTGGTCTGGATCGGCCGCGAGCCGGTGCCGGGCGCGCCGGAGGCGCTGCGCGCCCTGCTCGAGGCGGGCAAGCAGATCGTCTTCGTCACCAACAATCCCGGCAAACCGCCGGCCGCCTACGCGGAGCGGCTGCGGAGCCTGGGGGTCGAGGTCGACCCGGAGCGGATCGTCACGGCCGGCATGGTCGTCGCCCGCCTGGCCGGCGCGGCGGCGGGCCCCCGCGGCAGCGCCTTCGTGATCGGCGGAGCGCCGTTGAAGGAGATGGTGGCCGCGGCCGGGGCGAGGCTGCTGGAGGAAGAGGACGGCCGCGAGGCCGACGTCGTCGTCGTCTCCGGCCATCGCGGCTTCGACTACGCCGAGCTGCTGACCGCGAAGCTGGCCCTGGACGGCGGTGCCGCGCTGTTCGCCACCAGCCACGACCCGACGATGCCGATGCCCGGCGGCGAGTGGCCGGGCACCGGCTCGATCCTGGCCGCGGTCGAGACCGCCTCCGGCCGCCGAGCCGAGATCGCCGGCAAGCCGGAGCTGCACCTCTTCGAGATGGCCCTCGCCGCCCTCGACCGTGGTTCCTTTGTTACGCGTCACGTCCCAAAGGAACCAGACGATCTGCGGGTGGCGATGATCGGCGACCGGATCAGCTCCGACATCGAGGGCGGGCGCCGAGCGGGGCTGAAGACGATCCTGGTGCTGAGCGGGACCAGCGACCGCGCGCAGGCGGAGGCCGCCGAGCGTCGGCCCGACCACGTCGTCGACGACCTCGCCGCGCTGCTGCGGTGAGCGAGCAGGCGCTGCGGGTCCCGGCCCGGATGGAGCGACCCGGCCTGGCCTTCGCCGGCCTCTTCGCCGTCACCTTCTGCGGCCTGCTGGCGGTCGGCGCCGTGCTGCCGGTGCTGCCGCGCTACGTGCACGGCCCGCTCGGCGCCGGCGACATCGCCGTCGGGGTGGTGATCGGCTCCTACGCCATCTCGGGCCTGCTGCTGCGCCCCTTCGCCGGTCGCCTCGCCGACCGGCGCGGACGCAAGCCGACCGTGCTGTTGGGAGGCCTGCTGCTCTGCATCAGCGGGCTGCTCTACCTGCCCAGCCTCGGGTTGGCGGGGCTGATCGGCGCCCGGCTCGTGCTCGGCGTCGGCGAGGGGTCCGTCTACACCGCGGGCTCGGCCTGGATCATCGACCTGGCTCCCGCCGCGCGCCGCGGCCGCGTGCTCGGCCTCTACGGCCTCGCCGTCTGGGGCGGCCTCAGCGTCGGGCCCCTGGCCGGGGAGCTGCTGCTGCAGACGAGCGGCTACACGGCCGTCTGGCTGTTCGCCGCGGCGATGCCCTTGCTGGGCGCGCTGATCGCCTCGCAGGTGCCCGATCCCTTCGTACCGCTCAGCCACGCCGAGCCGCACCCGCTGATCGCCCCCGAGGCGGTGCGGCCGGGGCTCGCGGTGGCGCTGGCCTCGGTCGGCTACGCCGCCGTCGCCACCTTCATCGTCCTCCACCTCGAATCCCGCGGGGTCGACCACGGCGCCCTGGTCTTCGGAGCCTTCGCGGCGATGATCGTCCTCACCAGGCTGCTGCTCGGCGGCCTGCCCGACCGGTTCGGCGCCGCGCGCGTAGCGATCGGAGCGACGCTCGGCGAGGCGGTGGGCCTGGCGACGATCGCCTTCGCCCACAGCCTCCCGGTCGCCCTGATCGGCGGGATGGCGATGGGGGCGGCGTTCTCCCTGCTCAACCCGTCGCTGATGCTGATCGCGGTCAACCGCGTCTCCGCCGAGGCCCGTGGCGCCGCGATGGGCACCTTCACGGCCTTCTTCGACGCCGGGGTCGGCATCGGCGCGCCGCTGGCCGGCCTGGCCGCGGCCCTGACCAACTACGAGGGCGCCTTCATCCTCGCCGCCGCTATCGCGGTCGGCTCATCGGTGCTCATCCTCACCACCCTGCACCGTTAGCGAGCGGCGGACCGGCGCTCGCTAACGCTGGGCGACCAGCAGCGTCTGCAAGGCACGGCCGATCCGCCCGTCCCGATCCGACAGGACCGACTCGGCGGTGCCGATGCCATTGGGCTGCGGCAGCGTCACGGCGTCGACGCAGACCCACTCGCCCTCCGGCATCCGCTCCAGGTGCACAGTCAGGTCGACGTTGATGAAGAGGTAGCGGCGGTAGTCGAGGGCGGCGCTGACGCCGTTGCCGACGTCGGCGGTGACCAGCACCCGCTGCAGCGGCGAAGGCGCTTCGCCGGCGACGAGGGGCTGGCGCATGCGCAGCCAGACGGTTGCCGGGCCCGGCTCGACGAAGCCACCCTCGATGAACCGGCACTCCATCGCCGAGTGGTAGCCGAGCTCCTGCCCGGTCGGGAAGAACTCGACTTCGGCGCCCTGCTCCGGCCCGGGCGGTGGCTCGGCCGGCGCGATCGCCCCGGGCGGGATCTCGACCGGCGCGGTGCGGATGCGCCAGGCGCTGGCCCGCATCAGCGGCTCGCCGGCCTCGTCGCTCAACTCGGCCTCCAGCAGCTGCACCCGGCGCCCGGGGCGGACGATGCGGGCGCTGACTCGAAGCGGCGCGATCGGCACCGAGCGGAGGATCTCGCAGGTCACGCGGCCGATCTGGAACTCGGCGGCATCGGGTAGCCGCTCGATCTCCCGCCCCAGCAGCGCCGCCGGCGGCCCGGCGTGCTGGGCACCTGGGTCCCAGGGCCCGCGGGTCAGCTCGGTCGCGACGTAGCGATCCCCGTCGGGCTCGTAGAAGGCATCCGGCACGCCGCCATCCTAGAGGCCAAATCCGTCACAGCCGCGTAAGGAAGGGGGCGTACCCTGCCGGTAAAGAGACGAAAGGAAAAAGATGGCGACGAAGGTGGAGAAATCCGAGCAGGAGTGGCGTGAGCAGCTGACCCGGGAGCAGTTCGAGGTGACCCGCAAGGGCGGCACCGAGCGCGCCTTCACCGGTCCCTACGTGGACGAGAAGAAAGCGGGCATGTACCGCTGCGTTGGCTGTGGCACCGAGCTGTTCTCCTCGGAGACCAAGTTCGACTCGGGCACCGGCTGGCCCAGCTTCACCGAGCCGGCCAACCTCGAGCACGTCGAATTGCGCCCCGACAACAGCCTCTTCATGAAGCGGACCGAGGTCGTCTGCAAGGCCTGCGACGCCCACCTCGGGCACGTCTTCGACGACGGGCCGGCCGACAAGGGCGGGCAGCGCTACTGCATCAACGGCTGCGCTCTGAAGCTCGAGGAGAAATAACCGCTACGGCTGGACCGCGCCGCCGGCGCCGAGGTAGTTGAAACGCACCGCCAGCGCCACCGCCTCGGTGCGGGTGTCGACCTCGAGCTTGCCGATCGCGTTGCGGACGTGGGTGTGGACGGTCGCCGGGCTGAGCGCCAGCCGCTCGGCGATCTCTTTCACCCGCAGCCCCTCGGCCAGCAGCTCGAGGATCTGGCGCTCACGCGGGGAGAGCTCGAGCAGCTTTTCCACCTCGGAGGGCTTGCCGCCGGCGAAATCGCCGCCGAGAAAGGTGCCGCCGCCGGTGACCGCTTTGACGGCGCGGGCGATGTCCTCGGCCGGGGCCGACTTGAGCACGTAGCCGGAGGCGCCGGCGCGCAGCGCCAGGGCCAGCAGGTCCGGCTGGGCGTGGGCGGTGAAGATGATGACCTTGGTCCGCGGCCGCGCCTTGAGGACCTCCTTGGTGGCCTCGATCCCATCCCGTTTGGGCAGCTCGACGTCGATGATCAGGACGTCGGGCTCGAGCTCCCTGACGACATCGACCACGTCGCGGCCGTTGCCCGCCTCGCCGACGATTTCGACGATGCTCGAGTTGGCCATGCGCGCCTTGATCGCCTCGCGGACGATCTCGTGGTCGTCGCAAAGCACGACCCGCTTGGCTTCACGCACGCTCGCGCTCATCAGGCTGAGATCCCCCCCGGGCGGAGCAGGCAATACCGGGTAGTAGTGACTGGCGGTTCTTCGCTCATTGCGGCGCGATTCTCTCAGGAGCGCCGTATTTATGCAAAGTTTTGGGTAGCGTGAAGCCGCCGTCCCCGTCCTGCCTGTTCTCGATCAGCGCGATCATCGTCCGTCCCACGGCCACCGCCGTCCCATTGAGGGTGTGCACCGCTTGGGGAGATTCGCCGTCGGCGGCCCGATACCTACAGCCGAGGCGGCGGGCCTGGTAATCGGTCGTGTTCGAGCAGGAGGTCAGCTCCCGGTAGCGCTTCTGGCTGGGGATCCAGGCCTCGCAGTCGTACTTCTTCGCCGCCGGGGCGCCGAGGTCGCCGACCGCGACGTTGACCACCCGGTAGGGGATCTCCAGCTCGGCGAGGATGCGCTCCTCGATCGCCAGCAGCCGCTCGTGCTCGGCCGCCGACCGCGATGGCTCGACGAACGAGAACATCTCGACCTTGTCGAACTGGTGGACGCGGAAGATGCCGCGCGTGTCGCGCCCGGCGGCGCCGGCCTCGCGGCGGAAGCAGGTCGAGAAGCCGCAGTAGCGCAGCGGCAGTGAGGCGGCGTCGAGGATCTGGTCGGCGTGGAGGCTGGCCAGCGCCACCTCCGAGGTGCCGGTCAGGAAGAGGTCGTCCTTGGGGATCTCGTAGATCTGGTCGCGGTCGCCGGGCAGGAAGCCGGTCCCCTCCAGCGCCTCTTCGCGGACCAGGACCGGTGGCACGACCGGCTCGTGGCCTTCGCCGCGGGCCAGCTCGATCGCGAAGCGGACCAGGGCCAGCTCCAGCATCACCAGGTCGCCCTTGAGGTAGGCGAAGCGGGAACCGGAGAGGCGGGCGCCGGCCTCCATGTCGATCAGCCCCAGCGCGGTGCCGATCTCGAGGTGATCGCGGGGCTCGAAGTCGAACTCGGTGCGGGCGCCGACCTCGCGCAGGACGACCGCGTCGTCCTCGGTCATCCCTTCCGGCGCGTCGGGGTCAGGCAGGTTGGGCAGCGAGACGACGATGCGGCCGAGCTCGGCGTCGACCTTCTCCAGCTCCTCCTTGCCGGACTCGATCCGCTCCTTCAGCTCCTGCACGGTCGCCATCAGCGCCTCGGCATCCTCACCCGCGTGCTTGGCCTGGCCGATCTGCTTGGAGATGGTCTTGCGCTCGGCCTGGGCGCTCTCGACCGCGGGGAGAAGCTCGCGGCGACGCGCGTCCAGGGCGAGCAGCTCGTCGACCTGCTCGGCGGCGCCGCGGCGGGCAAGCGCCGCCTTGACCCGCTCGGGGTCGGAGCGGATCAGCTTCAGGTCGAGCATGTCGCGTCCGCGCTAGGGAGTCTCGCCGGGCCGCGGCGAGGATTCCGCTTCGCTGCCGGCGTACTTGGCGACGAACCGGGCGACGGCCTCGGCCTCGTCGCCGACGACGATGTTCTGGGGCATGATCGCCCCGGAGAAACCGCCGTTCTGGATCGCGTAGAGGGCATCTTCCTGGGTCTCGGTTCGCTGGTTGAGGTTCGGACCCTGCGTCCGCTGACCCCGATTGCCGCTCCCCTGGGTCCCGGCGGCGCCCAGCGTGTGGCAGCCGGAGCAGTGGGTGGCGAAGAGAACGGCCCCGTTGTAGCTGGGGTCATCCTTGGATACCGAGATCCCTTCCTCGCCGAAGCCGCAGGCCGTGAGACCGAGGGCGGCGGCAACCACCATGCATATGAGCAGTACAGGGCGCACGCGGCGCGCATCATATTGTCTGGAGCCGATCTCGATCTTCTGACGATGCCGCCGCCCGACTCAGCCCGTTTCCGCACCGCGATGGCGAGCCTGCCCACCGGGGTCACGATCGTCTCCGCCAGCGGCGCCGACGGACCCGCCGGAGCGACCGCAAATGCGGTCTGCTCGCTCTCGATCGAGCCGATGCTGATGCTGGCCTGCCTCGACCGCGGCTCCCGCACCCTGCTCGCCGTCCAGGCCGCCGACCGCTTCGGCATCAGCGTCCTCCACGCCGGCCAGGAGCGGACCGCCCGCGCCTTCGCCACCAAGGCGCCGGTGGCGGAGAAGTGGGCCGGCGTCGCCTGGAGCGAGCGCGACGGCATCCCGGCGATCGACGACGCCCTGGCCTGGATCGCCTGCGACCTGCGCGACGTGATCGCCGCCGGCGACCACGTGATCGTCACCGGCGAGGTCCGTGCCCTGGAGACGAGCGCGGGCGACCCGCTGGTCTTCCACGGTGGCGAGTACCGGCCGCTGGGCTGAGGGTCGCGGAGGGTCAGTCGCAGCCGGTGGCGATCGCGAGCGCCTTGCAGACCTCGTGCATGCGGGCGCCGGAAAGGCTGGCAATCGGGTCGGCCAGCAGTCGATGGGGAGTGACTTGCACGTTGTCGAAGTTGACAACACACTCCTCCGGCATCCCGTCGTCCTTCCCCAGCCGTACCTCGGTTGGGATCCCTCGGATCGTCCTGGTCAGGGGAGCGACGATCACGCGACGGAGGACGGGAATCGCCTCCGCTCGCGTCAAAACCAGAACTGGACGCCGGCCCCCTTCGGCAAGCTCGGCCCAGCAAATGTCACCACGCGTCACCATGGCTCTTCTTCGATCATTTCCTGTGCGCTCGCCTCCGCCCACGCCATCTCTTCGTCGGTCTCCGGAATGCGTTCGTAGCCCTCGATGATCTGGCGGGTGATTTTGTCCCGCTCCTCGTCGACGAGATAGTCATTGATCGCATCGCGGATCAGGGCCGACCGCGATCGACCTTCACGTGCGGCTCGCTCGTCGAGCCGCTGCAGGAGCTTGTCACTGAGCTGAACCAACGTCTGCGTACGCGACATAGACATATGGTACCCAATGGTCGCTGCAGTGGCCATGGGTCGCCAAGGACTGGGCGGCGGCGTGGAAGGCGTCGACGGTCTCGCGATCGTCAGCCGCAAAGGCGATGTGGGCTCAGGTCGCTAGAAAAGGTGGCCGCTGGTGCCGGCGGCGCGCAGGGCGAGGAAGAAGATGACGCCGCAGCTGACGGTCATGATCCCCATCTCGCGGCGGACGATCTGCAGGGCCAGGGACTGCTGGGTGTCGGCGTCGAGGGATTCGAAGTCGGTCTCGCCGAGCTCGCGCTGGGCGGCGCCGGTGCGGGCGCCCTCGGCCAGGAAGGAGACCACCAGGGGGAGGATTCCGTAGAGGTAGTGGAGGTTGTCCGGGGCCTTGTGATTGGTGAAGACGAGCAGGCCGCCGAGCGTCACCTGGATGAACACCGAGACCTGGGCGGCGCGCAGCAGGTACCAGAAGCGGATCGAGGGACGGTCGCGGAACCAGGCGATCCCGCCGACGGCGAAAGCGGCGAGGTTGAGGAGGATCACGGCGCAGCCGACGACGAGATGGACCTCGGGCATCAGCCGTTGCTCCCGCTCGGGGCGCCAAACGAGGCCGATATCCGCCCAAAGGGGTCGGGATTCGGCTTGCTGATGCGGAAAAGCACTATGTAGCAAGTTGTCACAATGTGGGTGTATAACAGCGGCTACGGGCGTTGAGCGACGGGCGAAGGGAGCCTGGCGCCGTCCGCACCAAAACCCCCACCCCCAGTGCTCAAGAGCTACCTCCCGATCCTCGTCTTCGCCGTCCTCGGAATAACCGTCGGCGGCGTCTTCGCGATGCTCAATCACCTGATCGGCCCGAAGAAGCCATCCCGGCCGACGGCGGCCAGCCGCCGCCAGGGCGAGCCGTACGAGTCCGGCATCCCGGTCGAGGCGATGAAGGGCTTCAAGTTCGGCGTCAGCTTCTACCTGCTGGCGATGCTCTTCATCCTCTTCGACATCGAGGTCGTCTTTCTCTACCCCGTCGGCGTGATCCTCAAGAGCGCCGACAGCGTCTTCGTCCTCGGCGAGCTGGTCACCTTCGTCGTCCTGCTGCTGATCGCCTTCCTCTACGTCTGGCGCAAGGGGGCCCTCGATTGGAGGTAGAGCGCCGCACCTTCGCTGCCAAGCAGCGCAGCGCCCGCGACATGCTGCGCGGCGACCTCGAGGGTGAGGATCTCGAGCGCTACGTCGAAGAACGGGTCGTCACCACGACCTTCGAGAAACTGCAGAACTGGGCGCGGTCGAACTCGATCTTCCCGCTCACCTTCGGCCTCGCCTGCTGCGCGATCGAGGCGCCGATCTCGATCGTCACCGCCCGCTACGACCTCGCCCGCTTCGGGGCCGAGGCCCTGCGCGCCTCGCCGCGCCAGGCGGACATGATCATCCTCTCCGGCCGGGTCTCGATCAAGATGGCGCCGGTCGTCCGCCGCCTCTACGACCAGATGCTGGAGCCGAAGTGGGCGGTCTCGATGGGCGCCTGCTCCTCCTCCGGCGGCATGTTCTCCAACTACGCCGTCGTCCAGGGCGCCGACAAGTTCATGCCGATCGACCTCCACATCCCCGGCTGCCCGCCGCGGCCCGAGGCGGTCCTCTACGGCTTCACCAAGCTGCAGCGCAAGATTCAGGGTAACCCGGACCAGGGCTGGCGGGGGCGCTACAACGCCGCCGGCACCGAGGAGTGGGCGCGCGGCGGCCCGGCCAGCAAGCCCAGCCCGGAGGCCGCGGAAGCCTACGAGGCCGCGCGGGAGCTGACCCTTGCCTGACGCCCCCGGACTGGAGCTGATCCGGGGGGAAATCGAGCGCGACCGCCCCGGGGCCGTCCTCGCCACCTCCTTCGACCGCGACCAACCAGCCCTGATCGTCGACCCGGTGCAGATCCTCGACGTGCTGCGCTGGCTGCGCGATACGCCAGGCCAGCGCTACCGCTTCCTGTCCAGCCTCCACGTGGCCGATTACCTACCGGCAGAGCCACGGTTCGGAGTTCACTACGAGCTCCTCAACCGCGACCGCGTCGAGCGGATCCGCGTCAAAGCGATGCTGGCGGACCCCGCCGGCGACGCCCTGCCGGAGATCGACTCGTGCGTCGACCTCTTCCCCACCGCCAACTTCCAGGAGCGCGAGGCCTTCGACTTCTTCGGGATCGTCTTCGACGGCCACCCGGACCTGACCCGGATCCTGCTCCCCGACGACTACGTCGGCTGGCCGCAGCGGCGCGACTTCCCGGTCGGCGGCGAGCCCGTCACCTTCACCTACAACGAGCGCAACTATGGCTGAACCGCTGCTCTCCGAGGATCGCACCACCGAGCTGATGACGGTCAACATCGGCCCGCACCATCCGGCCACCCACGGCGTGCTGCGGCTGATCGTCGACCTCGAAGGCGAGGTCGTGCGCGACCTCGCGCCGGTGATCGGCTACGTCCACACCGGGATCGAAAAGTCCTGCGAGGACAAGAGCTACTGGAAGGTCATCCCCTTCGTGGAGCGGATGGACTACGTCTCCTACTTCTTCCAGATGGAGGCCTACTGCGGCGCCGTCGAGCGCCTGGTCGGGCTGGAGATCCCGCCCCGGGCCAAGTACCTGCGGACGCTCTTCCTCGAGCTCAACCGGATCCACTCCCACCTGGTCTGGCTGGGGACGACGGCGCTCGACCTCGGCGCGATCTCGATGCTCTGGTAC
>Ga0193706_1000704_pt1 | contig 17481 bp, 14 predicted proteins | sample U3c1metaG_FD_160130 | JGI IMG/M metagenome (GOLD analysis project Ga0193706, IMG submission 160130) | Soil microbial communities from a riparian zone of the East river system, Colorado, United States - U3c1 | ecosystem: Environmental > Terrestrial > Soil > Riparian zone | place: USA: East River... | reverse complement strand
AGCGATGGACCTACACAGGTCAGCCCTACGCGCCTTGGAAAGGACGCAAGCGGGGTGCCCTGCCGATCGCGCTCCGCCCCGAGCAGCTCGTCACGTGCGTTCAGAATCACGATCAAGTCGGAAACCGCGCGTTCGGAACGCGCTTGTCGCACGACGCCGGCATCGAGCGTTTCGCCCTGGCCACGATGCTCATTCTCTTCTTGCCGATGACGCCACTCTTGTTCATGGGCCAGGAATGGGCCGCAACATCGCCCTTCCTTTTCTTCACCGACCACGAGGGCGAGCTCGGCGAAGCCGTAACGAAAGGACGGCGCAAGGAGTTCGAAGGTTTCGCGGCCTTCCGAAATGCACACGCTTCCGAAAAGATCCCCGATCCCCAGTCGACCGAAAGCTTCGAGCGGTCCAAGCTCCGTTGGGAAGAGCGCCGCTCCGAGCCGCACAGCCACGTGCTCGAGCTGCACCGCGCGATGCTCGCGCTGCGTCGCGATGATCCTGTAATCTCCGAGCCATGTGGCTGGGGCGACGTCGAAGCGATCGCGCGCGGCGAGATCCTCGAGGTAGTTCGTCGACACGGCGCCGGGACGCGCAGGCTGCTCCTCAATTTCGGCGACGAGGCAGGGGTCTTCGCCAAACCGGCTGATGCACGCGTTCTTCTGGCGTGGGGAACAGTCGAGGGCGATCGACTTGATGCGCACAGTGCGCTTCTGCTCGCTATCGATTGAGATTTGGTCGCAACCTTCAGCCGAAAAACGCGAGAAGAACAAGGCGGCAATGTAGGTGCGACAGATTGGAGTCGCGCGCCGCGCGCACATCGATGCACTTTCGACACGCGCAGCGTTCATCACAGGCGGCGACGATGTCGCTTGATCGCACATCCACGAGAGGCGCCGCATTAACGACGCCATCGCTGGCAAGCGCTATGATGATGGGTGGTGAAGGCGCAAGTTCGATGCAGCGGCAGAGTCAGCCGGCGCTCGCTTTTTGCCGCGTGGTGCATCGCCGTCACGGCGAGCTGCACGGTGTACGACGCTGATCTTGGCGGCGATGCCGCGACGTCCGTCGGCGGCAGCGGAAGCGGCGGCACGATGCTCGATGGCGGCGCGGGCGGCGCAGGCGCCGGCGCGTCAGGCAGCGGCGGTGCCAATGCGGATAGTAGCGGCGGCGCAGGATCCGCGAGCGGCCGCGGTGGATCCGTGGACGGTAGCGCGGGCGGTGGCGGGAGCAGCGGCGCCGGTAGTGGCGGAGCAGGCAGCGACGGCGGCGCAGGGGTCGGCGGGGCTGGGGCAGGCCCCGGCGGCGGCGGCGGCGCGGATGGAGGCGGGAGCGGCGGAGGCGCTGGCGCAACTGGATCCGGCGGTAATGCCGGCATCGGCGGCGCAGGGACGAGCGGCACCGGCGGCGTCGATGCGGCCGGCGGTGCCGCAGGCACGGGCGCCGCGACGGGTACAGGAGCAAGCGCGGGCACCGCCGGTACCGGCGGAACTTCGGGCACAGGTGGCACGGGTGGCGGCGCGGGATCCTCGGGCAAGGGTGGATCTTCGGGCAGCGCCGGCGCGACCGTGGACGCCGGACCAGACCTTCCGCCACCGCCCGGAGCCGTGTTCGCCGTGGGTTCGTTTACCAAGGCGACCGCCACCGGCACCCAGACCGTCACGCACACGCTCGGGCAAGCGCCCAAAGCGCTGATCCTCTGGACCGTGGGCAAGACGAACGAGACGCTGAGCGCCGGATTTCTCCATGGCATGGGCGTGTCGGACAGCGCGGAGAGTTATGCCGTGGGGATCAGCACGCAAGACAACGTCGCCAGCTCGGTCACCAGTCGCCGCATGGCGCCGAAAGCGATCACGCTCGTGCAAGCCGGTGAAGTTCTCATCGCGGAAGCCGACCTCACTTCCCGCACCGCGTCGAACTTCGCGTTGAACTGGACGACCAACGACAACCAGCCGCTCGTCATCCACTACCTCGCCATCGGCGGCCCTCAAGTCGCCGCCAAGGTCGTGATGTGGACGTCACCCACAACGACCGGCAACAAGGCGATCACGGGAATCGGTTTTCGTCCGGAAACCGTGCTGCACTTCTACGGCGGCGCCGCGCTCACCGCTTCGCCGTCGAGCAGCTTCAACGGCATCTTCGGGATGGGCGCCATGGACAAGAACGGCAACCAATGGGCCTCGCAAGTATCGGACTGGGACGCCAACAATCCGAGTATGGCCACGCGCGGACAACAGACCGACGCCGCCATTTACATGTACGCCGACGGATCGCAGTCCGCCGTGACCAAAGAAGCATCCTTTGCAACCATGGATAGCGACGGCTTCACGTTGAATTTCAAAGCCGCCAATTCCAACGCGGGGCTCATTTGCTCGCTCGCGCTCTCGGGCGTGAGAGCTACGGTCGGCAGCTTCAATAAAGTCACCGGCGGCGCGCCGGCGAGTCAAGGGATCGCCTCCGTCGGATTCAAGCCCGGCGCCGTGCTCCTTTCGAGCTACCAAATGGGCCCCCAGAGCGCGAGCATCAGCGAGCCCACCTGCAGCTATGGCATGGGAGCGAGCGACGGCACCCACCAAGGGAGCTCGGCGTTCGTGTCGACGAACAACAATTCGCCCACCTCCGTCGACGGCGTCGACAAGACCAGCAAAGTCTTCGTTAAGATGAACACCGCGCCCGAAGACGCCGAAGCCGACCTCACCAGCTTTGATCCGACCGGCTTTACGCTGAACTGGACGATGAACGACAACGTCGGTTCGCAGATCGGGTTCTGGGCGCTCGCCGCACCGTAAACGGGCTCCGAGTGCGGGGGTTACGGCTCACGGCGGTTAGGCGATGCGCCGTCCCATCACCGCCGGGACGCCACGCGAAGGTGCGACGGTGACGGCACGCATCATCGGCCGCATGCGGTAGTCACTCGGGAGACGCAGGTCCGCCCGCGCTACGATATGCGCGACGACGATCTTCATTTCGAAATTGGCGAATGCAGCGCCGATGCATTTTCGCACGCCCCCGCCGAACGGAAAGAACGAGTAGGGCGTTATTTTCGTGCCGAGAAACCGCTCGGGTAGAAATTGGTCGGGCTCGGTCCACACGTCCGGGCGACGGTGCGCCAGGTACTCGCAGGGAGCGACATTGACCCCCGCCGGCAAGTCCCAGCCCCCAATGCGCTTGGGTCGACGCAGCCGGCGGATGCCGTACATCGAGACGGGATGAAGCCGAAGCGCTTCGTTGGTGACCGCTTCGAGGTACCGGAGCTCGGGCAAGTGTTGGGGCGTGACCAACGCGCCGCCCGTCACCTCGGCGATTTCCTGGCGAAGGCGCGCCACCACGTCTGGATTTTGCAGAACGCGATAGAAGATCCAAGCGAGCGAAGTGGCGGTGGTCTCGTGGCCGGCAATGAGCAGCGTGAACATCTCGTCGTAGAGCTCGTCGTCGGTCATGGCCTGTCCTTGCTCGTCCTTGGCCTCGAGCAGCAGGGAAAGGACGTCGGTTCGGCCGGCCGGGCCTTCGGCACGCCGCTCGGTGATCGCTTCGAAAAGGATCGCTCGAAGCTCGCGCTTATCCCGCAAAAGGCGGCTCCAAGGCCACCACGGACCGAGATCGACGCGCAGGGCGGGAACCGCGAGGAGCGCCGCCGTCGGCGAGTCGACGACCTCGAGCCCGCGCAGCAAACAGGCGCGCAGTCGATCGAGCTTTCCCCCCTCCGAAAAGCCGAACACAGTGCGCAGGATCACCTCGAGGGTGATGGCCTGCATCTCGTGGTGGATGGCGAAGGGGGTGCCCACTTTCCATCGCTGCAAGCGCTGGTCGGCCATTTCCCGCATCGTTTCCGCGTAAAGAGGCATGCGCTGCCCATGAAACTGCGGAAGCAGTAGGCGGCGTTCGCGAAGGTGTGGCGCGCCGTCGAGCACCATGACGGACCTTGGACCCATGAGCGGTCCGAGCACACCGATGATGGCCTCACCAGCGGGCGTTTCCCTGGGATCGGCCGTGTAGATCTCCTTGTTCGCCGCAGGATCCGAAAAAAGGATCATCGGTAGGTTCTCGACCAGGCGAACCGTGACAGGGTTTCCATAGCGGCGCGCGCAGCGTTCGAGAAATGCGTAAGGATCGCGCCCGAACATCGCCGTCTGCACGAGCGTCGGAAGGCGCGGCCCGGGGGGAAGCCTTGCTTCAGCGCGGTCTCTACCGAGCGGCTCCGTCGAACTCGTGGCTTCGTCCATTAGGTGCTCCCAGTCGCCTGAGAAAAGCGATAGTCCACTTGAGGGACGAGGTCATCCCCCACGCCGCCGAGCGTATGTTCGCGCCAAGCGCTAGGATGGCGGCCGTGGCGCGGCGTGCTGGATTTGCCGATCTCCCGCTGCACGGCGGGCGCGTGCCGAGCTGGCTCTCGGCGCGGATGGCGCGGCTCGGCCGCGTCGTTGCCGAAGCGATCGTCCATCACTACGGCCGCGATGAGCTGCTCGTGCGGCTCGCCCACCCTTTTTGGTTCCAGTCATTCGGGGCCGTCATGGGCATGGACTGGCATTCGAGCGGCATCACCACGAGCGTGCTCGGAGCGCTCAAGCGCGGCCTTTCACCGATCGAAGACGAGCTCGGCGTCTTTGTGTGCGGCGGTCGAGGGCGCCATTCGCGCCGCACGCCGGACGAGCTTCTCGCCGTCGCCGAGCGCACCGGCGTCGACGGCCAGGGTCTCGCAACGACCAGTCGTCTCGTCGCCAAGGTGGACTCGGCCGCGGTGCAAGATGGATTCGCGCTTTATCTCCACAGTTTCATCGTCACCCGCGAGGGGCGCTGGACCGTCGTCCAGCAGGGCATGATGGAGGAACGTCGTCTCGCCCGCCGCTACCATTGGACCAGCGAAGGCCTGACGAGCTTCGTCAGTGATCCGCACACCGCCGTCGAAGGGGAGAACCGCGGCACGATCGTCAACCTGGCTGACGCCCGCGCGGAGCAGAATCGTCGCGACCAGCTCGCGCTCGTCGAGCGAGGCCCCGACGCCGTGCTCGCCGTGCTGCGAAAAGCGCGCCCCCTGCCCGAGCCCGCGCAGCGCGTGCTGCCGCACTTGGTGCTACCGGCGCACCACGAGGTGCGAGAAGACGACGTCGTCATCCGCCGTCTACGCGGAACGCTCGCCGCGGCGGCCGATCGCGCCCCTCGAGATTTTCCAGAACTGCTGCTCGTGCCCGGAGTCGGGGCACGAACGGTGGAAGCCCTGGCGCACGTCGCAGAAATCGTGCATGGCGCGCCCTGTCGCTTCACCGATCCGGCGCGCTTTTCTCTTGCCCACGGCGGAAAGGATGGACACCCGTTTCCCGTTCCTCTCCGCGTGTACGACGAAACGATCCGCGTGCTGCGCAGTGCCGTGGACCGAGCCAAGCTCGGTAACGACGAGCGCTTGAACGCCATTCGCGAGCTCGATCGCCAAGCGCGAGAGCTCGAAGCGAGCGCCGCCGGGCCCGATTTCGCCACGTACGTGGATCGCGAGCGTGCCATTTCGCCGTCGCTCGGCGGCAAGCGCGTGTGATGAAACGATTTGATAACGGTGCCACTGATGCGCCGTCAGCCGCGGAGGTTATCCGATGGTGACGTCGAATCCGCAGGCCTCGTCGCCCAAACCGCCGATACAGGTCACCTCGAGCGCGCGCGCTTTCTTCTTGGTCACCGACTCGACCACACCGGCAATCATCCCACCCTCGAGGTGGCACAGCGTCCGGCCCACGCGAGTCATGCCGGCGCACGTGACGCATTCGTAGACGTCGACGCGCAACTTCGAAGCGGTGATCTTCGGTACCTTGATGACGCCGATCTTGAGCTCTGTACAGAGCGCCAGAAAATCTTCGAGCTTGGTGATCCCGAGCGCGAGACCCAGCTTCTTGCCTGCCACGTAAGCCGTGCCAGCAGCTCCGCGGCCGATGATGTCCTCCAGTGCGACCAGGCGTAACAATCGGAACAAGGCAACGCCCGCGTCGTTGCCGAGCGTTGGGCGTGCAATCTTGAGGACATTGGCGACGTCGATGGCTTGGCGTTTTTCGCCAACGATGGGGGGTGCGGTTGCGACAGTCATGCTCGACTCCTTTGAGACATGAACGATTTGACCTCGTTCAAGACCTGAATCATTCGAACAAAATCGGGACCAGGTCCCGAAGTGAGTGTTGCTAGAAAAATGTCCGATCCGGTGATGCTGCAGGCAGTCACGGTGGCCAGGCGCTCATCCTCGATGACGATGCGACGAATGCTTTCGATTTGAAGAAAATCCCTGGCCTTGCTGGCCGCTTGCGAGATGAACCCGCAAAAACCGGCCAGCGACTCGGACTGTTCACCGAACGAGGCGACCGGCAAGCCTAAGGCATCGCCCAGCACGGCCGCGCGCATTCCTTTGATCTTGCTCAAGCGCCCGAGAATGCCTTGAAACGAGGTGGATCCCGCGATCCCATCGAGCTGCGCCGGCGGCAAGGAAACGGCATTTTTGGCTGGTCGGTGCTCGAGCTCGGCTAGGACTGCTTTGAGGCGCGCGATCTCCGCCGCGGCGGCTTTGGTGTCGGAGCGCAAACGAGTGCACTCTGCATCGAGCGAAGCGGCGCGTTTGAGGTGCGCGTCAGACTCGCCGGACCGCCCGGCGCTTTCGCGCGCGGCAACTTCGGCCGCCTGCTCGCGCGCCGCCGATTCGCGCAAAACGCTCTCGCGCAAAACGGCCTCGCGCGCCGCCGATTCGCGCAAAATGTTCTCGCGCAGGGCCGCCTCGCGCACTGCCCAATCCTGCTCCAAGGTCACCCCCGCGCCCGCCTCTGCCCTCTTGCTCGTCAGCAATGCCAGTGAAAAACCCGCCGAGAAAAAGAGGACCGCCCCGATCACCGAAAGAATGGAGAAAAGGTGCGAGACTTCCATCAGCGCTCTCCCGGTAGCTCGACGCGCACGTCGACGCGCCGATTGCGTCGGTACGCATCTTCCGTCGCTCGCCCATCGAGCGGCCGCGTGTCGCCGAACGCGGTGCGGCGTATATGGTCGGGCGCGACTCCCAGGTTGCCCAAAGCACGCGCCACCGCGCCCGCGCGCTCTTCGCTGAGGCTCAAGTTGTTGCCCCGATTGGCTTTCCAGATCATCCGATCGGCGTGCCCCGCAATGCGTACGATCGCACGCGGATGGGTCTTCACGGCTTCGGCGATGGCCGTGAGACTCGCCATTTGATCGGAAGGAATCACGGAGGCCGACCGCTCGAATTGGATGATCCAGCTCGTCGCCGGCTCTGGAGCGTCGGGGGTCAGGGAGGGGCTCGCCGGCGCCACCTCGCGCGCAACCACTGGAGGCGGCTCTGCATGGGCGATCGCCGGCCGGGGCTCGGCCGAAACCCCGGGCGGAGGATGGGTCAAAAGCTCCCATGACCCTTCGCTACTCAACCGGGCCGCGTTCGCATCCAGCCACGCCAGATCGACAAGGCCGAGCGTGAGACACGAGCCGAAGATGATGCGAAGGGCGCGGGGCGACATCTCACATCGCCTTATTGAGCTCGGCAAGGACGCGCCGCAGCTCGAGGAAAATCAGGCCGAGCTTCGCTTCTCGCGTCACCAAAAGCACCAGCACCGTGTCGTTCGTGACCGCGTTGAGGATGATGTATCCCTTCGGCGATCGCACGTAGACCTGCTCCATGTCCGAGCGCATCAAGTCCGTCGAGATCCTCTCGCCCACCCCGAGGAGCGATGCTGCCATGCCGCTCACGAGCTCCTCGTCCACTTCCGCGGGAAGCAAGGAAGAGACGACGAACCCCTCCGTACTCACCACGAGCGATCCAATGATGTCCGGCGTGCTCGTTCGCAAGGCGCGGAGCGCTTCGTTGATTTTTTCGGATAGTGTCGGCACGCATGCCTCCCTTTCAGCGCTGCAGTTTTAGGCGAAGCTTCTGGACGTTGACCGCATAGCTGCGGTTGCTTGGATCGAGCTGCATGGCCGCCTCCCACTCGGTCAGGGCATCACCCACTTTGCCTTCGCGCAGATGGTTCCACCCCGCGTCGAAATGGGCGGCTGCAGCGCGGGCAGGTTTCACTCTCGTTTCCTCACGAGGGCGCGCAGCGTCCTCCCGAGTGGCCAGGAAAGTCCCCGATGCCGGAGCTCGCTGCTGACGCTTTCCGTAGGCATCGAATACGTCGACATTGGTAGGATCGGAGCGGGCCACGGAAGCGAATACATCGGGCAGCGAGGATGGCGGTCGCGACCTGCGCTCGGGGAAGCCGGACGGGGGCGAGCCGGTCGAATCGCCCGTGCGCCGGTCAGCCTGCACCTCGGCCTTCCTCGACAATGCCGACGTTTGCCGCAAAAGCTCGCGCACTTGAATATCGAGTGCTGTGCCTTCCTCGAGAAGCGGCGTGTCGCAGGGTGCGTCGAGGCAAAGAATGTCGGCGGTGCCCTTTTCATCGGTCCAAAGAAGATCGATTTCTTCCGCTTCTTCCGCCTCTTCCAGGCCGAACAAGCGACGCACGTAGGCACCGACGCTCGGTTCGTCGGGATCGATGAGATCGCGTGACAAGCGGAGGGCCTCCCCCAGGTGTTTGGCCGTCTCGATTCGATCTTCGGGCGCCACGGCCATGGCCCGCTCGATGAGATCACGCGCTTCCGCGTCGACCGTCGAGTCACCGGCGACGGTCGCCCCTTGGCAAATTCGCGTCAAAAGCTCGTAAGTGGCGTCGGCCTGGAAGGGCCGCACCCCGTGCACGAGTTCGAAGAGCATCGCGCCGACCGAATAAACATCGCTGCGTCGATCCAAGCCCCCACCGTCCACCCGCTCCGGGGCGAGGTACTGCAGACGACCGGGCGGCACATGGCGACCCGGGCGCAGCACCGACGTTTCGAGCACAGCCGCTGATGGTCGCGATTGTGCTGGAATCAGGGTCGAAGTTGCCACGCCAAAGTCGATCAGCTTGATCTTGCCATCAAGTCCGATCATCACATTCTCAGGACTCACATCGCTATGGACGAGACCGAGTGGGCCGCTTTCGCCGGCGAGCTCGTGTAAGTAATGGAGGGCGTCGCAAACGCTGGCGATGATGTCGTAAACGACGCTGCGGGGCAGCTGACGCTTGGCCGCATGAATCATCTGACGAAGATTGAGGCCCTCCACGAACTCGAGGACCATGTAGCGGACCCCCGACTCGACATCCGTCTCCAGCAACGGAACGATGTTGGGATGGTCGAGCAGGCGATGTACCTCCGTTTCCTGTTCGAATCGATCGACGTATTCCGGGTGAGGCAAACGTCGTTTCAATAGCGTCTTGATGGCGAAGCGCGACGCACTGCTCTCCGACTCGGGGCGCGGGGATCCCACTGCGGCGATCTTTCGCGCCACCCAGATGTCGGCCATGCCGCCCGAGCCGTGATGCGACACGATCTCGTACGCCCCGAACCTCGATCCTATCGCTGATGACGGTGCTGTTTGCTGGATCGCCAAAGGCGTCCCCCCCGCGCGACGCGCTCCACCGAGGGAGCGCAAGATCCATAACTACGCAGATACACCCCCGCGGCCCTCATCGCAAACTGAGCAACGTGATGTCGTCACGCGCGGTCGCGCGCGCTGCGCGTGCGTTCCGTACCGGGCGAATACTCGCATCAATCGAGGAATCCTCAAAAAAGCGGCCTACGTCGCCCGCGCGTTCGTCGGACGCAATGGCGTCCGTGGGCCGGCTCTGACCGACCCTTTCACCCCATGTCTCCGCCAAGGTGCACCTTGTCGGTGGATAGGCTCCACCCGCGCCGGACGGTGCAAGATCCATTGTTTCGGTGGCCGGGGCACGTTCGCGTCGATGGGCGACGAAAACCGACTTGCGGAGTGATCAATCCGATAGTCTCCGCACCCCCTTATGACAACGACGGGCACGACAATCGCGCCGTGCACGATCCGTTGCGCTGGATTTCACCAGCGACGACAGCAGCGGGGAAGCATTCCTCTCGTGCTGTCGCTGCACCCGCGCTCTCACCATCGCGTGATCCCGCGCACCGCATTGTGTCTTTGGTCACGTAAAAAACACATGCCGATAATAAATGTAACCTCACATCGAGGCGACAATTTGCCGCACCCTGATTGGGTCGACTATGCGGTATCAAAACGCATTGGAACAACGGTCGAGGAGGTGCTATTGTTTGAGCGTTACGGGCGCATCCTATGGGAGGGGAAGCCTCACGCCCGCACGAATTCACCGGATTCCGCCTCGAATTTGATGAAAATGGGCTCCGATCCGGAACTCGACCCGACGCGTATCGACATTGCGGATAGGCGCAATGTCAAAGCAACAGCAGGGAACCCATGAAGCACTCGGGCCCTCCGAACAAGGTTGTGCACGAAAGCAACTCCACGATTCCCGTTTCGTTGGAGTCGGCACCGCCTCGTCCAGGCGTGCCCCGCCGTCCAGCCGTCCGGGCGGCCGGGCGACGTCGGCGCGTCGGCGTCCTCGCGGGTTTGTTCCTGGCGGCCTTCGCCATGGGTTTCTTCCTTTTTCCGGGTCAGGAGCACCTTACGGCACCCGGAACGATGAATACCGGGCACGAGAAGCTGGCCTGCGTGAACTGCCATCGCCGGGCTCCGGGCACCGCTCGCCAGCAGCTGCAGGCAGACGCCCGATATTTGCTCGGCTTGCGCGATGCCCCTGCCGATTTCGGCCTGCGAGGCGTGAGCAACGAGGATTGTTTGGCTTGTCACGAGCGGCCATTCGATCGTCATCCCGTCTTTCGCTTCACCGAGCCTCGTTTCGCGGAAGTGCGCAAAACACTGGCGCCGCACCGTTGTCTGAGCTGCCATGGCGAACATTCGGGTGCCCGCGTAACCGTGCAGGCCGGCTATTGCGTTCGCTGTCACGACGCGCTCGAGATGAAAAACGATCCTCTCAACGTTCCCCACGTGCAACTGGTGCGCGAAGGGCGCTGGCTAACGTGTCTCGGCTGCCACGATTTCCACGGCAACCACATTATGGACAGCGGGAAACGGCTCGCCGACGGCGCCGCGGCTCGGCAAGTTCAACTGTATTTCGAAGGAGGCGCCTCCCCCTATCCGTCACAGCTGCGTAAACCAGCGCGAAAGCAGCGAGCCGACCGTGACGATTAGGGCTCTCTTGGCGGTCATTCTCCTTGCGCTCGTGGCCGGAATTTATCTCTTCGTGAACGCGCCGCAAGCGCTCCCCGACGGGGTGGTCTCGGGAGGGAAGAAGTTCAGTGCGCAAGAGGTTCTCGAGATCTGCGCGGCCGAAAACGCGGTGATTCGCGAGCTCTACACCAAAAACATCGTCGAGTCGGGGCTCAAGGCGGGTCTGAAATTCGACGAGAAATGGCGTGAAACCAACGTCGATGCAGGTCCACTGCCGGCCCTATTCCTACGCGAAACGGCGAAAAACCTGGCCAAGGGGCCCACGCGACTTGGGCTTTTTCTGGGCTCCGACTCGCCCATCAACAAGGCCAACCAATTCTCTGGGCTACAGGCGGACGCATTCCTGCAAATGCGCCGCGACCGTTCGCCGCGGCATTTCTTTATGGACGACGTCAAGGCCAATGCCGCGATGTTTCCCGATGTCGCCGTGACGAAAGGTTGTGTCGATTGCCACAACCGGCACGTCGATAGCCCCAAACGCGACTGGAAAGTGGGCGATGTGATGGGCGCGACCACTTGGACGCTGGCTTCGAGCACCCTTTCCGTCAGCGAAGCAATCGACACGATTGCTGCACTTCGAAGGAGCTTCCGTGATGCTTACGTGGCTTACATCGAAAAGGCCAAAACGTTTTCCGCACCACCCGAGATTGGTAAAAAATGGCCGAGCGAAGGACATTGTCTGCCCGACCCGGACAGCTTCATGGAGGAAGCGGAACGGCGAGCGTCGCGAATGACGCTCGATCGCCTGCTCTCCCACCGCTGACGTCCTTCCGCAGCGGCTACCCTTCCAGCTGGGGAGGCTCGCGCCAGCGCGCCCTCTCGACGGCAGTGGTCGGTGCCATTTTATGGGTGCTCTTTCTCGAGCAATGGGGGCTCGGCCTCGACTGGCCGATCATTCGGGCGTGGCAAGATCGCTTTCCCTACAAAATCGCCACCGGCGCCCTTTTGGGCGTTTTTCTTTCGTTTCAATGGTTTTTGGCGGTGTGTCGGGTCAGCGGGTGGATGCGGACCGCCAAGGCACTCTACCCCTGGCATCAGACCCTCGGGGCTCTTGCGCCGGCGTTGCTGTTCCTCCATTCGACGCGCCTTGGCTTCGGTTATTTGGTCGTCCTCTGCGCGGTTTATCTCGCCAACAACCTGGTGGGACTCGCGAATCCGTCAGCCTTTCCGCGGATCAAATCGATACTGTCGGCGTGGACGATCGTGCACATTGCACTTTCGGTGTTGCTGGTCGCGCTAGCTGCCTACCACGCCTGGACCGCGCTCTATTACGAATAGCTCGCACGGCGAGCGCGCGTGTCTAGGCCAGGTATTGTCCGAACCACGCGAGCACCCTGGCCCACGCCGCCGACGCGGCTTCGGGATGGTAACGTGCCCCGGTATCGTTGAAAAATGCGTGGTTGGCACCGGGCAAAGTGACGATTTCGTGCGTCAGCCCCGCCGCTTCGAGCAGCGATGTGGCGGCATCGCGCGACCCGTTCACGTTCGTATCGAGCTCGGCGTAGACGCCCAGCACCGCTGCCTGCGCGCCCACAAAGTCGACGCCGCTCGGGAGAGGCCCGTAAAACGGCGCCGCCGCGGAGAGGCGAGGATCCTTGGATCCAAGGAGACGCCACATCATACCTCCGCCGAAGCAGAACCCTATCGCGCCCAGCTTTTTGCCAGGCGCGCGCCGCGCCAGCTCATCGAGCGCTGAGCGCATGTCCTCCACGAAGCGGGCGGGCATGATTTGTCCGAGCGCACCGGTGACCTCACCCGCGTCCGCAAAAGACCCGGTCCCGCCTTCTTCGGACAGGAGGTCGAGTGCCAAGGCGGCGTAACCCGCCGCTGCAAAACGCCCGGCTACATTGCGGATATGATCCGTGAGTCCGCGGTTTTCGTGGATGACGAGCACAGCGCCGAGGGGGCTTGGCGCCGTCGCCCACCCCGCCTGCAGCGTTCGCCCCTCGATACCGGGAAACGTGATCGATTCCGTCGCCAAGGCCGCATCTGGTTGCACGGTCACAGCGGGCGGCGGCGTCGTCGACGCGGGCACGTCGCTCGACCCGTCTTTCGTCGACGAAACACCCGCCGCTTTCTCGCTTTCGCAGGCGGCGAGAAGCGATGACGCCGATGCGACGGTGAGGCCGATGAGCACGAGCCGGCGCAGCGCTTCGCGCCGCGGGATGAGCCCGTCGGCGTGATCGAGGGCGATTTCAGTCGCGAAATATTGTTGTGTTTCGTTCATCGCGCGCGCAGTTTACCGCCGCTCGCTCGGCCATCCCATCGGCAATTCGCCTCGACTAGCGCAGCAACAAGGAGAGACAGCATGCATTATGCCATTCTTTGCTACGACTCCGAAGAGGACGTCGGCTCCTGGACCAAGGAGGAGGACGACGCCGTGATGTCCAGGCTCGGGGTCGTTCAGGAGAGGCTCACCAAGGAGGGCAAACTCGGGCCTGTCGCTCGGTTGATGCCGACCAGTCGAGCCAAAACACTGCGCAAAGGCGGCGCGTCCCATTTCACCGATGGCCCCTTTGCCGAGACGAAGGAAGTCCTCCTCGGCTTCTTCATCGTCGATTGCGCGACGTTCGAAGAAGCGCTCGAAGCCGCCCGCGATCTCGCGCGCGCAAACGCTTCGAAAGGTTGCTATGAGATCCGCCCGCTCTCCTTATTTCAACCAGCAACCGCCCAGACGATGTCTCGATGACCACCTCCGCATATCGTGACGTGCATACAAATAGGGCTTGCTGCATCGCCCGCCCTGCCCGCCCTGCCGGTATTTTCGCGCCCGTGCATGGGCCAGAGAAATGGCTTTTCGCCGCGGTCATCGTGGCCCTCTCGGGCATAGCTGGCTGCACCGAAACGGACAACCCTTCACCCGCAGGATCGGGCGGTAGCGGCGGTAATGGCGGCAGTGCCACGGCCGGCGCGGCGGGCACTGGCGGCAGTGCCACGGCCGGCGCGGCGGGCACTGGCGGAACCGGCGCGGCGGGCACTGGCGGAACCGGCGGCAGCGCCGATGCGGGACAGGGCGATTCCGGGGGAATACCGCCCGACAGCGGAAGCATCGGGCCCCTTGGCGGTACGCCGACGCGTCCCCAACTGACGAAGGAACAGGCCGCCGAGTACACCATCCTCAAGTATCTCGAGCGAGCAGGCGACGTCGCTGCCCCGGTCATCGACAACTGGGACCCGACCGCAGGCATCGGCGACGTGACCACTTTCACGCCGCAATACACGGTAGCTGCGAGCGGCGGCACGCACACATCGATTCAGGCCGCCGTTGATGCCGCCGTTGCGGCGGGCGCTACGACGCGCGCTTACATCTCCGTCGCGCCCGGCACTTACCGGGAACTGGTTTGCGTTCCGTCTTCTGGGCCTGCCATCACGCTCTACGGCACGAACCCCGACGCCGCCGCCACGGTCATCGTCAAAGACAACTACAGCGGCAAGCCCAAAGCCAACGGCGAAAGCGCCAATCCCTGTAACGCCAATCTGACGGGGACGACGTACGGAACCAGCGGAAGCGCCACCTTTGCGGCTTACGCCAAGGATTTCCAGGCGAAGAATCTCACTCTCTCCAACGACACCGACGAGAGCGCGGTCGCTGCGGCGACGGCCGTTCAAGCCGTCGCTTTGATGGCCCAAGGCGACAAGCAAGTGTTCGAGAACGTCCGGGTGCTCGGCAACCAGGACACCCTCTATGTGAAATCGGCCGGTCCCGGCGTCGTGGCGCGCGCTTACTTCAAGAACTGCTACGTCGAAGGGGACGTCGACTTCGTCTTTGGTCGGGCCACGTTCGTGCTCGACGGTTGCGAGCTCAAATACCTGACGAGCCGCGTGGCAGCCGGCAACGGGGCCGTCGTCGCACCAAGCACGGACGCACGCAACGGCTACGGCATCCTCGTCATCAACAGCAAACTCACCGCCGAATCGGCCCCCGCCGGAACGGCGTATTTGGGCCGCGCTTGGGACGAGGGGGCCGGAGATCTCGCGGGCTACACGACCGCCGTCATGACGGGGATCTACCCCAACGGACAAGTCGTCATCCGCGAGTCCGTGCTCGACGCGCAAGTTCGACCGGTCGATCCGTGGCGCCCCGCCGCGACGACCAACCGACCCTTCAGCTCCACAGCCGGGACCTATCCCGCCAATCGCCTCTACGAATACAACAACACCGGTCCCGGAAGCGCGCCGCCCTAAGCTCCAGCCATCGCCTTTTCGTGATCGAAATGCGGCTCCATTCGCATCCTTGGTGATGTGTGAGCTCAGCGCGACGTCCCGACGGGAGTGGTCTGACCACTTTCGCGCCCCCTCTCGTCCGTCGACGGACGAAAAAAGCCAGGAGCGAAGAAAATGAAGCCTCCCAACGCATCGCAGAGGAGGTTCGCAGCGCGTCTCGCCGCATTCGCCTTCGTTGTCGGCGCGGGAATCGGTTGCAGCTCGGCGCCCGCGGTCCGGCCGCTCGAGCGCGATGCGAGCACACCGAGCACCCCTCCGCCGATCTCGACCGGTGACAAAGACGGCTCGGGCGGTGGCGGCAGCGGCGGAGGCGGCGGCATCATCGTCGGCGACGCGCAAGGCGGGGACGGAGCGTCATGCACGGCGGCTCGGTGTGATCCCCCCGGAGGACAATATTGCGGCGTGGTCGGCGACAACTGCGGCGGCAGGCTCGATTGCGGGATGTGCGCCGGAGATTGGTCGTGCGAGAAGAACGTTTGCGTGGGCGGGCCGAGCTGCCAGCCGGCAACGTGTACGGTCCCCGGAGCGCGTTACTGCGGCAAAGTGGGCGACGGCTGCGGCAGAGAGCTCGATTGTGGTGACTGCGCGGCCGGCGACACCTGTACGGGCCGGGTCTGCGTTCCTCCCGGTTGCATGCCGCTCAAATGCGACTTTGCGGGCGGAAGTTTCTGCGGAAAAATGGGCAACGGGTGCGGCGGCACGCTCGATTGCGGCGACTGCACGAGCCCCAAGACGTGCGGCGGCGGCGGGCTCTCCAACATCTGCGGCGGCGATCCAAGCTGCGTCAAGGTGCCATGCGCTCCCGCGAGCGGTGGGCGCTATTGCGACAAGATCGGCGACGGCTGCGGCGGAGCACAAGATTGCGGCGCGTGCCCTGATGGCAAAGCCTGCGGTAGCGGCAATGTGGCCAACGTCTGCCCCGGCAACGCTCCCACGGTGTGCACCGGGCTGGCGTGCAAAGTGGCGGCCTGCGACGGCGGCGTCAAAACGTCCGTGAGCGGCACGGTCTACGATCCGGCCGGCGTCAATCCGCTCTACAACGTCATCGTCTATATCCCCAACACAGCGCTCGATCCCGTGCCGGAAGGCGCGTCGTGCGACGGGTGCAACGGTTCGCTTTCCGGAAAGCCCATCACCACCGCGCTGACGGATACGAGCGGCCATTTCACGCTGGTGGGCGCGCCCACGGGAACCGACGTTCCGCTCGTCATCCAGATCGGCAAATGGCGTCGCGAGGTCACCATCGCGAACGTCGCTTCGTGCATCGACAATCCCATCACCGACAAAAACCTCACCCGCCTTCCCCGCGACCGCTCCGAGGGGCACATCCCCAAGATGGCGATTGCGACGGGGGGCTCCGATGCGCTCGAGTGCCTGGTGCGCAAGATCGGGATAGCCGACACCGAGTTCACCAACAGCGGCGGAACCGGCAGGGTGAACCTCTTCGCCGGCTATGCCGCACCGACGACGATGGCCAATGGTGCCTCCCTCACCACGGCGAACAGCCTATGGAGCGACGCCGCGCAGCTGAAGAGCTACGACATGATGATCATGTCCTGCGAGGGCAGCGACAACGTCAGCAGGACCACCGCCCAGTACGCCAACGTGCGCGCCTACGCCGATCTGGGCGGGCGCATCTTTGGATCGCATTGGCACAACGGCTGGATCAACCCCGAAAATACCCCGTTTCCCATGGTGGTGAAGTTTGCGTCGGGCGCGCATGGCTTCACGACGCCCATCACCGGCACGATCGACACGACTTTTCCGAAGGGGCAGGCGTTCGCCGACTGGCTCGTCAAAGTGGGCGCGTCCACGACGCCCAATACCATCGAGATTCGCGGCGCCGAGCACACGGTCGACTCGGTCGTCCAAGGGGTCGCGCAGCGGTGGATCTACGGCACCGATGCCGACAAGAACACGCCGATGGTCCAGTACTTTTCATTCAACGCCCCCGTCGGAGGCACGGCGTGCGGTCGCATGGTGTTCAGCGACGTGCACGTCTCTGCCGGCGCGGGGACGGACTCGGGCAAGGTTCCTTTTCCGACAGGCTGCACGACGCAGACCCTGTCCCCCCAGGAAAAGGCGCTCGAGTTCATGATTTTCGATCTCTCGTCCTGCGTGCAGCCCGATTCGGATCCCGT
>Ga0193706_1000703_pt1 | contig 17507 bp, 21 predicted proteins | sample U3c1metaG_FD_160130 | JGI IMG/M metagenome (GOLD analysis project Ga0193706, IMG submission 160130) | Soil microbial communities from a riparian zone of the East river system, Colorado, United States - U3c1 | ecosystem: Environmental > Terrestrial > Soil > Riparian zone | place: USA: East River... | reverse complement strand
GCGCCGATGAACGTCGCGAATTCCTCGTCGTCCATCGCGAGGCGCTCGAGCAGCTCCGGCTCGGCGATCAGCGGCCACTCCGACACCCGCCCATCCTAAATCGGGCAGGGGCGCGGCCTCCGGGGTCGAAGGGGATGCGCATGAAAAACAAGCTCGACGTCGGCGGCACCCTCAGCCAGGTCTTCTCCATCTACGGCGCCCAGGCCGGCACTCTGCTGCCGGTCGCGTTCTGGCTTTTCCTGGTGGTGGCGATCGTCAACGGCGTGGTCGGCTCCGAGCTGGCCCTGCTGCCGCTGGTGCTCGCGGTCGGCACGATCGCGGGAACGCTCTACCAGGGGATGGTGGTGGGGCTGGTCAGCGACGTCCAGGACGGGCGGCGCGACTCCTCCGCCGGCGACCTGATCCGCTCGGCGATGCCGGTGGTCCTGCCGCTGATCGGGGCCGGCCTGCTCGCCGGCATCGGCATCGGCATCGGCATGATCCTGCTGATCGTCCCGGGCCTGATCCTGGCGACCATCTGGGCCGTGATCGCGCCGGCCATCGTGGTCGAGCGCGTCGGCGTGTTTCGGTCCTTCAGCCGTTCGCACGACCTGGTCCGCGGCAACGGCATGCAGGTCTTCGGCGTGATCGTCGTCGCCTTCGTGATCGTCCTGGTCGGCAGCCTCGTCTTCGGCGCGATCGCCGACGCCGTCTCCAACGGCCCGATCGTCCGCATCGTCTTCAGCGCGATCGCCTCGACGATCACGGCGCCGATCAGCGCCCTGGTCGCCGCCGTCCTCTACTTCCGCCTGCGGGAGTTCGAGGCCACCCCGGCGGCCGCGGCCGGAGGCCCCGAGGCACCGGCGCCGCCGACGATCCCGCCGCCGCCGCCGACGGCCTAGCTTCTCCTCCTAGCGGTTCTCCAGCAGGCCGGCGACGGCCTGCGCCAGCTGCTGGCCGCGTCGGGTCAGGGTGTACTCGGTGTGCGGGGGGCGGCCGGCGACCATCTGGCGCTCGACGATCCCCGCCGCCTCCAGCTGCTCCAGCCGCTCCGAGAGCGTCGTCGGCGAGACGCCCGGCAGCGACTGGCGGAACTCGTTGAAGCGGGCGGCGCCGCTGGAGCAGGCGTAGATAGTCGCCATCGTCCAGCGCCGCTCCAGCAGGCCGGCGGCCGCTCGCAGCTCGGTCGGGACCGGCGAGCAGCTACGACATCGCGGTGACATCAGCCTCCTTCTCGGCTGGCTCCAGGGCCTGCTCGAGGACCTCCTCGATGCTCATCACCGGATGGAAGGCCATCTCCTCGCGCACCTCGTCCGGCACCTCGTCGAGGTCGCCGCGGTTGCGCCAGGGCAGGATCACCTCGGTCAGGCCGGCCGCGTGGGCGGCCAGCACCTTCTGCTTGAGGCCGCCGATCGGCAGCACCCGCCCCTGCAGCGTGACCTCGCCGGTCATCCCGACGGTGTGCTTGACCGGCCGCCCGGAAAGCAGCGAGACCAGCGCCGTCGTCATCGCCGTGCCCGCGCTGGGGCCGTCCTTGGGAATCGCTCCGGCCGGGACGTGGAGGTGGAACTCGCGGTCGAAGCGGGAGGGGTCGATGCCGAGCTGCTCGCTGTGGGAGCGCACGTAGGAGAGGGCGATTCGGGCCGACTCCTTCATCACGTCGCCGAGCTGTCCGGTCAGGACCAGGCCCTTGTCCCCCTCCATTGCGGTCGCCTCGATGAAGAGGACGTCGCCGCCGGCGCCGGTCACGGCGAGGCCGGTGGAGACGCCGGGAATGGCGGTGCGCTCGACCGACTCCTGGAAGAAGCGCTGGCGGCCGAGGGCGTCGTGGACGGCGTCGGCGTCGATCGCGATCGGCAGCTCGGCCTCGCCGGAGGCGATCCGGGTTGCCGCGCCGCGCAGCAGCTTGCCCAGCTCGCGCTCGAGCTGGCGTACGCCCGCCTCGCGGGTGTACTCGGTGACGACGCCGCGGAGGATCTCCTCGCTGACCTCGACCTCGTCCTCCTCCAGCCCGTTGCGCTTCAGCTGCCTGGGCAGCAGGTAGCCGCGGGCGATCGCCAGCTTCTCGGCGGTCGTGTAGCCGTCGAAGGCGATGATCTCCATGCGGTCCAGCAACGGCGCCGGGATCGTGTCGGTGAGGTTCGCCGTAGCCAGGAAGACGACCTCTGAGAGGTCGACCTCGACGTCGAGGTAGTGGTCGCGGAAGGAGTGGTTCTGGGCGGGGTCCAGCACCTCAAGCAACGCTGCCGAGGGGTCGCCGCGCCAGTCGGCGCCGACCTTGTCGACCTCGTCGAGCAGGATCACCGGGTTCATCGTCTTGGCGTCCCGCAGGGCGCGGACGATCCGCCCCGGCAGGGCGCCGATGTAGGTGCGGCGGTGGCCGCGGATCTCGGCCTCGTCGTGGAGGCCGCCGAGGGAGATGCGGACGAACTCGCGCCCGAGGGCGCGGGCGATCGACTCACCGATCGAGGTCTTGCCGGTCCCGGGCGGCCCGACCAGGGTCAGGATCGCGCCGTTGGCGCGGCTGTCGTCGTCGCCCTTGCCGCGCTCCTGGCGCAGCTTGCGGACGGCGATGAACTCGGTGATCCGCCGCTTCACGTCGTCGAGGCCGGCGTGGTCGGCGTCGAGCACCTCGCGGGTGTGCACCGGGTCCAGCCGCTCCTCGGAGCGCTTGGACCATGGCACCGCGATCAGCCAGTCGAGGTAGCTGCGGATCATCGAAGACTCGGGCGAGGACTCGCCCTGGCGCTCGAGCCGGCGCAGCTCCTTCTCGGCCTGCTCGGCGACCGCCTCCGGCATCCCGGCCGCGGCGATCTTGCCTTCGTACTCCTCGATCAGGTCGCCCTCGTCCTCGCCCAGCTCCTTGCGGATCGACTCCATCTGTTTGCGCAGGAAGTAGTCGCGCTGCTGCTTCTGGGCGCCGGACTCCACGTCCTCGCGGATCTTGCTTCGCACCTGCAGCTCGACGAGGCGCTCGCGTTGCAGCTCGACCGCGACCTGGAGGCGCTCGGTGACGTCGAGGGTGTCGAGCAGGCGCAGCTTCTGCTCGGCCGCGACGTCGGGGCTTAGCCCGGTGGTGTCGGCCAGCGCGCCCGGCTCCTGCACGGAGCGCAGGAAGGCGGCGATGCGGCCGTCGTCGCCGCGCAGCTCGAGGATCTCCCCGACCACGGCGCGGTACTCGCGGGCCAGCTCACGCGTGTGCTCGTCGTCGGGGTGGCCGTCGTGGAACTCCTGCACCTCGATGCGCAGCGAGTCGCCGTCCTCGCCCGCGACGGCGACGCCGGCGAGGCCGCGATGCAGGCCGAGCACGGTGGCGATCGGGTTGCCGCGACGCGACTCGCCGCTCTCGACCACCTCGGCGACGACGCCGACGCGGGCGAACTCTCCATCGGTGCGGGGCAGGAGGAAGACGCGCTCCTCGTCGCCGACGTCGATCGGCAGGGTGGCGGTGACGGTGGGGAAGACGATCGCCTCGTCGAGCGGGATCAGGAGATAGGCCATAACCAGGTCCACTTTCTGTAGTTAGTCTGAGAACAGGATAGCGCGACGGACCCCTCGGCATGCCGCCCCGGCACCTGGGGTACGGTGTTCCCATGGACCCGGAGCGAGCACGCCAGCTTCTCGCCGCCGAGCGAGAGCAGATCGAAGGAGAGATGGCCGCGGTTGAGCGGGAGGGGCCGGAGGAGGGCGACGAGCGCCGGGAACCCGGCGACTTCAACTCCGAGGGGCTTTACCAGGACGAGCTCGACGCCGGCCGCGCCCAGAACCTGAAGGACCGCCTCGCCGCTCTCGAGCGCGCCGAGGCTCGCCTGGCCGAAGGCACCTACGGCCTCTCGGTGCGGAGCGGGGAGCCGATCCCCGACGGGCGGCTAGAGGTCAACCCGACCGCCGAGCTGACGGTCGCGGAGCAGGACCCCAGTGCCCACTCCGCCTAGGCTCGCCGCGGACCTGCGGCGGATCTAGCCGAGCAGCTTGGCCTTCTGCGCGGCGAACTCCTCCTCGGTGAGGATGCCCTGGCTTTTCAGCTCGCCGAGCTGTTTGAGCTGCTCGATCATGGAACCCTCTCCTGCCGCCACCGGCGCGGCTGCGGCAGGGGCGGCAGGGGCCTGTTGAGGAGCCTCCTGGGCTTCCTGCTGGGCCCAGCGCTGGCCCTGGCGACGGGAAACACGGTTGCTGACGCTGGTCGCGGTGCCGGCGATGACCGCCGTGCGGGCGACGCCTCTGAGTAGTCCTGGCATCGAAGTCTCCTTTTCTCAGGCCTCGGCCGCGTCGAGCGCGGCGAGGACGGCTTGGACCGGGATGCGCCCGCTGGCGACCAGCTGGCCGCCTGAGCGCCGGACCGCGCTGGCGAAGGGCGCGGCCCAGGTGTTCTCGAAGACCAGCAGGGCGGCCGAGGTGCCTGGCTCGAGTGCGGCCCCGGCCTCGTCGACGTCATCGTCGGAGAGCAGCCCCGAGGAGGCGCCCTCGAAGATCGCCAGCTCAGCTACTGCACCGCCCACCTCGGAAATCTCCAGGCCGGCGACCGTGCCGTCCTCGGCCTTGGCGATGAAGGCCAGGTCGAGGATCCGGATCAGCCCGCGGTCGACCAGATCGACCAAGTGGGGCGCAACCTCGCCGTTCGGTTGGCGGCCTGGCCACTCGACCAGGATGTAGTCGATCGGGCCCATCTCGTTCAACTCGTCGCCGTTCAAACCGGATCCTTTCGTCATTGGGCAAACCCCCCGATGTGTTCGCCGCGAAGGCACCTTACCGTCCCGCCGAGCTCGCCTCGGGGCCGCTACACGCTGATCTCGGTCGCCTCTCCGATCGGCAGCCAGCGCAGCTCCTGCCGGATCGCCTCGGGGGCGGAGCTGAGCTCGCGCTCGATCGCCTCGCGGCCCTCGCGGAAGTGCTTCCAGCCCTCGTAGTGAATCGGAATTGCGGTGTGTGGCCTCAGCAGCCCGCACAGCTCGATCGCCTCGTGCGCGGTCATCGTGTAGCGCAGCGGCCCGGAGATCGGGAAGCGGACGCCGCCCAGGTGCAGCAGCGCCGTGCCCACCTTGAGGCGGTCGGCGACTTCGCGCACGCCGTCGTAGAGCACGGTGTCGCCGGAGATCCAGAGCGCCCCGTGCTTCTGGCCCTCCCAGGCGAGGCCGAAGCCGACGACGTCGCCGACGAGCGGGCGGCTCAGAGGCGGGCCGTGGCGACAGGGGGTGGCGGTGACCTCGATCGCGGGCTTGCCCGGCGCCTCGAGGCGGGTGGTTGCCCAGGGCGCCAGGCCGCGGGCCTTGCCGCCGAGCCGCTTGGCGCCGGGCACGGTGGTGAGCACGGCGCCGGCCGCGGGCAGCAGCGCCCTGCCGGCGGCGTCGAGGTTGTCGTCGTGGTGGTCGTGGCTGAGCAGGACGGCGTCGATCGGGCCGAGGTCCGCGGCGGCGATCGCCGGGCCGGCGAGCTTGCGGGAGCCGGTGCCCCAGCCGAACCGGTAGTCGTTGCCTGCGGGGTCGAAGGTGGGGTCGGTCAGCAGCCGCCAGCCGCCGACCTCGATTAGCACCGTCGGGCCACCGATGTGGGTGAGGCTGACGTTCATCGCGCTCCACGCTACTACCGGTTCCGGGGCGTCGCCAGGGGATAGGCTGGGCCGATGAAAAAGCCCTTCGGCAGCGACGACCCCGCAGTCCTCTACGGCAACCGCTTTCTCATCGAGGACGCCCCGGCCGCCGACTTTCCCGACGGCGGCATGTCGGCGCTGGACGCGATGCGCCTGGTCGACGAGGAACTGGCGCTGGAGGGCGACCCGCAGCGCAACCTGGCGACCTTCGTCACCACCTGGATGGAGCCGGAGGCGCAGCGGATCATCGCCGAGAACCTCTACCGCAACTTCATCGACCACGCCGAGTATCCGATCTCGGCCGAGATCGAGCAGCGCTGCATCCGCATGCTGGCCGACCTCTACCACGCCCCCGGCGAGACCACCGGCGCCCGCACGCAGGGATCCTCGGAGGCGATCATGCTCGGCGCCCTCTCGCTGAAGTGGAAGTGGAAGCAGCGTCGCGAAGCCGCCGGCCAGGCGGTCGACAAGCCGAACCTGATCTTCGGCGGCGACGTGCACGTGGTCTGGGAGAAGTTCTGCCGCTACTTCGACGTCGAGCCGCGGATCGTGCCGCTGCAGGAAGGCAAGTACACGATCGGGCCCGAGGACGTGGAGCCGCTGATCGACGAGAACACGATCGGCGTCGCCGCCGTGCTCGGCACCACCTTCACCGGCCACGCCGACGACATCGCCGGCATCAACGACCTCCTGGCCGGGATCAAGAAGGAGCGGGAAATGGACGTGCCGCTGCACGTCGACGCCGCCAGCGGCGGCTTCGTCTGGCCCTTTCTCTATCCCGACTCCAAGTGGGACTTCCGACTCGAGCAGGTGCGCTCGATCAACGTCTCCGGACACAAGTTCGGCCTCGTCTACCCCGGGGTCGGCTGGCTGGTCTTCCGCGAGGAGTCCGACCTGGCCGAGGACCTCGTCTTCTACGAGAACTACCTGGGCAAGACCGACGCCACCTTCACCCTCAACTTCTCCACCGGCGCCTCGATGGTGCTGGCCCAGTACTACAACTTCGTCCGCCTCGGGCGCCAGGGCTACACCTACGTCATGGAGGCGATGCAGAAGAACGCGCGGGCGCTTGCCGACCGCCTCGAGGGGCTCGGCGACTTCGAGCTGATCGGCGCCGGCGAGGAGCAGCTGCCGCTGGTCGCCTTCAAGCTGGTCGAGGGCAAGAACTACGACGAGTTCGACCTCTCCTGGCAGCTCTCGGCCGAGCGCGGCTGGATGCTCCCCGCCTACACGATGCCGCCGCAGGCCGAAGCGGTGAAAGTGCTGCGGGCGCTGGTCAAGGAGACGCTCAGCCGCCAGCAGATCGACCGCCTCGCCAGCGACATCGGCGAGGCCTGCGCCACCCTCGAGAAAAAGGGCGGCGCCCACCCCTCCGAGCGCAAACAGGTCAAGACCGGAACCGGTTACTGAGCCGTCAGCGGCTGGGCCGGCTCTCGCTTGCCCGCGAAGGCCACCAGGTGCGCTCGCCGAGCCGGTAGGCGATCGCGGGGATCAGCAGGGCGCGGACGACGAAGGTGTCGAGGAGGACGCCGATCGCGACCGTGGCGCCGATCTGGACCAGCTCCTCCAGCGGCAGCAGGGTCAGGGTGGCGAAGGTGCCGGCGAGGATCAGGCCGGCGCCGGTGACCACCCCGCCGGTGTGGACGAGGGCGCGGAGGACGCCCTCGCGGGCGCCGTGCACGGCCGCTTCCTCGCGCGCCCGCGCCATCAGGAAGATGTTGTAGTCGACCCCCAGGGCGACCAGGAAGAGGAACGAGAGCAGGACCAGGTTGAAGGCGGTCCCTTCGGCCCCGAGGGCCGTGAAGAGGAAAGTGCAGAGCCCCAGCGTCGCCGCGAACGAGGCGACCACGGTCACGATCAGATAGGCCGGCGCGACCAAGGCCCGCAGGACCAGCGCCAGGATCAGGCCGACGACGAGCAGGACGAGGGGGACGATCAGCCTGGTGTCCGCGGCATTGGTCTGCTCGATGTCGTAGTTCTCGGCCGGGATGCCGCCCAGCAGGCCGCTGGGGGCGATCTGGTGGAGGCGGTTGCGGATGCTCTCGACCGCGTCGGCGGCGTCGTCGGAGTAGGGGTTGCCGCGCAGGACGACCACGACCACCGCCTTGGCGTTGCCGCCCGTGGGCACTGGGACCGCCAGCTTGACGGTGGCCAGGCCCCTCATGCCCGCGACCACCGGGGCGAGGTCTTCGGCCTCGACGACCGCCGTCAGCGGCGAGCCGATGCCGGGCGGGAAATGTTCGTCGAGGACGGCGGTGCCGCGGCTGGAGCCGGTCGGCCGGGTCTCACCCTGGCCGAACCCGATCGTGCCGTGGTGGGTGAAGTTGCCGAGCGCGAGGACGAGCAGCCCGGCGGAGACGAGCAGGGCGATCGGCCGCGACCGTCGCCGCACCAGCTCGGCGACCTGCGTCCAGCGACGCCGTGGCTCGCTCGGGAGGGAATGCGCGACGAGGGAACGGCGCGATCCCGACCCCGCGGCCGGCCAGAAGGCGCGCTCGCCGAGCAGCGAGAGCAGGGCGGGGAGGAGGGTGAAGGCGGCGGCGAGCATGACCGCGATCCCGATCGCCAGGATCGGGCCGAGCCAGTGGGTGGACTGCAGGTCGGCGACCAGCAGCACCAGCATCGCCGCGATCACGGTCCCGCCCGAGGCGGCGATCGCCGGGGCGCTCTCGCGGAGCGCGGCCGGGAGCGCCTGGCCGGCCGGCCGGCCGCTCTGCAGCTCCTCGCGGTAGCGGTGGACCAGCAGCAGCGAGTAGTCGGTGCCGCCGCCGAAGATCAGCACCAGCAGCAGAAAGGTGCCCTCGGCGTTGACGGCGATCCAGCCGGCCTCGATCAGCAGGTAGGCGACCCCGGTGGCGACCATGTAGGCGGCGCCGACGACGAGCAGCGGCGCCACCGCGAGCAGCGGCGCCCGGTAGACGACCAGCAGCAAGGCCAGGACCAGGCCCAGGGTCGCGACCAGCAGCGTCTCGCCGGCCTCTTCGGCGACCTTCTCGAGGTCGGCGGCGATCCCGCCCGGGCCGGTCACGTAGGCCTTGAGGCCCACCCTTCCGTGCTTGGCGAGGTAGCGGCGGATCGTCTCGACCCCGTCCGGGATGGCGCCGCGATCGCTGGCATCGAGCGCCAGCACCACCAGCGCCGCTTCGCCGTCGCGGGAGATCGGCCCGATGCCCTTGGCGACCTTCGCGACCTCGCCGAGCGGCGCTTCGGCATCCGCGGAGAAGGGGTCGACGATCGGCGTGGCGCCGGTGATCCTCAGCCTGTTGAGGCCGTCGCCGATCCGCCCGATCGCCTTCAGGTCGGCCTTGGTGAGGCCGCCGTTGCGCTCGAAGACGATCACCACCGGCACCTCTTCGCCGCCGCCCTGGCCGTCCTCGAGGACTTCGAGAGCGCGGGTCGATTCGGCGTTGGCCGGGAGGAAGCTGCTCTGCCCGGCGGCGGTGACGTCGTCGAGGTGAGAGCGGCCGAGGAACCCGGCAATGCCGATCAGGATCCAGGCCGCCACTGCCACCAGCCGCCCTCGCGGCCCCGTGACGGCCTCGGCAAGCCGCCGGGTCAAGGTTGGCGGAGGTCGACGGCGCGCACCGGCGGGAGCCTAGCCGCGACCCCCGAGCGACCCGACGTCAGCTCTGCTTCGGAGCGGGTGACCTGAACTGGATGATCTCGACCTTGATCGGCATCGTCTCGATCTCACCGGCGCTGCGGACGTTCACCTGGTTTTGGATCTCCAGCAGCCTGTCGAGGGTCGAGTTCAGCTCGGAGACGACTTCCTCCCAGCCCTCCTCGTCGACGGTCATCGGCGTTCGGCTGATGTGGTTGTCGGGGGGGTCGTTGAACGTCCCGGCGGACATCGCGTCGGCGATGTCCCCGGTGACGAGTTCCATGATCGTCGAGGTGACCCCCGGCTGATCCTGGCCGTCGAGCTGGGCCCAGGACTGGCGGTCCAGCCAAGGGCGGCGGGTCGCTTTGTAGAAGTGCTCCACGACCCGCCCGCCCATCGACGGTTCCTGCCTGACCAGCTCGACGCAGCCCAGCCGTTCGAGCACGTCCAGGTGATAGGTGATGTGCCTGATCGTCCGATCGAGTTCCCGGGCCATCTCTTTGGGGCTGGCGGTGCGCTCGGTGAGTACCGCCATCACATGGATGCGGGTCGGGTGAGACATCGCCGTCGTTAGCTCCGGGGCCGTCAGGCGCGGCGTTTTCTTGGTCAAGGCTCTCCAGTCTGAGCGGGGGTGCCTCTCCATTAAACAGGCCCGCTAGAGCTAATTCCGCTGTTTTCGGTTCAGGTAAATGAACCGAGAGGGGCTTCCTGAGCAATCTTTACATCGAGGCGGTGGGGGGTCGCAGTCCCATGCCTCTGTGCTCCCGAGTTGCGACGGGGAGGAGGTGAGGCCTCATGAGGATTGAACAGGCAAGCGCATTGACGCCGGCAATCAGCGTGCGTAAGGCGGCGTAGCCGGATCGCAGGCTCGACCCGCGGAGCGCGGGTCGAGCCTGTCCATAAAAAAGATGCATCGAGGATTCCTGAACAATTCACCGATTGTTGCCCGCGCCGCTCAAGAATACGCAAACATCGCGGAGTAGCCGAGGCGTTATGTCCAAACGAACGAGGAGCCCCCGAATGGAAGACAAGGCGAAGCAAGTCATCGATCAGCGGTTGGTGAAGGCGATCTCACATCCGCTGCGGGTCGAAATTCTCGAAGCCTTCGTCAACCAGGGCGAACAGAGCCCGACCCAGATCGCCAAGGAGCTGGACCAGAGGCTCGGCAACGTCAGCTATCACGTCAACGTCCTCCAGGAATGCGAAGTCATCGAACTGGTGCGGACCCGGCCGCGGCGCGGCGCTCTCGAGCATTTCTTCCGTCCCGCCGCGAAGACGCAGAGCTTCTTCGACTTCGCCAAAGCCGCGTTCAACTGAGGGCGCGGCAGCGGCGGCCCGCTGCCCAGCTTGATTGGCATTCCCCGGCGCGGGTAGCCTGGGGGCCATGAAGACCAAGCTTCTCCTTGCGCCCGTCCTGATCGTCGTTTCGCTTGCCTTTGCCGCCTGCGGCAGCGACAGCGAGGAGGACGCGACCGGCCCGGGCTCGACCGCCGAGACGACGGCCGAGCCGAGCGAAAGCGCGGCGGCGCCAAGCGGAGAGGCGCAACGCTCGGAAAAGGTCGAGATCGTCGAATTCGCCTACAGCCCGGATCCGATCACGGTGCAGGCCGGTGGCAAGGTGATCTGGCTCAACCAGGACACCGCCCCTCACACGGCGACGGCCGACGACGGCAGCTTCGACACCGGGACGCTCGAGCGAGGCAAGCTCAAGGCCGAGACCTTCAAGGAAGCCGGCAGCTACCCCTACTTCTGCGAGATCCACCCGACCATGCACGGCACGGTCGAGGTCGTCGACGAGAACTGAGCCCGGCTTTGCCTCAGGCGGCGGGCTTGCAGCCGATGCCGCCGACGAGCACGCCGGAGCCGAGGTGGGCGCCGAGGACGGCGCCGACCTGGGTGCAAAAGATCGGCTCGGTGCCGAAGATCGCCTTGCCCTCGGCGACCAGGGTGGCGGCATCGTCAGGCAGTTGGGCGTGCTGGACGATCCAGCCGCTCGCATCGCGCTCGCGCAGCTCGTGCAGGTAGGCGACCATCCGTTCGAGGGCGCGCTTCTTGGTGCGGACGCGGCCGACCGGGACGATCTCGCTGCCGAAGGTGAGGATCGGCTTGATCTTCAGCGCCGAGCCGACCAGGGCCTGGGCGCCGCCGATGCGGCCGCCGCGGCGCAGGTACTCGAGGGTGTCGAGGCAGAACCACATCTCGAGGCTCGCGCGCGTCTGCTCGGCCGCCGCGACCACCTGCTCCAGCGTCTGTCCCTGCTCAGCGGCTTCGGCGGCGCCCAGAACCACGAGGCCGAGCGCGCCGGCGCCGGTCTGGCTGTCGACGACCTCGACCCGGCCGCGGTGCCCTTTGTCCTCGATCACCCGGGCCGCCTCGCGGGCGCTCTCGTAGGTGCCGGAGAGGCCGCTGGCGATATGGATGGAGACGATGTCGCGACCGGCTTCCGCCAGTGGCTCGAAGCAGGCGAGGAAGTCCCCGACCGAGGGCTGCGAGGTCGAGGGGAGCTCCTCGGAGTCGCGCAACCGGGCGTAGAACTCGTCGAGGTCGTACTCGCGCTCGGGCCGGTGGTCGCCGCCCCAGCCGACGTAGAGGCTGACCGTCTCGATTCCCCAACGCTCGATCAGCTCTGGCGGCAGGCTGGTCGTGCTGTCGGTGACGACGGCGACGCCGGTGCGGTCGCCGGCAGATACGGCGTTTGGAGAGGTGCTCATGGACAAGAGACTCTATGTTGAGCCAATGAATGACGAGTGGCGCCTCCAGATCGAGGTTCGGGACGAGGGCGAGGCGAGGTCGCTGGCGGAGCGGCTCGCCGCCGCCGAACTCGAGAGCGAGCTGAGCCAGGCCTTCCACGATCGGCTGATCGTCTCCGGCGACGGGCCGCTGGTCTTCGTATATGCGGGGACGCGCGAGCAGGCCGAGCAGGCACGCGACCTGATCGCCAGGCTCGCCGAGGCCCACGACTGGGCGGTCGACGCCGAGCTGGCCCACTGGCACCCGGAGGCCGAGGCCTGGGAGGACCCGGACCTGCCGCTGCCCGAGGGAGACGCCGCCAGGGTGGCCGAGCACGAGAAGCTGATCGCGGTAGAGCGCCTGGAACAGGCGGAGCGGGGCGACCCGGAGTTCGAGGTTCGGGTCGACCTGCCCTCACACCGCGACGCGGTGCGTTTTGCCGAGGCCCTGCGCGCCGAGGGCCTGCCGGCGGTGCGCCGCTGGAAGTACCTGGTCGTCGGCGCCACCGACGAGGACAGCGCCAAGGCGCTGGCGACACGGCTGGAGGGCGAGGCGCCCGCCGGCGCCAAGGTCGTGGTGGAGGGAAGTGGGCAGGTGGCCTGGGCCGAGCGGCCGTCGAATCCGTTCGCGGTGTTCGGCGGCCTCGGCGGGTAGGCGCCGATGCCGACGAGGAGATGACGGTGACCGAGCTGACCCCGACGCAGGCCGAGCTGTGCGAGAAGAGCGAGACCGATTACTCGGACCTCAGCGCCTTCTTCATCAACTGCACGCTGAAGCGCAGCCCCGAGGTCTCCAACACCCAGGGCCTGATGGACATCTCGATGGAGATCATGCGGCGCAACGGCGTCGCGGTCGAGTGCATCCGCGCGGTCGACCACGAGATCGCCACCGGGGTCTGGCCGGACATGACCGAACACGGCTGGGAGGTGGACGAGTGGCCGGCGATCTTCGAGCGGGTGATGGCGGCCGACATCCTCGTCCTCGGCATGTCGATCTGGCTGGGGGAGAAGTCCTCGGTCGCGACCCAGATCGTCGAGCGCCTCTACGGCAACTCGCATCTGCTCAACGACGCCGGCCAGTACGCCTACTACGGGCGCGTCGGCGGCTGCCTGGTGACCGGCAACGAGGACGGCGTCAAGCACTGCGCGATGAACACCCTCTACTCGCTGCAGCACCTCGGCTACACGATCCCGCCCCAGGCGGACTCAGGCTGGATCGGCGAGGCCGGGCCGGGGCCCTCTTACCTCGACGAGGGCTCGGGCGGCCCCGAGAACGACTTCACCAACCGCAACACCGCCTTCGCCGCCTGGAACCTGCTGCACCTGGCGCGGATCCTCAAGGACGCCGGCGGCATCCCCGCCCACGGCAACCAGCGCACCGCCTGGGACGCCGGCTGCCGCTTCGACTTCCCCAACCCAGAGCACAGGGCCTAGCCAGTTTGCGCATCCGACCTTCCCCCCATCCGGGTGGGGACAAAGTCGGATGCGGCGCTCACCAGACCGCGTCGTGCTCCTCCATCACGCCGAAGCCCTCGGCGAGCTGCAGGCCGCCGAGGGAGCCGGAGAAGCTGCCGAAGCGGTGGCGGTAGCGGGAGCTGAAGAGGAGGAAGTTCTCGTCGCGGGCGTGGGCGGACTCGGAGGCGAAGTCGAGCCGCTCGCCATCGGCGAGGTCGATTCCGTCCATGCCGCGGAAGGAGGCCGGGGGAGGCTCGCTGGGCTCGCCGCCGATCCAGATCGCCCGCTCGCTGTTGCGGGTCGGGTCGTTGACGCCCTCGACCAGGTTCCAGGCGAGGGCGCGGCCATCGGCGGCATGGCCGACCCCGGCCGACCAGCGCCAGCTGGTGTGGCGCTGGTGGTAGCCGGCGGACTCGTCGTCGACGCCATGGGCAGATATCTCCCAGCGCTTGCCCGGGACCTCGACGGTGCCCACGATCGGCACGCCGGCTCGCTTGCGGGTCCAGCCCCAGCCAGAGCCGCTGGGGCAGATCGATTCGATCGGGGCGATCTCGCCAAGTCGCAGCTTGGCTCGCAGGCCCGGCGAGTCGATCTCGAGGCTGGGTCCGTCCATCCTCACCTCGCGGCTGCCGGGTCGAAGCGTCGTGCGGGCGTCGTGACGGCGGCCTTCGCGGTCCCACATCACCCAGAAGGACTGACCGAGCGGGCCGACCTCGGCACGGGCGGCGCAGAGCATCAGCTCTGGGCCGAAGACGCCGATATAGCGCCAGCGCTTGCGGGTCTGGCCGTCGCGGCGCAGCGGCATCGGGCCGGGGGGGAGGGGTAGTTCGGGCCGGTCGATCCCGGGCCCGCGCCAGGGGATCTGGGACGAGGTCACCGCTCCACCGTACCCGCCCCCGATCCGCGGTCGCCGTTTCCACCGCTATGCGGAGAGAACTGCGACCGCAGTAGGGGCGGGTCTAGGCTGCGGCGATGGACCAGGTCATCCAGGTGCTCGGCGCGTTGCTGATCCTCGCCGCCTTCGCCGCGGTCCAGTTCGAGCGCATGCGGCCCAGCTCGCGGCTCTACCTGACGCTCAACCTGGTCGGCTCGGTAATCCTCGCCGTGCTCGCGGTCCACTCCTCGCAGTGGGGCTTCGTGCTGCTCGAGGGCGTCTGGGCGATCGTCTCCGCCTGGGGGCTAGCCCGCGCTCTGCTCGAGCCGGTCCGCTAGGCGGTTCATGCCGCGCGCGCGGGCCGCGGCGGCGGCGCTCGCCCAGTCGGTCGGCGCGTCCGGCGGCGGATCGACGCCGGCATCGCGCAGGGTGGCGATGTCCTTGAAGGCGAGCAGGTCCTCACGGGCTTCGATCAGGGCGCCGCGCAGTTTTGGGCGCGGCTCGCGGATCGCGTTGTCGAGCACGGCCTCCAGCGAGCCATGGCGGCGCAGCAGCTCAGCCGCCGTTTTCGGCCCGACGCCCTTGGCACCGGGGAGGCCGTCGGAGGGGTCGCCGCGCAGGGCGATGAAATCGGGGACCAGCTCGGGGCCGATGCCGTAGCGCTCCCGCACCTCGTCCGCCCCGACCTCTTCGGCGCCTTTGCCGCCGGTGCGGACGTAGAGCACCGTCACCCCCTCGCGGGCGCACTGGTACATGTCGCGGTCGCCGGTCAGCAGCAGGGCCTGGCCGCCGGCTTCGGCCTCGCGCTCGGCGTAGGTGCCGAGCAGATCGTCGGCCTCGAGGTCGTCGCTGGTGGCGACGGTCCAGCCAAAGGCCTCGAAGAAGTCCCGGGCGGCGGCGAACTGCGGCGCCAGCTCGTCCGGCATCGCCTCCTCGCGCTCGGCGTGGTAGGCGGGATACAGCGCGGTCCTGTAGCTGGCGGCATCGGGGCCGAAGCAGAGGACGACCGCACGTGGCCGGTGGATCTCGACCTCGCGCAGGATCAGGTTGGCCGAGCCGAGCAGGGCGTTTACCGGCTTGCCGTCGGCGCCGACGATCTTGCTCGGCAGCGCGTAGAAGGCGCGGAACAGCATCGAGGGCGTGTCGACGGCGAGTAGCGGAGCGGCCACCAGGCACTTATAGCGGGGCGTGTCAGACACGCCCCCGGTCGGTCGCGGTTGAGCGGCCGGCTCCGGCCGCTCAATAGATTGCGGGCGTGAGCGACGAAGCCCTCCACATCACCGATCTCGTCAAGCGCTACCCGACGGGGGTCGAGGCGTTGCGGAGCGTCTCGCTGGATATCGCCCCCGGTGAGTTCTTCGGGCTGCTCGGCCCCAACGGCGCCGGCAAGTCGACCCTGATCCACTGCGCGACCGGCCTCGCGCAGCCGACCTCGGGGGCGATCGAGGTCTTCGGCCACGACGCGATCGCCAACTACGGCGAGGCCCGCCAGGCCGTCGGCCTGGCGCCGCAGGAGCTGAACATCGACTGGTTCTTGACGGTCGAGGAGACGCTCGACTACCACGCCGGCTACTTCGGCATGCCGGGCCGCGAACGGCGCCAGCGGACCACGGAGCTGCTGGAGACGTTCTCGCTGACCGACAAGCGCGAGGAACGCACCCGCAACCTCTCCGGCGGGATGAAGCGGCGGCTGATCCTGGCCCGTGCCCTGATGCACCGGCCGCGCCTGCTGATCCTCGACGAGCCGACCGCCGGGGTCGACATCGAGCTGCGGCTGGAGCTTTGGCACTACGTCCAGCGCATCAACCAGGAGGGGACGACGATCCTGCTGACCACGCACTACCTGGAGGAGGCCGAGCAGCTCTGCGGCAAAATCGCCTTCATCAACGACGGCGAGATCGTCGCCCAGGGCAGCAGCCGGGAGCTTGCCAATCGCTTCGGCGTCCCCAACCTCGAGGACGCCTACCTGGCTCTCGTCGGTCGCAAGGAGCTGTCCCGGTCGCACGCGGAGGCGACCCCGTGAGCGCCGCGCAGATCCGCCTCTTCACGCTCTGGCGGCGCGAGGTCAGCCGCTTCATGAAGATCAAAAAGCAGACGATCGGCGCACCGCTGCTGGAAACCTTTCTCTACATCTCCGTCTTCGGCGCCGCCCTCGGCTCGCGAGTAGGCGAACTGCACGGGATCGACTACGTCGTCTTCGTCATCCCCGGCCTGATCATGATGGCCTGGTCGATCAACGCCTTCACCAACAACTCCTCTTCGATCCTGCAGCAGAAGTTCCAGGGGGCGATCCAGGACCAGCTCTCCTCGCCGGCATCGCCGCTGGAGCTGCTGCTGGCCTTCTCGCTCGGCGGCTTCATGCGGGGGCTGATCGTGTCGGTGCTGACCTTCGTCGCCGCCTCGTTCCTGGTCGACCTGCCTGTCGACCACGTGCTGGTGCTGATCCCGGCCCTGTTCCTGGTCGGCTTTTTCTTCTCCCAGCTCGGGGTCCTGATCGGGGTCCGCGCCGAGCAGTTCGACGACGTCTCCTTCGCCCAGACCTTCGTCCTGCAGCCGCTGATCTTCCTCGGCGGCGTCTTCTACTCGGCCGAACTGCTGCCGCAGCCGTTCGAGACCCTGACCCACTTCAACCCGATCTACTACATGATCAACCTCGTCCGCTACGGCTTCGTCGGCTACACCGAAGCAAGCATCCCGCTTTCGCTGCTGGCGCTGACGCTGGCGACGGCGGCGCTGTTCGCGGTCAACCTGCGCCTCTTCGCTCGCGGCTACAAGCTGCGCGCGTAGCCGCCGCGCATCACTCGCCGACGCTGTCGCTGATCCAGGCCAGGTAGCCGGGGCTGCCGGCGAGGATCGGGATCGCGACGATCTCCGGCTCGTCGTAGGAATGAATGCCGCGGATCACCGCCTCGACCTCGCTATATAGGCGAGTCTCGGTCTTCGCCAGGCACTGCCACTCCTGCTCTCGCTCGACCTTGCCTTGCCAGCGATAGGTGCTCGAGACCGGGCCCGCCACCTGGACGCAGGCGGCGAGCCGGTTCTCGACCAGGGTGTCGCAGATCTGCCGCGCCTCCTGCTCGGAGGCAGCGGTGGTCAGGACTTGGACGTAGTCGGTCATCGCGGGGCCGTTACCCCGGATTGGCCACCGGAACCTCGACCGGGCGGTCGTCGCCGTCGGGGAGGACGAGGATCGCGCCCTCCCCGGTGACGTAGGCCTCCTCGCCGTGCTGAACGACGTCCATGCCGATTGCCTCGTCGCGCTCCGTCGCCCGCAGCGGCCTC
>Ga0193706_1000702_pt1 | contig 17518 bp, 10 predicted proteins | sample U3c1metaG_FD_160130 | JGI IMG/M metagenome (GOLD analysis project Ga0193706, IMG submission 160130) | Soil microbial communities from a riparian zone of the East river system, Colorado, United States - U3c1 | ecosystem: Environmental > Terrestrial > Soil > Riparian zone | place: USA: East River... | reverse complement strand
TGCCCGAGATGAAGGCGCCGCGCACATTGCCGAAGGCGAAGAGCCAGCGGTCGTCGAAGGCGATCAGATCGCTGAAGCCGCTGCCGCCGGAGATCAGGACCTCCGTGGGATCGACCACGCTGCCGTCGAGGCCGCGCACGCGCTTGTAGTGGAAGATCTCGTTGGACTGGATCGGAGGCAGGTGAAAGTGCGTGGCGACCAGGAATTCGCCGGCGAGCGCTGCCACGACGACCCTGTCGCCGCGCATGAGATCGATCGGAGCCGCGTCGGGAAGGGTTCCATCCACGCGCACGCGCCGCGCGAAGGTCCGCATGAGGTAGGGCGGCCCGCCGGGCATCAGCTCGCTCCAGACCACGAGCCACTCCGTGCCGTCGAAAGCCACGTCCATGAGACCGCCGATCGTCGATCCGCCGGTCGTGAGGACGATCGGCTGGGCGTCGATCGCGGTTCCGTCCACGCGGAATCTCTGCGCCAGGACTTGCACCTGCGAAGTCGAGCGACTCTGGAAAGCGAGGAGGTATCCCGCGCTGGGGTCTCCTGCAATCGCGGGGTAGACCTGCGCGGGCGGGGAGACCGTGATCGGATAAGGAGTCGAGGTGCCCGCTTGCGTGATCACGGCGGCGTGGATGTCGAAGGGATCGATCACGGCCGTGGGCATGTTCACTCCGTTCGTCCAGACGATCACGGCGCGCCCGTTGCCATTGGCCAGCGACGGATCGTTCACGTAGAAGTTGCCCGAGGTGATCGTGAAGGGACTGCCCGGCAGGAGCGCGCCCGCCGCACTGATCTGCGCCGCGTGGAGATCGCTGTAGTTCGTGATCCCCGCGACCCAGGCGCTTCCATCCCAGGCGATGGCCGTGCGCGGATCGCCGAGACCGATCGATCCATTCAGCGAGATTCCGCCAGGGATCGCGACGGTGCCGGCTGCCGACATCGGAGTTCCACGCACGCCGCCGGCGCTGAGCCAGGACAAGTAGAAATCGGTCCCGTTGGCACCGATCGCCGGCCGCGTCGCATTCGAGCTCGCGACTTGGATCTCGCCGCCTTGCTGCGTCAGCGTGCTGTCGTAGAGCCGCGCGCCTATCCCAGAGCTGTAGTTGCGCTCGAAGATCGCGGCGAAGCGACCCGCGGAGTGAGCGAGCTTGTAATTCGTCGGCAGCGGGCTCGCCGGAGCGACCAGGTTCTTCTTGAGCAGCACCAGGCCGCTGTTGTCCACGTACGCCCCGTCGAGGCTCGAGCCGACGCCCGTCACATTGTCGGTCCAGGCGACGAGCCATCCATTGCCGTCGCTGGTCACCTCGGGAAAGCGCTCATCGGCTCCGTCCTCGTCGTCGATCACGATCGGCGGTTGATCGAGGACCTGACCGGAGGCGTCCACCCGCGCCGCGTAGACACCTTGCGTATGGAAGAACTGCGTCAGCCGGGTCGTCTCCCACACCACGAGGTAATTGGTCCCGTTCCAGGCCACGCGCGTGTTGAGCTGGTCCCAGGGCGATTGATCGACGACGATCGGTGACGTTTGCGTCATCGCTCCGGCCGCGTCGAGCAGGGTCGCGTAGACGTCGCGGTTGGGATGGAACCCATCCGGCGCGCCGACGACTCCCGCGATCCCGCTGCGGCCATCTTCCCAGACCGCGAGGTAGTGATTCCCGCCGAACGCGATCGACGGTTTCTCCTGCGCGCCCGCCGAAGGCATGGTCGTGAGGTCGCCGGGGATGGCGACGGATACGGGGAATTGCCCGCGAGCGAGGCTGCAGAGCGAAGTGAGGATCAGAGTGGCGAGCAGTGTGTGTTTCATGGTGGATCGATCCGGTCGATGAGCTGCGCTGGGCAAAGCACATGCCGTTGGTTGGGAGCGAGGCAGGAAGCCTCCGACAGGTCTTCGCGTCCAATGTCTGGACGATCGCGCTCGTGCGAACTTCGGGGGATGCGTTGCGCGGCCCGGCGAGCTAGGGCACGTCGCTTGCCATAAGGCGCGACGTTCGCTGCTTCATCTCCAACACTTAGATTCCCATGCGTCACGCACTCCCGATCTTCCTCGCCATCTGCTTCGCTTCGGCCTCGAGCTACGCACAAAGCGGGCAATGGAAGCGCAGCTGGCCGCCCGCCGCGCCTTCTTTGGTCGACGTAGCCATGGGATCGGCGGTCGACGGCTGGATCGCGGGATCGGACGGTGCCGTGATGCACACGACCAGCGGCGGGATCTTCTGGACCAACCAGCAGCTCACGACAGATGCGCTTTCCGCGATCGTCGCAAAAGGCTCGCTGGTCTGCGCCGCCGGCAATGGAATCCTGCGCAGCACGGACGCGGGACAGACCTGGTCGAAGGTCGACCTCGCGCTGGGACTCGAGGACATTTTCTTCGCGACGCCCAGCGCGGGCTGGGCCGTGGGGAGCGTGGGCCGCGTGCTGCGCACGACGAACGGCGGCGCGAGCTGGATCCCGAGCAGCCTTCCGAGCGTAGGCTCGACATTGCGCGCCGTTCATTTCATCGACGCGAGCAACGGCTGGCTGGTCGGCGACGGTGCTCGAAGCTTCAAGAGCCTCGACGGCGGCGCGTCCTGGAACCCGGTGAGCGTGCCGAGCACCGCGCATTTCAGCGACGTCTTCTTCGCCGATGGGCTGCGCGGATGGATCGCGGCCGGCGACTCGGTGCTGCGCACGACGGATGGTGGAGCGAGCTGGCAAGGATCGGTCCTGCCCGTCGGAGCGCGAGCCGACAAACTTTCGGTGCTCGGCGGCAACTGGCTGTGGGCGACCGGAACTCCTGGCGTGGTCGCGAGCTCGAGCGACGGCGGTGCCTCGTGGACCGCGCAATTCACCACGGCGGGCGTCCCGCTCTTCGACGTGTCTATGGGGGACTTGTCCTCCGGCATCGCCGTCGGCGTCGACGGTTGCATCTTCCGCACCACCAACGGCGGATCCGCATGGACCCAAGTCGCCGGCGGCTCGCCTGGAGCGACGAAGCTCGTCTTCGACGTCGTGCGCCGCGGCGTCAAGGTCTGGGCCGCGCTGACGAACAGCGTGATCCTGCGCTCGACCGACGACGGCGAGAGCTGGACGGAGATCGCGGCCGGTCTTCCCCAGACCAGCTGGCGCGCGATCGATTTCTTCGACGACCAGATCGGCTACGCCGTGGGCGAACGCCAAGGCTTCTACCCGACGACTGCGTGGACGGTCGACGGCGGCCTGACCTGGCAGCCGACGTACTGGAACGGCATGTACGACTTCTGGGACGTCGACGCGCTCAGCGCGAGCGACGCCGTCGCCTGCGCGGACAACGGACTTTGGCGCTCGAGCAACGGCGGCCACGGTTGGAGTTTCGTCAACACCACGCCGCTCTCCGGATTCTTCGGCGCGGATTTCGTCGATGCCAACCAGGGCTGGGCGGTCGGCTACGACTTCATGAAGACGATCGACGGCGGCCAGAGCTGGACTCACGTGCTCGCGCCCTCCACGGTGTACCGCGACGTCGCCTTCGCCGATTCATTGCACGGCTGGGCCGTGGGCGACGGCGGAAAAGTCCTCGCGACCGTCGACGGCGGCGCGAGCTGGACGCCGCAGACTTCGGGCACGGCCGCGGATCTGTGGACCGTCGAGTCTCTCAGCCCGAGTGTCGCCTGGATCGGCGGCAGCGGCGGATTCTGCGCGCGCACCCTCGACGGCGGCGCGAGCTGGACCCCGCTCGCTCCCGTCGGATTCGCCGGCACCGATTGCTACGGAAGCAGCTTCCAGGGCAGCGACGACGGCTTCGTCACGGGCTACTACCCGACCTCCGGCATCTGGCGCCGCAAGCCTCCGACCTGCGGCTGGTCGAATTATTGCCAGGGAAAACTGAGCTCCAACGGCCTCGTGCCGCAGCTCGACGCGACCGGGATCCCCAGCGTCTCCCAAGGCGCGTTCAGCGTGCGCGCAACGCAGGCCGTGCCCAATGCAGTCGGCCTGGTGATCTACAGCAAGACAGGAATCGCGAGCCTGCCCTTCGGCGGCGCGATCCTCTGCGTCGCGCCCCCGGTCGCGCGCTTGCCCGCGCAGATCTTTGGTCCGACGGGATCTGCCTCTTTCGTCGTCGGCGTGTCGCCGGCGATGAGCGCAACCTCGCGCTGGTATCAGCTCTGGCAGCGCGACGCGCACCATCCCGACGGCACCGGGATGACGCTCAGCAACGGACTGATCGTGAACTTCTGTCCATGATCGCGAGCCGTCGTCGATACGGAGTCATGTGAATTCGTCCGAAGTCGTGAGGGCAACCCCACGCGTCGCGACCGCTGCGCGCGGGTTGCCCTCACGACTGCGGACGAATTCACATGACTCCGTGCTTGGCCCACGAACTGGCGGGAATGTCACCGATGGAACGTGTAAGTACCCCGGTCCAGGGGTAGCTTCTCCTGGATGCAATTACCCCTCACCTGCCCACGCTGTCGCGGGACCTTTGCGCGTCCCCTCGGCACCACAGCGATGGAGCCAGATCAGCGTCCCGTGTCCTGCGCGAGCGGCGGCTGCAACTGGAATGGGCATGTGTGGGAGTGTCTGCCCCACGACTGGACGAACGGTGGCAGCTTGCAGGAACGGCGATGCACTCGGTGCACCTCGAGCTCACTGAGCTATGTCGCGCTCGCCCCGCGCTCCTCCCGGTCGATGTCGATCGTCGCGTGCTCGACGTGCCAATGGTGGGGAGCCGTCGCCCTCTGACCGGAGTTCGTCCGGAGTCGTGCGGCGCATCCGCGCGCCGCGAAAGCGGCGCGCGGATGCCCGCACGACTCCGGACGAATTCACCTGACTCCGTACGCGGCCTTGACACAACGCACACGCCAGACTGCATGAACGAATCGTGTAGTGAGCGTCACGCGATTCGAGCGTGAAGCCCGGCGCGTCTTCACACCGCTCGACTCGCGAGAAATCACGCACGGGTGTACCTTCAGCGTGATGACGGTGCACCCAGGCAGGTGGTGGATCGAATCATCGGAGGCAGCATCGTCATGATTCGAATCCGTCGGAATGCCCTGAGTTTTTTCGCGACGTGCGCCGCGCTCTTCGGCGCGATGAGCGAAGCCCGCGCCCAGTCGGGCATCTTCGGTTGGGGCCAGCGCGTCTTCGACAGCCGCTGGAACAACGAGGCCTTCGCGCAAGTCGCTGCCGGCTCGAACCACACGCTCGCCCTGCGCGGCGACGGCTCGATCGCGGCCTGGGGAGACAGCTTGAATGGCGAGTGCAGCGTGCCACCGCCTCCCCCCGGACTCACCTACGTCGAAGTGCGCGGCGGAGACAAGCACAGCCTCGCGCGCGCGAGCGACGGCTCGGTCGTGGCCTGGGGCGACAACAGCTTCGGCGAGTGCAACGTGCCCGCGCTTCCTCCGGGCCAGGGCTACGTCCAGATCTCCGCGGGCTATGGCTACAGCCTCGCCTTGCGCAGCGACGGCACGCTCCTGGCCTGGGGCTACAACCTCGACGGCCAGTGCAACGTTCCAACCCTTCCGATCGGTCTTGCCTGGGTCGCGATCGAGGCCGGCGTCGGCCACGCGCTAGGCCGCTGCAGCGACGGATCGGTGCGGGCCTGGGGCGACAACGGCAAGGGTCAATGCAATGTGCCCGTCTTGCCGATCGGGCTCACCTACGTCGAAGTCTCCGCGGGAACCAGCCACAGCGTCGCGCGGCGCAGCGACGGTTCGGTCCTGGCGTGGGGCTACAACGTGTATGGCCAGTGCAACGTCCCCGCGCTTCCTGCGGGGCTCAGCTACGTCGGAATTTCCGCGGGCATGAACCACACGCTCGCCCGCCGCAGCGACGGAACGGTCATCGCCTTTGGAGACAACCTCTCCGGCCAGTGCAACGTCCCGACCCTGCCCGCCGGCCTCACGTACATCGAAATCTCCGCCGGCGTCGCGCACAGCGTCGCGCGGCGCAGCGACAGTCGCATCGTTGCCTGGGGTCTCAATCGAGACGACCAGTGCAATGTTCCCGCTCTCGCGGCCGGCGCCTCGTACGTCGAAGTCGCTCTCGGCGACGCCCACACGCTCGCGCGCGGCAGCGACGGCTCGGTGGTGGCCATGGGCGACGACACTTTCGGCCAGTGCAGCGTGCCCGCCCTCGCGCCCGGGCTGAGCTATGTCGAGGTCGCGGCGGGTGGAGCGCACTCCATCGCGCGCCGCAGCGATGGATCGGTGGTCGCGTGGGGCAACAACGACCGGGGACAGTGCACAGTTCCCGCGCTTCCGCTCGGGCTCAGCTACGTCGAAGTCGCCGCGGGTTCAGCCCACTCCCTTGCGCGCCGCAGCGACGGCACGGTCGTGGCCTGGGGACGCAACGACGAAGCCCAGTGCACCGTGCCGACGCTTCCCGCGGGCTTGACCTATGTGGGAATCGCGGCAGGCCTGTGGCATTCGGTCGCGCGCCGCAGCGACGGAACCGTCGTCGCGTGGGGAGACAACGCATTCGGCGAAGGCAACCTGCCGGCGCTTCCCTTCGGCGTTTCGTACGTTGAAGTGTCAGCGGGCGGAGGAATGAACGATTCTTTCGCGACGTTCGCGCACACGCTGGCTCGTCGGAGCGACGGAGCCGTGGTCGCCGCGGGAAGCAATTTCAACGGCCAGTGCACGGTGCCTGCCTTGCCGCCGGGCCTCGTCTACGTGGAGATCGCCGCGGGCCGCATGCACAGCCTCGCGCGCCTCAGCGACGGGACCGCGGTGGCTTGGGGCGAGAACAGCGCGAGCCAGTGCGTCGTTCCCGCGCTGGCGAGCGGTCTTCACTACGCCGAGATCGCCGCAGGTGGCAATGCCTGCGCCGCGCGCACGGAATGCCCGAGTCCGGCGAGCTACTGCACCGCGAAGCTGAACTCGCTCGGCTGCCTGCCCGCGATCGCGTCCAGCGGCAGTCCCAGTACGAGCGCGGGCAGCGGTTTCGTCGTCAGCGCCTCGAACATGCGCAACCAGAAGCCAGGGCTCTTGCTCTACACGTTCAACGGTCAAGCCGCGGGACCTTTCTCCGGAGGCATCCTCTGCCTCGCGCCACCGGTTCGGCGCTCGACGCCGGTCAACTCCGGCGGTTCTGCCTTGCCCGCGTCCGATTGCAGCGGCGTGTTCTCAATCGACATGAACGCCTTCGCGGTCGGAGCGCTCGGCGGCAGTCCCCACGCGCTGCTGCGCGTGCCTGGAACTGTCGTCGATTCGCAGTGGTGGGGTCGCGATCCAGGCTTCCCCGCGCCCAACAACAGCAGCCTGTCGAATCGGCTCCGGTACACGATATGCGAGTGAGCGCTGTGTCGTACCGACCGACGTCCCGCTAGCCGCGCAACAGCGGCCACGCGCCGCGCCGCCAGGTGATCCCGCCGAGCGCGGTGAGCACAAGGCCATAGACGACTGCTCCCAGTCCGATCGCGAGCGGCAAGGCGAGATTGGGAGCCCAGATGCGCGCGCTCCACAAGGCTGCTCCCATCGCCGACCCCGCCGCGAGAGCGCGCGAAATCGCTGAGAAACCAGTCGTCGGATATCCGACGCGACGCGCACAGATGCGAGCAAACAGAGCTCTCGCGACCTCCGTCGCCAACGTTGACCACGCCGCACCCATCATCCCGTACTTGGGGATCAGGATCAGGTTCAGCGTCAGGTTCACCAGCACCGCCAGCGCGGTCATGCGCATCACCGTCGTCTCGCGGCCGGCGACGACCAGCGCGATCAAATCGACTTCCTTGGACATTGTGAACGGCAGAGCGCAGATCAAGACGGCGAGCGCGGGGATCGATCGCAGATACGCATCGCCGAACACCGTCCCGATCATTGCCGGAGCGATCATTGCTCCCCCGACGGCGATCGGCAGCGCGACCGCGAACGTCTGAGCGAAAGCGCTTCGGTACAGCCGGTCGCGATCCAAGCGGACGGCGCTCGCGCGTGTCAATGCCGGCAGCAAGGACAGCGAATACGCCGCCGCCATGTTGATCAAAAAACTGATCAACTGATACGCGGCCGAATACAAACCCACACTCTCGCTGCCGCGGAAAATGCGCAGGAAGATCAGGTCGGAGTTGTAGATCGTCAGCCCGAGCAGCACGTTCGCGACCAGCGGCCAGGAGCGCGCGAGCACGGGCTTCGCTTCCTGGAACGAAAATCTCGGCGCAATCTTCCAGCCCAAGCGCCGGATGCCGAGCCACAGGAGCACCGCCGCGAGCACGTCGCCCGCGATCTGCGCGACTGGCACGAGCACGAGGTCCTGGAATCGATGAACGATCAGCAGGACCGAGACGAGGTAAACGCACTCGCCCAACGTCCGCGCGATCGCCACCGCTCGCGAGCGCTGCAGACCGAGGTGGATCCAGCGCGTCGACAATGCGACGACGAGCAGCGAGATGCCGTACACCGCGAAGACGCTCGCCTCAGGCTCGGGCAGGCACAGGGGCGAGAGTGCCGCGATCGCGAGGGCGAGGACCAGCGCCAGCGCGAGCCGCATGCCGATCAAGGCGGGCGCGAGGCGGCGGGTTCCGGACTGGTCGTGGGCCACTTCGCGCACTCCGACCAGGTCGATGCCGCACTCGACCACGTTCGAGAAGTACAGGAGCAGCCCGGTCGAAAAAGTGATCACGCCGAAGGCCGAAGGCGAGAGCAGGCGGCCGACGTAGACGCCCGCGGCGAACGCGATCACGCGCGCCAGCGCGTCTCCCGAGGCGAGGGCAAGGAAACTCTTCCCGACGCGACTCTCGCTCGTGCCGGACACGGCGGGCAGGCCCTGCGAAGTCTGCGGCGGGCGCTCGGGCGGCTGGCTCAGGCTTCAGCGCGCGCCACGGCGCGGTTGTAGACGAACGCGACGCCCTGGCCGACGATCCATCCCAGCACCAGCATGTAGGCGCAGCCGATCAGGCTGCCGATGAAATCCACGGAGTAGCCGGGGAAATAGATGTGCAGCTTACCGAGCAGAGGGCCGACGTCGTCGCCGCCGCGCAGCGAGAGCACGTTGGTCATCAGGAAGAGTCCCAGGGCGAGCAGAGCTCCCAGCGTGAAGCTCCAGGAGCGCGGCGAGAGCCGGACGTGGATCAGCGTGCCGTCTTGCTGCGTGTCGGCGAGGTCGCGCTTGGGGCCGAGCAGGCGGCCGAGCCCGTAGCCGATGAAGAATCCGTAGGCCAGGCCGAGCACGGCACCGCCGTAGCTGACGCTGTAGCCGGGCAGGACGTTGGACAACCGGTTCAAGTGCTGGCCGATGTCGCTGCCGCCCTTCCACACCAGGATCAGGGTCGCGAAGCACAGGCCGAGGCCGAGGATGGCGCCGGTCGCGACGCCCCAGGCGCGGGCGTTGATGCGCACGAGCACGCTCGCGGCTTTCACGCTGTCCGATTCGGGTGTGGCTTCGGCCATGGCTCAGATCTGATCGAGGAAGCCGCGGTTGGCCGCCAGCTCGGCGCGCGTGCGCAGCATGAAGCGCGTCAGGCCGGTGACGACGTTGCGGCAGAAGGCGAAGACCCAACCGACGACGAAGCCGACCGCGAAGCCCCAGCCCAGGGCGACGAATGCGCCCGCGAAGCTCACGGTGTAGCCGCGGAAGTATTGAGCGAGCAGCGACAGGGGGAAATCGTCCTTGGGTGATTGCCACATGTGCACGAGCGTCGCGAGGAACAGACCGAGGCCGAGCACGACGCCGAAAGCGAGGCCGAGGCAGCGCTTGTGCAAGGGCGCGAGAGCGACCTGGATGTCGCGCTCCAGCGCTCGTTCGGCGGCTTGGGCTTGGGACTCGTTCATGCGCTCGGTTGCGGCTCCGCGCCGGAAGCCGCGTGCTGCGGGCTCATCCTAGTTCGGCAGACGGGCGGACTTCCACGACAGCTCACCTAGGAATCCAATCGGGACTGAACCAGGACCGGGAAGAAGTTGCCTACTTCCGCAGTCTGGCGCGCAAATTCCGCGCGGCGCGGAGCACCTGGATCCGGACCCGGAACGAAAGCTCGCCCCAGGCTTCGAGGCGGCCGGCGCCCCGGAGGTAGAAGGCGTCTAGGCGCGGCAGGCGGTGGGCGGAGTCGCGGCCGTCCAGGATCGCGAGCTCGGTGGTGCAGGCCCGGCGGTAGGTCGCGGCGACGCGCGCGACGGAGCGCTCGTCGAGCGTGCCGTAGGGGTAGCAGAAACTGTGCGGGCGTTTCCCGGTTCGACGCTGGAGGTCCTCGGCCGAGCCCTCGATCTCGTCGACCAGGCGCTGGTCGGAAATCTGCTCGAGGTGCGGGTGCGTGCGGCTGTGAGCGCCGAGCTCCAGGCCCTCGGCGGCGAGGGCGCCAAGCTCGTCCCAGGCGAGCAGCTTCACGTGCGGCACGCGCGAGTCGCGCTGTCCCTGCCAGTCGTTGTGCTTGCCGACCTGGCCCGTGACGACGAAGAGCGTCGCCGGCAAGCCGCGATCGCGCAGGCGAGGCCAGGCTTCACTCGCGAAATTCACGAGGCCGTCGTCGAAGGTGATCGCGACCGCGGAGTCCGTCGCGTCGCCTTGGATCTCGGCGAGAGGCACGACGCGGACTTTTCCCGATGCGAGAAAATCGACGTGGCGCTGAAACGCGGCCGCGTCGATCGAGATCGGCGAGCCCGAGTCGTCGATCGAATGGTAGGTCAGGATGGCGCGCAAGGGATCACAGCTTCGAGCGCTGGTCGGCGATCACGTCGTCGACGATCTGCTCGAGTCCGGTGCGCGGGCGGAAGCCGATCGTGCGCTCGAGCTTCGAGCAGTCGGGCACGCGGCGGTTCATGTCCTCGAAGCCCTCGGCGTAGGCTTCCTCGTAGGGGATCAACTGGATCGCGGACTTGCTCTTCGCGCGGTCGCGGACCATCTCGGCCAGGCCGCGGATCGTCACTTCGCGGTCCGCGCCGACGTTGAAGACCTGGCCGTAGGCGGCCGGCGTCCTCAAGAGTCGCCCGATCGCTTCGACGGCGTCGCGCACGTGGCCGAAGCAGCGCGATTGCTCGCCCGATCCGTAGACGGTCAGCGGCTCGCCGCGCAGCGCCTGGGCCGTGAAATTGGGCAGCACCATGCCGTAGCGGCCGGTCTGGCGCGGCCCGACGGTATTGAAGAAGCGGCACAGGATCACCGGCACTTTCTTCTCGCGGAAATACGCGAGGGCCAGCCACTCGTCGAGGGCTTTCGAGCAGGCGTAGGCCCAGCGCGAATGGGTCGTCGCGCCCATCACCAGGTCGTCCTCCTCGCGGAAGGGGATTTTCGTGCTCTTGCCGTAGACCTCCGAGGTCGAGGCAATCAGCACGGGCTTCTGCTTCTTCGCCGCCGCGTGGAGCACGACTTCCGTGCCGTGCACGTTGGTCTCGATCGTGTGCACCGGCCGCTCGACGATCAGGCGCACGCCGACCGCCGCCGCGAGGTGCACGGTGATGTCGGCGCGATCGACCAGCTCGCTGACCAGCGGAGCGTCGATCACCGAGCCGATGCGGTGCTCGAAGCGCTCGTGGCCGACCAGCGCGTCGAGGTTGGACATCTCGCCGGTCGACAGGTCGTCGAGCACGCTGACGCGGTCGCCGCGCGCGATCAGATGCTCGGCAAGGTGCGAGCCGATGAATCCGGCGCCGCCGGTGATGAAGACTTTCATGATGGAGCGAGGGTGGGGAGAGTCGACAGTGCGTCCCTGACGGCGCGGTGAACGGGCGTGTCCTTCGAGTGCGCGGCCTTGGCGACCACTTCGAGGTAGCGCGGGACGACGGCGCTCTCGCTCCAGTGGCGGACGAAGGCCTCGTAGCCGCGCTCGACCGCCCGGAGGCGTGCCTTGGGATCCTGGAGCATGCGCTGCATGGCGCTCAGAAGCTCGTCTTTCGTCTCGAACAGCTCGCCGGATCCAGCCCGTTCGATGATTTCGGGGAAGGGACCGATGCGGCGGGCGATCACGGGCGTGCGCGAGCGGAAAGCCTCGATCAAAATGATGCCGAAGGTCTCGTAGCAGATCGAGGGCACGATCAAGGCCGTCGCGTGGCGGTAGTAGCGGCCGAGCTCGTCGACTGGAACCCGGCCGAGGAAGCGCACGCGCGGATTGTCGCCGGCCTGCTCGCGAAGGGTTTGCGCGTACCCGCCGTCGCCCGCGATGAGCAGATCGGCGTCGGTGAAATTCGCGAACAGCGGGATGACGTCCTCGAGGCCTTTGATCTTCTCGAGCCTGCCCACGAAGAGGAAATAGGGCCGCTCGTGCGGGCTCGAGTCGTCGACCGCCGCCGCCGCTTGCTCGTCCGCCGTCAGCTCGGGCAGGAAGTAGTTGACCACTTCCATCGGCCGGTCGAAGCCGAACTCGCGGTGCTTGGCGCGCGAGAACTCGCTCATGGCGATGAAGGCGTCGACGTGGCGCGCGGCTCGCGCGAGACTTCCGTTCGAGCGCCACAGCTGCGGCGGCCGCCCGTAATTGAGCACGCAGCGCAGGCACTCGCGGCCGGTGCACAGCTCGCGGTTGTGGCGCCAGAGCACGTGGCTCGGGCAGACCAGCCAGTGCTCGTGGGCCATGTAGAGCTTGACCGCATCGCCCAGCGCGAGGATCCCCGGTCCTCCGACCAGGGAGATGTTGTGGTAGTTGATCACGTCGAACTTGCCGGCGGCGAAGATGCGCTCGAGTTTCTTGCGCGTGGCGACCGGCGTGCCGAGCTGCTGCGTCAATAGCGGGGAGAGGGAGCCGATGCCGCTGCGCAAGCCGATCACCTCGATCCCGGCGGGCTCGTTAGCCGGCGGTGGAACGCGGCCGCCTGCGAGCACGTTGAACGCGTCGACGTCGTGCACGACGGTGTTGTGGTGTCCGCGGCGATGCAGCGCGCGCACCAGGCGCTGGATCCCGATCCCGTCCCCGCCGAAGTTGTACGGCGGGTAGAAGGTCGTCACGTGGCAGAAGCGCAGCGGTCTCATGCGGCTGCCTCTTCGATCGCAGCGAGGGCCGCGCGCGCGCCGGCGGGCCAGGTCAGGGCTCGCGCGCGCTCGAGGGCTCGAAGGCCCATGGCTTTTCGCGTCGGTTCGTCGCTGGCGAGCTGGGTCATCGCCGCCTCGAGGGCGGCCAGATCGCCCGGCGCGACGAAAATGCCGCCGCCTTCGAGCAATTCGGGCAGGGGACTGTTGCGCGTCGCGATCACCGGAGTTCCGCAGGCCGCTGCCTCGACCGCGGGCAGGCCGAAGCCTTCGCATTCCGAGGGCAGGAGCAGGGCCAGGGCCCCGGAGTGCAGGTGGCGCAGCTCACCGTCCGCGACGAAACCGGTCCAGTGCACGAGGTTCTCGCTCTGGTGCGCTTGGATCTCGTCGCGAATGCGCGCCTGGTCGCCGTGGAAGACATCGGAATCGACCGTGCCGACGAGCAGCAGATGCGGGGGATCCTCGAGCTTCGCCGCCAGCGCCGCGTGGGCGCGCACGATCAAGTCAACGTGCTTGTGCGGATTGAATCCGCCGACGTAGCAGAACCAGCGCGCGCTGTCGGGGAGTTTCGCACGCTTCGCCGCCGCCGTCCGATCCGCGCTGTCGCTCGGCGCGTAAAGCGGCGGCGGAGCCTCGAGCGAGACACGCAGGCGTGCGGGCGACACACCAAGGACTTCCGCCAGCTCGCGCGCCGAGAATTCGCTGACCGTGAGCACGAGCCGCGCTTGAGCGAGAGCCAGCTTGACCTTCGCTCGCCAGAACAAGCGCGCCTTGCGGCTGGGCAGAGTCAAATGCGGATAGCGCTCCGCGATCGCGTCGTGGATCGTGACCACCGCGCGCAATCCCGGCGGCAGCGGAAAATACGTGTACACCGACGGGCAGAAGAACACGTCGAGCTTCTCGCGCCACACCGCCCGCGTCAGGCGCAGCATGTCGAGGACTCCGCGATTGCCGTCCGCGGCCGCGGCCTGGGTCGGCGACACGCGCTGCGCGACCGTGATCAGGCGCGCATTGGGCGCGCGCAGCTCGAAGCAATCGGCCGCGCGCTCGTCGGCGAAGAACACGAAGCGATGCCGCGCGCCCTCCTTGACCATCGCCGTGCAGATCTCGCGCGTGAAGCGACCGTATCCGCGTCCGTTGGCCCAGCAGGTTGCGTCCACGCCGATCTCCAGACCGCTCACGCCGACTTCCTCGAAAACAGCCGGCGCAAGAGCAGGATGGCGAGCACGCTGAGCGCGCCGACGGCGAAGGCGAGGCCAGAAACCTCGGCCAATCCGAGGATCAAGCGCTCCGGCGTGCTCCAGCGCTTGAGCAGTTTCCGGCCGTAGGTGTCCTTGTCGTACTCGAAGATCGTGCGGTAGTGGTCGGGCGAGAATTTGTCCGTGGTCAAGGCGCCGACCGTGCGCACGCTGTAGCGCACGTCCGCTCCGTCGACGTCGACGACCACGTAGTTGTCGAGCTGCGACGAGAGCATGCGCGAGGATTCGCGGCCGCGCTGGATCTCGAGCGAGACCCGATTCTCGATCGACGTCTGCAGATAATGCACGCCGTCGCGCTCCTGGTGCGAGAACTTCATCGGGCCGTAGTCGCCGGCGAAGACCGCGCGGACGGGATGGCCCGCGAGCTCCGGCGCGACTTTCTTCCACCACGGCGCTTCATTCTCCCACCACAGGACATGGTGCAGGAACACGAACAGGTGGTCGACTCCCGCGCCGTGCTCGAGCTCCGCGTGCAAGAAAGCGATCTGCGCCGCGTCGAGCGGCACGCCGCCGATCTTGTCCTGCGGATGCTTGCGCGTGTCGCCATCCGGCGGCGACCAGGCGCTGTTCAAGAGCAGGAAGCGCGTCGTGCCGACCGTGAGCGCGCGCGGCAGGACGCCGTAACGCTCGTGCCAGATGTCGCGCGTCACCACGTCGCAGATGTCGTGATTGCCGGGCACGCGATGGATCGGCGCGCCGACGCCGCTGAGCGCCGCGTCGAGCCTTTCCCAGTCGGCGCGGATCAGCGCCGGATCCGCGGGACCCTCGCGATCGACGTCGCCCCAGATCAGGTCGCCGCACAGGAACACGAGATCGGGATCCTCGCGGCGCACCGACTCGACCACCTCGGGAAGATTGGCGAGCAGCTCGCCGTTCTTGTCGCCGCGCAGGTGGCCGAGCACGACGAAGCGCAGCTTGCGATCTGTCTGAGCCGAGCCGAGCGGGCCGAGGACCGAGAGGGCGAGCAGGACGGAAAGCGAAACTCGCGGCGAAATCCTCACTTCGCAGGCCCCAGGTCCGCGGTCAGCGCTTGGACGATGAACCAGCGGTGCAGCCGAAGCTGCCCGTTGGTCAGGAGGCGGCGTTCCGCCGTGATCGACTCGCGCGAGCGCGGCGTGATCTCCAACGACAAGGATCCGAAGATCCCCGCCGGCAGGGGAACGACCGTCCAGGCGAAGGAGGAAGTGCCGTCGGCGAGCTCCATGCCATTCGCCAGAGTGTGAGGCTGGTCGCCGAGATCCTGCCCCTCGACGCGGACGCGAACGGACTCGAGCTCGGTGCTCGAAGTCTCGAGCACCAGCCAATTGGTGGTCGCAGGATCGATCAGATGCCAATCCACCTTGCGCCGAAGCGCACCGGCCCGCGCGTTCATGCGCACCACGAGGCATTCCTCGCTGACGCGCAGGCTGGTCACGCCGCCGGAAATCTTCCAGGTCGCTTCGGGCGCGCTCCAGGTGTCGGGGAAGGACTCTTCCTCGAAGAGCACGGCATGCGGAACGCTGCGCCAGGTCGGAACCGAGCCGATCGACGCGGCATCGATGGCGACACCGTTGAGCGCGTACAACCAATCGAGGCTGCTCGACGTCCGCGATTCTTCTCCGGCATCGCCCAGGCGCACGTCGAGCGGGGTCAAGCGCGTCTTCGCCTCGAGCTCGAGGTTGGTCTTGTTGCCGACGACGCTCGAGCGCACCAGCCGCGGCCAGCCCCCGCGCTCGTAGCGCCAGTTCTTGAGCCGCGCGAGGATGCCCACGCCGTTCTTCTCGATCGTGTCGTTCAGGATCACGGGCGCGGAGCGATCCTTGACCTCGATGCCGCGCTTGCAGCCGGTGATCGTGTTGGCGAACACGAAGGGACTCGAGTTTTCGCCGACGGAAATGCCCTTGTCGAGGTTGTCGCGGATCTCGTTGCCGATGATCCGCGGCGAGCAGGTCATCAGGTCGAAGCCATCGTTGCCCGCGCGCTCGACCTTGCAGTGCTCGACCGTCGCGGTCGAGATGTCGAGGTCCAGCGCATCGGAATTCGTGTCGTGGAACCAGCAATGCGACACGACGACGTCGGCCAGGTCCGCGTGCAGCGCGTCGTCGCAGCGCTGATTGCCCGAGAATTCGCAGTCGCGGAAGAGCACGTTGCGCGCCCAGTGCACGCAGACCATGCCGGTGTACTCGACGTCGTCGAGCAAGGCGCCGCCGCCGCCGGAGAAGTGGACGTGGGAGAACGCGCTGTCGCTCGCGCCAGAACCTTGCAGGGCCAGGCTGCCCCAGGGCCGCCGCGGGTCGGAGCTCGAGAAGCTGATCGGCGCAGCCTCGGTGCCAAAGGCCTGGATGCGCCCCAGGCAGTGGATCGAGACGTCAGGCTCCAGCGTGATCGCGGTGCCGGGCTCGATGGTCAAGGTGGTGTTGCGCGGAACCTCCAGGGTCTTCGACAGCAGAACTTTCCCGGAGAGTCGCAGCGCCACGACCGGAGGCTCGCGGAAGCTCCAGGGATGAGCGCTGGTGGTCGCGGGCACCACGGTTCCAGGCTCCAGCTTGCTCGCTTTCACGAGCGCGCCGGTCAGGTCATTCTGGAAGCTCAGATCGATCGAGCTCGACCGCACACCACTGCCCTGCAGGAAGTAGCGATAGAGGATGGGCTCGCTGTCCAGCCGCTTGCCGGCCCGCACTCCGGGCACCAGGGTTTCCTCCACGTCGATGTTGAAGGATCCAGGGCGATGCACGACGGGCCGATCGCCGCTGCTCGGCACACCGTCGAGATCCGCGTCGGCCCGCATCGTGTGCCGAGTCTTCAATGTCGGGTGCTCGATCAGTCGGCACAGGACCGGCGCACGGCCGTCGACGAGCACGTCGAGAACAAGAGTGTCCTCATCCAGACTCGTGAGCGAGAACGAAGCGCGCGCATCGGTGGTCCAGGTCTCCAGCGTCGCGAGATTCTTGCGCAGAAGCCCCAAGACTTCCTCGGGCGAGCCGACGTCGGAATTCGCCGCGGTCCCGGTGGGGCCGCAGCGCAGCTGGTCGTATTCGAAACCGTCGCGATAGAGCTGCCAGGTCGCTTCAATGCGCTCGGTCACGCGCTTCAAGAGCGCGCCTTCGTTGTTGCGCTCGTAGATCTCCCTCAGAGCCGTCGCGAAAACGCGCGGATCGCGCAACGCCGCGCGCCAGAAGCGGTTGAACTGCGCCCCGGGCGGCGGCCGCTCGAGATCGAGCATGCGCAAGTCCCAGGGAATCGGATGCAGGAGTCCCGACGAGCTGTCCTCGTACCAGAAGTGATTGTGCACCCCGCTGGTGTGCCAGGGGTCGCCCACGCACAGATCGAGCGCGAAAAGCCGCGCGATCTCGTCGCGATCGAAGAACTCGAACAGCTTGGATGTGGGAGCGTCGAAGCCGTCGAGCCGCGAAACCTCGTTGCTCCCCGCTTGATTGACGCGC
>Ga0193706_1000701_pt1 | contig 17525 bp, 18 predicted proteins | sample U3c1metaG_FD_160130 | JGI IMG/M metagenome (GOLD analysis project Ga0193706, IMG submission 160130) | Soil microbial communities from a riparian zone of the East river system, Colorado, United States - U3c1 | ecosystem: Environmental > Terrestrial > Soil > Riparian zone | place: USA: East River... | reverse complement strand
GCTACCTGGACGGCTTCAGCGCGACCTTTGACGGGCGGTGGGGACTCTTCGGCGGAACGGAATATGGCGGGGCTCGGGTAATCGACCTCAGGACGGGGGAAGTTCAGCCCGGACTTCACGCGGAGGGCGTCCTCGGCGACTACCCGATCATGGTCCCGGAAAGCCCATACGGGCCACAGCGATACAAGGCGATCGACCCCAGCGACGGCCGGGTGCTGGGCACCCTCACCACCGATGCGGACTTCTACCAGCAGCAGGAACAGCTGTCCATGGCTGCCCGCGGAGAGCTCGAATGGGATGGAAGCGGGGCTTCTCCCACCGCGATGTCTACCGACGGCGATCGCCTGATCCTCGTCGAAGAACCCGAAGACGGAGAACCCCACACCGTCGCGTACACGCTCCCGGACTTCCATGTGGCCTGGCGGCGCCCGCCTGGAAATTCGGTGTCGCTTGCCGGTGAGGGGGGTGGCATCGTCATCGAGTCGATGAGCGGCACCCCCGGCCTGGTGGGCGTGAACGATCGGACGGGTGAGCAGGAATGGACCCTGCCCGGCGGCGAAATCTGTGGAATGACCGACAGCCAGATGGTGCTGGCTGTCAACGGCCAGCTCGCCACCATCGACCTGAAGACCGGCGAACAGATCTCCTACGAAGAAGAAGAAAGCTGCCCGGCGATTCTGCCGGGCGGGATCGCTACCTATCTCGAAGGCGGGGAAATCGGAGAAATGACCGGCTTGACCGTGGCCCAGGCCCTCGAGCCTTAGGCGATATCGGTCCTTGTTTGGCCGCGCCCCTGGAACTGCGCAGCGGTCCCCGCTTCGGCTGGCAGCGAGATACGGGTAGACCCAGGTTCCCGCCCTGGGAGCGGAGCCGGCTTTCAGGGAAGGTGCAGTTCGCCCAGGACGATCAGGTCGCTGTCGGGCGGGAGGAGGGTGAGCATCAGCTTGCCGTCTGATGGGCGCAGCTGCCAGCTGCCCGCGAAGCATCCGGCGCTTCGTCCAAGCCTGACGGTCGGGCCCGTGGATGGTTCGGCCTGCAGGTAGGCAATGCAGTTGATGTCGAGGAATATCAGCGTGGCCTCCTTGCCGTTGGCCGACGTCACGAGGGTCACCGACAGGGAGCGGTCGAGCTTGGGGTGGCTGGTGCTGCTCTCTTGCAGCTTGCCCGTCCAGGTCCCCTGCGCGAGCCTGCCGTGGGGCACCGGGAGGGCCGGCGTCAGGAGCCGCGCGAAGGCGGATGGAACGCCGTTTCGGTGGAGTCTCTTCAGCAGGGTCGCCTCTTCGGAGCCCGAGTGCAGCGGACCCCCGAGCAGGACCTGGAAACCGGGGTAGAGCTCCCGCGCCTCTTCGGAGGGCACGACCTCCACCAGGACGCCGGCGGCGGCCAGGCGCCGGCGCTCCTTTTCGGCGTCTGCCGCGAACTTGAAGGAGCCGGCCTGCGCGTAGCGTCCCGCTTCGATCGACCCGGACGGGTGTGGCGCTGCGGCGCCCGAACCGCCTCCCCCCTCGCTTGCTCCGCCCCTCGGCGCGACCACAGGCGTGGTCGACGAGCTGCCGTTGCCAGTGAGGAGGAGCGCCGCGGCTATCCCCGCGGCGGCCAGCACGATCGCGACCGCGAGAAACACCAGTGCCCCCGAGGGACGAGGGCGCCCACCGCGGGCGGGCCAAGGGCCTGTGGAGGGTGCTACCGGCGCCGCGGCGGCCGCCTGCTCGGTCGGTGGCTCCTCGTATCGCTCGCCGCAACTGCGACAGAAGGTCGCGCCCCCCGACAGCGGATGCCCACACCTCTGACAGGCGCGCTCACCGCCTACCGGCGCCGCGGGGTCAACGGCCATGTCCTCGCTCATCGCAAGGTGGCCGCGCTCGCGCGCCGCCCACGGGCGAGGGCCATCAGGCAACCCGCGACGAACACCGCTGCGGAGCTGACCAGCAACGGCACCTGGATGTAGCCATTCTCGTAGCCGTCGCCGATGTGGGCCTTGCCCAATTCGCAGAAGTAGACAAAGCCAAAATAGAACGGCCGTCCGAAGTAGTAGTCGAGGTGGAGCGTTTCGGGGAATGCCCAGACCAACACCAAAACGATGGACGCCACACCGGCCAGCATCAGGACCGCGCCGGTCCTGCCTGGACTCGCCGGCGCACGTCTCAGTGCCAAGACGCCGAGCACAACGGCTAGTGCGCCTGCACCGAACGCCAGCAGGTCGCCGAACTGCAGCGATTCACCGAAGGCGAGGGGAAAGTGGTGGTGCAACGGCACATAGACGATCGCGTAGAGCACCATGAAACACATACCGATGCCGCCCGCGATTGCCAGGTAGGCGGCGGTGCGGTTGCCAGTCGCGCTCGGGTAGTCGTTGGCGTTTGCCTGGGGCCAGGCCCCAGGGCTCGGCGCAAGCTGCGGTGGGTGGGGCGGGGGCGCGGGCTGCAGCGGCGGTGGGCTGGGCAAGGGCGCAGGAGCGGGCGGCGTTGGCGCCGGCTGCTGTGGTTGCTCTGCGGTGAAGTCCTCCTGGGAGGTGCCGCAGGCACGGCAGAAGCGAGCGCTGGCCGACAGCGCCCCTCCGCAGGAACCGCAATACAAAGTCGTCTCCCCGCCCATGAGATTCGAGGATCCTATCCGCTCTCATGTGGTGAAGGCCGAAATCCAGATGCTGGCCGACCCGCAGTTCCCTAGGTTGCGGTTCAGGGACTTCCAGCAGCACGCAATCCGACTCTCAACCGAGCGGTTCTCAACTGCCCTCTGAAAGCCAGGATCAACAGGGGGAAGTGCCTATCGGCGACGATGAAGTGGACCCAAGCACGGCTCGTAACTGCGGCGTGGTGAAGGGCAAGTTCGTCGTCAGGGCAGTGAACGAATCCTCAGCGGCGAAGCATCCTCGGAATGGAGCTGCCTGTTCATCGGCGACGAACAGCACCGCTTTTGTAACGAGGGCGAACCCGCGACCTATTCAACGGCTTCGCTTTTCATCGAAGAGCGGGGTTAGTCGCTCGGCAGGAGAGCCGGATCGCCCAGCAGAGGCTGGGACGGGCTCCTATTCGCCGATCGAGGAGAAGATCGCGTTGAGTGCTTGGGGAGCCTCGGTGATCCCGGGATCGTCGCGCGAGGGCTGCTCGTCGGGGTGAAACACGGCGACGAGCGCGACGTGGCCGATTCCAGGCAGATCGGCTAGCGCGATCTGGCCGGCGAGGAAGTTGCCGTTGAGGCTGCCTCCCCACCCGGCCTTGTAGGGGGTCTTTGCCGGCAGGGATTCGCCGGCGCCCCAATTCAGAGGCGCGGTCAGTTCGCCTGGCTTCACCTCACGGCTCGGCTGCTTTGGCAGGCGCATCAGCCCCAAGACCTCGTGTGAGATGGCGATGCCGTAGGTGCCGATCGAGAGCGCGTGGACCAAGCGCACCGCGTCGCCGACCCGCCAGGTCGAGGTGCCCAACAGCAGCGCCGGCGCCAATGGTTCGGCCAGTTCGGTCTGGGTTTCGAGGTATTCGAGGCAATTTTCTTCTGGCGGCGCGATCTGCGTCCCGACCCTGACTTCCGCGCCGGCACCGCGGAAGACGTCTTGGAGGGCCCGCCGGGCAGCAGGGGCACCGCCCGAGAGGCGTTGCAGTTCGAGCACCACGCGCCGCTGCCGGCAGTTCTCCGAGCGCGTGATCGCGCCGTGCAGGGCTTCGTCGAGCTCAGGCGAGATCGGCTGTCCGGGTCGCCGTCCCCAGTCGAGTCCACGCAAGACCGCGATCATCGTCGACACCTTGCTCATGCTCCACATGCGCATGAAGCGGCCTTCCCCGTGGGCCTCTGAGCTGGCGATGAGTGGCGTGGGCCAACCGTCGAGCATGATCGCCGCCTCAGCGCTGCCACCGAGGGCAGCCGCCGCGTCGACACCGTGCTGGAGCGCGGCGCCCAGAGAAGCCCGCTGCGCCGCTTCGCGCGAGGACTGACGGGGGTGCGCCTTGACCGGCGCCTGGGAGGAGGGGGGCTCCGAAGACCCGCCTCGATTGGAGCCATAGAGGTAGCCCGCGACGACCGCGATCGCCACCAAGACCAACAACGCGGCGGCGCCGCGGCTCGGGCGGGGACTCATTCCGCGCAGTCGCCTCCGAGGAGGCGGGCGCTGCGCGGGCGCCAGGTGGCGCGCCGGTCCGACGTCGTCGAGTAGCCGGGGTCATAGGCCCATTCGTCGCCTTCGTACTTGACCCACGTCAGCCCCGACCATTCCGAGCACGGCGCCCCTGACTTGCTCCAGCCCATCCCCGTCACGTCGACGCGGGCCACTCCTTCTCCTTCGAGGGAGACGACGTTGGCTTCCAGACCGTATGGATCGAGGTAGGTCGAGAGGCTCGCCTGGGCGGAGGCCCACTTCTGGTAGCCGTATTCGCGCTGGTACTGCCGGCGCTTGCGCGGGGTGAGCATGGCCCACGCCCCCTGGAAGTCTTCTTCCACCACGTCTTCGTGGTAGCCCTCCAGCAGCGAGGTGATTTCTTCGTTCATCTGCGCCCGTGAGATTTCTGGGAATCCCGAGGAGCTCACTTCTTCTTCGGCTTCCACCGGTTCTTCTTCGCTTTCGATCATTTCGCCCCCCGGTTCTTCTTCATAGCTGGCTTCGGTCCCCGGGCTCCCGACCTGTTCGACAGTGGTCGGATTGCTCGCATCTGAGCTCTTGCTCGCGACGATCGCGACCGCCACCCCGGCGCCGACCAGCAGGACGAGGGCGCCGATGATGAACGGGGCCTTGCTCCGCGGGCCGCTCGCGGTCGCGAGGGGAGCCGGCGCGGGGGGTGCCGGCGCGGGGGGTGCCGGTGGCGGAGGACTCGGCGGGAGGGGCGCTGGTGGTGGAGGGGGGGCCGGCCGCGACGGAGGTGGTGGTGGTGAGGCGGCGTCGAGCTTTTGCGTCGGCGCCCCCTCGGCCGCGACCGGATTGCCGCAGGCTCGGCAAAAGGCACTGTTGGCGGCCAGGCTCGCCCCGCACTCCCCACAACTCGGTTCCGCCGGCATCACCGCGGTCTTCTCCGCGTCGCCCACCTCGGTCTTCTCCGCGGCGACGTCTGGCTCAGGCGCAGCCGGCGGCTCGTATTTCGCCCCGCACGAGCGACAAAACGTTGCCTTCGCCGCCAGCGGCTCGCCGCACTGCGGGCAGGAGCGCTCGCCGCCGCCGGGCGTCTTTGGGTCGGAGTCGGTCATTCCGATTCGTGGATGATGCTCTGGGCCAAGTCTGAGTTGACCGGACAGTGTTCGTCGAGGTAGCTGTCGACGCGGGAGAACGAGCCAGAGGAGGTGATGCCGGCCCCGAGGCTCTTACCGAGCGCGCCGAGTGGATCGGAGAGACCTTCGCCCACGGCTTCCTGCTCCTTCTTCATCGCGTCCCTGGCAGCTTCGGTGTCGGCGCGGATTTCGTCAGGCGCGTGGGCCACCATCGAGTCGAAGATCACGGTCAGGTCCCCCGGAGAGCCGAGCAGGGTGACGATCGACTGCAGGGGATCGTCTTCGACTTCGTTACCCGCTTCGACGTAGGATTCGCGGATCGGGGCGGCGGTTTCATAAAACGCCCGGCAGTAGGCGTCGGCGCTGCGCTCCGAGCCCCCGCAGCCCACCGCCACTCCCACCAGCACGACGAAAAGCAGCGCTGAGGCACCCAAGTTGCGCGGGCTTGTCGACCCCAGCCTGGTCAAGTGGGCGCAAGCCTAGCGGCACGCACGGGACGCTGCACACACCGATCCTCACTGTAGGCTCACGCCCGCGATGACGACGGGGGCGTTTTGCATCAGTTGCGGCGCTGTGATCCAGCCTGACTGGAAATTCTGTGAGGCCTGTGGAGGAGAGCAACCGGATGTCGAGTCTCCTGCACCGGTGCGACTCGAGCATGGCCCGCAACCCGATGTCGAGTCACCAGCACCGGCGCAGCCCCAGAATGGCTTGCTGGAAGCGCAGGGCATAGAGGTCATAGTGGGTGCCAGCACCCTCCTGCAGCCGACCTCCTTCACGCTTGAGCCTGGTGAACTGGTTGCGATCGTCGGCCCCAGCGGCTCGGGTAAGAGCACGCTGCTGAAGACGCTGGGCGGCATCCGCCCCTCGAGCGCCGGTGCCGTCACGGTGCGCGGCGAGGACATCGGCCTGCGCCAAGCCGAGATCGGCTACGTGCCCCAGGACGACACGCTGCACCACCTCCTCAGCATCGAGGAGGCGCTCACCTTCGCTGCCCGCCTGCGCCTGCCCGAAGGGCACACCTCCGAGGAGCGCGAGACGGCGATCTCCGGGGTGCTCGAGCAGGTGGGGCTCGCCGACATCCGCGAGCGCCGCATCGGCAACCTCTCCGGTGGGCAGCGCAAGCGCGCAGCGGTTGCGCTCGAGCTGATCAGCGGCCCCGAACTGCTCCTGCTCGACGAGCCGACGACCGGCCTCGATCCCGGCCTCGAGCGGCGCCTGATGGAGCTGGCCCGTCGGCTCGCCGATGACGGGCAAGGGGTGCTCCTGGTCACCCACGCGACGCAGAGCCTCGACCTCTGCGACCGCGTCGCCGTAATGGCGCCGGGCGGTCGACTCGCCTACGACGGCCCACCGCAGGGGGTGCCCGCGGCCTTCGGGGTCCAGCGGGTCGAGGAGGTCTACGCGAAGCTCGCCGACGAGGCCGAGGAAGTTGAGCGGCCCCAGAAGCAAGTCGAGGCCCCGATCGCGCCGCCGCGCCTTGCCTCCTCGAGGGGGATCCCCCGGCGGCGAATCCTGCCCCAGGTGAGGATCCTGGTCCGCCGCTACTCGATCCTCTTCATCCGCGACCGGCGAAACGCGACGATCCTCGCCGCGCAGGTGCTGATCCTCGGGCTCGGCGCCGCCTTGCTCTTTCACTCCGACGTCTTCTCCTACAACGAGGCGGGCGAAGCCACCCACGCCGCACAAAGCGCTCAGCTCGCCTTCCTGATGGTGACGGTGGCCCTGTGGTTCGGTTCGATCTCCGCGGTTCGCCAGATAGTCGCCGAGCGCAGCGTGCTGACGCGCGAGCTGGCGACCGGAGTGCGCACCGAGGCCTACCTGCTCTCCAAGGGGCTGGTGATCGGCGCGGTCACCGCGGCGCAGACCGTCCTCTTCATCTGGATCGTCTTTGCCCTGCGCCCGCTCGGCAACCCTCCGGCCAACGCGGAGCTGCACGTGCTCCAGATCTGCGTGCTCGTCAGCTGGGTCGGGATGGGCTTCGGCCTCACCCTCTCGGCCTTCGCCCGTAGTGAGAACCAGGCGACGAGCTTCCTGCCCCTGATCCTCTTGCCACAGCTGCTCTTCGCGGGCGCGATCGTCACGACCAAAGACCTGGGCCAGCCGATTCAGTGGCTCTCACACCTGATCGCCGCACAGTGGGGCTTCGCCGGCGTCGGCAACGCGATCGGGATGAACGCCCGCATCGCCGCCGATCCCCAGTTCGCCGCGGTCAGCCGCTACAGCTCCAACTTCTTCACCCATGGTGAGCTGGAGGTCGCGCTGGCGCTGCTGCTGATGATCGTCGCCTGCGCAACCGTCCTGCAGGCTCGCCTGCGGCCGTCTTTCGAGGACACCTGGTGGCAGCAGGCGCGCCAGTGGTGGCAGCGGAGGCTGGAGCTGCGCCGCCAGCAGTACGCGAATCAGGCAGCCGGGTAGCGCTTGGCGTGGGTGGGCCTCCTGCTGATAGCCCGATGACGATCCTCTTTGCGCGGAACAGGGAGGTCGAGGGATGCAGACGCGCCTCGCCTCGGATCTCACTCAGCTTCGCAGTTGCAGCTCTCAAGCAACGGGCTGGCCGCCATCCGAAGCGGTGCACCAAATCGGCACCTAGGTGCCCGCGGTGCGGGGTAGGGTCGCTCGACCGCAGCACGAACTAGCCATGTCTCAACTGGTGGGGAGTCAACAATGGCGGCAAGGAATTGGACGATTAAGTCTCGAATCTTCGCTTTCCTCGGGGCGGCGATCATGGCGGCCGCACTAGCTGCCTGTGGGAGTGGCGGGAAGACGTATGACATCTCGCCGATCTTCCCCCTGACCGAAGGCAAGTGCGCGAAATACAACGGTGAAGAACAGGGGTCGGGGATCACCGCCACTTGCATGGTCACCAAGGACGACTGCGAACAGGCCGTAGCTGACTGGAAAACGGCGATGGAAACCAGCGGCGTCAACGATGCAATCGAGTCCGGCTGCGACTGAATTGCATCAGGACCTGCGGGACCTCGCCGGTCGCCAGGTAGAGCTAGATGACCAGGCAGAGGGTCGGGGCCAGGCGGGCAACAGACCATTGGGCGTCGCTGAGGCCGAGGATCCCCCGACTGACCCTCCCACATGTCGAATCATCCATTCGAGAAGGTCCCAGCCGAGGAACGCGGTGCATCACCAGAACCAGATAACGAACCTTCCCCCGCGAACAGGTAGGTCGAGTACAGCCCGGCAACAATGGCCACGAGCAGGAATGCGCCGTGGTGGAAGCCGATAATGAGGGCACCGATCGCGATCAGGGCGTAATAGATCCAGGCCATCGACCGCCGCTGGCCTGCGCCCGTTTCGCCACGGCGACCCCAGGGCCGGGCCCCGTGCGGCTTGCCCGGGAGCGGCGGATACGGGGTGCGCGTCCTCGCGGGGGGCGCGGCTGTGGTGCTCGGAGGCACGACCTCGGCGGTCGGGGCGGATCCGGCTCCCACGGAGGGTTGCTCGCAGGTCTGATCAGCCCCCGTGGCCCGAAGGGTCGGACTCGAGGCGGGCAGGCCTGCCGTCGGCGCCGGAGGCCCCCGGCCCGCGTCGGCGAACTGCACCTGGTCTTTTCCGCAGCTGGGGCAGAACTTGGCGCTGTCGTCGATCGCCGCGCCACAGCCTCCGCAGTAGACGGACGTAGCTGGATTCTCTTCAGCACTCAAGGCAGTTGCCCAGAACAGCGATCCCAATGCATTCATTCCCCTTCCAGATGGCGCGCCAGGGGACTGGTCGGGTCTTACCTCCTGTCCTCGCCAGCTCGAAGTCGGGCGCCCTGTCTCCGGCCACGGCGCTTTGGCCATCGCGCTCTAGCCTTGCCTGATCGTGCCTTTTTCCATCACGACGCGCTCTTTCGGCCTTTCCGAGGAGGTTCCGAGCTTGCCGATCCTGGCGACGGTGGAGTAGCCGTCCCAACCGTGCCGAGGAGGGCGTATTCGGGGGGCAGGCCAGCGTCGGCGCCGGTGACGACTGGTCGTCAGTGCAGGCGGCGGACGTGGAGGTGGAGGAATCTCCTGCGCCGACGGCGGTCGCGCCATCTCCCGCTTGCGAGCGCTGATCCGCGGCGGGCCCGTTGGAGCATTGTTCGATCGCGTACCCGGCGGTTGGACGCGAGCCGGACTTGACTCGTCGGCGGACATCGTGAACTGAGTGTCCTTTTTGGCCGCGTAGTAGTGGGCGATTTCATCCCCCGAGGAGGGTTTCACTTCTCGCCTGAGTCTTTGCTGGATCTTGGTGCTGGGATCGCGGTTGTTGCTACTTGAATCTAAATGGATTGCCGGTAGCCGAAGAACTCGTGGTCCTCGTTGTAGCCGCCGTAGCCGCCGCCGATCTCAGAGAAACTTGCAACGAACTCGACGCCCTTGATCCACTTGACCTGCTTGAAGCCGAGCTGGGTCTCGTTGCGCAGGCGGAGCGGCGCGCCGTGGCCGAACGTGAGCGGCTCATCGTTCATGTCGTAGGCGAGCATGGTCAGGTGGTAACTCATCTGCTCGATCGGGTGGGCATCGTAGTAGACACCCTTGTCCGGCCCGTCACCGAGCGAGTAGAAGACGACCCACTTGGCCGCAGCCTGAGGTTTGACCAGGTCGATGATGGTCTGCATCGACACCCCGCCCCACTTGGCGACGCCCGACCATCCCTGGATGCAGAAGTGCTGGGTGATCTGCTCGTGGTGTCGCAGCGCCCGCAGTTGGGCCAGGTCGAGTTCGACGGGGTTCTCGACCAGGCCGTCGATCAGCAACCGGTACTCGGCGAAGTCGCTGTCGCGCAGCGCCTGGTACTCCTCCGAGTCGGGGTATTGCCCGTTGTGCCAGAAGTACGGCGAGATGTCCTTCTCGGTGTACTCACCCGGAGTCGAGTCGACGTGCTCAAAGAGACGCTGCACGGGGCCGATCAGGGCGAAGCCGAGGCGCTGCACCATGCGGGGGTGGCGCAGAGTGAAGGGGGTGGCGGCGACCCAGGCGACGATGACGAAGACCATCGTGGCGGCGAAGATGGCGAAGCCGAGCCAGCCGCCCGTATCCTGGCCGGCGTAGATGTGGTTGAGGTTGCGCAGCAGGCCCGTCGTGAAGACGAACGTCACGTGAAGCACGATGAAGAGCAGGAACCAGACCAGCACGAGGAAGTGCAGCGAGCGCGCGGCCTGGATGCTGAATAATTTGCTGATCGGCTTGAAGCGAGTCGACAGTGCCGGCGACATCCCGAGGCCGGTGATCAGCGCCAGTGGCGCCGCGATGAAGACGGTGATGAAGTATGCGATCAGCTGCAGGCCGTTGTAGGCCGCCCAGCCGTTCTCGGTCGGCCAGTTCAGCGAGAGGTATTGGATCAGCACCGAGAGGGCGTTGGGGAAGACCGCCCAGCTCGTCGGGACCAGATGGCGCCAGTGCGAGGTCGAGAACAGCAGGACGTAGAAGACCAGGCCGTTGAGGAGCCAAAGCACGTCGATCCCCAGGTGCCACCAGCGGGCGAGGCCGATCGAGTGCCGGATCCCCGGTAGGCCGACCTGTCCCGGCAGGCTGATCGAGTCCTGCTTGGCGGTCCACAGCGGGTCGGCGGGCACCGGTTTTTGGATCCGGAACCAGTCCTTGCCCGGGGTGCTGTGACGGGTCCAGTAGAGCCGCGGGTGGTCGCTGAGGATCTGCAGGCCCGAGCGGATGATGAAGATCATCAGAAACAGATTGAAAAAATGTTGGACTCCGACCCAGATCGGGATGCCCGCGCCCGGTGCGGAGCTGGCCGTGTCGATCGTTCCGGGGTAGCGCCCGATGAACCTCTCCACCGATGGGATGCCGCGCAGGCCCTTCGCCACCGCGACCGCGCTGATCAAGACCAGGAACCCGATCGGCAGTAGCCAGAGCAGGTTGAACCACCTGTCGCGGCCGATTCGCACACGAGGAGCGATGCCCTGGGCCGACGGCACCGAGCCCGCCCAGGTGCTGGGATCGACGGCATCCTCACCCGTGGTCAGCTGCGAGCGGAAGCTCGGCTGATCGTCGTTGTCAGCCACCCGCTATATCTCCAGTCTCGTCGGCAGCCGGACTTCGGGATCGGCGGCGTGCTCCGGTCATTCCGTGGCTTCTGATGTCCTTAGTGTTCCGCTGCCCGGGCCCGGACTTCGGCCTTCTGATCGAGGCTCATCGTGTTCGGATGACCGACGCCGGGCCAGGGAGTCAGGAGCAGGAGAAAGCGGATCTCCGAGCGGGCGATGACTTCATGGCGCTCGCCTGGATCGAACTCGACCAGGAGACCAGGACCGCCGACAATGCTCTCACCGGCTGCCGTCTTGATTTCGGCCTCGCCGGCGATCAGCACGACCCAGGCTCGCTCGTGAACCTCATGGTCCGTCAGGCGCTCCCCCTCGGGGAGGTGGATCACGATCGTACGGGCATCCGTCGACGACGAGACAACGCGCGGCTTGCCTGGCTCTGCATCGACTGTGTTGATGTCCCAACTCTTCATCTGCTCTCCAGTTCTTCCGTCGGGTCCAACCCAGTGGCCAAACCCAGCCACCCTCGTCTGCCGAAACAGGCTAGCGCCTAAATTACCGTCGGCCCCGCGCTTCTGCCCTGGTTGCAGCCGGGGCGTGCGGGTGAAGGAGGTCCCTTAGTGCACCATCGGTACGTGGCACCTCAACGGCCCTCTCCTCCTCCACAACGGGCTCTGCCCCATGGCCCGCCCGCCCTCGCCAGCCGAGCGGCGCGGCGGGCGCGATCAGGAAGATCACCAGCGTCTGGGTTGCCAGGGACTCGACGAACCAGCCGGTGCGAAACTCGCCGTGGCCGGCATTCAGGATCACCAGCATCACGAAGAAGGTGAGGAAGTCGAAGATCAGCTGAGCGGCCTGAAGGTCGCCATGGAGCGGCGCACGAAGGCAATGTCCCAGGGCGCCAGAGGACGAGCGACGCAAGCGGGAGGAGTACGACGAGCTGATCGCGTACTTCACCCACGCCCGCGACCTCTGCGCCGAGCTGATCGACACGCTCGACACGCGGGTCGGCGAGGGCTTCGTAAGCCTGACGATCGACCGCGGGGAGCGTGACTCGCTGCACGACCTGATGGCCTATCGCTTCTTCACTGCTGGCGACCTGCGGCTTCAGCGCTCCCTTGAGCAGGGCGCCACCCACGAGCAACTGGCCCGCGACTTCGAAGAGGACGCTCGGCTCATGCAGGACTTGGGTTGGTTCGACAGGGAGATGGCGAAAGCCCTCCGGATGCCCGAAGCCGACCAGATCGAGTTCAAGCTGACCATGCCGACCGAAGTCCTCGCCAGCACGCTGAAGCGTGCCCGCGAAGACGCTCGGGTCGCCTTTGCTGACGGCCTGAAGCGGACCCCCACCGAAACCGACGAGGAGCGCCGAGCGCGTTTCCGGCTCGCCGAGCAGACCTGTGACGAGCTCCTGGGCCGCCTCGCCAACAAAGAGGAGGCACAAGCATGAGTACCAAAGCGAAAGAGGCTGCCAGCCCCAAAGCGGCGTCGAGCAAAGCCAAAGCGGCGGCGGCGTCCAATGGCGGCGCCAAGCACAAGAAACGTCTTCGCCCCGGCGAGCTGGACGGGCTTGTCCTCTCCTAGATGTGCAGGCACGAAGGAGAACTGCCGCTGACGGCCAGCGCGATCGGCAAGGGGATCGAGAAGTCCTCCGGCGCCGTCGCCAATTGCCTCGCCCGGCTGGCTAAAGCCAAAAAGGTCCGGCTGGCGAAAAAGACTCCTCGCGCGTACGACCTCAAAGGGCTCAGCGCGCGGTGAGGGGACGGGGAAGTAGGTCGAGGTATCCAGGCCCGGAAACGGGCGCAGGCCACCTTGGCTGCCTCGGCCGAAACCCCGCCTATGTCCGCGGAGGGCGCTTCCATCTCCGGTTGTTCGAGGGCCGGGGCGCAGGCCACAGGGAGGTGAGGTGGTTCCCGTTCTGGATGCGGGACCTCCGCGCACCTGCCCCGGCCCTCGAACAACCGGAGAGGGCGTCCCGGCCGGGGCACATCGGTGAGCCGACGCGAGGCGGCCGGGCGGGAGCCTTGCCAGGATCGCAGGGATGCCCGCCAGGCTGGGTGAGCGCGCTTGTTGGCGGCAGACCTCAGCCCTGAACCGATCCACTCCGCCGAGCGCGGGCGGGAGCTGGTTGACCTCGAACCGGACGGATTGCCTCCGACGCGATGCGAGGATTGCCTCGGGCCGGGGAGCGCAATCGCAGATCGGCTCTCGATCAATCTCAACGAGCTTCGCGCTCGCGCCGGTATCTCGCTGAACGAGTTGAGCAACCGGGCGGCGATGGGCTACAGCACGATCTCGGAGATCGAGGGTGACGGCGCCCACGAACTGCGCCTCACCACGGCCTTGCGGCTCGTCCATCCGCTGGGCGCCTCGATCGACCAACTCACCGAGCGCATTTAGTGGAACCCAGGCCAGGTTGTCCACAATTCCCGGCACCCGCCAAAGGATCGTCTCTCCGGCTTCCTTCTTCGCCTTCGTGATCGACGCCTTCTCCCGCAAGGTGCTCGGCTGGCAGCTCCCCTGTCTTTCCCGCCATCCCCGCGGCCATCAGTGCGCTCGTTGAGTGACCGGGCCAAGACCGGCAGCTCAGGTTCTCCCGCCATCGATCTGCATCTCGCTGCTGCGAACGGCTCAGCGGCCGCCGTGCTTCTTTTTCTTCTTCGCCTTGACGCACTTCGCCTTGCCGTGGACTTTCTTCTTCTTGAAGCCCTTGCGGCACTTCAGCGGGTTATTCGCTTTTTTGGGAACGCTGGGAACGCTCGGCTTCGGTGCCGGGCCCGGGCCCGGCGCCGGAGTCGACGTCGGCGGGGCGAGAGCGCCGGAAGCCGTGCCGACGACCGCGTAGCCATAGATGTCGGTGGCGACGCAGACGGATTCCGAAGGGCAAGAGATGCCACCGATCATGCCGACAAAGGTGGGCGAGTTGGGGTCGGCGTCCGCCACGCTCCAGGCGGAGGCTCCTCCGGTCGGATTCGTCGAGGTGACTGCCCTGCCCAGCGTGTCGGCTGCTGCGCAAAACGACGCGGAGGGGCTGCAGGAGATGCCGGTGATTCCATTCGATCCGTCGACGTTCGCCGCGGTCCACGAACCCGCTCCCCCGGTCGGATTGGTGGAGAAGACGACGTTCCCGTGGTCGTCGGTGATCAGGCAGAGGCTCGTCGTCGGGCAGGAGACCGCGTAGAGGCTGTGAGAGCTGTCAATGCCAGCGAGCGTCCACGCTGCGGCCCCTCCGGTGGGGTTGTTGGACGTGACGACGTTGCCACCGAGGTCGACGGCCGCGCAGAGCGTGGGGGAGGGGCACGAGACGCTGGAGAGGTTGCCGGCGCCGACGCTCACTGGTGTCCACGCCGCCGAGCCGGCGGTCGGGCTAGTCGACGTGACTACCCTGCCGTTGAAGTCGACCGCGACGCAGAGCGCCGTCGTCGGGCAGGAGACAGCGTTGAGGGGCTCGCTGTCGACGTGCGCCGTCGTCCACGCCGCCGAGCCGCCGGTGGGGTTGGTCGAGCTCATCACGTTGCCGGCTTCATCCACGGCCACGCAGAGCGATGGCGACGCGCACGAGACGCCGGTGATGAGGGTCGAGGCATCGACGTTGGAGACCGTCCAGGCCGAGCTGCCGCCGCTCGGATTGGTCGAGGTGACGACATTGCCGACGTGATCGCCGGCGACGCAGAGCGATGTCGTCGGGCAGGAGACGCCGGAAAGAGGATGCGAATCGATCTGCGTTGCGGACCAAGAGAGGGCGGAGGCGGTCGAAGCTGTGATGGCCATCCCACTCAAGATGAAGGTGCCGGCGATGAGCATGCCGAGGACGAGCCCGTTTCTCGTCCACTGCGGTTCACACTGGCGTAGCCACTTTGCCATTGCCGGGCATCTAAACCGACTGGCGCCACCGAGTCAAACGGGGAGCAGGTAGCCACGCCAGAACATGTATCGCCGACTTGACCCGCTCATGTCGAGATTCAGATCGGGCCTGCCCGATCTCGACCGCCGGTGCCGGCTGTCCGTCCGACGCTTCGATCCGCTCCAGCCGCACCGCCCCCCACCTTGAAGATCGGCTCCCTTGGAGACGTCGCCCAGGAGGTCGCTGTGATGTCCTGCGCTCGCTGGGAAGGCCGCGCGACCCCGAGGCCGTCGATGCCTGGGTGCCCCCGTCGCCATGTCGCCACGTCGCCACGTGAAATATCCACCGCCCGGCGGGCACTACAGCTGATAGTGACCGACGACGGATCGATCCTGCAGGAGGCGCTGGCCGCCGCCCGCTTCGAGGCGATCTTCCGCTCCTGCTACCCCCGCGTCCTCGCCTACGTCCTGCGACGGACCGAGGGTCGTGAGGTGGCCGAGGAAATCGTGTCGGAGACCTTCCTGATCGCCTGGCGCCGCCTCGAGGCGGTCCCGCCCGAGCCGTTGCCGTGGCTGTTGGGCACCGCCCGGAAGGTGCTGGGACACCGCCACCGCTCCGAGCGTCGCCGAGCCGCACACCTGACCGTCTCCTCCCTGGAGGGGGTGGAGGTCGCCGACCCCGAGACCCCGGTCGCCGAGCGCCTGGCCCAGAGGGAGTCCCTCGCCGCAGCCTTTGCCGCCCTCCCCGACCGCGATCGCGAGATCCTCACGCTGGTCGCGTGGGAGGGGCTCGCGCCGCGTGAGGGGGCGCAGGTCCTCGGCTGCTCGGCGGCCACCTTCTCGCTGCGACTGCACCGCGCCCGCCGGCGACTCTCGAAAGAGCTTGCTGCCAACGGGCATTCATCAGGTGAGGACATACGACCAAGGGCTCATGCCCGGCACGGTGCCGCGGGGACCAAATGAACGAGAGGAGCGAAGACACGGTGATAGACGAAGTGGGGACCCTCGACCCGCTCGACGATGCCGAGCAGCCGGACCGACTGTGGGACTCGACCGCCGAGGACATGCTCGCCACGATCCTCGCGTTCGAGAGGCATCCCTCCTCTGTGGCCCGCGGGCGGGCCGAAGGCGCCGGCCGCGGCTGGCGCCTTCGGCGGCGGCCCGGCGCGGCGCGTCCGCGCCGGGGCGCTCCGAGGCTCGCCCTGCAGGCGCTCGCGGCGCTGGTACTTCTCGGCACGGCCCTCTACTCGGTGCCGGTCACCCGGGCGGCACTCGAGGACGCCGGCGCAAGCGTCGGCGGCGCCTTCTCCGGTTGGCTCGGCGGCGACTCCGCCGAGGCCCCCGGAAGGCCGCTCCAGGCCGCCGAAGCGGAAAAGCTGCCCCGAGGTTTCGAATATCTCGACGACCCCCACGACGCGAAGGAACCACGCGTGATCGCCGAAGCCGGCGGCTACGAACTCTATTCCTACATTTCCCCCTCCGGTAGCCTGAATTTCCTCTTCGGCGGCATCGGTGTCGGCCTCGGCTATCCAAGCGCGGCGGAGCTCGGCAACGCCCCGTTGCATCTCCTCGATCCGGGGGCGCGGCGGCACGCCGACGCCCAGGGCCATGTCCCGGTGTTCGGGATCGCGGCCCGATCGGTGGGCAGTGTCGAACTCACCTACGAATCGGGGCCGCCCCTCCGGGTCTCCGGGGTCGACGGGGGCTTCGTCCTGCTCGCGGAACCGGGCCGCGGGCCGACCGAAGTGGTCGCCCTCGACGCGGAAGGCAAGGAGATCGGCCGGGAAGCGATCGACTACCCACTGCTCCTCGACGAATCGCCCGAGCCGCCGCCGGGGGCCGAAGGGAGCGGCCATGGGTCGTCAGGGAGCCACGAACCCTGAGCCTGCTGAGGGCACGTCCATAGCGGCACTTTTGGCGCTCACCCGAACAGGGGTCGCCGGCTCGGCGGTCGCGTGCAGGGGTTCCATCGCGCTCTAAGGAACCGACAGGAGCGGCTTGGAAGCTGCGGAAGAGGACATCCTCCTGTCGTCACGAACCGACGGCACCCGACTGGGCCTTTGAAGTTTGCCTCGGCCTCGTCCGGCCCTCGGCTACGGTTCCGCGCGTGAATCTGCAACGGGCCATCGCTGCTCGATCGGGGGAGTTCCTGCTCTTTGCGGTGACGCCGCCGCGACTGACGACGAGCCCGCAGGAGGCCGCGGAGATCGCCCAGGTCACCCTGGAGCGGCTGCGGTCGTTGGCAATCGACGGCTTGGTCCTCTACGACATCGACGACGAAAGCGACCGCAATCCCGACGAGCGCCCGTTCCCATTCCTGCCGACGATGGACCCCGCCGATTATCTCGTCCGGGATCTGGTCGGGCTGGAGGTCCCCGCCATCGTCTACCGCGCGGTGGGCAAGTACCCAGAGGATAGTTTCCGCTCCTGGTTGGAGGAGCAGGACCCGCCCCGGGCGCTCGCGGTGTTCGTCGGGTCCTCCTCGCGCGAGAAGCCAGTCCTCACCTCGCTC
>Ga0193706_1000700_pt1 | contig 17531 bp, 19 predicted proteins | sample U3c1metaG_FD_160130 | JGI IMG/M metagenome (GOLD analysis project Ga0193706, IMG submission 160130) | Soil microbial communities from a riparian zone of the East river system, Colorado, United States - U3c1 | ecosystem: Environmental > Terrestrial > Soil > Riparian zone | place: USA: East River... | reverse complement strand
GTGCGCGTGGGAGGTGTCGAGAAGTTCGTGGGGATGCCTATCCTGTCCCGCGGTCAGCTCGCTATCGAGATTCGAGCTCGGCACGAAAGATGAAAGTCGGGTGAGGGACGCCTCTGCGCCTACGGGCCAAGGCTCCCGAGGAGACCCGATGAGCATCGAAGAGAACGCAGGCTTTTCCAAGACCGATACATCGCATCACGCCGGGGCAGGGCCATCGAGCCCTCCTGGTCAGAACCTCGGCGCCGCTGCGCTCGGGAACGCGCCGCGCAACCTGGACAGCCTCGAGTTCGTGATGGATGTCCCGGTCGAGGTGTCGGTCGAGATCGGCCGCAAAAAGATGCGCATTGCCGAGATTCTTCGCGTCGGTACCGGATCGGTACTCGAGCTCAACAAGAGTGCCGGCGAGCCGCTCGACATCTACGTCAACAACCGGGTCGTGGCGCGCGGCGAAGCCGTCGTGGTGGGCGATCACTACGGCGTGCGCCTCACCGAGGTGCTCATCTCCGACGATCGCAACCGCGGCGGAGAGCAGCGATGACCGCTGGGCGAACACGTCGGACCGCGCGGGGAGCTTTCGGCTTCGTCGCCGCCGGTGTCATCGCCTTGACGGTGAGCGCGGCACGCGCTGACGACCCTCCGCGTCCGTGGCTCGCCCAAGCTCCGGCCGCGGCGCCCGCTGCGACGCCCGCGGCGGAACCGCCGACCATCCCATGGCGAGCCTCGCTCCTCATTGCCGTGTCGGCCACGCTCGGCGCGGCAGCAGTGTGGGTGCGCTCGCGCAAAGGCGGGCTTGCCAAGTTGACGTCGTCGCGCGAGCTCCGCGTCATCAGCTCGGTGCGGGTGGGACCGAAAGGGCACCTCGTGCTCGCCGGGATCGGCGATCGCGCGCTCCTGCTCGGGGTGACCGACCATGCGGTTCGGCGTATCGCCTGGCTTCCCGCCGAGGCAGTCGCCGCCGGCGCCGGAAATACGATGAACGCGGCTAGCGCGTCGCGCACGGCCGAGGGTGCAAGCACCGCGATGATCCCCGCCGGCGCCATGGGTGAAAACGTGCTCGAGTCAGGGCGCGCGCCCGCGGATCATGCGTCCGTCGCAGGTGGGCCGGGGAAGGGGCCGTTTGCCGACATCCTGCGCCGGCTCGGAGGGCGTCACGTCGACGCGCCGCCCGCGAAGGACAATTCTCCAGCGGCGACGCTGGCCGAGCTACGTCGTGACACCGTGCAATGGTCGAAAACGGCTGCCCGCGCCGCAGGGTCGACCGACCCCGGCCGCGGCGTCGACAAAGCCGAGGACGGTGCCGAGCTCGAACAGCAAGCGGCGGGCATCCTCAAACGCCGTTCGAGGAGACGGGTATGAACCCCGCGACCACGCTGGCCAGCCTGACGCAAGAGGGCGGGGGAATGACCCAGCCCGTCAAGATCCTCATTCTTCTCACACTGCTTTCGCTCTTACCGGCGATCGCGCTGACGATGACGTCGTTCGTGCGCACCATCGTCGTTTTGTCGTTTCTGCGACAGGGCATCGGCGCGCAGCAGTCCCCGCCGTCGCAAGTGCTGGTTGGGCTCTCGATCTTCGTCACCGCCTTCGTGATGTCCCCCGTGGCGCTGCAGATGAAGCAAAACGCCATCGACCCCTATTCGAAGGGGACCATCACCGAAGCGCAGGCCTTCGACGCGGCCGTGACCCCCATCCGCGCTTTCATGCTGCGTCAAACACGGCAACAGGATTTGCAGCTCTTTTACAACGCTTCGCACGCCGAGCTGCCGAAAACGCCGGAAGACGTCTCCATCGCCATCGCTCTTCCGAGCTTCGTCGTCTCCGAGCTCACCACCTCGTTCCAGATGGGTGTCATGGTGCTCCTGCCGTTTCTCGTCATCGACCTCGCCGTTGCTTCGCTGCTCATGTCGATGGGGATGATGATGGTGTCACCGAGCACGCTCAGTCTGCCCATCAAGCTCTTGCTCTTCGTGCTGGCCGACGGGTGGAATCTCGTCATCGGCTCCTTGCTCTCGAGCTTTCGATGACCGTCGACGGTGCCCTCGAGCTTTTGCGCAACGCCATGCTGATCGCCGCCGAGCTGGTGGGCCCGATGATCCTCACCGCCTTGGTTGTCGGTGTCTTGTCGGGCGTGATGCAGACCATCACGCAGGTCAACGAAGCCAGCGTCAGTTTCGTCCTCAAAATGCTGGCCGTGTGCGTGGCCTTGGCGGCGGTCGGCTCGCACATGATGTCGCGCAGCGTCGACTACACCCGCCGTACCATCGGTGGCATCGCTGACGTCGTGAAATGATCCTCGACGCGCTCCCCCGCGAAGCAGCCGCCTTTGGCCTGGCGACGGCGCGCATCAGCGGCGTGCTGCTGGCGGCGCCCATCCTCTGGTCGAATGCGCCCATGCGCGTGCGCGCAGGCTTGGTGCTGGCCATCGCTTTCGTCAGCCACGGGGTCAGCTCTGCCAACGCGACCTCGCTCGACTCCCTCGAACACGTTTTCATGGCCGCGCCCGGTGAACTCTTCATCGGCGTGACCATGGGACTCGTGGTGCGCCTCTGCATCGCCAGCGTTGAGATCGCGGGGGACATCATGTCGCCCCTTCTTGGTTTCGGCGCCGCCACACTCTTCGATCCTCACACCCAGGCACACGAGACACCGCTCACCAAGATGCTGCATACACTGTGCGTGCTCTTGCTCGTCCTTCTCGGCGTGCACCGCGTCTTATTGGGCGCCTTGCTGGGCAGTTTTCACGCCATCCCCGTCGGCACCCTCGTGCACCCGGAGCTGGCCACTGCGGATATCGCCCATCTTTCGGCGCGCGCCATCGTCACCGGATTGCGCCTCGCGCTGCCGGTCGTGGCCACCCTCTTGCTCGTGCAGCTCGGCCTGGCCTTCATTTCTCGCGCGGCTCCTTCGCTGCAGATTTTCTCCATCGGTTTCGCCATCTCCATGGTGGCGGGCGCGCTCGTCATCGTGGGCTCCCTTCCAGAATTGGCACGCGAGATCGAGGTCGAGCTCTCGCAGGTCGGGATGCGCTTGGACACGGTGCTCACCGCTATGGCCGGGGGTTAGCGCATGGCCGAGAACGCCGACAAGACCGAGAAAGCGACCCCACAGCGACGCAAAAAAGCGCGCGAGCAAGGCGATTTTCCCAAGTCCCGCGATGCGAGTGGACTGGCGGCGTCGCTCGCCGTTCTGCTCGCCTTAGGCGCGCTCGGCCCCTCGGCGATGCTCAAGCTATGGGCGTTCTCGACGCGGTGCTTCAGCGAGCCGTTCGACCTCGTCGGTCTCGATCCATCGCCAGTCGTCGTACGTACGACGGCGGTGCTCGCTGCCCTCGCCGTTCCCGGCGCGATCTGCGCGGCTCTCGCGGGCGTGGCCGTCGGTTTTGCGCAGGCTGGCTTTCACCCCAATTTTGACCTGGTGTTTCCCAAAGCGGAGCGGCTCGATCCCTTCGGTAAGCTGAAGCAGATGTTCGCGCCGACGACGGCGCTCTTCGAGCTGGTGCAGTCGGTCGTGCGCGTCGCCGTCGTCGGGTACGTCGTCTATTGGACGCTGAAGGACATGATGCCGGTCATCCTCGAGCTGATGCGCGCCGACGTGAGCGGCGCGGCGGGGGCCATCAAAGCGTCTTTGGCGACGCTCACCATGCGTGCGACGGGCGTGCTCGCGCTGCTTGCCGGCGCCGACTATGCGTTCTCCAAGTACCGCTGGGAGAAGCGCAACATGATGTCCAAGCAGGAGCTGAAGGACGAGTTCAAACAGGCGGAAGGTGATCAGCGCGTCAAGGCCCAGCAGCGCGCGGCAGCGCGTCGTCGGCTGAAGAGAGGACTCGTCAAGCAGATCAAGACCGCCGACGTCATCGTCGTCAACCCGACCCACGTGTCGGCCGCGCTCCGGTACAAGGCAGCGGAAGGGGCGCCCGTGCTCGTCGCCAAAGGCTATGACGAGGTGGCGTTACACATTCGCGAGATCGCGCGCGAAGCCAAGATCCCCATCGTTGAAAATGTCACCCTGGCCCGCGCCATCGCTTCGCGCGTTCGCGTCGGCAAAGCCATTCCCGTCGATCTGTACGCGGCCGTGGCCGAGGTGCTCGCTTTCGTCTACCGATTGCGCGCCCAACGAGGCCAGCAGCAGCCGTACATTCGCTAATTCTTTGGCGTCGCTGTCAATGCTTTGACGGACGCTTAGTCGCGCCGGTTTTTTCGCGCCGGGAGCTTGGCACGACGCTCGCACCTGATCGTACCGGTGTCGAGCGACCAGAATCCGAACAAGCCCGCGAAGCAGGGTGGCTACGTCATTCCTTTGGCGATCATCTCGATCGTCCTGATGATGGTCGTGCCGGTGCCGACGTTTCTGCTCGACGGCCTTTTGGCGCTCTCTCTCGCCATCGGCGTCGGCGTCTTCCTCATCGCGCTCTTCATCGAGCAGCCCCTCGACTACAGCGCCTTTCCGGCCATCGTGCTCATGGCGACGCTCCTCCGCCTCTCGCTCAACGTGGCGACGACGCGGCAGGTTCTCCTACACGGAGCGGAAGGCAACGGCGCGGCCGGAAGAGTCGTGGAGACGTTCGGCCGCTTCGTGGTGGGCGGTAACGTCCTCGTCGGTCTCATCATCTTTTTCATCTTGGTGATCATCAACTTCGTCGTCATTACCAAGGGCGCCGGGCGCGTCGCAGAAGTGGCGGCGCGCTTCACCTTGGACGCCATGCCCGGCAAGCAGATGGCGATCGACGCCGATCTCAATGCAGGGCTCATCAGCTCCGACGTCGCGCGCACGCGCCGCCGCAACGTCGAGCGCGAAGCCGATTTCTTCGGCGCCATGGACGGTGCCAGCAAGTTCGTTCACGGCGATGCCGTGGCCGGGCTCCTGATCAGCGCCATCAATTTGATCGGCGGGCTGCTCCTCGGACTCACATCGGGGATGAATCTCAGCCAAGCGGTGGAAACGTTCTCCATCCTGTCGGTCGGCGATGCTCTCGTCTCGCAGATCCCGGCGCTCCTTGTCTCGACCGCGTCCGGCGTCGTTGTAACTCGCGGCGCCACGGGCGAAGAGTTGGGCACGGCGTTCCAAAACCAGCTGCTGGGAAGTCGGCGAGCCGTCGCCCTCACCGCCGGTATGATGACGCTTTTCGCATTCATCCCGGGAATGCCGGCGCTGCCTTTCTTGACGCTGGCGACGGCGCTCGGTACCTCGGCTTGGCAAACCAAGAAGAAGCAAGACGCGGCGGCCGCCGCGCCACCGCCGCAGCCGGTCGGCCCTACCAAGGGCGAAGAGATCGAAGCGTCCTTGCCGCTCGACGTCCTGTCGCTCGAAGTGGGCTACGAGCTCATCGCCGCGGTCGACGTGGCCATGGGCGGCACCCTGCTCGATCGCATCTCGTCGCTGCGCCGGCAGTTTGCGTCCGATCTCGGCATCGTGGTGCCGCCGGTGCGCATCCGCGACAATTTGCAATTACAACCAGGGGCTTATCGCTTCTCACTCCTCGGCACCGAGGTCGCTCAAGGCAACACGCGCGCGGGGCGACTCCTCGCCATGGACGCGTCGGGAATCGCCCCCGAGGTCGAGGGTGAGTCCACGACCGATCCCGCCTTCGGCACGCCGGCCAAGTGGATCCCCGCGCGTGAACGCGAGCTCGCCGAGGCGCTCGGCTACACGGTGGTCGATCACGCGACGGTCGTAGCCACCCACCTCGGTGAACTGATTCGCACCAATGCCAGCCAGCTTGTCGGTCGCGCTGAGCTCTCCCACCTCTTCGAGGTGTTCGCCAAGACGACCCCCAAGCTGGTCGAAGACCTGGTCCCGAATTTGCTCTCTTTGGGAGAGGTGCTGAAGGTGATCCGCAATCTGCTCCGCGAGGGAATTTCGGTACGCGATCTGCGGACCATCCTCGAGACCTTGGTCGAGATCGCTCCGGCCACCAAAGACTCCGAGCAGCTCACCGAGATCACGCGGCAACGGCTGGCACGACAGATCACCAGCTCCTACAAGGGCCCCGATGGCGCCGTGAGTGCGCTCATCCTCGATCCCCACGTCGAAGAAATGTTTCGCCGGTCGCTCCGGGAGATTTCCACCGGCACGGGGGGCGCGCTCGATCCCGAAGAGGTTCGGCGCGTCGGCATCTCGCTCGAGCGCGCGGTGGGACGTCAGATGGCAGCGGGCCGCCCGCCGGTCCTCGTGACGAGCCCCGATCTACGCCGCTACGTGCGCGCGTTCGCCGAACGGCGCGTGCCGCACCTCGCGGTCCTGAGCTTTCGCGAAATTGAATCGTCGACGACCATTCGCCCGGTCGAAACCGTGAGCGCGCAGAGAGACGCGGCTTGATGAACGCTTGTGTCCGAACCGAGAGGAACCGTCATGCAGTTTGAAACGTTTCGTGGACGTAATGTGGAAGAGGCGCTGGCTGCCGTCAGGGCAGCACTCGGCCCCGACGCGTTCATCGACTCGACGCGCCACGTTTCGAATGGCGAAAAGGGATGGCTCGGCAAAGCGTTCGTGGAAGTGATGGCCGCGGCCGGCGAACGCCCGTCATCGGCGCGTTCCAACCCCTTCACTCGCCAAGCCTCGGATCGCCGCGCCCCCGCCTCCACGCCGGCACGTAGCCGCGAGTCGGAGAGGACCAGCCGCGAGTCGGAGAAGATCCCGGTGCAGCAAGCGGCGCGCGGGACGCGCAGCGAGCTCGCCCTCGGTCGCGAGCTTCGCCTCATCCGTTCCATGTTGGAAGAGCTCTCGCTCGTCCGTAAGCCGCGCGATCGCGCGGGGTCGCTTCTGCAAGCGGCAGGTATCGAAGGCGCCCTGGCGGCTTCGCTGGCCGGACAAGCCGCGCGTGTGCCGAAGGCCGACTCCACGGTGCTCATCAACTTCTTGCGCAAGAAGTTGGCGGAGCGGGTCGAGGTCGCCAAAAGCCCCATCGAAATTCCTGGCCGTCGCATCATCGCCTGCATTGGCCCCACCGGCGTCGGCAAGACGACCTCCTTGGCCAAGCTGGCAGCGCGCGCGCACCTCGAGCTCGGGCGATCCGTGGCGGTGATCTCGCTCGACACCTTCCGCGTCGGTGCGGTGGAGCAGATGCGCCGGTTCGTCGAGCTCATCGGCGTCCCCTTCGACGTCGCGCGTGACCGCGCCGGTTTTGCCCAAGCCGTCACCCAGCGGCGCGCCGACCTCACCCTCGTCGACACGGCCGGCGTTTCCACCGCCGATAACGGCAGCATGCAGCGCCTCTCCGACTGCTTGTCGGCCGTGACCGATCGTCCCATCGACATTCTCTTGGTGGTACAGGCAGCCATCCGTGCCCGCGACGCCGAGCGCCTGCGCGGCGTTTACCGCACGCCCGCTCCGACGGGACTCATCATCACCAAGCTCGACGAGACCGATCAAGCTGGTGGCGCGCTGCACACCGCGCTCGATCACCCTCTTCCCGTCACCTACCTCTGCGACGGTCCGCGCGTGCCGGAAGACCTCCACGAAGCCTCGGCCGAGATGTTGCTCGACGCCGTCCTACCCGTTTCGACATGACCGCCGTGCCCTCCACCGCCGAACAGCAAGATCAGGAAGGGAGCCGAAGCTACTCCCTTGCCGTGGACCGCCAGCTCTACGAGCGGTACTTGCCGGTGGTGCGCCGCATCGCCATGAAGTTGGTGCGCCGCCTACCGAGCCAGATCACGATGGACGATCTGCTCGGCGCCGGCTGGGTCGGCATGGTCGAGGCCCTGCGCCGGCGCGATGGCATCCCCACCGAAGAGCAATTCGAGAGCTACGCCGCTCACCGCGTGCGCGGCGCGATCCTCGACTACTTGCGCAGTCTCGACCCCATGACGCGCAAGATGCGCGGGGCGTCGCGTCAGATCACCGCCGCCATCAAGACCTTCACCGCGCGCGTCGGCCGCTCTCCGGCCGAAGAAGAGATCGCGGGAGAGCTGGGGATAGACCTCGAAGGCTATCGCGTGCTCTTGCACCAGGTGGCGCAGGCCGACCCGACGCGCGTCGAGCTTACCGATTTCTCCAGCCCGCGCAGCGGCAGCGACACCGCACCGGACATCATGGCCCAGCGCCACGAGTTCGCCGATCGCATTGCCGCTGCGGTGGAACAGATGCCGGAGCGCCTGCAGCTCATCCTCTCGCTCTATTATCAAGAGGAGTGCAGTTTCCGCGAAGTCGGGGAAGTCCTCGGCGTCACCGAAGCGCGCATCTGCCAGCTTCACGCGGAAGCCATTCACAGAATTCGAGCATTCCTCGACACCGGGTCAGAACCCGCGCAGAGCGAGTCGAAAGGACGCACATGAGCCACGGTATTTGGGCAGCGGCATCGGGAGCGATAAGCCAAACGCTGGCGCTCGACGTGGCGGCCGAGAACGTCGCCAATGCCTCGACACCTGCCTACCACGTCGACCGCGCCATTTTTCGCGACGTCCTCACGCGTGCCGCCACCAAGAAGAACGGCGGATTCAACCTCGTCTACGGATCGGTTGGCTCGATCACGACCGACCCCACCGCGGGTGCTTTCGTTCCCACCGGGCGGCCGCTCGATATCGCCCTCAAAGGGGGCTCGTACCTGGTCGTCAATACGCCTCGCGGCGAGCGTTACACGCGCTATGGCAGCATCCAGATGGCGACCGATGGCACGCTCACGACGCGCGACGGCGACGCGATCATGGACCCCAACCGCCGTCCCATCAAAGTGTCTCCGACGTCGAAGCTGAGCATCGCCGCCGATGGCAATGTTCTCGTCGACGGTCAACCGAGCGGCTCGCTCTTACTCGTCTCTTTTGCCGATCAGAGTGGTCTCGTCAAAGAGGGGAACATGCTGCTGCGCGCCGAAAAAGCGGCGGGCAAAGCCACGCCGGCAACGCCCGAGCTCGAGGTAGGTGCGCTGGAAAGCTCGAGCGCGTCGGCCGTCAAAGCGATGGTGGACATCGTCACCGCGACGAGGGCGTTCGAGGTGTGTGAACGGGCCATCGATGCCTTCCGCGACGCCGACCGCAAAGCTGCCGTCGAGCTGATGGCGCCGAAGTAGCACCACTCGGATTTAGGGTAGCGCACCTCGTTTAAGGGTCGGCTCCAAGATCCGTTCCGTATCTCCGGCCGGAAGGAAGCGGCTTGGCCAGATGGGCACGGAAAGCTTGAAAAGAGTCGATACACTGACACCTCCCTCGGACGAGCGATCACGTCGCGGCGACGAAGGCGCAGCCAGCGATCTATGGGCGCTCGCCCATCGTCCTAGCTACGACCACATGACCCAAGTTGCGCGAGAGGCTCGTAACCTTCTCGGCGCGTTGGGTGCCAACGTGGATTGGCTCAAATCGGTGATCCCCGAGCGGCCCCCACTCGAAGATCTGGTGGAAGGGTTGAGCGACATCGAGACGTGCTGCGAGCGGCTGCGCGACTTGGTGGAAGATGCCCTCATCGGCACACGCAAGGAGGGACTGTCGGTAAGTCGCGCCATCGTTTCGGTGGAGGCGATGATGACCGTGTGCGTGCGTCAGGTGAAGAGGCGCGCGGCGGCACGACAAGTCGGCCTCGAGGTCGTGGGCGGAGAGCTCTACGCCATGCTGGACGGCCCGCTGCTCATGCGCGCCATGGTTCGTTTGCTCGACCATGCCGTCCGCCACGTCGAAAAGGGAACCGTGCTCCAGGTGCGATATAGCCTGGAAAACGGCGAGATCCGGATGATCGTCACCAAGTTCGAGGCTGGACTGCGATCGGTGGCGCCGCCCGGCTCGCATCGCCCCCCCTCGCTGCGCCCGGCGCCATCGGTGCGCCCTGCGCGCGCGCCCGTGCCCGAGCAGTCGAACACGGAGCTCGAGTTCGTCCATTTAGCCGCCGAAGCGCATGGTGGAAAATTGATGGTCGGCACTTCGGCGCTCTATCGAATCTACTTGCCGTGGGTGGAAACGAAGCTTCGTCGCTGATGTCGCGGCGCGGCACGACCCACGCGACGGCGTCAGGTCCTCGTCGCCACGTCGAATCGTCAAAGCGCCCTGTGGGTTGACGGTCGATGGCATGACCATTGCTCAAGGTAACGTCACCAGCGTGCCGTCGATCGACTGCCGCGAACGAGGAGCAAAAGCCGATGCGTATTCAGACTGATCGATTTGGCACTTTCGAGGTAGACGACAAGGATCCCATCCAATTCCCGCAGGGAATGATAGGCTTCCCTACGGAGAAGCAATTCGTCTTGTTGCGTCAGAGTGATGACTCCGCCATCGGATGGCTTCAGTCGACCACCAATCCGGCGCTTGCGTTTCCGGTGGTGTCGATCGATGCCCTCGCTGTGGCTTATCCGGCCATTGCCGCTACGCCTACGACCGGACAGAAGGCGGAAGAAGTTGATCCCCACGCCGTCATGGCGGTGCTTTGCGCGTCGGCCGGCCAACCTGCCACCGTCAATCTGTTGGCACCCGTCGTCGTCAACGTGCGATCGCGCAAAGGTGCGCAGATCCTGTTGGAGGGCACCAGGTTCTCCACCTCCGAGCCGTTCGTCTTGCGCGATCTGCCCCCCGCCGTGGTGAGCGAGACGCAAGCGCAGCCCAGCCCGTAATCCAATCCTCGCCCTCGAGAGCGACAGAGAACCCTGAACGTGCCTTCCGAAGAAAAGCGACTTGGGTGGGGGCCGGCGTTCAGCCACCTGCCCAAGGCCGCCCCCGAGCGGGGCGAAAGCGTTCTTTGCGTCCACGAGGACGAGCTCTCGCGCCGCTGGCTCGCCGACATCATGCGCAAGGAAGGCTACGACGTCGACGAGACGGCCTCTCCGACCGAAGCCATTCTGATGGTCGCGCAGCTGCAGCCCGATCTGGTGATCCTCGCTCTCGACGCACAGGGCTCGGCGGGGCTCGAGCTCTGCGGTGAGTTGCGGATGCTCGAAGTCTCGCGCGACATCCCCATCGTGCTCGTTTCGCGTGAGCCGGCCACGGAAGAAGCCGTCTCGCGCGGTCTTCTGGCGGGCGCCGACGACTACGTGCCGGCTTGGAGTCGCCCCACCGAGCTGCGCGCACGCGTGCGCGTCCAGCTGCGCAACAAGCGCTATCGCGACGCGCTCCGGCGCGTGCGCGGCGAACGTGAGAACTTCCGCCGCCAAGCAGCCATCGACCCGCTCACGGGCCTGCTCAACCGACGCTCGCTTTCCCAGATCATCGAAGAGAAAGTAGGCGCGGGAGAAGCCTTCGCCGTCCTCTTCATCGACGCCGATCACTTCAAAGCCGTCAACGACCGACTCGGGCATGCCATCGGCGACATCGTTCTTCGCAACATTGCCGATTGCCTGCGGCGCGGCACGCGCTCGGGCGATTACTGCGGTCGCTATGGAGGCGAGGAGTTCGTCATCGTCGCTTCACAGCTCGAGGGCGATCAGGTGCAAAGTCTCGCTGAACGGCACCGGCAAGCGGTGGGTTTGCTCGACATCGCCGAGCTTGGTGCAACGCCGATCACCGTGAGCATCGGTGCTGCCGTCTACGATCCTGCGCATGGCGAGTCCTCGAGCTTGCTTTTGCAACGCGCCGACTCCGCGCTCTACGCCGCCAAATCGAATGGTCGCAATCGCGTCGAGATGGCCGACCCGTCCACCCCCGTCTCGCTCCGTCCCGAATCGGGCGTGGTGAGCGGTCCCATCGATAGCCGTTCCGAAAGTGGAGGGAGATAACGATGCCAGCGACGACGAACGTCGAGGCCAGCCAAAGTAACGTCAAGCAAGGTGACCGCCTCGCGCTCGAGGCACGTCTGGTGCGTGAGCTCGACGGTGGGCGTGCGGCCCTTCCCATCTTGCCGCACGTCGCCGCGCAGGCCATCCGTTTCGCCAACGATCCCAATTCCGATCTGCGCAAGTTGGCCGAGCTCGTCGAAGCCGATCCCCCCATTGCGGCAAGGCTGCTCGCCGTCGCCAACTCCGTCATCTACACGCGCGCGGTTCGCGTCTCCTCGACGCGCTTGGCCATCATCCGCCTCGGCTTGGAAGGCACGCGCGATCTCCTGTTTCAGGTCGTCTACGCCAGCTCCACCGTCGGGCTCCCGCGCTACCAGGACCTGGTCGCAAAATCGTTTCGTCGCAGCGTGCTCTGTGGGCTGGCGGCGCGCCTCGTCAGCGACAAGATGCGCTACCGCTTCGAGTACGACTACCTGTGCGGTCTGCTCCACGATATCGGCGAGGCGCGAATCTATCGCATCCTCGCCAACTACAAAGAAGCGATCGATCCGGCCGTGCTCGAGGATCTCATCGACCGCTATCACCGGCGCGCGGGTGCCGAGCTGGCCATCGCTTGGGGCTTGCCCGAGCCCATCATCGAGGCTTGCGCGCACCACCACGACGAGCCCGGTAAGGCTTCGAATCTCGTCAAGATGGTGATGATGGCAGACTGCTTGGTCGCTATCTTGCTGCGCCGTCAAGCGGCCGCCGCGGTCGCCGCCGCCGTCGCCGCGCCGCCAAGCGACGCACTGGCTAGCGCGACGACGAGCCCTGTTGCTTCGCCGTCGTCGTCGGTCGCCATCGACCCGGCTATTTTCACCGCGTCGGACGGCACACCCGGACCGACCGATCCCGGCGCCGCGCTCGGACCGACCAGCGTCGTATGGCCGACGAATCTGAACGATCCTACGGGCGCGCCCGAGCCCAAGAGCGCTACGTGGGCGACGAAAGACAACGTTCCGGCGAACGATCGTGCGTCGAACACGTCGATACGGCCGGTCGTGACTTCGCCCCCTAGCGCGACGCTGCCGGCCGATGAGAGCGCTGCAACGCCTGCCGAACCCACGCCGGAAGAGCGCGACGATGCCGATTTCGCTCGGCTCGCCGTGCTCGGCTTGGCGCGCGAGCTTGCCGAAACGCTCTTGGGCAAGCTCGACGAATCCACGGCCGACCTGCCGATCTGAGCGCGCCGCGCTCCGCCACGCGGCCGAGCGCCAAACATCGCGTTCTCGCCCCGCGACGTGCTACTAGCCGCGCATGGCGAAGGCGCACATAGCCACCGTCAACGCCGGCGCAGCGGGCGCCGTCGTGCGCGGTCACCCATGGATCTGGCGCGAAGCGGTGACGCGCATCGCCCCCGGCGCAAAAACGGGTGACGTGGTCGCCATCCAAGATCCCGCCGGGCGCCCGATAGGGCTCGGGCTCTGGGACGCATCGTCGCCCATCGCCGCTCGCATCTATACGCGCGCGATCGATCGAACGCTCGACGCGGGGCTCTTGGTTACGGCGGTGGCGCGCGCCTTGGCGCGCCGCGAAAGGTGGAAAGAAGACCGCGAAACCACGGCCTACCGCCTCTGTCATGGCGAGGGGGATCGCGTGCCGGGCGTGGTCATCGATCGCTATGCCGATACAGCGGTGCTCCGACTGGACGGCGATGCCATCGCGGTTTGGCTCTCCTCCTTGGTCGATGGCGTTTGGCCGCTTCTCCAAGCGCTCGGCGTTCGCTCTTTCGCGCTGCGCGCTTCGCGCGGCGAATCCGATGAGCGTCTCCGCCCCCTGGCAGGTGATCCTCCGCCCGATATCGTCACCGTTCGCGAACACGGCGTCGCCATGGTCGTCGATCTGGCGCACGGGCAGAAGACGGGCGCCTTTCTCGATCAGCGTGAGAACCGGCGTCGCGTTCGCGAGCTCGCGAATGGCCGTCGCGTGTTGAACCTCTTCAGCTACGCGGGCGGCTTTTCTACGGCGGCCATTCTCGGCGGCGCGCAGCACGTCACGTCGGTCGATCTGGCGCAGGCCGCGCACGCCACCGCGCAGGATTCCATGCGCGCCAACGGAATCGACCCGAGCGCGCATGCTTTCGTCACCGCGGACGCGTTCATGTTCCTCGATGCGGCAAAGAAAAAAGGACAGCGCTGGGATCTCATCGTCAGCGATCCTCCGAGCTTTGCCCCGAGCGAGAAGTCACGCCCGCGCGCTCTCACCGCGTACCGCCGTCTGCACGGTGCTTGCGCGGCCGTGTTAGCGCCGCAGGGGATCTTTTGCGCGAGCTCGTGCTCGAGCCACGTGTCTGCCGACGATTTCGCGTCGACGCTCGACGACGCCGCGACGGGTCGCGCCGATCTCTCCATGGTCGAGCTGCACGGCCCGCCCTGGGATCATCCAACGCTCCCCGCGGCGCCCGAGGGGCGTTACCTCAAGTTTGCGGTGCTGGTTTGAGCGATCGAATTACGCTGGCGTTCTTTAGCCGACGCGTCCGAGCGGCGGCTTCATGGGAAGCGCAACTCTCGGGCTCGGGGGCGGAGTCGCGGGCGGCTGAGGGCCGGGCTTGGCGAGGGCTTCCGCAGAGGTGTCGAGCGCTTGGAGCGCTCCGAAGAGCTTCTCCATGCCGTACTCGAGGGCGGCCGATTTGATGAAGATGCCCGAGACCTTGATGAGCTTGAGAGCCGTCGTCTTGCCGAGATCGATCTCGCGCTCGAGAAATGCCTCGAACGATCCGTATCCCTTGGCCTCGTAAAGCTTGCGCGCCTGGATGTCCTTCAGCACGCCACCGATGTCGAAAAAGCCCTTGTTGAGGTTCTTTCGGTAGGCGCGGATTTGGAGCAGCGAATTGTGCAGCTCACCAATCTTGGCCTTGAGCTCCTCGGCGCCGGTTGGCACTCGAATGGTGGCGCGGGCGCTTCCCGGCGGGGGCGGCTCGGCGGCGCGTGCTCGCGCTTCGGCCGCGTGCTTGGCCGCGTGACGGGCTGCCCAGGGGGCGGCACCTCGGAGACCCAGCTTACGCTTCGGCAATGCGGCCGAAGCGTCCCCCTCGGCCGGCGGCGGACCGCTCTTCATTTCTTTTCCCACGGGCTTCTCCTGGAGGCGTCGTGCGAGCGCCGATGACATTTTTGCCACTGGCATCGACCGCTTGGGAGGCCCCTTGGCAGCGGGAGGTTTGCTCGGCCTTGAGGTGCCATTTGCCACGTTGAGCTTTCCCATCCCCCTCACATCCTTTATCTTTTTCGACATTGGTCCCCGCTCCCGCGGTCTGTTGCGACCTTGATTGAGCCGCTTACCAAGCCCGTTCCCATCGATTGCTTTAACAAAAAGGGGCACATACGTCCAGCAACTTGCGCGACCCACCCCCCGAGGTGCGCTTTGCCAACCCCGGAAGCGAGCGCTCCGGAGTGGTCCCGACAACGACTCGTCACGATTCCGAAATTCGGCGAAGAGCGCGCTCGCCCGAGACGCGCGGCGGACGCGCGGAAGCGCTTCGTGGTAGAGCGTTCGACATGGCGAGCGACACGAACTCGTCCGAATTCGGGGGTGAGTACCCCCAGAGTACCGGCCTCGTCACAACCAGCGCGGAACCGATCGTCCCGCCGAGTCAACGCATCGCCGTTGTCGTCAACGGCAACGCCAAGAGCGTCAACGACGAGGTCATCGACACGCTCGATCAGATCCTGTCGGCCGGTGAGCTCTTCGTCTCGCGGCGCGTCGAAGAGGGTCGCTACATCGCCCGTGCGCTCGTCGAGCGTGGCTACGGCACGGTGTTGCTCGGCGGTGGCGACGGCACGTTCACGGTCATGGTCTCGGACATCGTTCGGGAAGCTCGCCGGCAGGGAAAGGTCCCTCCTAGGTTCGGCCTTTTGCGGCTCGGCACCGGCAATGCCCTCGCCTGGGTCATCGGAGCGAGCCAGGCCAAACGCGGGGGCTTGCAGGTCGACATCGCGCGGCTCCGGGCCGACGCGGGTTCCCGCCCGGTTCGCCTTATCGAAGTGGAGGAGTACCTCGCGCCGTTCTGCGGCTTCGGCATCGATGCGCTGGTGCTGCGCGACTACAACCAGGTAAAAACCGCGATTTCCCGCGGTCCTCTTCGCCACCTCGTGCCCGGCGCCCTCGCCTACGTCATCTCGTCGACGACCAAATCGCTGCCCGCCTTCCTCTTTCGACCCGTTCCCCACATCCGCGTCGTCAACGAAGGGGCCGACGCCTACCGTTTGGGCGAAAAGGGCAGCATCGTGGGGCGCCCCATCCGCAAAGGGGAAGTCATTTACGAGGGGAGAGCGCGCATCGCGTCGGTATCGACGATTCCGTACTACGGCTTCGGGTTCCGCTGCTTCCCCTTCGCCGAGGAGCGCGCCGATCGCATGAACCTGCGCATCTCGACCATCGGCTCCTTTACCGTCATCGCCAATTTCCCCTCCATCTGGAAGGGGCAGTACGAAAATCTCGAGATCATTTTCGATTACCTCGTCGAGAAGGTCGCCATCGAGACCGACCCGCCGACGGAATTTCAGATTGGGGGCGATCCAGTGGGCAAGCGGCGCCAAGTGCACCTCGAGCTTTCCCCCGAGCCGATCCGGCTCGTCGATTTTTATGCGCCGCCGAGAGGTTGAGCGTCTAGGCGCGGGAAGAACGCTGGGACGCGGGTGCCTCGCTGCCTGGCTTCTCGCCGTCGGCGTCGCGCGTGCCGATGGCGGCGCGCGTGCGCCCTCGCTGCTCGCCGAGGTCACCTGCGATCCACTGCCCGGACCGGGCAAGGTGCAGTGCGTCGTGCGCGTGCGACCCGTGGGAGGCGTGCTCCGATGGAGTGACGCCATCGTGCTTTCGGCGCCGCCCTTTGCGCCGCCCCTGCGCACACGGGTGGCGGTCGGCGATGCCAAGCGAAACGACGCGGAGGGGGCCGACTTCTCACTTGCGCTGGCGGCCACGGCGGACGGGGTCGGCGAGCTCAAAATTTTGGCTCGGGCCACGGTATGCGGCGACGGCGGTTGTCGCCCCGTGCAGGCGGAAGCGATGGCGCGGGTTCTGGTGGGCGACGCGGGCAGATGACCCGAGTGCGGAAGTTGGCCCGCTACCCGCTCCGCGGCTAGTCGATCGAGGGTGCAGATCCCCGGACGACTCTCAGAGACGACACTGGGCGATGTCCTCGGCGCGCTTCACCGCCGTCGGGTGACGGGGCTCATCAAAATGCGTGAAGGCGTCGGTAACGGCGCGGGCCGCGTGCACGGTGTGCACCTCGCCCTCGGCGAGGTCGTGGCGGTCGATACGCAAGCTCCGGTTCCCGCCCTCGGCGAAATCCTTACCGAGCGAGGCCTGCTCGATGCCGTCGCGCAGCGCAAGCTACGGCATCGCCTTGCGGCGGGCGCCGAGCGGCGCGTGGGGGAAATCTTGGTCGAAGAGGGGTACGTTTCGCGCGACGTCATTGCGGCGGCGTTGCGCAAGCAGTTGCGCGCCAAGCTCGACGCCCTCTTTCGCGTCGTCGATGCGACGCTTTCGTTTCATGTGGCTTGTCCGATGCCGCCTTGTCCGAGCGCGCCCCTTTCGCCGCGCGAGTTTCTACGCGGGCGCCCTCGCGCGCGCGATCGAGCGGGGCGACCGGCGCGGGCTCCGTTCCGAGGCGAACCAAGGCGCGCCGCGACCTCGCCGCCTCCAGTCGAGCGCCGCCGCAGCGAGGCCCTTTCGCTGCTCGGTCTCGACGATCACGCGACGCTGCCCGAAGTCACGCGCGCGTTTCGGCAGCTGGCGACGCGCCTTCACCCCGATCGGCACGTCCACGCCGGCGAGGCGGAGCAGCGCGCGATGGCCGCGCGATTCGCGGCGCTCTCGGCCGCGTACCACACCATCATAGGATAGGGGGCGGCCGTCCCGACCCCGTCTC
>Ga0193706_1000699_pt1 | contig 17543 bp, 13 predicted proteins | sample U3c1metaG_FD_160130 | JGI IMG/M metagenome (GOLD analysis project Ga0193706, IMG submission 160130) | Soil microbial communities from a riparian zone of the East river system, Colorado, United States - U3c1 | ecosystem: Environmental > Terrestrial > Soil > Riparian zone | place: USA: East River... | reverse complement strand
GCTCGAGGTCGGCCTCGAGAAGAGCTGGGAGGATCTCGGCGGCCAGTTCACCGTCGGAGCCGGCCTCGAGACCGAGGCCCTGGTCGCCGCAGGCATCGAGCGGGCCGATGCCTTCATCGCCTCCACCGACGGCGACAACACCAACATCGTGATCGCCCAGATCGCCCAGAAACGCTACGAGGTGCCGACCGTGATCGCGCGGGTGCTCGACCCGCTGCGGGCCGAGTGGTACCAGCGGCAGGGCCTGCACACGGTCTGTCCGACCAGCGTCGCGATCGACATGCTCGAGAGCGCCGTTCGCAAGGGCGCCGAGGGCGCCGGCCCACCCGACGGCGCGGCGGAAGCCGCGTAGAGAGGGGCGGGGGAGCGGATGTACATCATCGTCGTCGGAGCGGGCAAGGTCGGCTGGAACCTGGCGCGCGAGCTGCTCGAGAAAGACCACGAGGTGACGCTGATCGAGAACAACCGGCGCCGCTACCTCACCGTCGAGCAGGAGCTGGAGCACAACGTCTCCTACGGCGATGCCTCGGAGCTGTGGGTGCTGGAGCGGGCCGGGATCCAGCGCGCCGACATGGTGATCGCTGTAACCGGCGACGACGAGGACAACATGCTGATCTGCCAGGTGGCCAAGGAGAAGTACTTGGTCGGCCAGATCATCGCCAGGGTCAACAACCCGCGCAACCGCCAGCACTTCGACCTCCTCAACGTCAAACCGTCGGTCTCGGCGACCGACCTGATCCTGCGCCTGCTGGAGCATGAGGTGCCCGAGTACGGGCTGGTCCATCTGCTCGATCTGCAGGAGGAGCAGCTGGAGATCATCGAGATGCTGCTCGGCAGCGATTCGGCCGTCACCGGCCGCCGCGTCGGCGACCTGCAGATGCCGGAGGGGAGCCTGTTGATCTCGGTGCTGCGCGCCGGCAAGGGCTTCGTGCCGACCGCCGACACCATCCTCGAGGAAGGCGACGAGGTTCTGGCCGTGCTGGATCCGGGTATGGAGGATGACTTGAAGATCCTCTTTGGCCCGGAAAGCAACGGCAGCAACGGTGGCTGACCGCGAGGTTGACTTCCTTCTCGTCGGTGGCGGGCTTGCTTCCGCCTCCTGCGCCGCGGAGCTGCGCAAGCGCGGCGCCGAGGGCTCGATCCTCCTCGTCGGCCGCGAGTCCGAGCCACCCTACGAACGGCCTCCGATCTCCAAGGAGTACCTGCGCGGCGAGGCCGAGCGGGCCGACGCCTACGTCAACCCACCCTCCTGGTACGAGGAGAACGACGTCGAGCTGCTGAGCGGCCGCAACGTGATGTCGCTCGATCCCAAGGCGCGCACCGTGAAGGTCCAGGGTGGGGAGGAGGTGGCCTTCGCCAAGGCGTTAATCGGTACCGGGGCACTGGTCAACATCCTCCGCGTCGACGGCGCCGAGAACGAGGGCATCCACTACCTGCGCGCCTTCGGCAACGCCGACGCGATCCGGGCCGAGGCCGAGGCGGCCGAGCACGTGGTCCTGATCGGCGGCAGCTACATCGGCACCGAGGTCGCCGCTTCGCTCACCGCGAAGGGCACCAAGTGCTCGATCGTGGCGATGGAGGAGGTGGCGCTGTCGCGGACCTTCGGCGAGGACGCCGGCCGCTGGTTCCAGCAGGCGATCGAAGCCAGGGGGGTCGAGTTCCACGGCGGCGAGGAGCTGGAGGCCTTCGAGGGCGACGGCCGGGTCAAAGCGGTCGTGACCAAGAGCGGCCTCAGCATCGAGTGCGACGCGGTCGTGGTCGGCGCCGGCGTGCGCGCCGACTCGATGCTCGCCGAGCGGGCTGGGCTCGAGGTCGACAACGGCGTCGTCTGCGACTCGAAGCTGCAGACCTCGGTCGCGGGCATCTATGCCGCGGGCGACTGCTGCTCCTATGACAGCGTCGTCCATGGCCGGCGGCTGCGGGTTGAGCATTGGGACGTGGCGATGCAGCAGGGAATCCACGTCGCCGGCAACATGCTCGGCGAGGATCGCGACTACGAAGTCGTCCCCTACTTCTTCAGCGACCTCGCCGACTGGGCCAGCCTCGAGTACGTCGGCCCGGCGCAGGACTGGGACGAGGAGGTCTGGCGCGGCGATCGCGACAAAGGCGAGTTTTCCGTCTGGTACCTGAAGGGCGGCCGCGTCGCCGGCGCCCTCAGCGTCGGTCGCTCCGAAGACCTCGCCGAAGCTCGGCGAATGCTCGCCGACGGCGTCGACGTCGCCGCCGCTCGCGACCGCATCGCCGACCCCGGTAGCGACCTTGCCGAGATCGCCTAGTGACGAAACCTGCATTTGCCCCCTGTAACGTGGTGAATGCAGGTTTCGTCGCCTCAGGCCTTCTTTCTGAAGCGGTGGATATCCTGAGGTTTGGCAGTTCCTTGCGGCCTGGTGTAATGGCAGCACACCTCTCTCTGGAAGAGGCAGTCGGGGTTCGAGTCCCTGGGCCGCAGTTCTATTAGATGAGATCCCCCAAGCTCCTGACGATCCTCGTTGTACTGGCCGCGCTCGTGGCGCTGGTGGCTTCCGGCTGCGGCGGCGGCGATGACTCGACCGACTCGACCGCGGCTGTGACCGAAACGACGCCGGTGTTGAGCAAGGCCGAGCTGATCTCCCAGGGCGATGCGATCTGCGCCGAGGTCAACAGCGCCGTCGGCGCGGTGGGGGCCTCTGGAGCCGCGGTCCCGGAACAGATCACCCAGGTCTCCGACCTCTACATCGGCATGGTCGAAAGCATCAAGCGCCTCGGCGTCCCTGGGGAAGAGGACGGTTACGCCGAGCTGACCGCGGCGGCCGAACAACTCTCCAAGGTGGAGGGGGAAGTGAAGCTCGCCACCGAACGTGAAGACACCGCCGCGATCGGCGCAGCCGCGGGCGAAGCCGCTCCGGCGCTCGAAGAATTCCAGAGCGTCGCCGCGGAGTACGGCTTCGAAGACTGCGGCGAAGGCCCCAGCGCCCCGACCGCCTCCGGCGAAGGCGCCGCCACGGCTGAAGAAGCCGAAGAAGGCGGCGTCGAAGTCGCCCCCGAAGAAATCGAAGAAGAAGCGCCGGTCGAAGAAGCGGCTCCGGAAGAAGTGGCGCCGGAAACCGGCGGGGCCGGTGGCGGCGTCGAAGAAGCGGCGCCCGAAGGTGGGGGCAGCGGTGGCGGCAGCTCCGGCGGCGTCGGACCTGGCTGAAGCGGGTGAGGGGAGGGAAGGGCGCCCCTCACTCAGAGGCCGTTGCGCAGCTGGTCCGCCCACTGATTCGATAGGTATTTCGGGAGCCTCTGAGTGAGGGGCGCCCTTCCCTCTGCGACGCAGCTCCTCCTGCTCAGGCGGCTGACTTGGCCCAGGCGCCGTAGAGCTTTGAGTAGGGGCCGCTCGCGGCGATCAGTTCGTCGTGGGTGCCCTGCTCGGCGATCTTGCCGCCCTCCAGGACGACGATCTTGCCGGCGCGGCGGATCGTCGAGAGGCGGTGGGCGATGACGATCGCGGTGCGGCCCTGGAGGAGGCGCTCCAGGCCTTTCTCGATCGTTTTCTCGGTCCGCACGTCGACGTTGGAGGTGGCCTCGTCGAGGATCAGGATGCGCGGCTCGGCGAGCAGGGCGCGGGCGAAGGCGACGAGCTGGCGCTGTCCGGCCGAGAGTTGGACGCCGCGCTCGCCGACCTCGGTCTCGACTCCGTCCGGGAGGGCGGCGACGAACTCGGTGGCGCCGACCGTAGCGATCGCCGCTTCGATCTCCTCCAGGCTCGCCTCCGGCCGCCCGAAGGCGATGTTCTCGCGGACGCTGCCGGAGAAGAGGAAGCCCTCCTGGGGGACGATCCCGAGCTGGCGGCGCAGCGCCCGCTGCTGGACGCCGCGCAGATCGTGGCCGTCGACCAGCACCCGGCCCTTCTGCGGGTCGTAGAAGCGGGCGACGAGCTTGGCGAAGGTCGACTTGCCGGCTCCGGTGGCGCCGACCAGGGCCAGGGTCTGGCCGGGCGGGACGTGGAGGTCGACTCCCGCCATCGCCCAGGCGTCGTCCGCCGGCTCCTCCTCGTCGCCGTAGGAGAACCAGACGCCCTCCATCTCGATCTCACCGCGCAGCGCCCCGGGGTCGATCGCGCCGGGGGCGTCGACCATGTCGGGCTTGGTGTCGAGCAGGTCGAAGATCTTGTCCAGCGCCGCCATCCCCTGCTGGTAGGTCGTGTAGAGCTGGGAAAGCTGCTGGATCGGTTCGAAGAAGGTGGTCAGGTAGCCGACGAAGGCGACGATGACGCCGATCTGGATCGCCCCCTCGATCGCCTGGGTGCCGCCGTAGACCAGGATCACACCGGTCGCTATCGCCGCCAGCAGTTCGACCGCCGGGAAGTAGGAGGCGTTGAGGTAGACCGTCTTCATGTTGATCGCCCGGTTCTGCTCGTTGAGGTCGGTCATCGCCTCCAGGTGGCGCGGCTCCTGGCCGAAGCTGCGCACCACCCGGACGCCGCTCAGCGACTCCTGCAGGTAGGCGGTGATCGCGGCGATCCGCTCCCTGGTCATCCGGTAGGTGCCCTGGGAGACGATCCGGAAGACGACGCTGGCGATCAGCAGCAGCGGGAAGGTGAGGAAGGTGACCAGGGCCAGCTGGACGTCCAGCACGAGCATGATCACGACCACGCCGAGCAGGGTCAGCGTGCTCGAGAACATCGTCACGACGCCGTCGGTGACGAGCTGGTTGAGCGCCTCGATGTCGTTGGTCATGCGCGAGATCAGGACGCCCGGGCTGCGGCGGGTGAAGAAGCCGATCGACATCGACTGCAGGTGGGCGAAGACGCGCTGGCGCAGGTTCTGCAGCACCCGCGTCCCGACCCAGCCGACCATGTAGGTCTGCAGGTAGGTGGCGGCGGCGTAGAGGATCGCGACGGCGACGAAGGCGACGACGATCGTGTCCAGCGCGGCGACGTCGCCGGTGAGGATGCCGGCGTCGATTGCGCGGCCGGCCAGGTATGGGGGGGCCAGCCCGGCGGCGGTTGCCCCCAGCAGCCCGGCGAACATCAGCGCCACCCGGCCGCGGTAGGGGCGCAGCTGCCCGACCAGCCAGCGCACCTTGCGGCCGCGCTGGTCCTCGCCGCGGATCAGGCGCCAGAGGGCGGCAAAGAGCCGGCCGATGTCCCGCAGCCCGCTCACAGTCGCGCCATCTCCTCGCGCTGCTCGAGGTCGCGCTGCAGGAAGACCGAGTCGGCGAGGCCGTGCTCGGCGATCTCGCGGTAGAAGCCGCAGCCCTCCATCAGCTCGGCGTGGGTGCCGCGGTCGACGATCCTGCCGCCGTCGATGACGACGATTTCGTCGGCCAGCGAGACGGTCGAGAGGCGGTGGGCGATGATGAAGGTCGTGCGCCCGGCCATCGCCTCGCGCAGGCCGGATTTGATCGCCGCCTCGGTGGTCGCGTCGACCGAGGAGGTAGCGTCGTCGAGGATCAGGATCCGCGGGTCGGCCAGCAGGGCGCGGGCGATCGCCACCCGCTGGCGCTGTCCGCCGGAGAGGGTCAGGCCGCGCTCGCCGACCCTGGTCTCGTAGCCGTCGGGAAGCTCGCGGATGAAGCCGTCGGCCTGGGCGCGGCGGGAGGCCGCTTCGATCGCCTCCATCGTCGCCTCCGGGCTGGCGTAGGCGATGTTCTCGGCGACGCTGGCGGTGAAGAGGAAGCTGTCGTCGGCGACGAAGGCGACTTCCGAGCGCAGCGAGCCGACCTCGACCTCGCGCACGTCGACGTCGTCGACCAGGACGGTGCCCTCGCTGGGGTCGTAGAGCCGGGCGATCAGCGCCACCAGGCTGGTCTTGCCCGAGCCCGACGGCCCGACCAGCGCCACCGTGCGGCCGGCCTCGACCTCCAGCTCGACTTCGGATAGGGCCGGCACCGCTTCGCGCGCCTCGGGGGCGCGATCGGCCGCCCCTTCGTAGCGCAGGCTGACGTTGCGCAGCTGCACCCGGCCGCCTCCGGCGGGCAGTGGCGAGGCCTCGGGCGGGCTCTCGATCCGCGGCTCGCGGTCGAGGATTTCGAACAGGCGGTTGCCGGAGGCGATCGCCCGCTGCGCCATCCCCATCGCCACACCGAGCATCCGCAGCGGCCCGGCCAGCATCACCAGGTAGGTGTAGAAGGCGGTGAAGTTGCCGAGGCTGAGGTTGCCGGCGATCACCTCGCGGCCGCCGATCAGCAGCACCAGGGCGATGCCGAGCTGGGGCAGCAGCCCGATCAGCGGCGAGAAGAACGCCTGCAGCCGGGTCGCGTGGATGCTCTGGTCGAAGACCCGGGAGACGGCGCGGCTGAAGCGCTGCAGCTGGTATTCCTCGCGGGCGAAGGCCTTGACGATGCGGATCCCGGAGACGTTCTCCTCCGCCTCGGCGGTCAGTTCGGCCAGCCGCTGCTGGACCTCCTGCTGGGCGGGGCGGGAGACGCGGTTGTAGCGCGAGGCCGTGTAGACGATGAACGGGGCCGGGGCCAGGGCGATCAGCGCCAGCCAGGGATTGATCGCGAACATCACCGCGCTGGCGAGGACGATCGTCAGCAGGTTCTGGGTGATGAAGATCAGCCCGTAGCCGAGAAAGAACCGGATCGCACCCAGGTCGACCGTCGCCCGCGACATCAGCTGGCCGGTCTGCTGGCCGTCGAAGAAGCCCAGCTCCAGCCGCTGCAGGTGCGCGTAGAAGATCTGCCGCAGGTCGAATTCGACCGCCAGCGAGACCTTGCCGGCGACCAGGCGACGGACCACGGTCAGTCCCAGCCGCAGGATCGCGGCGCCGAAGATCGCCAGCGCCAGGGGCAGCAGGTCGGGCTTGTCGCCGCTCTCGATCGCATTGACGGCGCGGCCGATCAGCCAGGGGATCAGCACGGTCATCCCCATCGCCGCCCAAGCGAACGCCAGCGACCCCCACAACTGGGGACGGTAGGGACGGAGGAAGCCCATCAGGCGACGGTACGTCTGCATCCCTACCGACTATACAAAGTGAAGTATTGGCCCCGGCGCGGTTGTCCGCGGCTTGGGCTGTGGCTATCCGCTCAGCCTGGCGGCGGCTTTGGCGCTCGGGACTTTGTCCTTCGGACAGGGTTTGGGGCCGTGGCCGGGCCGGGGAAGGATCTGGAAGTTGGTGACGGCGTGGACGGGCGTGGTCGCGCCGCTGTTCTGGGCCAGGTTGAGGATCAGCCGGTAAAAGCCCGGCGGCAGGCCGTGGTAGAAGATCTCCGGCCGCGTCCCCGGCGAGTAGCTGCCGGCGGTTCCGATCCGTTCCGCCAGGACGCCGTTGGGCCCGGAGTAGCGGGGGTAGTCGAAGGAGGCACCGACGAGGCGGCCGTTGCCGATCGGGCTGTTGATCGCGTGCAGCAGTTTGACTGGATCGACGCAGTCGGGCACGCGGTTGAGGCTGAAGCGGATGTGGCCCTCGCCGAGCTGCGGGTCGCGGCCGAACTGGCGCGGTGCCAGGCGGAAGTTTTCGACGATCGCCTTGACGACGACTGCATGGCTGGTTTGACGGGCGCCGTTGCGGGGGGAGACGATCTCTACGCTGGGCTGGCCCGGCACCGCTGCCGCGCTGGCCTCGGTGTGTTTGGAATCCGAGCCCCCGCCGAATAAAAGGGCAAGTGCCAACACTACGGCGGTAGCCGCCAGCGCTGCCAGGGTTGCAGTTCGTCTACGCATCGGAGCGGGAACATTACGCACAACTTCCAGAACCACATCCGGCGAGCCGCAGTCGCGATCCTCGCGGCGCTCTTGCTGCTTGCCGCCGCCGCGCCCGCGGCCCCGGCGCGGGACCTCGCCGGCCATGTCAACCCGTTTGCCGGCACCCGCCCCGGGCCCGGCACCTTCGGCGGCGGCCACAACTTTCCCGGCGTCTCGCTGCCTTTCGGGATGGTCCAGCTCAGCCCCGACACGGTGCCCTCGGCGCCGCACTCGGGTGGCTACGACCACCGCGACAATCACGTCTCGGGCTTCAGCCTCACCCATCTCAGCGGCGCCGGCTGCGCGCTTTACGGCGACTTCCCCCTGCTGCCGACCACCGAGCCGATCGATTCCTCGCCGGCAGCGGCCGGCGGCGGCCTCGACGGCCGCTTCCAGCCCGGCTTCTCCCACGAGGAGGAGGGGGGGTGGCCGGGCTTCTATGAGATCCGCCTCAACCCGGTCCGCGGCGAAGACATCGACGTCGGGCTGACGGCGACGACGAGGACCGGCATGGCCCGCTTCGAGTTCCCCGCCGGCCCTCTCGCGAGCGTCCTGATCGACGCCGGCGGCAGCGCTCAGCCCAATGACTTCGCCGCGGTCGAAATCGACCCCGGCCGCCGCGAAATCGCCGGCACCGCCTCCAGCGGGAACTTCTGCGGCCAGCGGCCCCGCTACCGGGTCCACTTCGCGGCCGTCTTCGATCGCCGCTTCGACGCCTACGGGACCTGGGAGGGCGACTCGCTCGCGCCCGGCGGCGAAGCGGCGGAAGACAGCCAGGAGCCGGCCGCCAACCCACGCACCACCGCCCAGGCCGGTGCCTACGCCAGCTTCGACACCGGCAAGAACCGGTTCGTCACCGCCCGGGTCGGCATCTCCTTCGTCAGCATCGACGGCGCGCGCGCCAACCTCGCCGCCGAGAGCAAGGGCAAGGGCTTCGGTGCGATCGGCCGCAGCGCCCGCAAGCGCTGGAACCAGGCGCTGGGCCGGATCCGCGTCAGTGGCGGCTCCGAGCGCCACCTCGACACCTTCTACACGGCGCTCTACCACGCCTTCCTGGCGCCCCGCACCTTCAGCGACGTCGGCGGCGCCTATCTCGGCATGGACGGGCAGGTCCACCAGGCCCATGGCCGCATCCAGTACGCCGACTTCTCCGCCTGGGACACCTACCGCACCCAGGTGCAGCTGCTCTCGCTGCTGACCCCGGAGCGGGCCAGCGAGATGATGAGCTCACTGCTGGCCGACGCTGAGCAGAGCGGCTGCCTGCCGCGCTGGTCCTACGCCAACGGCCAGAGCATGACCATGGTCGGCGACTCGGCCGACCCGATCCTCGCCTCGGCGGCGGCCTTCGGCGCCGGCGACTTCGACCGGCAGGCCGCACTGGCGGCGATGGTCAAGGGCGCGACCGAGCCCTGTCGCAGCGCCAACGGCGAATACCTCCAGCGCCAGGGCCTCGCCGAGTACCTGAGGTTGGGCTACGTCCCCTTCGACCTCGACACCAACACCCGCAACGCCAACTCGATCTACGGCGACCCCGACGCGGTCTGGGGCTCGGCGGCGACGACCCTCGAGTACGCGGTCGACGACTTCGCGATCGCCCAGTTCGCCGCTCGCTCGCTCGGCGACGAGGCCACCTATCGCGACTTCATGCGGCGCTCCGGCAACTGGCGCCGGCTCTTCAACCCGGCCAGCGGGATGGTCGAGCCGCGCTTCGCCGACGGCCGCTTCCCGGTTCCCTACGACAACCTCGCCGGCGGCGGCTTCGTCGAGGGCAACTCGGCCCAGTACACCTGGATGGTCCCCCAGGACCCCGGCGGCCTGGTCGAGCGAATGGGGGGGCCGGCCAGGGCTGCGGCCCGACTCGACCGTTTCCTGCGCGCGTTGAACGGGGGAGCGGGAGGGACCCACACCGACCACGCCTTGCTCGGCAACGAGCCGACCCTGCAGACGCCCTGGCTGTATGCCTGGATGCGGCGGCCTTACCGCACCCAGGCCGCGGTGCGCCGCGCACTGCTCATCCTCTACGACACCTCGCCCGACGGCTACCCCGGCAACGACGACCTCGGCACGCTCTCGGCCTGGTACGTGTTCGGGGCCATCGGCCTGTACCCCGAGGTGCCTGGAGTGGGCGTGCTGGCGATCGGCAGCCCGCTCTTCGCGCGGACGGAGATCCGCCTCCCGCAGCGCCGCCGGGCGCTGATCCTCGGCGCGGGCCACGGCCCCTACGTCCAGTCCCTGCGTCTCGACGGCCGCGCCCACGCAAAGCCGTGGACCACCTACTGCGCGCTGGCCCGCGGCGCCACCCTCTCGTTCCAGCTCGGGCCGCGCCCCAACCGCCGCTGGGGCGCCACCGCTGGGGCGGCGCCGCCCTCGTTCGGCCCGGGACATCCGATGCCGGAGGGCTCATGCGCCCCGTAGCCGCCCCGGCCCCCGAGGCGCGGCTGTCATTTCCGTCGCATAGCGGAGGAAAAGACAGCCGCGCCCTCGTGCTCGCCGCCGTCGCGGCGCTGACCGCGCTCGGGCTCGCCGTGCGTTTCGTCAGCCTGGACGTGCAGAGCTATCACCACGACGAGGTGATCACGGCGCTGCGGGTGCTCCCCGGCAGCTTTGGCGACATGTTGCACTCGGTCAAGGTCAGCGAGTCCAATCCACCCCTCTACTACGTCCTCTCCTGGGGGTGGGTGAAGGCCTTTGGGACCGGGGAGGTCGGCCTGCGTTCGTTGACGGCCCTGTTCGGCGCCGCCACGGTGCCGGTCGGCTACCTGATCGGACGCCAGCTGGCCGGCTGGCGGGCGGGGCTGATTCTGGCGGCGCTGATCGCCCTCAACCCGATGCTGATCTGGTACTCGCAAGAGGCCCGCTCCTACGCGCTGCTGGTCTTCTTCGGCGCCGTGGCACTGTTCTTCTTCGCCCGGGCGCTGGAGAGCCGCCGCGGGCGCGACCTCGCCTTCTGGGCCCTCGCCTCGGCGCTGGCACTCTGCAGCCACTACTTCGCGGTCTTCGCGGTCGCGATCGAGGCCGTCTGGCTGCTGGTGGCTCTGCGGGCCCGCTGGCGTGCGGTCCTGCCGGCGCTCGCCGGCGTCGGCGCGGTTGGCCTGGCGCTGCTGCCGCTGGCCAACTCCCAGACCAACCCGACCCACATCGGCTGGATCGAAAACAGCCCGCTCGGGGAGCGCTTCTGGGAGTCCGCGGTCTCCTTCCTGATCGGCGAAACCGGACACGTGATCGCGGAGGGGCCGCGCGATCGTTACGCGCTGGTCCCGGTCGCCTTCGTTGTGGTGGCCTTGCTGCTGATCGCGTTTCGGGGGAGTCGCCGGGAGCGCCGCGGCGCGGGGCTCGGGCTTGCCCTGGGCCTCGGCGTGCTCGCCCTGACGGCGCTCGCCGCCCTGACCGGCAAGGACTACGTGGTCGAGCGCAACCTGCTGCCGGCGCTGGTGCCGCTGCTGGCCGTGATCGCGATCGGCTTCGGCTCAGCTGGCGCCCGCCGGCTTGGCTTTGCGCTTGCGGTCGCCCTTTGTGCCTACTGGCTGGCCTTCGCCATCCACGTCACCCAGACGCCGAACCTCCAGCGGCCCGATTTCCGCACCGTCACCGAAGCGCTCGGCACGCCGAACGAGGGCCGGCGGGCGATCGTGACCTGGAAGCTCGCCGCCGACCCGGTTCGCTATTACCTGCCAGACAAATCGGTGCGTATGTACGGTGGAGAGGAACGAATAAGCGAAATCGCCGTGCTCCGCAAGCCTCTGGTCACCGGGCGGCCGATTAATCTGCCCCCGTCTTTTCAGCAGGTAAGGCGAGTTCGAGCCGACCGGCTTACGCTCAATACCTACGTTTCCAAGCACCCCGTGAAAATTCCGTTCCACACCCTGCGCGACCTGCCGACCGGCTTCGGCGAGGTCGCCGTGCTGATCGACGGAGCGAAGCGATGAGCGCCTCCGAATTCGCGGACAGAGTCGGCGCGGCGGCTCGCCGGCCAGCGAGCTGGTTGCAGCTGCTCAAGTTCGGCGTCGTCGGCGGCTCCGGCTACCTGATCAACCTCGCCGTCTTCGCGGTGCTCGCCGGCAGCCTCGGCGTCCACCACGCCGCCGCCGCTATCGGCGCCTTCTGCGTCGCCGTCACCAGCAACTTCCTCTGGAACCGCCACTGGACCTTCGGGCCGGGCGATAGCTCGGCCGGCTTCCAGGCGGCTCGCTTCTTCGCCGTCAGCCTCGCCGCACTCGGCCTCAACCTCGTCGTGCTGGAGGCACTGCTGGCAGGCGGCGAGATCGGCGAGCTGACGGCGCAGGCGATCGCGGTCGCGGTCGCGATGCCGTTCAACTTCCTCGGCAACAAGCTCTGGACCTTCGCCTAGGCCAAGCGGCGGGCGCCGCGCTTTAGGCGCTCAATCCACTGCGCTCAGCTCGCGCCGCCCTAGCCACTCCATGATTTCGGGAAGGCGGCGGCGCAGTTGCGGCGCGGGGGAGGAGAGCTCCGCCCGCACCAGGTGGATCACCGCGCCTACGCGCAACGTCGCCTGCGTGGACTCGCCGCCTACCGATTCGTCGAGGCGCTCCAGCACCTCCCAATCGCCCAGTAGGCGCCAGAGCGCCGCCCGCGCCCCGTCCGGGTCCGCCTCGGCCATCCCGATGGCCGCTTCGATCCCGCCCTGTACCGGTTCGGCCGACTCGTCCGCGACCTCGCGTGCGCGCGAGACGAAGTCGACGTAACAGCTGCTGGCCGTGACGGCCATGGTTGCTCCACCCTGTGCCATATCGATCCCCCCATTGGATAGATACCGTTTCCCATTGGATAGACATCGACGAGGTTACGCCCGGTTTCGAACATCGCAGTACTGGTTGCCTCGATCGGCCTGGGAAACCACTCGGGGGGCACATCGGCGAGGGCAGAGCACGGCTAAGTTAGCCTTGGGCGCGAGATGAGCAACCGGAAGCCGAGCTACGACGCGGGGCGGATCGAGGCCGCCAGGCAGGCTGCCTGGGAGGGGCGTGGCGACTACGAGGCGCCGCGGCCTGCCCCTGGCCAGGCGCGCGTGTACATCAAGCCTTCGAGTCCCTTCACCTCGGGCAATCTGCACATGGGCCATGTTCGCGACTACGCGATCGGCGACGCCTACGCGCGTTTCCGCCGCGCTCGCGGCGACGCGGTCCTGCTCGGCTTCGGCTTCGATGCGTTCGGGCTGCCGGCGGAGCTGGCGGCGATCGAGCGCCAGGAGCCCCCCGCCGACTGGGTCGCGCAGTGCGGCGAGCGCATGCTCGGCCAGATGAAGCGGCTCGGCTTCTCCTTCGACTACGACCGCGTCTTCTACAGCTCCGACGAGAGCCAGTACCGCTGGTCGCAGTGGCTCTTCCTGACCCTGCTGGAGGCGGGGCTGATCTACCGCGAGGATGCCACCGTCGACTGGTGCGACACCTGCCAGACGACGCTTGCCTCGATCCAGGTCGAGGACGGCAGCTGCTGGCGCTGCCACAACGAGGTGCGGCTGATCCGCCGTCCGACCTGGTTCCTGCGGATTACGCCTTACCTGGAGGAGAACGATCGCAACACCGAGCGGCTGCAGAACTGGGACGACCTCTCGCTCGCCACCCAGCGCTACATCCTCGGCCGCAGCGACGGTGCCGAGGTCGACCTCGAGGGCGGCGACGGCCGCTCGCTCACCGTGTTCAGCCCGCATCCCGGGGCTATGGGCCGGGCCAGCTTCGTCCTGCTCTCGCCGCGCCACCCCCAGGTCGAGGCCTGGACCGAGGGCGCGGGAGTGCGCGAGGAGCTGGAGCGGATGCGCTCCGGCGGCTGGGAGCGCAGCGCCCGCGACGCCCGCTCGGTGCCGATCGTCGACACCGGCACATCGATCGCCGGGCCGGCCGGGGGGGAGCTGCCGGTCTTCGTCTCACCGCTCGTCGACGCCCGCTACGGGCCGACCGCCGCCTTCGGAATCCCCGCCGTCGACGAGGCCGACGCAGAGCTGGGGCGGCGGATGGAGCGGGTGCCCGAGGAGGAGGAGGTCGACGACGGCGCCGAGGCCGCCGAGGCATCCTCCCCGGTGCCCGGCGCCCGCGAGGCAAAGCGCTACCGGGCCAACGACTTCTCGATCTCCCGGCAGCGCTCCTGGGGCACGCCGATCCCGGTCATCCACTGCGAGGCCTGCGGTGCCGTGCCGGCGCCGGTCGAGGACCTGCCGGTGGTGCTGCCGCGCGACATCAAGCCGACCGGCGAGGGGAACCCGCTCGCCGAGCGCCCCGACTTCGTCGACGTCGCCTGCTCCAAGTGCGGCGGTGCGGCCAAACGCGAGACCGACACGCTCGACTGCCACTTCGACGCGCTCTGGCTCTGGGTGCCGGCCGCGGTGCCGCCGGAGGACAGGGCGGAGCTGATGTTCGAGCACCCCGACCTGAAGGAGTGGCTGCCCGCCGAGCGCCTGGTCGCCGGCGGCGACAGCGGCGGCTTCGTCTTCGACCAGCGCATCGTCACCAAGGCCCTGCGGGACATCGGCCCCTTCGCCTTCCTCGAGGAGGGCGAGCCGTTCGCCGGCTGCCTCTTCCACGAGATGGTGATCGCCGACGGCCGCAAGATGAGCAAGCACCTCGGCAACGTGGTCAACCCCGACGAGCTGGTCGAGCAATACGGGGCCGACACCGTCAGGCTCGCGGTCCTATACGCCGCTGGGCCCGCCAAGACGCTCAACTGGAGCGACGGGGCGCTGCGCTTCGCCAACCGCTTCCTGCGCAGCCTCTGGACCTATTCGCACGACCGCTTCGCCGCCCTCGAGGGCACCCCGCACGACGCCGAGGCCGCCGAGGACACGGAGTTCATGCGCGATCGCCTGCGAAAATGGTGCGACAACGGCCTCGCCCGGATCACGGAGGACGTCGAGCAGCTGCAGATGCACAAGGCGGTCCGCAACGTCACCCGCCTCTTCGAGCGGATTCAGGATTTCGAGAAGCGCGTCGTCAAGCGCCGCGGCCAGCTCGACCGCGCCGACGCCGAGGCGCAGATCGCCGCCCTGGCTCTGCTGGCCCAGGCGCTGGCCCCGTTCGCGCCGCATACGGCCGAGGAGCTATTGCTGGGGTCCGGCCGGGTCGAGGCCTCGGCACTGCCGCCGAGCTGGCCCGAGTCGGCGCCGATCCCGGTTGCTGCCGAGGCTCCCACGGCGACCCCGTAGGGGTTCGGGTGTAGAGCAATCGATTGGGCAAACCCACTTGATTGTTACACGGGAGTGTGTTATTAATTTCTCCGCCGGGCGATCAAACCGGTGAAGGAGGCGGGGCTCTCAGGAGCTGGGAAACCGCCTTGGGGTGGCAAAGGAGGACCAGTCGTGGGCCAGGACCGTTACGGACCCTGGCGATGCCGGCACCGCCGGCACGGCCCCGCCTCACTTCATCGCTATCGCGCCCGGGCCTAGCCGTCGGCTCGGGGCGGCCGCTTGACGTCGAAGCGGCGCTTCGACGGCTGCCAGCCGATGCCGGTGCAGAGCTCACCCGGAGTCGTCTCCAGGGCGCCGGCGAGCTTGACGATCGTTGCCAGGCGAGGCTCGCGACCGGCGCGCTCGAGCAGCGAGATCTCGGTCCGGTGCAACTCACAGCGGTAGCCAAGCTCTTCTTGGGAGATGCCCATTTTTGTGCGGGCCTGGCGAAGGTTTGCGGCGAAGCGCTCCTGGGGGCTCATGGGCGGTGATTCTTTGTGCCTGAAGACAGGAACTCTACAGACAGAAAGGTTCCCTATCTCCAGGTAGCGCGATGGTTCGCTACCTTGCAGTCTCGGATGGCGCACGGAAATCCGGATAAATACGCAGAAAGCGTTGAGCGCCGGCTGGCTTTGTGTTATACCCGTGCGACGAAAGGGCGAGCGCCGGGGCAGGCTTGGAACCCTGCGGTTTGCGTGCCGGCGGCAAAGGAGGAGTTATGAGCGACGCGGCAGATCCGCACGTGGGCGAGGCCATCGGGCCCCGAACCAGCTCCTGCGCCACCGAACTCGTCTGTCGCGACTGCGGCTACCGCACCCCTCTGCTCGACACCGCCTTCAAGTGCCCGGCCTGCGGCGAGGGCCTGGACATCGATTACGACTACGAGCGCGCCAAGTCGCTGATCGCCGAGCGCGGCCTCGCCGAGCGCCCCCAGAACATCTGGCGCTTCGAGGAGCTGCTGCCGATCGTCTCTCGGCGCGCGCAGGAGAAGGTCGGCCAGTTCTCGGGCCAGACGCCGCTGATCCGCGCCGACCGGCTGGGCGCCGAGCTCGGCCTCAAGAACCTCTACCTGAAGGACGACTCGACCAACCGCCCGACGCTTTCCTACAAGGACCGCGTCGTCAGCATGGCGATCGCGCGGATGCTGGCGCTGGGCAAGGACGAGATCGGCTGCGTCTCGACCGGCAACGTCGGCACCGCGGTGGCGGCGCTGGCGGCCAAGGCCGGCGCCACCGCCTACGTCTTCTACCCCGGCAACATGGAGAAGGGCAAGGCGAAGGCCTGCCGGGCCCTTGGCGCCCAGGTCTGCCAGCTCGACGGCAACTACGACCAGGCCAACCGCGCCTGTCGTGAGCTCTCGCTGGCCAGCGGCATCGAGTTCGCCAACATCACCCTGCGACCGTTCTACGCCGAGGGTGCCAAGACGATGGCCTTCGAGGTCGTGGAGCAGCTGGGCTGGACCGCGCCCGACCACTTCGTGATCCCCGCCGCGGGGGGCACGCTTTCCTCCCGCGTGCACAAGGGCCTGAACGAGCTGCAGACGGTCGGGCTGGCGGAGACCGCCGCGACCAGGATCAACATCGCCCAGGCCGGCGGCTGCGGGCCGATCGCGACCGCGATCCTCGAGGGCGGCGAGATCGAGCCGCAGACCCCGGACACGGCGGCGCACTCACTGGCGATCGGAGCGCCCGGCGACGGCGCCCTCGTGGTCGACGCGGTGCGCACCCGCAACGGCTCGGCCGCCACCGCCACCGACGCGGAGATCTTCGCCGCGATCGACCTGCTCGGCGCGACCGAGGGGCTGCTGACCGAGCCCGCTGGCGGCACTACGATCGCCGCCACGGCGAGGCTCGCCGCCGAAGGCAAGGTCGGTGCCGAGGAGACCGTCGTCGCCGTGATCAGCGGTAACGGCCTCAAGACCCTGCAGGACCATCCCGAGAAGCAGTGGCCGGAAATGGTCGCCTGCAACGTCGAGACGATGGGAGCGGTCCTCACCGATTTCCGTCAGGCAGCCGCGGCCGCGCTGCGCTGACGGATGGGGGGCGGGTGACCGGCGCGCCCCCGGCGCGCGGCCGGTCGCCGGTCGCCGTGCCGTCTAGGCTGTCGCCGTGACCGGCCCGCCCCACGTCGATGGCGTCACCCATCGCACGGTGCGGGCGCGGGGGGTCGACTTCCACGTCGCCGAAGCGGGATCGGGCGATGACGTCGTCCTCTGCCTGCATGGCTGGCCGCAGCACTGGTACGAGTGGCGGCACCTGATGCCGGCCCTGGCCGACCGCCATCGCGTGCTGGCAATCGACCAGCGGGGCTTCGGCTGGTCGGAGGCACCGCGCGACGGCTATGAGAAGGAGAGCCTGGCAACCGACGTGCTCGCCGTCCTCGACGAGCTCGGGCTGGAACGGGTGAAGCTGGTCGGCCACGACTGGGGTGGCTGGATCGGCTTCCTGCTCTGCCTGCGGGCGCCGCAGCGCTTCGAGCGCTTCCTGGCGCTCAACATCCTGCCGCCCTGGGTGAGCGTCCGGGCGATGGCTCCGCACCTCTGGCGCCTCTCCTACCAGTGGCTGGTCATGGCGCCGGGGCTGGGCTATCGCCTGCACCGGGGCGGCAACTTCGTCCCCAAGGTGCTGGTCGGGGCATCGACCCGGCGTGATCCCTGGGACGCCGAGACGCTGCGCATCTTCAGCGAGGCCTTCACCGAGCCTGCGCGGGCCCGCGCCGCGG
>Ga0193706_1000698_pt1 | contig 17562 bp, 15 predicted proteins | sample U3c1metaG_FD_160130 | JGI IMG/M metagenome (GOLD analysis project Ga0193706, IMG submission 160130) | Soil microbial communities from a riparian zone of the East river system, Colorado, United States - U3c1 | ecosystem: Environmental > Terrestrial > Soil > Riparian zone | place: USA: East River... | reverse complement strand
CAGCGACGGCTCGATCGTGGTCTGGGGTTCCAACGTCAACGGGCAGTGCAACGTGCCCGTGCTACCGGTCGGGCTGTCCTATGTCGAGGTGGCGGCGGGCTGGGATCACTGCCTGGCGCGGCGCAGCGACGGCTCGATCGTGGCCTGGGGAAACAATGCCCACGGCGAGTGCAACCTGCCAGCGCTCCCCGTCGGGTTTTCCTACGGCAAGTTTGGGGCAGGCGGTATCCGCACGGTCCTGGGTGTCGTGCCGTCGTGCTCGAGCGCAGCCGTGTACTGCAGCGCGAAAACGAATTCGCTTGGCTGCCTGCCGGCGATCGGTTCGAGCGGAACTGCGAGTGCGAACGCAGGCAGCGGCTTCACCATCAGCGCCTCGAACGTAGGCAACCAGAAACCGGGTCTGCTTCTCTACTCGCTCAGCGGTCAGGCCGCCCTGCCGTTCACGGGCGGAATTCTGTGCCTTGCTTCGCCGATCAAACGCTCCAGCGCGGTCCACTCCGGCGGATCGCCGCTTCCGACACTCGACTGCACGGGCGTTTTTTCGATCGACTTCAATGCGTTTGCGGTTGGGGCGCACGGCGGAATTCCACATCCTTCGCTGCAGATCGGGGGCACGATCGTCGACGCGCAGTTCTGGGGCCGGGACCCGGGCTTCCCTGCACCGAACAACACGACGCTGAGCGATGGATTGCACTTCACCATGTGCTTCTGAGCTCGCTCCGCGGTCGCGACCCTGGCTTCGCTCCGCCGAACAACACGACGCTGACGGACGGACTGCACTTCACGATCTGCAACTGAGCTCGGCGCGCGAGGCGCTCATGGCCGGCTGGATAAGTCTGCGCTGCCCTCGAGCGATCACCGCATCCGCTCGCGCTCACCGTCGGAGAGCCGCGGGCGGAGGTTGGCGTAGATGCTTCGCGCGGCCCTGCTATCGATCGGATGTTGCGGACTTCATTCCAGGGACAGCACGTGGGCCGGGCCGGTCAGCGTCGGCTGCCCGCTCGTGTCGACGCACATGGCTTGCAGCCAGCACAGCCTGGCCGCGACCGTGCTGTCCGGGATGTCGAACGTGCGATTGACGACGAGGGTGCCGCCGGGCCCGATCGTCCCGACCGGTTGCGAGCTCGAAAGGAACGGCGTGGGAATCATCCACGTTCCGTTCAGCAGCTTCTTGAACACGAAGGACGGCCGACGTCCGAGCATGAGGTACACGGTGTCGCCCGGCTGACCGGCGATCGTGATCGGCACGACGTCGTCGTCCATGTTGACGCTGGTCAACGAGATCCGCCGTTTCGTGCCCGGCAGCTGGTCGACGACCGAGCCGTTGAGCGGGACGATCGTTCCTCCAGGCGGAGGAAAGTTCGGCCATCCGCCCGCGCCGCCGAAATACGTGTTGTCGAGCAGGTGCGCTTGTCCGGCGTCGATGACCAGTGCATCACCGCCGACGCCGCCCGGGTTGTATCCGATGTAGTCGCCGGCTCCGCCGTTCCCGCCGACAAAAGTGCATCCGGCCGCAAGGATGCCGTAGCTCAGGCCGTCGTATCCCCTGCCGCCGTTCCCTCCGCGGGGCGCACCATCGACGCTGCCATCGCCGCCCCGGATCGTGCAATCGTACGTCGCGATCGACGAGCTCGAGGAGCGCAGTCCAGGGCCGCCATCGACGAATGGCTCGCCAGGCTGCCAGAGTGCATTCCCGCCCTCGATCGTGCAGGCGCTGAACACGACGTTCAGGGACGATTGGACGCGCGCTCCCTCACCAGTGAACGAATAGGGATCGCCTGCTCTGGCGCCCTGAAACGAGCTGTCCTGGACGCGCACATGACCGGTGCTGTTCAGGATTTCGAGCGCAATCTGCGGACCCGATGACAGCAACGTGCCTGTCACTTTGAGCCGCGAGAGGACCGAGTACTGCGCCGCACCCAGGTTCTTGACGATGACCTTGCCAGTGATCGTCGCGACACCCGTCCCCCTGACGAACACCTGCACCGACTTCGCATCGATCGTGAACGACGCATAGGTGCCAGGCACGACGAGCAGCGACTCACCTTCGAGCGCGGCGTCCACGCCCGCTTGAATCGTCGCGAAGTGGGGCAGCTGCGGCCGCTCGGCAATGCTGACGTCGCCGGCATGCGCGAGACCGCCGCTGATGAAGGCTGCGAGAAGCAGCGGAAGGGATTGGCGAAGGAGCATGGGAGGATGGGGAGGCCGTTGGACAAGAGGCGATCTTCTCAGGTCGGAGGACTTCCTGCCGGTGAGCCTGGGGCGGCGCCTCCGTGAGGAGCTTGTCCCGAGGCCGGCGAGACGTGACACCGAATTCCGGATGGAATGAAGAGCGTCGTGCGCCCGAGGAGGGATCCTGGCAGGCTTGCTCATGATGCAGCTCGTCGGCTGCGTTCAGGGGTATTCGGCACCCGGTTGTTGTGAACGGCACCGCCCTTTCAGCGTCTGGTTCGCAAGTCGACCGCTCAGCAGGACTCGTGAGGGGCGCGCCCGGCAGGGATCGAACCTGCGACCATCCGATTAGAAATCGGATGCTCTATCCAACTGAGCTACGGGCGCATGTGGTCGGGGAGATGGGACTCGAACCCACGACTCGAAGCACCCAAAGCTTCGCCTCTACCAACTGAGGTACTCCCCGCGGAGAGGGAGAGCGTACCGCGCGAGCGCGCGAACCCGTAGCCCGACTTCTGGAGCCCGCTTGTGGCGCGCGCGGTGGCGGATCGCGTACCCTGTGCTGCTCGCCCCGCCCGAGGCAGTTTGAAAAGCAGCGCATGAGGTCCAACGGATGAAGGTTCTGGTCGTCGGATCAGGCGGTCGCGAGCACGCGCTGTGCTGGAAAATCAAGGCCTCGCCGCTGGTCACCGAGGTGCTCTGCGCTCCGGGGAACGCCGGCACGACCTCGGTGGCGCGCAACGTGCCGATCAAGGCCAACGACGTCGCCGGGCTGCTCGAGCTGGCTCGCAGCGAAAAGGTGGACCTCGCGGTGATCGGCCCCGAGGAGCCCCTGTGCATGGGCCTCGCGGACAAGCTGCGCGCCGCGGGAATCCTGGTCTTCGGGCCCGATGCGAGCGGCGCGCGCCTGGAGGGCTCCAAGGTTTTCGCCAAGGAATTCCTCGGCCGCCACCGCATCCCGACCGGGCAGTTCCGGCGCTTCGATCGCTCGGGCACGGCGAAGAGCTACCTCGAGGCCTGCACGCAGTGGCCGCAGGTGATCAAGGCCTCTGGGCTAGCGGGCGGCAAGGGCGTGACCATCGTGCACAGCGCGCGCGAGGGCTGCACGCTGCTCGACGCCTTGATGGAGGAGCGCACGCTCGGCGAGGCGGGCAATGAAGTGGTCATCGAGGAGTTCCTCGAGGGCGAGGAAGTCTCCGTGCTGGCGATCACCGACGGCGAGGCGCTGCTCATCCTCGATCCCGTCATGGACCACAAGCAGGTCGGCGACGGCGACACGGGGCCGAACACGGGCGGGATGGGCGTGTGCTCGCCGGTGACCGTGCTCTCGCGGCGCGTGATGCGTCAGATCGAGCAGCACGTCCTGGTCGCGACGCTGCACGGCATGCGCCTCGAGGAATTGAGTTTCCGCGGCGTGCTGTTCGTCGGCCTGATGCTGACCGAGAGCGGACCGCGCGTGCTCGAATACAATTGTCGCTTCGGCGATCCCGAAGCCCAGGCCTTGATGCGGCGCATGCGCTCGGACCTGGTGCCGTACTTGATCGCGACGGCCAAGGGCAAGCGCGGCGAGCTCGAAGGGCCGGAGTGGGACTCGCGCGTGTGCGTCGGCGTGGTCGGCGCGGCGGAGGGTTATCCGGGACCGGTGCGCAAGGGCGATCCGATCCTCGGTCTCGAGGAGGCCGGGAAGGAGCCCGAGGTGGTCGTGTTCCATGGCGGCACGCGCCTGCGCAACCGCGATGTGGTGACCGACGGCGGCCGCGTGGTGTGCGTGACTTCGCTCGGCAAGGACGTGGGCGAGGCTCGCCAGCGCGCGTACGCGGCTTTCGACAAGCTTCAATGGGAAGGGCGCTTCTGCCGGCGCGACATCGGGACGCGGCATCTGGCGCGCGGTCCTGGGACTTCCTGAAGGATCCGGGCGGCGCGACTTGCGCCCCTCGCGCACAATGGTGATCCTCGAAGCACGCCGGAGCCCTGCGGTCAGCGCAGGGCTCCAACGATCCGCTCCATGAAGCAAGCCGAAATCAAGCGCGCCTTCGAGCAGTATCTGCGAGCGCGCTCGCTGAAGCTGACCTCGCAGCGCGCGCGCATCTTCGACCGCGCGTTCTCCACGCACGAGCACTTCAGCGCCGAGGTCATGTATGCCTGGCTGCTCAAGGAGCCCGGCCCGCGCGTCTCGCGCGCGACGGTCTACCGCACGCTGGGCCTGCTGCTCGAGGGCGAGTTCATGAAGTCGCTCGACGTCGGCCGCGGCGAGCTGGTGTACGAGCATGTCCTGGGCCATTCGCACCACGACCACATGGTGTGTCTCGACTGCGGGCGCATCGAGGAATTCCACGACGAGCGAATCGAGAGCCTGCAGCTGGACGCGGCGCGCAAGAAGGGCTTCGAAATCGTCAAGCACGACCACCGGCTGATCGGCTATTGCCGCGCCTGCGCGGCGAAGCGCAAACGCAAAGCGGCGGGCGCGCAGGATTCCCGCGCGCCCGCCGCGTCATCGGCAACCACCGATCACGATCGATAGAGGTGCTTACTTGCTGGCTTCGAGGCGCGTGATGATCCGCTCCTGGAGCGCGGTCGCGCGGCCCGGGTCGTTGATCGTGCCCCCGTACTTGGTCGCGCGCGTGCGCATCACGGTCTTGTCGAGGTCGTAGGCTTCGACCCACACGGTCACGGTCGAGCCGTCGATCTTGGCCTTGGCCGAGCGGACGTTCTCGTCGATCTCGATCGTCTCCAGCGACGCATCGGAAAGTGTCTTCTTGACCATCGGCCAGACCTTGCTGACGTCGATGTTCAGGCGGGTTTCGAACACGTTGTTGTCGCTGACTTCCTTGCTGAGCACCAGGCCGCCGATCGCTCCGACGGCGACGGCAGCACAGCCAGAGAAGAGCGGGAGAGCCAGCAGAGTCGCGAAGAGTGCAGTGCGCATAGTTGTGATCCTTTTCAAGAGATGGTTGGAACCCGCGCAGAACGCGTGGCCGCCGACTGCGAGGCGGCAACGACCATTCGGCGGTAGAAGTCGAGCCCTTCACCTTCGCTGCGCATGCCCGTGAGTCGGGTCCACTGCGGATGGTGCCAGGGTGTAACGTTGCGTTCGGGGTGCGGCATGAGCCCGAGCACGCGGCCGGTCATGTCGCACACGCCCGCGATCTGGTCCTGCGATCCGTTGGGGCAGGTCTCGAGGTCGTCGGAGCGCGAGCCGTCGGGCTTGACGTAGCGCAGCACGATGCGCCGCTCGCTCGCGAGCTGCTCGAGCATCGCGCCGTCGCGCAGCGCGAGCCTGCCTTCGCCGTGGGCGATCGGCGCGGGCCACACGCGGCCGGCCGGCAGCCAGGTGCAGCGCGAGTCCTCGTTCTTCAGGTGCACCCAGCGGCATTCGAAGTGTCCGCTGACGTTGGGGGCGAGGGCCATGCCGCGGCCCGCGGCGGAGGGCAGGTTTTCGAGCAGACCGGTGTCGACCAGCACCTGGAATCCGTTGCAGACGCCGAGCACGAAGCCGCCGCTCGCGACGAATTCGCCGAGGTGGCCGGCCAGATGCTGGCGCACTTCGAAGCCCTGGATGCGGCCCGCGGCGACGTCGTCGCCGTAGCTGAAGCCTCCGGGGAACACGACGATCGAAGCGCTCTCGAGCCGCGCGGGCTCGGCGATCAGCTTGCGCAGGTGCAGGAGCTCCGGTTTCGCGCCGGCGCGCTCGAGGGCGATGCAGGTTTCGCGGTCGCAATTGGTGCCGGCGGTGCGCACCACGATCGCCTGGGGTGCGGTCTTCATCCTTGGAAGCTCCCCTGGTGGGCGCGGCGCAGGCTCTCGAGGTCGACGTCGATCACCAGCGAATGGGCCGACTCGCGCACCGCGAGCCGCAGCTGTTCGCTGATCGTCCCGATGCGCGCGCAGTCGTGGTCGGCGAGCAGTTTTTCGAAAGCAGCGGTGTTCTCGGGCCGCACCTCGACCAGGAATCGCGTGCAGGATTCGGAGTAGAGCCGCGTGGCCGTTGGATCAGAGCCCGGCGGAAGCTCGGCCGTGATCACGCGCGCGAGATCGACGGTCGCTCCCAGTCCGCCCGCGAAAGCCATCTCGGCCAGTGCGACGGCGAGCCCGCCTTCGGAAAGGTCGTGGCAGGCGCGGGCCAGACCCTGGCGCAGGGCGCTGTGCAAAGCGGCGAGACGCCGCGGCGCGAGGGCCAGATCGGGGCGGGGAACACGGCCGCCGCGCAGCGCGCACTTCATCAAGTAGTGCGAGCCGCCGAGCTCCGCGTGGGTCATGCCGATCAGGTACAGGGCGTTGCCCGCTTCCTTGAAGTCCATGCTCACCGCGCGCGACACGTCGGGCACGATCGCGACGGCGGAGACGAACAGCGTCGGTGGAATGACGATCGTCTCGTCGCCGACGCGGTACTCGTTGTTCAGACTGTCCTTGCCCGAGATGAACGGCGTGCCGAAGGCCTTGGCGGTCACGTAGCAGGCGCGCGAGGCTTCGACGAGTGCTCCGAGATTCTCCGGACGCTGACAATTGCCCCAGGAGAAATTGTCGAGGATCGCGGTGCGCTCCGGATCGCCGCCGACCGCGACGACGTTGCGCAGGGCTTCGTCGATCGAAGCGGAAGCCATGGCCCACGGATCGAGCACGCCTTGGTCGGGATTCGCTCCGCAGCCGATGGCGAGGCCGCGGCGCGACGTCTCCAAGGGTTGCAGCACGGCCGCGTCGCCAGGGCCGTCGTCGCGCACGCCGACCATCGCCTTGAGCACCGAGCGGCCCTGCACTTCGTGGTCGTACTGGCGCACGATCCACTGCTTGCTCGCGATGTTCGGCGAAGCGAGCAGCTCGAGCACCATGCGCGTGTGGTCCGCGCAGGCGGGACAGCCGGGATCGGGCAGAGCAGTCGGTTGGAAGACCGCCTTGCGCAGCGGGCGCGGCGTGCCTTCGTGCAGGAATTCCATGTCGAGCTCGCAGACGCGCGCGCCGCGATGCTCGAGCACCAGTTTCTTCGTCGCGGTGAATTCGCCGATCACGGTCGCGTCGACGTCTTCCGCGGCGCACAGCTCGAGCACGCGAGCGACGTGCTCCGAAGCCACGGCGAGCACCATTCTTTCTTGCGCTTCGCTGATCCAGACTTCCGCCGGCGTCAGTCCTGGGTACTTCAGCGGCACGCGATCGAGGTGCACGTGGGCGCCGCAATCCGCGCCCATCTCGCCGACGGCGGAGGACAGGCCGCCCGCGCCGCAATCGGTGACCGAGCGGTACAGGCCTTCGTCGCGCGCGCGCAACAGGGCGTCCTGGACGCGCTTCTCGGTGATCGGATCGCCGATCTGCACCGCGGCGCTGGAGACCACCGACGATTCGTCGTGCAGCTCGATCGAGCTGAACGTCGCGCCATGGATTCCGTCGCGGCCCGTGCGCCCGCCGAGCACGACGATCCTGTCGCCGGGCTCGACCTGCTTGAAGGCCATCGAGTGAGGGATCAGGCCGATCGTGCCCGCGAAAACCAGCGGATTTCCGACGTAATCAGGGTGCACCCAGACTCCGCCGTTGACCGTGGGGATGCCCATGCGGTTGCCGTAGTCGCGCACGCCGGAGACCACGCCGCGCAGGATCCGCCGCGGGTGCATGCAGCCCTTGGGGAGCTTGCTGTCCGGCAGATCGAGCGGACCGACGAAGAACGCGTCGGTGTTGGCGATCGGCCGCGCGCCGAGTCCCACGCCGAGGATGTCGCGGATCACGCCGCCGATTCCCGTGCCCGCGCCGCCGTAGGGATCGATGGCGCTGGGATGGTTGTGGGTCTCGACCTTGACGCACACGTCGAAGCCCTCGCCGAACTCGACGATGCCTGCGTTGTCGCCGAACACGCTGACGCACCATGGCTTGGCAAGCTCGACGGTCGCGGCCTTGATCGTCTGCTTGAGCAGGTTGTCGATGCGCTCGGTTCCGGCGGGCGAGGTGAACTCGATCGAGCCCGTGAAGGTCTTGTGCTTGCAGTGCTCCGACCAGGTCTGAGCCAGCGTCTCCAGCTCGCACACCGAGGGCTCGCGGCGCAAGCCTCGGTAGTGCGCGGCGATCGCGCGCATTTCTTCGAGCGAAAGCGAAAGTCCGCCAACCTTAGAGAGGCGCGTCAGCTCCGCGTCGTCGGCGCGCATCAAGGCGAGCGTGCCGTCACTGCGTTCACTGGACGCGTGGGGCAATTCGAAATGCAGATCCTCGCGATCGACGAACAGCTCCTCGATCACCTCGTTGGCGAACAGCTCGCGGCCGGCGCGCAACAATTGCTCGTGCGACAACTCGCCTTCGAGCTCGTAGACCGTGAACGTCAGTGCGCGCACGCGCTCCGAGCCTTGCAGCCGCGCAAAATCCGCGCGCGCCAGCGTGCGCTCGATGGTCATCGCCGTCGGATCCATCACGCCGGGGCGGCGCATCACCGACACGCGGTGCACGCCTTCGACCGCGAAACTCGACGTCGCGCGCGGAGCGAGCATGCGCGGGCTTTCCAGCACGGGATCGACGAGCAGCTCGCGCGCGATGCGCTCGACCTGCGCCTGATTCAATTCCGGCGAGAGCAGAAATCCTTTTCCGACACGCACGCGTGCGTTCGAATTGCGCGCGACGATCCCGAGCTCGCGCAGTGCGTGGAGCGCGCGCGTCCCTTCCGGATCATCGCGTCCGGTTTTCTGGAACACCTCGATGCGCCACGCGTTCACGGAAGGGGTGCGCACGGGGGACACGGGCAAGGAAGTCGTCTGAGAATTCGGCATTCGAAGGAGGGACCGATCCGGACGCGCGCGGCGTTCGGCGGGTGGGACGGCGCGCGCGAACGCCCGTCCCTTCGGAGTTCCAGGCCTGGTCCTCTGGGTGCCCCAGAAACGCAAGCACTGGTTGAGTCGTCGAAGATGTACACAATTCCTGGGGGCGGCTCCAGACCTGAGTGGCCGGCGAAAGCGGCCCCTGGGGGGCCCGCCGGGGGGTCGGAGAGAAGCTGGGCAAAGACCTGTTGCGCTGCTCGGAGCCCTGTCCCAGCATGGACCCCACGAGTTGGCCCGTCGCGCGCGACGCCTGAACCTGCGGAGGACCTTTGAGCGAACAACGAGATCGGCAGAGCGAGCCGACTGTCGGCGGGATGGCCTTCGAGCATCCGATCCAGGAACTCGAGTCCCAGCTGGCGGAGCTCGAAGCCCTCTCCCTGCGCACACGCCTCGACATCTCCAGCGAGGTCGAAGCCCTGAAAGTGCGCCTGCGCGCCGCGATCGAGGACACGTACAAGGGACTGTCCGCCTGGGAGACGGTCAACGTCGCGCGCCACAACGAGCGCCCGTCGGCGGGGGACTACATCCAGCACATCCTCGACGACTGGGTCGAGCTGCACGGCGACAAGGCCTTCGCCGACGACCGCGCGATCGTCACCGGCCTGGCGACCATGGACAGCCTGCGCTTCCTGCTGGTCGCCCACCGCAAGGGCAAGACCACCAAGGATCGCCTCGCCTGCAACTTCGGCTGCGCCCACCCCGAGGGTTACCGCAAGGCGCTGCGCAAGATGAAGCTGGCCGAGCGCCTGGGGCTGCCGATCGTCTGCATGGTCAACACGCCGGGCGCCTACCCGGGCATCGGCGCCGAGGAGCGAGGCCAGGCCCAGGCCATCGCCGAGAACATCCTCGAGATGCTGTCGCTTCGGGTTCCGATCCTGGTGATCGTGATCGGCGAAGGCGGCTCGGGCGGGGCCCTGGGGATCGGAGTTGGCGACCGTGTGCTCATGCTGCAGTACGCCTATTACTCGGTGATCAGCCCCGAGGGATGCGCCGCGATCCTGTGGAAGGACGCCGAGCGCACGCCGGACGCCGCTTCCTACCTCAAGCTGACTTCCGAGGACCTGCTCAAGCTCAAGGTGATCGACGGCGTCATCCCCGAGCCGCCCGGGGGCGCCCACCGCGCGCCGACCGTGACCATGGACGAGGTGCGCCGGACCATCCAGCGCGAGCTCGACCTGTTGATCCGCATCCCGGTCGACACCCTGGTCGCCGAGCGGAGGCGCCGCTACCGCCAGATGGGCGTGATCCCCGGCCGCTTCCCGGTGGCCCAGGAGTCCTAACAGCTGGCGCGCCGAGACGTAGTCTCCAGGCCGGCTGCGCCGGTACCGATGGCCCAACCCGTCCGCATGGAGCGCTCGAAGCACAGCCCGCAGGATCCCCTTCCGGCACCGGAGGGGGCAGGTCCGCGCTCAGAGAAGTCATCTGCGCCGGCGCAGATGACAGAACCGACCGATCACGAGTGTGTTCGGCGGGCGCAGCAGGGGGACGAGCGCGCCTTTGAAGTCCTCGTCCGACGCCACCAGGTTCGCGCTCTGCGCGTCGCGCGCAACCTGGTCGCCGATCCTGACGAAGCCCAGGACCTCGCCCAGGAAGCCTTCCTGCGCGTGTTCCGATCGCTCGATCGCTTCGATTTCGAGCACGAGTTCTCGACCTGGCTGTATCGCATCGTGACCAACCTCGCGATCGACCACCTGCGGCGGCGGCGCGTCGCCCGCAGCACGGCCGCCAACGCCGACGACGAGGGCAACGGCATCGATCTGGTCGACGAGTCGAACACCTCACCGGACCGTCCGATGGAGGCCGGGGAGACCGCCGCCCGAGTGCGCGCCTGCATCGCGAGCCTCGCTCCGCACTTCCAGAGCGTGCTGGTCCTGCGCGAGCTCGAAGGCCTGGCCTGCACGGAAATCGCGCGGATCGTCGGGGCCACCCACGTGACGGTGCGCTGGCGCCTGCACCGGGGCAGAAAATTGTTCCAGGAAGAGTGGGAACGCCGCGAGCGGATGGCTGCAGCAGGGTTCTTCGACCGCGCCAACGAACCGGCCCCATTCGCCGTAGACGATTCCGGCGAAGGCGACTCCGCCCAACCGACGATCCACGACCGATGAGCACCGTGAACCAGGACTGCCCGAAAATCCGCCAGCATCTGGCCCTCTTCGCCGGACGCGATCTGGAAGAGCCGCTGTGCCGCCTGGTGGAAGCGCACCTCGCCGCATGCGGCGCCTGCAGCGCGGAGCTGTCGCGCACCCTCGCCGCGCGCGAGCGCATCAGCGTGCTCGGCGCGCAGACCGCTCGGGGCCTGGACGCGATCGACCTGTGGCCGGCGGTCCGCGAGTCCTGGGCTCGCGAGCGCGAAGCCGCGCGCACGGAAGTCGCCGCCCTGAACCTGTCGCGGCCGCACTCGACGCGCCGCCGCTGGATCCCGGTTTCCCTGGCTGCCGCCGCGGCCGCCATCGCGCTGTTCACTGCCTTGCATTGGGGCATCGGCGACGCTCAGCCCTTCGCTCCGGGCGCTCCGCAAGGCCCGCAAGCGCCGGGCAACACCGAAAACGTCGCGCAGAACGTGGACCTGGTCCCCGCGGCGGAACCGGTCTCGAATGGCAGCCTGCGCCGTGCAGGTCCTGGCGAAGAGCGCCTGCGTGATTCATCCGCGCCTTTGATCTTCCCGCGTTCGTGGCACGAGCGCACAGGGGCCGGACAGCCGAATTCGCTCGCTGGAGATGACAGTTTGCGCTGAGCGCCGTTCCGGCCTCGCGCAGTCTTTCGAAGGAGGTAAGGATATGAACGCTATTGGATGGACTGTGTTCGCTGCTCCGTGCGTCGCCCTGGCCGCGGTCGCCCTGGTTCCCCAGGATTCGCTGGATCACCCGCATGCATCGGCGAGAGTGGCCGTTCGCGTCCCGGCGCAATCGACGCCGCAAGACTTCGGCGATGCTTCGACCTGGCGCGAGCGCTTCGAGAGCAAGGACCTCGGTGCGCGCGAAACCGACTTCGAGGACCTGGTCTCGCGCGCGGCGCAGAGTGACGAAGCCCGCGCGAGCCTGGAGACCTGGTCCAAGGACGAGGACCATCTCGAATTCGCCTGGACCTGCCGGCTCGCCCTGCGCGAGGCCAAGGCCCGCGCCGCGCGGATGGATCCGCTCGGCGGTGTCGACGATCGCTTCGAGGAATTGCGCCGGCGCATGTTCGGCAACCAGCCGGGCGACGATCGCTTCGACAATTTCCTGCTGCTCGATCCCTTCTCGAATTTCCAGATGGGCCATTTCCAGGGCGGCGGCCCGCTCTCGATCGACCCGTTCCAGTCACTGCCCGGCGGCGCGGGAGTTCGATCGGAGTCCGAAGGGTTTTCGCTCGAGATGGGCCCCGACGGAGTGAAGACCCACGTCAAGAAGAACGTCGACGGCGAGATCAAGGACGAGGAATACACCGCGAAGTCGCTGGACGAATTGCTCGCGGCGCATCCGGAGCTCTCCGGCCACGTCAACGGCGGGATGGCCTTGCGCCTCGGCAGGCCGGGCTTCTTGCTGGACGGCGGGGCGCGCCTGGGTCTGCGCACCGACAAGCTCGGCGTCTACGTGCCCGCGCAAGCCGAGCCGGGCACGAGCGGACTGCGCATCGAGCGCGTGCAGCCGGGGAGTCTTGCGACGGAGCTCGGTCTCGAAGCGGGACAGACCCTGGTGACGATCAACGGCCGCGGGGTGGCGACCCGCGACGACATCAGCAAGGCGCTCGCCGAGCGCGATCCCGACGCCGCGCTGGAAGTCGAAGTGCGCGACGCCGACGGCAACACGAGCACGAAGACCTGGAAGCCCGATGCTTCGCGCCGCGGTTCCGGCCGGCCGCTCGAGCCGCGCTCGCTGACCGGGGGCGTGCGCAAGATCTGAGCGTTCGACCAGCAAAGCAGCGAGGCTCCCCTGGCGCACGCCAGGGGAGCCTCGCTTCGTTGCATGAGACCGATTACTTCGCGCTGGCGTTGAGAGCCGCCAGCTTGCGCTTGGCCTCGGCCTGGGTCGCGAGGGCGCGCTGGATCGCCGGATCGTCGAAGGGCAGCGACGAAAGCCGCATGAATTCATCGAGGTTCGCACTGGCTTCCTCGAAGCGTCCGAGCTCGAACAGGAGCTGGCCGCGGCGGCTGTAGATGGCGGACATGTCCGGCGCGAGCAGCAGCGCGCTGTCGAGATGCGCGATCGCTTCGCTCTTGCGCCCGAGCCTGACCAGCTGTGTCGCCGCGGAATTGTGCGTCGCCACGCACAGCTCGCGCGTGTCGACGAGCCGGCCGCGCATCTGGGCTTCCTCTTCCGCGCGCAGATCGGTGCGCTTGAGCTGCTTCTCCCAGAAGACGATCTCCGAAGCACTCTGCGCAAGCAGCTTCTCGGCCCAGCTCAAGGAGTCCTCCAGCCGGCCGAGCAGGGTGCAGGTGCGCTGCATCCCGTTCATCGCCTGACCCTCGGTGGGCCGCAGGGTGAGCACTTCCTGGTAATGCGTCAGGGCCTCGTTCCAGAATTTCTCGGCCTCGAGGTTCAGCTCCTGCGCGCGCTTCTGCGGATCGGCAGCGTCGGTCTGGTGCTTGCCTTCGGAGATCTTCTGCGCCGATTCGACGTAGAGCACGCCCTTGCGCTCGAGGCACTCCGCGAGTCCGAGCAGCGCCCGGTAATCCTTGCGCGGCGCCAGGTCGCGGAACACCTTCTCGGCGACGTTCAAGTCATCGCGCCCCCCGCGCCGCTGGCGCACCCAGCCCAGCATCAATTTCAACTGATCGTCCTTGGGCGCGATGTCGAGACCCTTGCGGATCTGGTCCTCGGCCTGGGGCAGGGCGCCGGCTTCGTAGTAGCCCAGGGCCTGCTCGCGGTGCATCTCGAGCATCTTTTCAGGATCGGGCTTGGGCGGGCTCGAGTTGCAAGCCGCGACCAGCGCCACGGAAACCATCCACGCCGCCAGGGAGACGGAACGGGTGGTGCGTACGTTCGAGAGGATTCGCATGGGACGCAGTGGGGGGTGGGATCGGAGGGAGGGCGGTCAGCTCGCCGGCGGAGAGGGCTCGCTCGCTCCCGCAGGACCGCGGGCCGTTGACAGTAACCGCTTGAGCCGTTCCGGTTGCATTCGCACCTCCAGAGTTTTGCCGCCGGAGAGCGCGACCAGCCCAGGCTTGGCCCCGCGAGGCTTGTGGACCTCCTTGCGGCGCGCGGTGTGGACCGAAGCGCGCGTCGCTCCGGCGAGCGGGGAGAAGTGCACGGCCAGGGTGGCCGCGTCGAGCATCTCCTCCGCGTCCGGCTCGGCGCCGCGCTCGAGGCGCAAGACGACGTGACTTCCGGGCGCGTCGCGTGTGTGCAGCCACAGGTCGTTGCCGCGCGCGATGCGCAGGGTCAGCTCGTCGTTGTCGGCGGCGCTGCGGCCGACCAGGATCGTCGAGCCGCGCAATCCCTGGTATTCGCGGTAAGGCTTGCGCGCCTCGGGCTCCTTGCGCTTGCGCGGATCGGCGATCTGCGCGGGCTCGAGCCAGCCGCCGTCGATCGCCTCGGCCTCGATCGATTGCGGATCGCTGTCCTCCGCAGCAAGTCGCTCGAGCAGGCGAGCGAAGGCATTTTCCTTGCCGCGCGCCCGATCGAGCTCGCTCTGGACGTCGACGGCGCTGCGCTCGAGCTTGTGGAAGCGCTCGAAGATCGCCGTGACGTTTTCCTGCGGCGAGCGCTTGGGATCGAGAGCGATGCGCCGCGGCGCGCCGTCCTCGGCGAACCAGTCCTGGACCTCGACGGATTTCGCGCCGCGCGCCACCTGCGCCATGTTGGCCTTGAGTAGCTCGCCGTCCTGCAGCACACGCTGGGCGCCGGCGCTGGCTTCGAGGCGTTGCTCGAGACCGCGGACGAGGGCACGCGCGCGCTGCAATCGCCGCTCGAGCCGCTCGCGCAGATCGCGCGCGGCGCGCTCGCGGCCGATGCGCGCCACGCTTGCTCCGAGAGTCTTCTCGATGCGCCACGACAGCGGCGCGCGACGTCCGGCGAGCAGCTCGGGCGCGGGCTCCGGCGGGGCCGCGAGCAGCTCCGCGAGCGGGACGCTCTCCGCGGCGACACCGGGCCGTCCCGGCGGGGCGACCCAGGCCTCGCCCAGCGCGAGGCGCGGCGTTTTTCCAGCGCTGGCGGGAGGCGGAGCGACCAGCCAGTCGAGCACGCGCTCGCCCGGTCCGGCGAGCAGCAGATTGGCGTGGCGTCCGACGAATTCGGCGAAGACCAGGCGCTTCTCGCCCGAGGCCGTGCCGGTGAACTCGAGGCACAGGATGCGATCGTTGGCGACTTGCGAGAGGCGCGTCAGCGTCGCGCCCGCGAGCTCTTCGGCAATGCGGCGGAAGAACGGTCCGAGCGGGCCCGTGTGCCGCGGCGCGCGCTCGCTCTGGAGAAAGATGCGCGGAACGTCGGCGTCCGCGCTGAGCACCAGGCGCAGCGGCGCGCGGCCTCGCTCGCGCGGCGCATCGCCCGCCGGCTCCAAGATGAAGGCGAGATCGCGAGGCGGAACTCCGAGCACTTCGATCACCCGCGCACCGGCCACGAAGGGACTGATTTCGCCGATCAACTCGGCCAGGTGCGCTGCCGCGAGGTTCAGCGGAGCTCTTCCTCGATCGAATAGGTCCAGCCGAGATTCGACGGTTCCCACGCGACCAGCTCGTCCGCGCCGGCGAAGAACAGGGCGAGCTCGGTCCTGGCCGCTTCGGCGCTGTCGGAGCCGTGCACGAGGTTGTTCGAGAAGGACATGCCGAGGTCGCCGCGGATCGTGCCCGGCTCGGCCTGGCGCGCGTTGGTCTTGCCCATCAGCTTGCGCGTGACCTCGATCGCGTCCTTGCCCTCGAGCGCAATCGCGACCGCGGGGCCGGAGCCCATGAACTTCACCAGGTTCTTGAAGAAGGGGCGTTCTTTGTGAGCCGCGTAGTGCTGCTCGAGCAGGGCCTTGGGGAAGGTGCGCAGCTTGAGGCCGACGATCTTGAGGCCCTTGTCCTCGAAGCGGCCGACGATCTTGCCGATCAGTCCGCGTTGGACGGCATCGGGCTTGAGCAGGACGAGCGTACGTTCCAAGGCGGGCTCCAGGTTCGGGTGGGGTGGCGGACAGGCGCATCGAGGCCAAGCGGGTTGGCCGAGTCCTCGATGAAAAGCGCAGCAGGATAACGGTCGGCCGCGGCCGTGTCGACGCGCCGCGCGGCTCGCTTGCGATCCCTGACGCGGGGGGCCTGGTTCTGCCCTTTCGGCGGCGCTCGAACGGAAGTCTCGCGCGCGCGCAGCATTTTTTCCGCGCGACATTTGACCCTGCCGCCGCGATCACTACATTGTCGGCCCCACAGTGCGATTGGCAGCTCCCGCGGTCCCTCGCGGGTCGCTGGAGAGGTCGATGGCACAGCCTTGGGAGTATGTCCGAAATGGGCTTCGAACCGGGCAGGCCGAGACGCGACGACGGGCTGTCCCGTTACGGAGCGCTGGGCGTGCAGTTCGCCGCCAGCGTCGGATTGCTTGCATGGGGTGGACACTGGCTCGACGGACGCTGGGGTACCAGTCCCTGGCTCCTGCTGACCGGCGCCTGCCTGGGTTTCATCGGCTCGATCATCGCCATCCTGCGCTCGGTGCCGCCCCCGCGGCCGCCGCGCGAATCTTCCTGAACACACTCCCCATGACCCTTCCCAGGACCAGCCTCGGGCTTGCCGCCGGTCTGTTGGTCGTTGCCGCGCTCGCGTGGCAGCGCGGCGGAGACGTCGGCATGGGCATGGCGCTCGGCTACGCGCTCGGCGCTTTCCTCGCCGGGATCGCGGTCGCCTGGCAGGCGCACTGGCTGCGCGTTCAGCCCGAGCGTGCCTGGCGCGCGCAGATGGAAGGATTCGCGATCAAGCTGGTCAGCGCGGCGCTGTTCACGCTGATCCTGCGCTTCGTGCCCGAGCTCGCGGAAAACGTCAGCTGGCGCGCCTTCCTGATCGCCTACTGCGCGCCCGCCGTGCTCGTCCTGCCGCTGTCGACCTGGGACCTGTCCCGACTCATTTCGCACAGCGCCGCCACGGCCGCGGCGCGCGGAACCAACCGGAGGACTGCGTAGAGATGCTGCGTTGGATCCTGATCCTGGCGATCGTCGTCGTGCCGATCGTCATCTGCTTCAACTGCGTCGTGCCGCACGAAGGCCATGGCAGCGGCGTGTTCACCGCGCTGTACATGCACTTGATCCCGGCCGACCTGGTCAGCGGTGCGCACGATGCCCTGGCTCCGCACCACCCGCTCGTGTCCTTCGGTGTGCCGCTGCCGCATCTGTTCGACATGGACCACGCCAAGGACGGCGTGCAGCTGGTGGTCACCAACCTGCAGCTGTTCCAGCTCGCGGCGATCCTGATCATCCTGGTCGGATTCTCCGGGGTCGCATCGCACCTGAAGAACGGCGGCGGCGACTGGCTGACGCGATTGCTCGCCGGTTTCGCGAGCTGGGTGCGCGAAGAAATGGTCTACGCGACGATGGGGCGCGAGCGCGGCCAGAAGTTCCTGCCGTTCTTCCTGGCCCTGTTCTTCTTCATCATGTTCATGAACGTGCTCGGGCTGATCCCGGGCGCGGCGACCGCGACGGCGAGCGTGTGGGTGACCGCGCCCGGGAT
>Ga0193706_1000697_pt1 | contig 17565 bp, 13 predicted proteins | sample U3c1metaG_FD_160130 | JGI IMG/M metagenome (GOLD analysis project Ga0193706, IMG submission 160130) | Soil microbial communities from a riparian zone of the East river system, Colorado, United States - U3c1 | ecosystem: Environmental > Terrestrial > Soil > Riparian zone | place: USA: East River... | reverse complement strand
CGGCTGCTCGACATGTGGGAAGGTGAAATGCGGGTGGCGAGCGGGCTCGTGTCCGAGTCGCAATACGGCGAGCTTTTCGACAAGTACATCGCCCACGTCAACGTGTGGATCAAAAAAGAAAAAGTGCGCAACCGCATGACCGGTAGCTACGAGGATCCCGACGAGCGGATGATGGGGGAAGTCGAAGCGCTGCTCGGCGTCAAAGGAGACCCTACCGATTTTCGCCGCGGCCTCATCTCGGCCATCGCGGCGTGGGCCATCGATCACCCGGATAGCAAGATCGACAACGCCGTCGTTTTCGCGAACCAAACCAAAAAGCTCCGCGAAGCGGTGTTCGCCGAGCGGCGCAAGCAGATCGCGCTCGTCGCGCGCGACATGATGCTCGTGCTCTCCGATCAAATGACGGGCCTTCCCGCCGACCAGATCGCCGAGGCGCGTGCCGCCATCGAGCGGCTCAAAAAGTCGTATGGCTACTGCGACGAATGCGCGCGCGACACGACGTCGGCGTTGGTCCGGTGGCGCTACTCCGAGCTCGTGAATTAGACTCGTCGCCCGAGCCATGCTCGTCGATTCTCACTGCCACCTCGATCCGGCCTATCTTCCCGCCGGGCCCGACGATGTGCTGGCGCGCGCCAAGGCCGCGGGCGTCGGCACGTTGGTGTGCATCGGCGTGGGGCGCGACATCGGCGCGGCGCGTGCCGCGGTGGCGCTCGCGGCGGCACGCAAAGAGGTGTTTGCCACGGTGGGCGTTCATCCCCACGATGCGGCCACCACCGACGAGAAGGGGTTCGACGAGATCGCCCGTCTCGCGCGAGAGCCGCGCGTCGTCGCCATCGGCGAGATCGGCCTCGACTATCACTACGATCACTCACCGCGCGAGGTGCAACAGCAAGTGTTCCGCCGCATGATCGCGCTGGCGCGCGAGCTCGGCAAACCCATCGTCATTCACACCCGCAGCGCGCCCGCCGACACGCTCGCCATTCTCGAAGAGGAGAAGGCCCGCGACGTGGGGGGCATCATCCACTGTTTCTCGGAAGACCGCGCTTTTGCAGAGCGGGCGCTCGGGCTCGACTTCGATCTTTCGTTTTCCGGCATTCTCACTTTCAAGAGCGCACACGCGATTCGCGAGGCGGCGCGCTTCGCCCCGTCCGATCGCATCCTCGTCGAGACGGACAGCCCCTTTCTCGCGCCTGTGCCTTTGCGCGGAAAAACGTGTGAACCCGCCTACATCGTCCACACGGCGCGTTGCCTGGCCGAGCTGCGCGGGCAGACGTTCGACGCCATCGCCCGCGACACCAGCGCCAACGCCGCGAAGCGCCTCGCCCTGTCGCTGCCCGCCGATTGACGGGCGGGAACGGGCGGCCGCCCGCGAAATCCGCGGCATCGGGGCGAAGGGGAAGCAATAATGTGGGAGAGGCGAGAAGGTTCGGGTTCGCGTGGAGAGTTTTTCACCGCTACCGCGTTGGCGCTGGGTCGGACCGAGCTCGTTTGTAGTTTCGATCGCAGCGCACCTCGGCATCCTCGCGGCGGGCGCCTTGGCGCTGTCCGTCGGGTTCACGCGCAGCCCGGTCGAGACCGCACCCGCGACCGATCCCGAAATTGTCGTCGAGATCGCTCCCCTGCATTTGCCGCCGCTGCATCTCGGTCCGCCGCTCGGCGAGGCCTCGTCCGACGAGCCTCTGCCAGTCGACGCGGTGCAGCAGGGCGGAGGGGAAGGTTTCGCGCGTCCGGACATGGACCATGCGGGGCGCGGAGGATCGCGCCGGGTGGACAGCGCTGCGCTGAACCTGGCCGATAGCGATGACGGCCTCACGCTTTCGCGAGAGGTCACGAGCCGCATCGATCGCGATCAGATCCAGCGTCTCCAGACATCGCGCGAACGTACGAGCTACGAGGACCGCCGTTCGACGACACATCCCATGGATCTCGTGTTTTTGGCGACCGGCGATGGGCACCGCGCTGAGCGCCGTCCGCGCGCCCCCAGCGATCCCGACCGCGGCGCCCTCCGCGCCGACGCGGCCTCCGTGCGCGGGTCGGTGGTCGGGGCGCCGAGCGAAGAGGGCGATCTCGAAACGCACGCAGCGGGAGGCGCGTTACCCGGTCGCGACCATGCCGCTCCGGGCGTCGGCGTCTTGAACGGTGCGCCAGGTCAGGACCACCGCACTTCGGCCGCCGTCGCGCGAGGTCGGCCGCGCGTGACCGAAGGCGCCCCCTCTATTCCCTCCGATCGGACCGGACCACCCAAGGACACGGTCGACAGCGAGCAAGAGGTCGCGGCCACCGTACAGTCGCTGGTCCACGCCAGCACCGCCGGCGGCGTGCTCGGAGGCGGACCGGGCGGACAAGAGGCCCCCGGAGCGGCAGGCTCGCAAGGGCTGGCTGGTCCTGGTTCGCGCGCCACCCCGTTCGGGGGCGGCTCGGGTCCCTTCACCGGCATCTCCGACGCGGATCCACGAATCTCCGCCTACCGGCGCAGCGTACTCGCCAAGATTTACCCCCTCTGGGAGAACGCCTTTCCGAAGTCGGCCAGTCTGGAAGGCAAGCAGGGACTCGCCATCATCGCGCTCGTCATTTACAGCGACGGCCACGTCGACGGGGTGCGCGTCGCGCGCCCCAGCGGCGTTCCCGAGTTCGACGACAACGTCCGACTCGCCGTGCTGCGCGCCGCGCCCTTCGGCCGCTTTCCTCCCAACATCGGCACATCGTCGATGAATTGGAAGATCACCTTCGATATGAATAACCCCGCCGTTCGGTAGGGATTTCGACGCACCGCCGAAAGCGGTGCCGGAGGAGGGAATCGAACCCCCGACCCGGCGCGTATGAAACGCCTGCTCTAGCCGCTGAGCTACTCCGGCAAACTGGGAATTGCCCGGGTTTCGGGCGGCGCGGACTATGTCGACCAATGCCCGATGTGTCAAGCGCGGGCTAGCCGCCGGAGATGACCGGCGGGACACGACGGCGCGGCATTCCCACGGGGAAACCGCGCTGGCCGTCAGTACTGCCCGAAGAGATCCTGGATGCGCGACTCGAGCGCGAGGGCGATCTTGTAGAGCGACGATATCGAAGCCGAAGACTCTGCGCGTTCGATCTGCGACAGGAGCGAAACGCTGAGCCCCGTCCGACGCGACATCTGCTTCAGCGTGAGATCCTTGTCCTTGCGCAGGTTACGGATGGTGTCTCCGATGACCTTGTGAAGCTGCTCTTCGGGGGTGCGTGCCAGCCCCTTTTTGCGCATCACGCGGGCGAGCACCTCGCGGAACTCGTCGACGTTGAACGGCTTCTTGATGTAGTCGACGGCGTCGAGCTTCATCGAGGCGACGGCCGACTCGAGGTTGGGGTAACCCGTGAAGATGACGACCGCGAGGTCGGTATCGATCTCCCGGATTCGCTTGAGCACCTCGATGCCATCGAGATGCGGCATCATCAGGTCCAAAATGAGCAGGTGATACCCCCCGCTCCGTATCTCGCCTTCGACCTGGGTCGGGTCGCTAAGAGTTTTGACTTGATAGCCGTCGCGCTCGAGGAGGGTCTGCATGTAGTCGCAGATGGCTCGATCGTCGTCGACGATAAGGATCCGAACAGCGGGAAGCTCAATGGCCACGGTTCCTCCTGTCGCAGGGGCGGAAGGGGTTGAAGGCGGGCATTTGGGCCCAGCCAGATTACAGCCAGACTATAACGTGATTCCGCTGAGGGTGCAAGGGCTGGCGCGTTTTTTTCGGAAGCGAGTTTTTCGAAGAAATCCTGCGCATTTTCGGCGTCTACGGGGCGGTGTTCCCGATCGCGCCGGCTGAATGTATCGAGACGTAAGCAAGACACCCCCATGAACGACGACCTCCGCATCGTAGTTTCGTGGAGAGCAGGGAGAGCTTGCTGTTGTCGCGCTGGGGTTAAGCTCGGTTGCTGCAGCCACTCGCGCGAGCAGCGAGACGTTTCCACGGCCGCGCTTCGAAATTCGGTGTCGCATCGGGCCATGGGCCTCTTTCTCCTCCCGAGAAGTAGGCCCATAGGGGGCAATGGGGATGCAGCACCCCTCCGCTCACGAAGGCGAAACATGGACGACACACGCGACGAGAAGCTGGATCAGGCGAGAATTGAAGTTGAAACGCGCGGCGAGTTACACTCGGCTGGTCCCGAGATGCGTGGACAAATGGGAGGTGGGGTCATGGACGTCAAAGGCTTCGTTCGGCGCGTCGTCATCACGCATCCGCGCGCGACGGCGCGGACCGTGTCGGAGGCCATGGTCACCGAAGGGACCGGCGCCATCGTCGTGCTCGAGGATGGCAAGCTCGTGGGAATCATTTCCGAGCGGGACATCGTCGCACGCGTCGTTGCCAAGGGGCTCGATCCGTCGAGTGTGGCCGTCTCCGAAGTCATGACCCGCGAAGTCCACACGGTCACCGAGAGCGTCTCGGTGGGACGCGCACTCGAGATGATGGCGCAAGGACGTTACCGGCACCTACCCGTCGCGAACGCCGCTGGACAGGTCATCGGCATGCTCTCGATCCGTGACCTCGTCGGCCAGCGCATCGGGGAGCTCACGCTGAAGAACGACGATCTCGTCGCGTTCATCTCAGCAGACGGCCCTGGGGGCTGAGCGCCGTTCGACGTCAGCTCGTGCCGCGTTCGACCGCGCGTAGCAGCGCGTTGGCCGTGAGTGGCTTCTGCAAATACAGGCGAACGTTCGGCGCCGCCGCTTCGGCGAGCGACGCTTCCGCGTAGCCGCTCAGCAGGATGACGGGGAGGTCGCGGCGAAGGTCGTAGAGCTTGGCCGCGAGCTGCAAACCGGTGAGGTCGGGCATCGTTTGATCGGTCACGACGACGTCGTAGTCGAGAGGCGTCTCGCGCACGCGCTCCAAAGCTTGCCCAGCTGATCGCACGCTGGTCACCAGATGGCCGGCGCGCGCGAAGACCTGCGAGATGACGCGCAGGACGGTGGCATCGTCGTCGACGCAAAGGATGCGCCGCTTGATGGAGCTGATTGGTGGAGCACTATCGCTTTCCTTGGATGCGTAGCTTCCGACGGCGGGACCCTGCAACGGGAAGTAGAGCTCGAAACGAGCGCCTTCGGCTGGTGCGCTACGGGTGACGATCGCTCCTTGGTGCTGGGTGACGATGCCGTGCACGAGCGAGAGCCCGAGTCCCGACCCTTCGCCGGCCGGCTTGGTGGTGAAGAATGGCTCGAAGGCACGCTCCAAAATTTCGGTGGGCATGCCCGGTCCGTCATCCTCGACGACGATGCGCAGCGCGGGTCCCTCCGCCATGCGATGGTGCACGGCGAATGGCGCGTCGATCGTCACCGGCTCGATGGCGACCAGAATGCGACCGCCGCGACCCTTGAGCGCCTGGTAGGCGTTGGTGCATAGATTGCTGACGGCCTGATGGATCTGACCGGGGATACCCATGATCTCGGGGCAGGCGTCATCGATCTGCTCCACGATCTCGACCTCTTTGGGAACGGAGGCGCGCAGGAAGCGTACGGCTTCGCGCACGATGACCGGGGCGCGCGTAGGCCGGGGAAGCTCGTCCGATTGGCGGCCGAAGACGAGAATGCGCCCGGCCAGCTCGCGCGCGCGCGTCGACGCTTGAATGATGTCTTCGAGTCCCGAGCGAAAGCGACTCGCCGGGCCAACGTCTCCGAGGATGAGCTCCGCGTTGCCGAGGATGGGGACGAGCAGGTTGTTGAAGTCGTGCGCAAGCCCCGCAGCCAGTCGGCCGAGGGTGTCCATTTTCTGCAGTTGTCGTAGCTGCGCTTCGAGCTGCGTGCGCTGGGCTTCTGCCTCCTTACGCGCGCTGATGTCGGTGACGCAGCCCGAAAAGTGCATCACGCCGCCCGGATCGGGCAAGCTGCGACCTCGACTGTGGACCCATCGATAGCTGTCTTGCGACGCGACCCGGTACTCGTGGTCGAATGGCTCCCCGCCGGCCATCGCAGCGCGCAAGATGCGCACCGTCTCTTCGCGATCGGCCGGGTGAAGGCGGGCGATGAAAGTGTCGATGCGAGCGTCCTCTGGCACGTTGACGTCCAGATGGTAGCCGAGGATCTCGAGCAGGCGCGGGGAGTAAAACGGGTCGCCGCGACCGAGCTCGATGTCGAAGATGCCGACCTCGCCGCCGTCCATGGCCAGACGCAGCCGGTGCTCGCTCTGACGTAACGCATGCTCGGCGACTTTGGCGTCGGTGACGTCACGCGTGAGGATGGAGAGCGCCGTGACCGCGCCGTTTGTCTTGATGGGACCGACGATGTTGGAAAACCAGCGTCCCAAAATTTCGACGTGGAGGTCATAGGTCGTCGCGGCGCCGGTTTGAAAGGCCCGCTCGAACGCCGCGCGCATGCTGGCGTGGAAGGCGGGCTCGACGAAGTCGAAGGGGGTGGCCCGGCCGATCAGATCCTCGCTGCGAATGCCTGGGGCAGTGTGATTGACATAGGTGTACTTGTAGTCGGCATCGATGATGACGACGAAGTCGTAGGGGTTCTCGGCGATGGATCGCCAGCGTTCTTCGGAGCTGCGCAGCGTGCGCTCGAGCTGCTTCTGTGCCGAAATGTCCTTGAAGGTCGCGAAGGCGCCGTCGATGTTGCCACTTGGGTTCGTAATGCGAACGGGATGCACGAGGGCCGAAAAACGCGAGCCGTCCTTACGGCAGAACTCGAGCTCGCTGTCGATCGGCGCGCCGGTCATGGTTCGTGCAAAGGCGCGCTCGATTGCGGCCCTGCCTTCGCGCGGCCAGAAGGGAAAAGGCGGAGCTAGCCCGAGAAGCTCTTCGCGCTCGAATCCCATCAACTTCGTAAATGCGGGATTGACGTCGATGAGGACGCCGTCTCGATCGGCGACGGCCACACCGTCGGCCATCAGCGTCACGATTTCGCGCCAGAAATCGGGGTGTCCCAGCCGCTCGCGCCGTGCCTTGAGGTCGGTGCGCCGCGGAGCGGTTTGCCCTTCGTCCTCGCCGTCCCCCCCAGGCGCCATGGATCCAAGAGAGTAACGGGCGTTCGAAAGTGACGCAACGGGCGTAAAGGCCAGAGAATCGCGCTTGTCGGAGGTGTCGGTCCGTACGGGGCGCGGTCTGAGAGAGTGGCTGCCGCCGACGAAAACCGCTATGCCGACAGCGATGAAAGGTCACTCGGAATTCTTGGAACGCTACCTCGGCGCGCTCGAATCGTTTGCGAGCCCCGAGGTGCTGCGCGGCTTCTTTACGCCCGACGCCGTGCAAGAGGAGCTTCCCAACCGTCTTTTTGCCTCCGGCAGGCGTCAAGATCTCGCCGCTATGATGGCCGCGTCGGAAAAGGGGCCGGCATTGCTGAGCGACCAGAAATACGTACTCAAGAAAGTCGTGTCCGAAGGAGACGAAGCCGCCGCCGAGATCGAATGGTCGGGCGTTCTCAAGGTGGGTTTCGGTACCGTCAGCGCCGGCACCACCATGCGCGCAGCCATCGGCATGTTCTTCACGTTTCGCGACGGCAAGATCGCCTCCGCGCGTAACTACGACTGTTACTATCCGTTTTGACGGCGCTGCCGTTGGGCCGGCCCGACGCGTCTCGGCGTTGACGAAACGCGAACGAGAGCAGAAGTTCAGACGCGCGGCCCAACGAATCTCGAATTGGGCGGCGAAGGATATCGAGCTCGCTTGGTCCCCACCGTTCCCAACCACTTCGTGCCCGCGCTCGTCAGCCTTGCCCTGCGTTTTCAGCTCCAGCCCGAAAAACTGTTCCGTCGCGCGGGCATCGATCTCACGGCGGCTCGTGCGCGCGGGGCAGGGTTTTCGGTGCACGAGGTCGAGCACCTGGTGGAGGCGTTCATTCGGGCCACCGAGCTGCCCGATCTGGCGCTCGTTCTCGGCGAGCACGTGGATCCCGAGAACCTCGGGCTCTTCGGTCAGCTCGTAGCGACGAGCTCAACGCCGCGCGATGCGATGGCGACATTTTCCGACTTCAAATGGCTCCTGCACCCGAGCTTCGATCTCAGGCTCGAGCAAGAAGGCGGATTGGCGGTCGTTCGCTTCGCGTCCAATGACGACACGCCGATCGGCATGAAGCCATATTATGCCGAAGCCCTTCTCGGCGCCGTTGCGTCGATCGGTCGACACTTCGTCGGCGATCGCGCGATGCCGCGGCGCGCCACCTTTCGCCATGCGCGCCCCTCCTACGTCGCTACCTACGAGCGTATTTTTCGCTGCCCTCTCGCGTTCGAGCAACCCTACGACGCGCTCTTTTACGCGCAGAGCTTGCTCGAGCGGCCCCTCCTCGGCGCTGCGAGCCCTTACCATCGTACGCTTCGCGCGCAGGCGGAGGGCGATCTCAGGGAGATTCAAAGCCTACCGCTCGCGCAAGCGCGGCGCGTGCTGCATGCGCGCATCGCCGACGCGGATCTCGACATCGGCGATGTAGCGCGCGTGCTCGGCGTGAGCGCACGCACTTTACAGCGACGCCTGGGAGAAGGGGGCAAGAGCTTTCGCGCGCTGCGCGACGAGGTGCGCTACCAGCGGGCGCGCGAGCTTCTCTCGCAGGGTGACGCTGCGATGGACGTCGTCGCGGGCGCCCTCGGCTATCGCGAACGCGCCAACTTCGTGCGCGCCTTCACGCGCTGGGCGGGCCAGAGCCCTAGCCGGTTTCGCGCAGATTCCCGGGTACCTTCGCGCCCACGCACTTCGGGCACGGCGCGCCGTCGCTGAAGACTGGCGCGAAATGATACATAGCTGGCGAGTCGCCACACGGCGGTCGGCGGCGTAGCCGGTACGCTTCAAAACATGCCCTCCGCCCCTACGCGCTTCCGGCACCCGCTCGATTCTCCGGATCCCGTCGCCCAACATTACTACGGTCGTTTTTTGAAATCGGGAAAGGCCCCGCCATGGCGCGAGCAAGCGGACGGTCTGGCGGCTGCGCTTTGGCGGGGGGATCCCCTCGCCGACGCGTGGGTCGAGAAATCGGACACCCTTGATCGCGCGCGCGCGGAGGACCTCTTGGAGAGTGCGCTCGAGAACCGGCGCGGCGCTCTCGCCGCCGCGCCGTTCGAGTTGGTCGCGCTGTTCGAGCAACTTCGCGCCGTGCCGCTGTGGGTCGATCCCTCCGCGATCGAGCAAGGGTGTCGCACCGCGCGCCGCGCCGGACCCATCGCCGGAGCCGTGCTTTCCGGATTTAGCTTGATGGGCGGTTACCGCTCGTCGGCGGTGGTCAAGCCGCTCATCATGACGGGCAAGCTGCGTGACGGCGCGAGCCGCCGACTCACGGAAACGGGCCGCTTCGTGGTCGCCATCACCGAACCGGGCGCCCTGCACGGCCCGGAAGCCGGCTTCCAAGCCTGCGTGCGCGTGCGTCTCTTGCACGCGCGCATCCGTCGCCGGCTCGCACGGTCGGCGGATTGGAAGGCCGAAGCGTGGGGTCTGCCCATCAATCAGGCGGACATGCTCGGAACCAATTTGCTCTTTTCACTCGGCTTTCTCATCGGGGCGCGCGAGCTCGGCATGTCCTTCTCGGGCGAGGAAGCGGAGAGCGTGATTCACCTTTGGCGCTATGTCGGTTACTTGCTCGGCATCGACGAAACGCTGCTCCCCGCGAGCGAACGCGAGGCCGAGCGCATCATGTACCTCGTCGGGGCCAGCCAGCCCGCCCCGGATGCCGACAGTGTGGAGCTCGCGCGCGCGCTTCATCGCGAACCGCTCGAACGCGCTCGAAGTGAGCGTCAACGCCGGATGGCCCGCGCCGAGATGGTGGTGCGCGCCGCACTGAGCCGCATCCTCCTCGGCGATCAGGTGGCCGACGAGCTCGAGCTGCCGAAGAGCTCGTGGCGCTTCGGCATACGATTCCTCGTGCCGCTGGTCGCGCTGCTCGAACGCGTGCGCAGGGCCACGCCGTTCGGCAACGAGGTGGCGTACCTGCTGGGTGAACGGTGGATCAAGCGCGCCGTTGCGCGCCCGCTAGGACCCTAGGCTACGCGAAAGCGCTTATTCTTGGCCGCGCGAACGCATCGCCAGCATTTGCCAGCGCCGGAGCATGGAGCCGAGCGATGTCTGGAGCTTCGAACGTGTTTGCCGATCGTCGGGAGGTGGCTCGTCGCTGCTAGAACGCGCGGGGCCCGTGGTGAGCGGTAGCGCGAGCTCCTGCGGCACCGCTGGATCGTCCAAAAACTCACGGACCATGCGGGCGAACGCCTCGGGTTGTTCGTTATGGAGATAGTGGCCGCAGCCTTCGAACGTTTGGAAGAGGGCACCCTTCATGAAGTCCGCGAACGCTCGGCCGTGCGCGATGGGGATGAGCCCATCACGGTCGCCCCAGAGGACGAGGATGGGAGGCAGCCTTTTGACCTCGCCGACGCGGTGGAGAAAGTTGCGCGTTTGACCACGCCAATCGATGACATCGCGCACGCTCCGCGCAAAGGCGCGGGCCGATCCAGCTTGTGAATTCAGTTTGCTGAGCGCAGCGATGTCTTCAGGAGTCAAAGCGTGGCGTGCGTCGCGCAGTGCCAAGCGCGTCCCCAGCGCCATGAACGGCTGCCCGAGATGCTCGACGACGTGAGGCAGTGACGCGAGGCGCAGCGACCAGCCGACGCGTTTACCGAGACCTCCTGCTGCGACGAGGACGAGGCGTCTGATCCGCTCGGGGCACTCGAGCAGAAGCATTTGCGCTACACCGCCGCCGAAAGAGTGACCGACGACGTCCACCTTCTCGATCCCGAGCGCTTCGATCCATTGCGCCACGATGCGCGCATACCAGTCGAGCTCGTAGCCGACGTTCGGACGCTCGGACCGTCCGTGCCCCGGCAAATCAAGCATCAGCACGCGTCGATCCGTCGCCAAGACTGGCGCGACTTGCGACCACGATAGGCAGGAGTTGTTGAGACCGTGGAGAAGTACGATCGGCGGCGCCGTGGAGGCGCGACCCATTTCGGCCCAATAGAGGCGAACGCCAGCGACCTCGATGAAATGATCGTGTACTTCGTTCGCCATACTCGCCCGACTCTACTCGAACGTAACCTACATTGCGCTGCGCGTCACGGGACAATGTCTCTACGGAGACGGAAGGTAAACGCGACTGCCGCTGATTGCATTCATGGATCGCGCAATCGTAGATCCATGGGCAGCGACGTCGGCAAGACGAGGTCGGAGATGCTTTGTCCGGCATTGCGCTTTGCTCGTTCGCCAGTGTTTGCGCTCACCGCGCGCGGGAAGGTGCGTGCGTGGAACGCGCCCCGCGAGAGGGCAGAGGTCACGAGGTCGTGTTCGGTGGAACCAGCAAATCGGATGGTGCGTGCCTGGAGAGTTGCCACCGCATGGGTGTTCGTCGACGAGTCGCAAGCAGTTCGCCTGCCGCCCAAGACAAACTCGGACACGTTGCAGGGAGCCCTCAAGACCGGGAGAACACAAGCGTATGGAGGGGCACCGTCACCCGCGCGTTCCGTTCACGCACGATAGCTCCACGGATGTGATCCGTACATAAGTCGGGAACAGCGTCGAAACTGCGTGTGCCCGTCCGGTGATCCGAGTAGGCTGCTCGAGCCGTAGCACTCCGGGGGCCCGATGGTGGCGCCCGGGCCGTTACGCCGTTCGCGAGACATCCCCATGAACGGCGGCCCCGCTTCGGAGAAGTGTTCAACTCGTGGCCGACTTTGGTCGGCCCCTTACCTCTGGAGCAGCCATGGCGCATCTCTCTGATCATGTCGTCTTTCGTAAGCCCGCGTTGTCGAAGCAGTTTGCGAACAAACTGATGCCGATCGACACCCTCTTCGAGGCTTACTTCGACGGGGATCTCGACATTCCGGGCGACATCTCCGCGCTCCTCCGCGATCGCCACGCGGTGACGCGTCACCAATTCACCCCCGCTCACGTCAAGTACTTCGTCACCAAGTTCGTCCCCGAGTTCGCCGTTCACTCCAAGTCGTACGACCAGAAGCTCGTGCGCGGGCATTACGATCGCGGCGACGACTTCTTCAGCGCGTTTTTAGGGCCGCGCATGGTCTACACGTCCGGCTTCTTCACCGATCCCGGACAGACCGTCGAAGAAGCGCAAGATCAGAAGATGGAGCTCGTCTGCCGAAAGCTGATGCTGAAACCCGGCGAGACGTTTCTCGACATCGGTTGCGGCTGGGGCACGCTCGTGCGCTACGCGGTCGAGCACTACGGTGTCCGCGCGACCGGCGTCACGCTCAGCAAAAATCAGGCGGCGTGGGGCAACGAGCAGATCGCCAAGGCTGGAATGGGTGATCGCGCCGAAATCCTTTGCCTCGACTACCGCGACATTCCGACGGGCCGTTTCAAGAAGATCGCCAATCTCGAAATGGTGGAGCACGTCGGCATCAAGCACCTCGGCGCATTCTATCGCCAAGTGTACGATCTGCTGGATGACCAAGGCCTCTTCTACATGCAATGGACCGGCTTGCGCCGCGGTTCGAGCGTCGAGGACCTGGTATGGGGTCTCTTCATGGCCAAGTACGTGTTTCAGGGCGCCGACGCGAGCCTGCCGATGGCGCCGATGATCAATTACATGGAGCGCGCCGGCTTCGAAATCCACAGCGTCGAGAACGTGACCGAGCACTACCGTCTCACGATCCGCCGCTGGCACGACAACTGGATGCGCCACAAGGAGCAGACCGTCGCCAGCTACGGCGAGCGCTGGTATCGGATCTGGCACGTCTTCCTCGCCTGGGCGGCGACGGTCGCGGGCCAAGGTACGGCGGCGTGCTTTCAGGTCGTGTCGAACAAGAATCGCAACGATTTCGATCGCACGATCTGGATTGGTAAGACCAGCCTCGCCGAGCGCATGCATTTCTCGACCGCGGCGGAGCAACCGTCGACGAACGGCAACGGCAAAGTGCACGTAGGCGCCGACTGATCGTGACGAAGCGTCGTGAGAGTCTCTCACACGTCGTGGAGACTCTCACGGTCGGTATGGAATCACGGCGCTTCGTGCTGGCGCCGTGAGCGCCGCGCAGAGCACCGCAGCGCAAAGGGTTTTTTGCCCGAAGATCCCAAGTCGAGCTCCAAGCGATTGCCGACGTACGAGCAAACCCGCTGAGCGACTTGGCTTGAGTTGGCACTAGCGCTCGCGACCGCGCGGCTCTTGGCGGCCCATCGAGTTTGCGCGGGAAGGGCAGCTGTTCGACGACGGCGGGAGGGCCGGTCTGCATTGGGCCTATGCGTCGGAATTATCCGACGCACCAACGATGTCCGCCATGATCGTCGAAGCGTTACGTCGCAATCGGGGCACGGCGGGAAGTCCGAGCCGAGCTCGCCGCCCCCATGCTAGAGAACGCGTGGTAGCCGCGATCGTTGGAGGAGCGAGATGGACGACATCGTGATTCGCGCTGCAAAATCAGGCGATCTGCCGCACGTCGCCGCGATGGCCGGCGAGCTCGTACGCATGCATCACGCTGTCGATGCCGCGCGCTTTTTGCTGCCCGAGCGGGTCGAAGAGGGTTACGCCTGGTGGCTCGAGCGTGAGCTCGGGCGCGCCGAGGCTGCCGTCATCGTGGCGACGGTCGCCGATCGGATCGTCGGCTACGCCTACGGGACACGCGAGGGTCGCGATTGGAACGCACTCCTCGACGAGCACGGCGCGATTCACGACGTGTTCGTGGCAAAAGAGGCGCGTCGCGGCGGCGCTGGCCGAAAGCTCGTAGAAGGCATCGTCGAGGAGCTGACGCGGCGTGGAGCTCCGCGGATCGTGCTGTCCACGATGGTTGCGAACGAGCCTGCGCAGCGGCTGTTCGCGGCGTGCGGATTTCGGCCCACGATGCTGGAGATGACGCGCTCGTGACGCGCGTCGATTGGTTGTCCCCGAGCCGCCAACTTGGGAGGTGCGAATGAACAGGAAAGAGCGCAGGGCAGCCAAGGTAAAAGTGCCGCGGCCGGCCTTGCGCGATCTCGTGACTTCGCTGTGCATGGCCGCGCCGTGGTGCATCCGTACCCGATGGCCGCCCAAGTTCGCGCACTCGGTCGAGATGTCCTTCGCCGGGCAGGAGGTGCTCCGGCGCTATCAATACGGGGCCGACATGGCCTCATGCGTCCTCGTGCTCGGCAATGGTTCGACGACGGTGTGCGTCGGAGACCCGCGCGCGGGATACGATCTGCTCACGAAGCGCAGCAGCCTCGTCGAGCTGCCGACCTACGAGCAATGGCTCAGCGACACGGTTTTCACGGGCGACCCCAACGGACTGCATACCGTGGTGAGAGCGCAGGGCGAACGAACGCCCGCCATCGCCGATCTCACGTTTGGTCATGTCACCGTCGCGACGAAGGGCGCGATCCAAGTTCCCGCCACGTTTGCCGGATTTGGACCGGTCGAGTGGCCTGCGATCAGGATGGGAGACGTGTGGTTCACCTACGCTCCTACACCGGAGCCGCCAGACATGCGCACCATCACGACGGATGAGTGGAGCGGACTCATCGACGATCTCTACACGCTGGTAGGTATCGCGCTCGGTTATCGAAACGACGAACGCGTCTTCGTGGCCGAGATGCAGCGGCAAATGCAGCTGATCGGTCGTTGACTCCATAGGGGCGACTTCGTGCCGCCTACTTCACCGGTTTGGCGCTGCTGGCGAACGCGCAGCCGCATGTTTGGGACACCTATGTGCCGCCGCCCTATGCGCCGAGTGCTCCGGTAGCGCCGTCCTCTACAGGACCGAGCATTCCCGCGCCGCCCGCAACGCCGGCGCCGGGACGCTAGGCGCTCGGTACCTCGCGCCGCTCACGTTTTTGCTGCATCGCTCGCCACCATGGGTCGGCGCTACTTGCAGCGTTTGAGAAACTTGCCGCACGGTTTCTTGGATGGCTGCGCGTGCGGTGCCGCAGATGCCGGCGACGCAGATGTCGAGCTCGGGGCGGTCGGCGGTGCGACGGGCGGCTGCGCTCCGACATTGCTATCGCTATCGGGCAGAGCAGGCTCTGTGGCGGTGGAGGGAGGGGGCGCCAGGGCAGCAGGCTCCGCCGGTTCCGGCTCTCGAACCGCGGGTGGTGGCGGTGCTGGTGCAATCGGCTCGAGCGACGCGCGGGGCATCGTCGTTGGGGCGGGTACTGTCGCTTTCGCGTCGGATGCAGCGCGACCATGCGAGCCAGACGGATTGCTGCCGGATAATGCCCACACGGCGCCGCCCGTCAGCACCAGCACAGCACATGCGCTTGCGATCCAGCGCACTCGGGAGTTTTTGGGCCGATCGGCAACCTCGGCGCCGAGCACGGCAACGCCCGTTTGCACGCTTTCGACGCTGATCTCGCCGTGCTCGAACGCCGACGCGAGTGACGACTGCGTGACGTCCGCCGCGATAGGCGACGGCGCAACAGCCGTCACCGGCAAACGATCCGGCGCAGAAGCTTCGTATTGCGCAAGCACTGCCGCCATCTGGTCGGGGGGCGGCGCCATCGGCAACGCCGGCGGCCCTGCCCGCTGAGCACTGGTCTGGGGCGGGGTGACGATCGAACGTTCGGCGGTCGATGATGCAACGACGGGTGCGGGCGGTATCGCAGGCGCGACCGCGATGGCAGGCGTTGCGAGCACCGCGGTTCGGAAAGCTGTCGCCTGTGCAGACGCTTTCGCCATGGGGGGCATCATCGCCGGTGCGGAGGTTTTCGGCCGTTCGGCGGGCGGCGCTTCGACGACCGGTTGCCCCATTCCATGCATGGTGGCAAGCGGCGCGCGGGGGGCCCCTGCCGACGTCGTCGGGCCAGTCGGCTCGCGCGCGGGCGGGTTTCCCATTCCGAGCATCGTGGCTCGCTGAGCCATCTTTCGCGGGGGCGGCGGCGCCATACGCCCGGCGACCAGGGCCGCGTCTGCCGGCGAAGCCAGTCGATCGTCGATCGGCGCGGGTCGGCTCGCATCGAACGTCGCGGACGCGGCCTCAGCAGCGTTCGGCCCGGAGACAGCCGCATCGATGCCCGCGGCGAACTCTCGTGCCGTGGCGTACCGATCGGTGGGACGAAAGGCGAGAGCGCGCGCGAAGACTGCGTCGACAGCCGAATTCAACATGACCGAGAACTCACCGGCCCGCAGCGACGCCGGCATTCGTTCGCCCAGAATCTCCCGGCGCAACGCCGCCATGTCGGGCGCCTTGATTTGGCTCGAGCGCCAATATGGTTTGCCCGTGACGGCAAAGAACGCAACGAGCGCGAGCGCAAAGACGTCAGCCGTCTCGGTCGGCGCGACCTGCGCCTTGATCTGCTCGGGAGCGAGCCACGGCATCCACCGTCCCGCTTTTTCTGACGCCGGCAGCATCCTGCGAACCAGGCTCGCCCCCAAATCTGCAATGCGCGTCTCGTATTGAGGACCGGGCCCGACGAAGATGTTGGCGGGGTGAAGCGTCAGGCCGGCGATTGCATTGGAGTGCAGCAGATCCGTTGCGCGCGCCAAGCTGCGAACCAACGCCACCGTTTGGGGCGCCGACAATGGACCTCGATCGATCATTTGCGCGAGCGACGGCGCTGACTGAAAATCGGTGATCGTAAACGGTGCGCCTGAGTTCGGGTCCGTCCCGCTCTCCGTAATGGGTATGATCTGCTCCGGAAACTTGGCACCGACCGTTTTGTGGTGCGCGAGCGCCTTCGCAAGATCGGGAAACGATAGGATCGCGGGATCGTAGAGCTTGACCACCACGTCGCGATTCTTCGGCCCGACCGCGCGATAGCTGGCCATCGCACCACCGTGCCGAAGAAGCGAACGGACGGCGTATTTCCCTGCGACGACGTAACCCGCAACCAACTCGGGCGCGGTCATGGTGCCTTTTTGGAATCAGCCGCGGGATCGGCGGCCGTGGGCCCCAGGGACTCGATGGCACCCATGATCGCCTGATCGGAGTTGTCGTTGTCCTCGTCCGAGACGAAGCCGAGCCCGACCAGAACTTGTGCGTTCGACGACCGGGCGACGAAGAAAATAAGCGGACCGAGTCGGCCGTCGAGCTTCGCTCCTTCGATCTGGTAGAGGTCGACGTTGACTTCGCCGACCTTCTGCTTCTTGTCTGGCTTCTTGGGGATGAAACTCTTCTTTTTGGGAAGGGTCACGCCGATCTGGCCGGCCATGCGTCGCAAAGCCTCTTCACGCTCGCCGCGCTCTTTCTTGACGTCGACGATGGGGTTGACGCCGACGCCCATGACCGCGTTCTTGCCGGTGGCAATCGTAACTTCTTCGCCCTGCGCATAGACCCAGCTCGCCGGGGGAGCGAATTGCCAGCCCGCCTGCGCGATGCGTGCGCGCGTCTCGGCTCCCGCCACGCAGGCCTCTTCGACCTTCTCACACTTGGGCGGCGGAGGCACCTCCACAACCGGAGGGGGCGGAGGAGCCGGCGGTGGTTCTGGGGGAGGCAACGGCGCCGCAGCGCGGCAACCGACGCAACCGACCAACAGCCACCACCACACCTGCCGTTTGCGGCGCGCCGCGCCTAACGCTTGCGCGCGGCGAGCTGCGGTGACGCCGATCGGACGACCTGCCGTATTGGCTTTCATGTCGACAAGCTCTGCACGCACCCCGCGCATGTAATTTCCAGCGTACAGCGCCCTCACGCGAACAGCGAGCTTAGATTTCAGCAAAATGGCGTCGATTGGAAAGCACATGTGCGCAATTTTTCCGAGCACGCGTCGCTTCTTACA
>Ga0193706_1000696_pt1 | contig 17567 bp, 12 predicted proteins | sample U3c1metaG_FD_160130 | JGI IMG/M metagenome (GOLD analysis project Ga0193706, IMG submission 160130) | Soil microbial communities from a riparian zone of the East river system, Colorado, United States - U3c1 | ecosystem: Environmental > Terrestrial > Soil > Riparian zone | place: USA: East River... | reverse complement strand
CGATGGAGTCCAACAATTTGCTCAAGCGTGTCGCGTTCTGGGGATACGGTCTGCTCTGCTACGCCTCGTTCCTACTCACGATCTCTTACGCCATCGCGTTCGTGGGAAACTATTGGCAGGCGTTTGGATGGCAAGGCGCCGCCTTTCGCAGCATGGATGTGGGGCCGTCCGGGCCCGTCGAAGAAGCGTTGCCCGTGGACGCGGCTCTTCTCGCCATCTTCGGGCTGCAGCACAGCGTCATGGCGCGCGCGGGTTTCAAGCGCTGGTGGACGAGACTGATTCCCTCCGCCATCGAACGCAGCACCTTCGTGCTCGCGGCGAGCGTCTGCTTGGCGCTTCTCTATTGGCAATGGCGCCCCCTCGGCTCCATCGTGTGGCAGGCGCCGCCCGGAATTCCCAGTCTGATGCTCGTCGGTTTGTCGCTGATGGGGTGGCTTGTCGTCGTGCTCTCCACGTTCATGATCGACCACGCCGAGCTATTCGGATTGCGGCAGGTCGCGAGCGCGTTTCGCCGCCCCTCGCGTGCCGGCGTCTTTTCCACGCCGGCTTTCTACAAGACGGTGAGGCACCCTCTTTACGCGGGGTTGATCGTCGCGTTCTGGGCCACGCCGGTCATGACCGCCGGGCACGTGTTCTTCGCCGCTGGAACGACGGCTTACATCTTGATCGGCATTCAACTCGAGGAGCGCGACCTCATCGCACGGTACGGCGAGGCTTATCGCGACTACCAGCGACGCGTGCGGATGCTCTTACCCTTTCCGCGCCGTCCGGCGAGTGAACCGGGTTCGCAATCTTCGAAGAGCGCGGTCTGATGCTGGAGGGCGGCTCACCACGCCGTGGTGAGCCGGCTCTTCAGCTTTTGCCCGAAGGCGCTCGGCGCCAAGCTCATGCCGACGCCGCAACCTCCAGCGGAGTTGTCGACCAAGAGGTTCGGTGGGCAACGTTGGTGGAAGGCCCAGGCGATATAGGAAATCTCCGCGGCCTCCGCACGTTGCATCAACGCGTCGACGTCTTGCTCCCCGAATTCGCCGATGATCACGGGGAGCGTTTTGCCCGGGTTTTCGAAGAGCCTGGCGAATTCGCTGGCCGGATCGTAGACGTGCGTTTCGTAGGCGATGTTGGTACCGCCGCCTGCGGTGATGGGGTGCGTGACGTAGTAGTCGAGCACGCGCGCCCATTGCTGCGTCCCTTGCACGGCAACGACGTGTTGCGGCGTGCCGGCTTGGCTCTCGACGTCACGAATGGCTTGCACCGCAGAGTTCATGGCGTTCCACACGTTCTGGTCGGTGTCGTTGTGCGGTTCGTTGACGATGCCGTAGAGAACCCGCGGCTCGTTTTTGAACATGTCGGCAAGTTTCTTCCAGACTTCGTTCGTAGCCGCGGTGGGCACTTCATTGGCCGTCGCCGTCGGTTCGATCCAGAGCGAAAGGAGCACGTACGCGCCCTTGGCGCTGGTGTGAGCCACGACGCTCTGGATGTCCGCGCGGTAGGCGGCATCGTCGAGCACGCCTTTCCACTGCACGCGGCTGTCAGCCGACGCGTAGCTCTCCAAATCGAGCCGAATGAGGTTCGCCCTCCAGTTGTCGATGAGCTCATCGGCGCGTCGACTGACCTCGGCTACGTTGGACGCCGAGTATGCGCATGCGTTGCAGCTGCGCGTATCGTGAAGATTGGCCCCCCGTCCATGAAACACGTTCGCTCCGCGATAGAGATGATTGCCAGCCGTATGCAGCCAGTCGTCGGAAGAAACGACGCCATCGCTCGTCCTCGCGTCCGGCGTACGATCAACCGCTGCGTCGCTGCTCGCGCCCGCGTCTTTGCCGGCGCTCCCCGCGCCGCCGGTCCCCGCTCCACCGCGCCCGCTCGATCCAGCGGCCGCGCCCGATCCCGCGCCTCCACCTTTGCCGGCGCTGCCGCCCGTGCCGGTGGTGGCACCACCGGTGCCCGTGGTTGCGCCGCCGGACCCCGTGGTTGCGCCGCCGGATCCCGTGGTTGCGCCGCCGGACCCCGTCGCCCCGCCGGAGCCGGTTGCACCACCCGATCCGGTGGTCGCGCCGCCGGTTGCGGTACTTCCCGCGCCACCCGTCGCGCCGCCGCCCGAACCGACCCCACCGCTCCTCGTCGACGCGCCGGGACCATCGTCACCTCCGCACGCGGCTACGACTGCTGTAAGGGCAACGAGAAATAAACGTGTTTGGAAGGCCGACATGGCATAAATCTCCATTCGGCCGCCAGCTGGCATTACGCCGTCGCGTACTGCTAGATGCGGCAGTTAACCTTAGCGTTGTCGTGAATCATCCATGCGGATGAATCACGCCGATCTTGACCGACCTCGTGCAGAAAGGTCAAGACACCAATTCGCAAATGCCGTTGATTTCAAGATGATCGTGCGTGTCGATCTTTTCGAATAGCAACGTTTCGCGGAGTGCTCAAAACACCGCGCTTCGACTTCTTGTCAGCACAAGGCGCAGGATGTCGGCAAACGGCGACGAAACGAACGCGCGCCGCGAACGTGCGACGTCAGCGCTGCTCGAACCAGTGACTGCCGCTAGAGAAATTCTTCACCTTGGTCGATTCCTGCTGGCGACGTGCGAGAGCGAGGTCGATGAGCCGTGCGATGAGCTCGACGTAAGGAACTCCCACCGTTTCCATCAGCTTCGGATACATCGAAATGCTCGTGAATCCAGGGCAAAAATTGATCTCGTTCAGGTAGAGCGTTCCCGTTTTTCGACAGAGAAAAAAGTCGACGCGTCCCATGCCATATCCGTCGAGACTCTGGAATGCGAGCGCCGCCGCGCGTCGCAGCTCGTCCGCTTGGGCAGCGGAAAGATCGGCGGGCACCTTCGTCGAGCTCTTACCGCCCACGTATTTGTCGTGAAAGGTGTAGAACTCTTCGGCGACCAAGACTTCTCCCGGCGCGCTCACCAGCACTTCGTCGCCGCCAAGGACGCCGAGCTCGATCTCGCGGGCATCGATGGCGGTGTCGACGAGCACGCGCCGATCGAACTGGAACGCCTGATCGATGGCCGGCGCGAGCGCGTCCGCCGACTTTACTTTCACGACGCCGATGCTGGAGCCGAGGTTGGCGGGCTTGACGAAAAGCGGGATGCCGAGTGCCCCCACGTCGTCCATCACATCGCGCGGGTGCTCGCGCCAGCGGCCTTCGGTGATGCCCAGAAAGGGTACGGTGGTCAGCCCGACGCTCTGCCAGATCCTTCGCGCGATCCACTTGTCCATCCCGGCGGCCAACGCGAGCACGCCGGCGCCCGTATAAGGACGACCTAGAAGGTCGAGGTAACCTTGGATGCGGCCGTCCTCTCCGCCTGCACCGTGGATCACGATGAAAAAGACGTCGGGTAGCTGCGCCGACTCGCTGCCGGCTTCGAGTGGCAAGTAAGGAAGCGGTCCGCGCGCTGGCTGCTCACCGGCCGTCAATCGCGCGAACGCGTCCCCATGCAGGAGCCACACGCCGTTGCGCGCGACGCCAATGGGTTGCACGTCAAAACGCTGGCGATCGATGACGTCGGCGATGCTGCGCGCCGTCGCAATGCTGACCTCGTGCTCGGGACTCTCGCCTCCGAAGAGAAGGCCCACGCGGATTCGCGCGGAAATGGATTGTTTGACCTTGGACGCCATGGGTGCCGGACTATAGCGACTGCATGCACGACGTGGTCAATTCGATCAGCACCAATGTTGAAAAAGCGAACACGCCGAGCATGAGAATCACTGTGACGTCGTGGTGGTGTCGTCTCGAGTGCGACGTTGCATGCAGCAGCAATTTTCGCGCGAAATGCGCAAGATTCTGCCCTCTGCGTAGAAAGACAGTAGCGTTGTCGATCTTATTTCGACTTCGTTTGAAGGAGGCTGACCGATGTCGGTTTTTTGAGCTACTGGAGTGAGCGAGAGCAACCCAGTGCCGACGGACGAGCAGCATTCTGCTTTGCCTCGGCGGGCCGACTCTCATTCCCGCAACGACGGAGGATTCTATGATCGCCAGTCGAAGTCGAATTTGGTGGCACCAGTTTTCTGCGGCCGGCGTTCTGGTTGCGCTCGCGTCTTGCTCGAGCAATGCCTTCACGCCCGAGCCAATCGAAGAGGTCGAGCCCGGGGCGGTTTCCGGAGAGCTCGCCGTCTACATCGCCGACTTCGATGACGGCACGTCCGAAACCCGCTACATGCTGAAAAATGCGGCGGGCGAAGAGACGAGGCTGCATTTCTCGGCCGAGCCGAAGATAGCGCCGGGATCGCGCATTCACGTGTGGGGCGGGCCGAACGGCGATGGGCTCCGCGTCGAGCAATACAAGCTCGCGCGATCGGCTGGCGAGCTCGAGACGCAGGCGCAGCCCAAAATCAATCCCACGCAGCGGCCGGGGCACGACGTCTGTCCGGCGCTCGTCAATATCAGCGGCGGCACGGGAACCATCACCATCGACGCCATCGAGCAGCAGTTTCACATCGGTCCCAAGTCCGTCAACGCGTTCTACATCGAGAACTCGTACGGAATGGACAGCGTGATCGGCAAAACGTACGGTCCCCTCGATTATGCGATGACCACGTGCGATACGAGCGGCCTTTCCAAGGCGCTGAAGCCGATGATTCAAGCGCAGGATCCCCTGTGCACCCAGTTCAGCTGGGTCCTGGTGCCGAAGCAGACCGCCTGCGCTTGGGGTGGTCTCGCCTCGGTCGGAAACCCGACCAAGCCCGCACAGGACACTTGGTACAATAACTCCATCGGTTGCGTCGTGACGGTGCAGGAGCCGGGGCACAACTACGGCATGAACCACTCGTCGTCGATGACGTGTACGGGCGGGGCACCGATCGCCGACGACATGACGAGCTGCGTTCATAACGAATACGGCGACAAGTTCGATCCGATGGGCGGCGGCTGCCGGCACATGAACGGCTACCAGAAGTGGTACCAGGGCTGGCTGCAAGGATGTAACGGCGTCAAGACTGGGAACTCCGGCACCTTCAATCTCATGGCCTTCGAGCCGGCCTGCAACGGCCTTCAGACGCTCGAGTTGATGTTCCCCGCCGGTAAGACGCGTCTCTTCAACCGACCCGCGGGCGGCGGCGGAAACGCCGGCATGGACACGCTCACGAGCTGGTACCTCGAGTACCGGACGAGCCAGGGCCTCTTCGACACGAACATGACGCCGCAGGTGCTCGTTCACGTTGGTCCCGACGCGACGGTCACGTCGAAGGGCGGCGGTCCTCACATGTGGCTCGTCGATGCATCGGCCGGCGCGGTCGCCGGCAAGCTCGCGGCGAACCCAGGCATGGTTGCTGGTGGCACTTTCAGTGATCCAGCCGGTGGGCTCACCGTCACCGTCATGTCGATGGACGCGACCAAAGCGGTCATCAACGTGCAGTACGCAGCGGGCACCGGCGACGCGAAATGCATCGACGGCACCGCGTTCACGGCGCCGGGCGACGAGATGTGCGCTGGCACCGTTTCCGACGCCGGTCCGCCGCCTCCGCCGCCTGAAGGTGGCGCGGGCAAGGGCGGCGCGGCAGGCACCGGAGGCTCCGCCGGCAAGGGCGGCGCGGCCGGTACAGGCGGCACCGCGGGCACGGGCGGCGCAGCCGGCACCGGAACTGCAGGCACCGGTGGCACCGCAGGTACGGGCGGCGCGGCCGGTAAAGGCGGCGCCGCGGGCACTGGCGGCGCCGGAACAGCAGGCACCGGTGGCACCGGTGGTGGCGCAGCGGGCACCGGTGGGGCCACGGGCGGCACAGGTGGCACCGGCGGCACAACCGGCGGCGGATCAGGAACGGGCGGCGCGGGCACCGGCGGTGCGGGCACCGGCGGTGGGCCGGCCGGATCAGGCGGCGATGCCGGAGCGACTGGACGTCCACCGCCGACCACCGACGACGGCGGAGGTTGCGGTTGTCGGATCGCCGCTCCCACCAGCAGCCAGGGCAAGCTCGCCGGTCTCTTTGCGCTGGGTCTCGGAACGGTGTTCGCATCGCGCCGGCGACGCCGGCGGTAGGCGACCAACAAGAGAAGCATGGAGCACCCGCATGGTTGTGCGGGTGCTCCGTCGTTTTGTGCGCCGTGCCCGCAGCGGTCTCGCGAGTGCTTGGCCTGTGATTTCAGCGCGACGCTAGCGCTTGATCCAGGCGACGACGTTGTCGACGTAGCCGGTGCTCGAAGCACCTATCGTCGGCGTCACATCCACGCCGGCCCGGAAAGTTGCCGTCGAGCCGATCGGTATTTGCATCAACTGGCATGTTCCGTTCAACATGCCGTTGGACGTTACCGTGGCAATGCCTGAGCTGGTGACGGTGAGCGTCACGCGCGTCCACGCCAAGAAGGGCAACGTTCCAAAGAGCGGACAAGTGTAGCTGACGAGGCCGTCGGTATAGTTGATGCGCATCACGTTCGAGGGAAAAGGCGATATGTCGTTGGGATTGTAGCTGACACAAACCTTCACCTGACCAACTTGCGCGCACAGGTAGTCGAGACTCCCGGTCCACTCGCCTGGGAAGGATCCGTTGTCGACCGGTTGAATATCCGCCGCTATCGCGACGCTCGATACATTCGTGCCTGGGTTGCCCCAGGTGATGTAAGCGCCCGACGAATCAATGTCGACCCAACCCTTCAGGCCATTCGGCGACGAGCTTCGCGCCTCCGTCGATACCGTGATGGTCGCGCCGTTACTCGCGCTCGACGTCCATCCCGCGGGAATATTCGTATTCGCATCGAAGTCGACGCATTGATAGTCCGCGATGGCGACGCCGCTCGGCGGCGTCTGTGAGGTGCACCACGTTGGGATGATGCAGGCGCCATTCGAGCATGCTTGTGTTCCGGTGCACGCGCCGCAAGCGTCGCCGTTGGTCCCGCACATGCTCGTACTTTGGCTGCCGAACCCGAGACACGTGAGTCCACTGCAGCATCCACTGGAACACGACGTGCTGTTGCAGGTGCACTGGCCATTCACGCACGAATTGGGTGCGCACGTCGAACAGTCATTGCCCCCCGTCCCGCAAGACGTTTGCGTCTGACTTCCGTAGAGCTTGCAGTTGCGTGCGGAGTCGCAACATCCGGCCGGACAGGTCGCCGCGTTGCAAATACATTGACCATTCGACGTGTCGCAAGTCGTGCCGTCCGCGCACATGCCGCACGCCTTGGCCGCGCCGCACTGCGCCTTGCTTTGGCTCGCAAAGCCGATGCACCTGTCGCCCGCGCAGCAGCCGCTGGGGCACGTAGTGGCGGTACAAGTGCACGCCGCGCCCCCGCACGTCTCGCCGCTGGCGCACCCGAAGCAAGCGACGCCATTCTTGCCGCATTGTGCCGAGCCACTGCCGGTCGTTTGGCAAACGCGGTTCGCGTCGCAGCACCCGTTGGGGCAAGTGGTAGCGTTGCAATCGCATTGACCGTTGTTGCAGACTTGCGTCGCGGCGCACGTCTGGCAGTTCACGCCGCCGGTGCCGCATGCCGCCGACATCTGAGACGTCTGGCACATCTCGTTCGCATCGCAACATCCAGTGGGGCAGGTCCCTGGGGTGCACACGCATTTGCCCTGCGCGCTGCACTCCTGGGCTGCATCGCATTTCGTGCACTCGCTGCCGCCGGCCCCGCACGCGTCGTGTCCCGACATTTGGCAAGTACCGTTCATGCAGCAGCCCGCACAGCCGGTCCCTCCGCACGTACAGGCGCCGTTGGTGCAAGCCTGGCCGCTGGTGCATTTCCCGCACGCATTGCCACCCGAACCGCATTGGTCGGGTCCCTGGCTCGTGAGCAGGATGCACGTGGTGCCGCTGCAACAACCGCCCGAACAAGAAGCGGTGGTGCATTCGCAAACCCCCGCACTGCCGCAAACTTGCCCGCTGCTGCATGGACCGCACGCCGCGCCGGTCGTGCCGCACTTACCTTGGCCTTGGTTGGGGTAGGGGACGCAGGCATCGTTCGCGTCGCAGCATCCCGCCGGGCAGGTCGTCGCATCGCAAGGGACTCCCGTGTCACCGGCGGGCCCGTCGCTGACATCGGGGATAGCCGTTTCATCGCGCGTCACGTCGACCGAAATGTCGAGCGGCTGGGTGTCCGTGAGAACGTCAGAGCGATCTGTCCCGCCAGTGCCGTCGTCGCCAAGGCTCGCGTCGCTGCCGTCCGGCCTCATCGAGACATCGACGGCGGAACCGTCGCCCCCCGACGGAGCGCCGCCGTCGACGGCGAGATGCCCGCGTTCGAAGTTCAAAATGTCGGAACAGGAGATCGCGCTGAGGGCCGAGACGAGCGGGATGAAAAAGCGAATGCGGCCGCGGACGGGAAGCGATTTCATGAGAACACTCCTATGCGTCGGACAAGGCGCCGCATCCCCGCCCCCGCCAGTCTTGCGCGCTCGAGAAAGCGCTTCCGTTTCCGCCTCGTCGGCTGCCGAAGGGTCCGGTGCCGCGAGATCCCTCGAAAACGGAATGGTCAGACGAGCTAAGATGCTCACCCCAACGCCGCCTCGGCGTGCCACCTCATGATTGCAATTTTTCGTGGTTTGTTTGGCAAGATGTCAGCGTTGACCGATCTCATCGCCGCGAAGCGTCTAGGTGTAAGTAACTGGGTTCCAAACGCTTGCCTAGGACGAATGGCCAGATGTTAACAATGATCGGTGACGTCTTGGCCACGCCCACCGCCGCCGACCAGCCAAGATGGCGCCGGTCCATGGGCGCGATGGGGAGCCGCGCTCTGGTCGCGGCGCTCCTGCTCGTGCTTCCGCGCGTCGCCGAGGCCGAGGAGGCGAGGCCAGCCATCCGCGTTACACCGACCGCGGCCGCCGGCGTGTGGAGTTTCGCCCAGCTCATCCCGAGTCCACTCTACGTCGCCAGCTCCGATCGCGTGGGAGGCGGTGTGCGCTGGCAAATCACGCCGTTCGTCTATTCTTTCGGCGTGGCGGCCAAACCAGTGCGCGCCTTCGTCATCGAGCCGGTGGCGCGGCATGCGGGAGCGTTCGAGCTCTTTGGCTCACCGGAGTGGGCGTGTTGTGCGCCCGATGGCCACACGAGCTGGATCGCGCGCGGCGGTGCTCGGATGTACTTCCCGCTCCTCGGTCGGGGCGAGGGGTTGACGGGCTCGCTGGGTGGCTCGTATTACCGCGCTGGCGGCGGTGACGGAGCCTCGCTCGAGGCGGGCATCTACGTGCTGTTTGCAATGCTGGGTTTCACGGTGACCGTGTCGCCGCGGCTCGCGGGTCGCGAGGTCATCAGCGCGCTTCATATCCGCTACTTCTGATGGCGCGCGCGAAGATATTGTTTCCGCTCGCCTTGTTGCTGACCGGGTGCGGCTTCATCGGCCGCACCCTCCAGCGCACGCTCGACGCTCCTTCCGAGCCCGCGAAAGTAGCGAACAAGATCCGCGATCCGCGCCGAGCGGATGCGCGTCTTTCCGTCCTCTGGATCGGCCACGCCACCGCGCTCGTCCAGATCGACGACGTCTTCGTCCTCACCGACCCCGTCTTCACGCGCACGGTGGGACAGCTCTCTCCGCGGCTGGTCGAGCCGGGGCTCGATCCTGCCGATCTTCCGCCGCTGGCAGCGGTGCTCATTTCGCATATGCATTTCGATCATCTTTCTTACGATTCGCTCTCCATGATTGAAGACAAGACACCCATCGTGCTGCTTCCGCCCGGCGCCAAGGCGAGCGTGCCGCGTTACACGTTCGACAGTCGCGAGCTCGATCGTTGGGAGTCGTACGAGGCCGGGGGCGTGCGGGTAACCGCCGTGCCCGTGCGCCACGTGGGCGGCCGCTGGGGGATCGACCAAGCGTGGAACGCCCGCGCTTTCACCGGCTACGTCTTCCAATACCACGGCATCTCCGTCTACTTCGGTGGCGACACGGCGTTCGACGGCGAGCACTTCGCGGAAACGCGCGTTCGTTTCCCCGCTCTGTCGCTCGCGCTCTTGCCCATCTGCCCCACCGCGCCGCGAGACTTCATGCGACGCACGCATATGGACAGCTTGGAAGCGCTGGATGCGTTTTCGGTTCTCGGGGCTCGCTGGATGGTTCCCGTGCACTACGACACCTTCATCAACTCCGATGATCAACCAGGCGATTGCCCGCGCTTGCTCGCCGAACACATGCGCGAGCGCGGTCTCGGTGACGACCACGTCGCCATCCTCGCGATCGGCGAGCAGCGCGTCCTCATCGCGCGCTAGACTAGGTGCACCCGCCGTGAAGAATCCCCACGACTCGCTGACGACGGACCGCCTCACTCTCCGGCGGTTCACCCTCGAAGATCTCGATTTGCTCGATCGCCTTTACAGCGACCCGCAGGTGATGCGCTACGTGGGCGGCACCAAAACACGCGCCCAGACCGAGGCGCTGCTGAAAACGCGCGTTGTCGATTATTACGAGCAGTTCCCCGGTCTCGGCATGTGGGCCACGCTCGAACGCGCCACCGGCGCATGCATCGGGACCCATTTGCTGAACCACATCCAGGGAGAAACGTACATTCAGGTGGGTTACGTCCTCTTCTCGTCCTATTGGGGGCGGGGGTACGCCACCGAGATGTCCGTCGCGATCTTGCGCTACGGCTTTGCCGAGCTCGGTTTGCCCGAGATCTTTGCCATCACCGATCAGCCCAACGCGGGCTCGCAGCGCGTGCTGCTCAAAGCGGGCCTCGAGCGCAAAGGCGAGCGTGTCTTTGCTCACCCGGCCTACGCCGCGTCGGGGCCTCTCGCGTGGTTCGAGGCCAAAGCCGCACCCTGGCTGGCCGCGCATCCAGTCTGAGGTGCCGGCGTGCCGCGTCGCGACGTAGTGGAAAGCCGCGAGCTCGAAGCGTGTTTGGCGTCTCTTTTGACGCCAGGACGCCGGCGTGACGTTCTTCGGATGGCGTCGCGCTTTCCCGATGCCTCCGCCAGCATCGAGGAAATGGCCATCATCAAGCGCGGCGGTTTCGCGCCGGCAAGGCCTGCCCCCTCCGGGCGTGTGCGCGTCGTCGTCTGGAACGTCGAGCGTGGCCGAGCGCCGGACCGCTGGGCCGAGATCGACGCCGTGCGCGCCGCCGACATTCTGCTGCTCAGCGAAATCGACGACGGCATGGCCCGCTCGGGCAATCTGGACATCAGCGCCGAGCTCGCCCAGCGTCTCGGGATGCACTACGCATTCGCACCGAACTACTTCGAGTTCACCCGAGGTACGCGTGCCGAGCGCCTCGCGACGCGAGGGCAGACCAATCTGCGCGCACTGCACGGGAACGCCATTTTATCGCGCTGGCCGCTCCGCGACGTGCGGCGCATTCCGCTTCCCGTGCAGTTCGATTGGTTTCGACACTACGAGCGTCGCATCGGCACGCGCGTCGCACTGCGCGCGACCATCGACAATCCCGTCAAACCGCTGACGCTGGCCGTCGCCCATCTCGAGGCGTTCGCCACCCCGGCCCAACGTGCTCATCAGATGCGCGTGTTACTGGGAGGTCTCGACGACGCGCCGCGGGCGATCGTGGGAGGAGACTTCAACACGCTCGGCGTAGCGCCCAGTTGGAGCGGAGCCATTCGCCTGCTCGGCCAGCGTGCTCGCGACGTGCACCGCTTCACGCATTCGATCGCCGAGCATGAGCCCCTGTTCGAAGAAGCACGCCGGGCCGGGTTTTCGTGGAAAGATCTGAATCTGCCGAAGGCCACGTGGCGTTGGCATCGGTTTTCGCCCTCGTCGCTGCGTGTGCGGCTGGACTGGGTTTTCGGACGGCAGGTGAATGCCGAACCAGGCTCACCGGCCGTTGTTTCGCCGCAGCCGCGGCTCTCGGATCACGACGGCTTGATCGTCGAACTTCGTCTTTAGGGAGCGGAGAGTATCCGACACATCGCCAGGAGCGCCTCGCCGCGCTGGCCACCATCGCCCAGTCGTCCCCCGCGATCGGCGGGTCGAGCATGCGAAAGCTCCCGCTGGTAGTGCTGGGAATAGGCAGGTGATCGCGGTAGCCTGCGGCGTAAGAGCCATGGCTACGCGGACGCTGCAAACAGGTAAAGGCGGCACCATCAAGGCAACCAAGTTGCGGGCGATTCACCATAAGCCGCTCGAGCTGCTGGCCGACGACGAGGGGTCCATCACGCTGGGCTGGGTCGATGCGGGCGTGTTCTACGCGCGGTTCATTGGCGTTCTATCGAGCGCGCTCTCGGCGAGGCACACCTCGATCCTCGAAGCTGCGCTCAGCCGAACCTCGTCTTTGCACTACTTTGCCGATGGCAGGGCGCTCCGTAGCTATGATCTCGGCGCGCGTGGTGAGTTCGTGCGCACCGTGCTCGCCCATCGCAGCCAGTTCAAATCCGTCGTCATCCTGACATGGGCGCAAGGCATTACCGCGGTGACGCGTGCATTCGCTTCCACGGTCGAGGGCCAGATCGACGTTCTCGCCGATGAGCTCGAGTTCGAAGGTCGCCTCCTCGAGGTTGCGCCGGCGGCGCGCGGCAAGCTCGATCCGAACGGGTGGCTGCTTCCCCCCGCCCAGCCGCGCCCTCGCTGACCTGTTCGCCATCGCCGGATCGATCCGCCGCGTGAGCCCTGGTTCTCGCGCCTGCGTTGCGCAGCGCGTCGAGTGAACGAGGACGCCGTAGGGCGGTCCGTCGCGCAATTGAATCGCTATTCATTGCCGCTATCGTCGGAAAGGTGCATAGATCGGCATCACGATGAAGATTTCAGCGTTTCAGAGGAGACGTTCAGTGCGAACTGAATTTACATTCATTATAGCCGCCTTGATGTCCGCTCCGCGGAGCGCGCGCGCTGCAGCGGACTACGCGGCGCCCGGCCCCGAGACGTTCACGACCACCGACTTCGGCAATGGGACGGCAGGTTCCCTGGGCGGCAAGCTGGTCGTCCCGATGCGCGCCGGCAAATACCCGCTGCTCGTGAACACGCATGGCTTCTCGGGAAACGCCGCGCAGCAGCTCGGTTGGGGCGAGCACTTCGCGTCCTATGGTTTCGTCGCCGTCGTGCCGTCGATGCCGGGCGGTTTGCCGCCCGATCATAAGGCTAATGGCGACGTCATCCGCGCGTTGGCGCTCCTCTTCAGCGATCCGTCCTACGCTTCTGCCGCGCAGGGAAAGGTCGACGCGGAGCGGATCGGTTTGAGCGGGCACAGCGAGGGGGGATTGCAGACGACCTTTGCCGCCGCGCTTTTGAAACCGCGGGCCACCCTCCTTTTCGATCCGGTGGACTACCAGATGACGGGGAGACCCGTGTACGCGACCGTTTGTAGTCCCATCATGGCCATCTTCGCAGAACCTGGTTCGTGCAATACCCAGGCGGATTGGTCGACCTTCAAGACCACGTCGCTGGGGCCGCAGATCTTTCTCGACGTGATCGGGTCAAACCACTGCGATCCCATCAACCCCGCCATGATTGGATGCGATTTGCTGTGCGGCGGGGCGTCGTCGCCGCAAAATCAAGCCAACTACGCGCGGTACGCCACCGCGTACTTCTTGGCCATGCTGAAGGACGACGCGGCGGCGGCAACGACGCTGACGGCGAGCGCGCTTTCGAGCGACGCTGCGTTGCGCAATACGCTCGTACGCGACGCGCCCAACTGCGCCATCGTGCCCGCGGACGGCGGCATCGACGCGAGCGCGGATGGGGCAGGCCCTCCCGACGTCGCGATGCCACCGGATGCTGCCCAGCCGGGCGACGGGACGATCGTCGACGCGGCGATGACGGAGGTCGGGTCGGATGTCTCGATAACGCCGGATGCTCGCAACGAAGCGGGAAACGATGCATTCGCGCCTCGAATGGACGCCGCGCGCGAAGAAGCCGTCGACGCGGCGATGCCGCCGATGGCTGAACCTCCCGCGTCCGATGCTGGATCGCCCGCCGATCGCGCGAGCCCACCGCCCCCGAGCGATGGCCCCTCGCCGAGCACGCCGCCGGCGAGCGCCGAGAACGCGGGGTGTGACTGCTCCGTCGCTGCGCGCGGGCGCCCTTGGTCAGCGGGTTTGCTCTCGGCACTGCTGCTGAGTGCCGCGGTGATCGGTCGGCGGGCGCGTCGAGGGCGGTAACCTCTCCCCTCTGCCGTCGAGCGCTCTATGCCTCCGCCGCAACGATTGCCGCCAGCGTCTCGACGTCGATGTTGCCGCCCGACACGACGCAGACCACGCGGCGTCCAATGTCGGCGTGGGCCAGCGCCGCTGCCAACGAACAGGCGCCCGCCCCCTCCGCCACCACACGATGAGCCAAGAACAGCTGGCGAAGGGCGCATTCGATCTGCCGCAGCGACACCACCAGCGATCCGGCGAGCACTTGGCTGACCACCGGCCACATGGGCGGCAGAATGCTGCGGCCCCCGATCCCGTCGACGAATGTTGCCTGGTACGCGACCGCGGTCGGCGCGCCGGCGGCGAGACTCGCTGCCAAGGGGGCCGCAGTCTCCACCTCGCATGCGTAAACCTTGGCCTCTGGTCGGCGCGCGGCTAGCGCGATGGCGATGCCGCTGGAAAGGGCACCCCCGCCGTAAGGAACGATGACCGTATCGACGTCCGGGAGGTCCTCGACGATCTCGAGGCCGATCGTGCCGTTGCCGGCGATGACGTCGCGGTTGCAAACCGGGTGGATGAAGTAGCCCTCTTCGCCGGGCGCGCCGCCGGAAACCAGCACGTCCCACCACGTGTCGAAGGGCACCTTGACGACGGTGCCCCCCAGTTCGGCGATGGCGCGCAGCTTGTTGGCCGGTGCGTGATCGGGAACGATGATGCGCGCCGGTAAACCGAGCGCGCGCGCATTCCACGCCACGCCTTGCGCCATGTTGCCCGCGCTCGCCGTATAAACTCCCCGGGCCAGATCGCTCGGCGCGGCCGCTGCCATGGCGTTGCCAGCGGCGCGCATTTTGAAGCTGCCCGTCGGCTGGAGATTCTCGAGCTTCAAGAAGATCTCGCGCGCGCCGCTCGGACTCGCGAAACGCACGAGCGGTGTGCGCAGAACGCGGTCGCGAATGCGCGCCCGCGCCGCGACGATGTCGTCCACGCTGGGAGCCGTAAGGGACATGATAGAGCTCGCGTAACACAACTCGATCGAGAGCGCCTCACTCTCGCACCGAGCGATGGTCGCGACGGCGGACCGACCTTACGGGCACGGCAGAACGCGGACGATCTTCACCTTGGTGTTGGTGGTGCCGGGGGCAGGGTACGCCACGCTGCCGTCGGGGAACCCCTTGAACTCCTGATAGCGATTGCCGACCACACCGGGCACGTTGACGGGCGTCGCTTGGACGGCCCCCGTGGCGACGTCGACCGCTTGTACATAGAGTTTGCGGTTTTTGTCGGTGGGCGAAAAGTCGCCGGTGGCGGTCGACGTTTCCCATGCGGCGAGGAGGCGTGTCGCGCCGTACGGTGCGAGGTGCGGCGCGCGGTTGTTGACGGCGGTGTCGCCGGCGATGACGACGTCTTTGTCCGCCGCGCCGCTCGAGAAATGCAGCAGATGGACGTCGGCCATGCCGTTGGCGTTAGCGGGCTGTCCGGCGCGGATGTTGCTGGTCACGGTCCAGAATCCGCCCGCGGAGCCGACCACGATGTTGCCGAGGTTGCTGTAGTAAAGATCGACCGGAAGGATCGTCGTGTAGTTCGGCGCCATGGCAATGCGGTTGTTGTTGTCCGTTTTGCAAATGGTCATGAACTTTTTTCCCACCGGGTCCCAGGCGATGCGTTCGTACCCGCTGTGACTGCACCCCCAGCCGAAGCCCGACGTCTGCAAAGCGCCGCTCGCGTTCACGACCTTCATGCGGTCGCCTTGGTGGATGTTGATTCCGGTGCCGCCGGTGCCGCCGCCGTTGGTGCACGTCTCCGAGACGCTGATGGCCGCGCCGAAATACCCCGCGTAGTTCGACCCGTCGAAAGCAATGCGCGCGTGGTGCGCGTAGGGGGACCAGATGTAGACGACGTTGGGGCCCGTGGGGCCCGTGGAATAGGGGGGGAGTGCGGCAGTGGGATCGGTGAGCTTGGTGGCCCACGTCTCGGCGGCGCCGTCGAAGCGCACCATGTACATGTCGTAACAAGCGGCCGTCGTGGGGAGCGTCGAGCCGCAGAGGTTGGTGAGCGTCCCGCAGTTGTTGGTGCCGCCGCCAACCGCGTCGCGCGTGAGGATCAAAGCGCCGCCCGTGTCATCGGCGTAGATGTCGCCGAAGTCGTGCGCGGGCAATGCCACGGGAGACCCGGTCACCTGATCGTTGGCGTCGAGCTGCGTCACGTGAACCATGCTGCTCTTGTCCATCCACGCGAGGCGTGAGCCACCAGAGGGGATGGCCGCAAGCGCAAGCGGCATGAGCGCCGCTTCGTCTTCATTGGCGACCAGCATGCCGCCCACGTCGATCTCGGTGACGCGCACGTTGGCCGCGCACACGCCGCCGTCTCCCGGCGGAATCGCACCGCCGGTGCCCGCGGCGCCGCCGGTGCCGCTGCTGCCCGCGGCGCCGCCGGTGCCCCCTTTTCCGCCGGTCCCCGCTGAACCGCCCGACGTCCCTGCGGCGCCTCCTGTTCCACCGGTCGCGCCGCCGCTTCCCCCTTTTCCTGCCGTTCCTCCGCTGCCGCCGGTCGCTGCGCCGGCTGTTCCACCGGTCGCCCCGCCGCTACCTCCGGTGGCGCCGCCCGTTCCCGCCGTGGCGCCGCCGCTACCACCGGTCGAACCGCCGGTGCTCGTGCCTCCTCCTGTACCGGTGCCCGAATCGGGTGAGGTCCCGGTGCCGCCGCTCCCATCGGAGCCCGCGCCTCCTCCGGTTCGACCTTTCGTCGGCCCGCCGATGTCGTTGCCGCACGATAGAGCGGCAAACGCGGCCGCTAAGCAGAGCCATGAGGATCGATGAGACATGGAGATTCTCTTTCGCCCGCCGATGCCAGCGGCAGGTTCGATTCCAACTTTAGGGGTGCGCTGCGAGGGGACAGGATGAGCCGATGCTGCCGTCATTCCTTCGGTAGTGGCTCCCGATTGGGGTAGGGGCTCACAAAAGCGCTAGCGAACTGCCGCTCGAAAAAAGCGCCAATCGCGCGCGGCGTCCCTTGCTCACATCGCGCACGGAAGCACGCGCACGATCTTGATTCTCGTGCTGCTGCTCCCTGGCGCTGCGTACGCGACACTGCCATCAGGGTAGCCGCGAAATTCTTGATAACGATTGCCGGCGATGCCGGGCAAGTTGAATTGCGCACTTTCGGGGCCGCCCGTCGAGGCGTTCAGCGCCTGGATGTACAGCTTGCGGTTGCGGTCGTTGGGATTGAGGTCCCCGGTCGAGGGCGACGTTTCCCATGCCGCCAAAAGGCGGGTGGCCCCGAAGGGGGCGAGATGCGGCGCGCGCTCGTTCAACGTGACGTCGCTCGCGATCAAAAGGTCGCGATCGGCCATACCCATGGAGAAGCGGAGCAAATGAACGTCGGCGAGCCCCGCCGCTTTGACCGGTTGCCCCGCTTGCAGGTTGCTGGCCGTGAGCCAATACCCGCCGGCAGGGCTCAGCACCACGTTTCCGAGATTGCCGTAGAAAGGATCGAGCGCGGCGACGGTGGTCGTCATTCCAGCGCCCGGCGGCGCGAACGAAATGCGATCGCCCGTTTTGCAGATGGCGATGAACTTTCTCGCGGCAGGGTCCCAAACCACGCGCTCATAGCCG
>Ga0193706_1000695_pt1 | contig 17568 bp, 9 predicted proteins | sample U3c1metaG_FD_160130 | JGI IMG/M metagenome (GOLD analysis project Ga0193706, IMG submission 160130) | Soil microbial communities from a riparian zone of the East river system, Colorado, United States - U3c1 | ecosystem: Environmental > Terrestrial > Soil > Riparian zone | place: USA: East River... | reverse complement strand
GATCGACCCCGACCTGCTTACCACTCCCGAGCAGAGGACGACGGTCGTCAACCTTCCCCAGGGCGTGGCGCTCAACCCCTCGGCGGCCGACGGCCTCGGTGCATGCACGACCGAGCAGATCGGCCTCAAGGGCACCAACTTCCCGGTGCCCAACCGGATGCGCTTCAACAAAGAACACGCTAAATGCCCCGACTCCTCGAAGATCGGCACGGTCGAAGTCAAAACCGCGCTGCTCGAAGAGACCCTGCACGGAGCGCTGTATCTGGCCGAGCAGGACGAGGGCAACCCCTTCGGCTCGCTCTTCGCCGTCTACCTGGTGATCGACAACCCCGAACGGGGGATCATCATCAAGCTGCCGGGCAAGGTTCAGCCTGACCCGGTGACCGGCCAGATCCAGGCCGTCTTCGACGATCTCCCGCAGCTGCCCTTCGAATCCCTGAAGCTGAACTTCAAGGGCGGTTCCCGGGCGCCGATGGCGACCCCGGCCACCTGCGGCAAATTCGTCACCAAGACCATCAACACGCCCTGGTCTGCGCCAGAATCCGGTCCGGACTTCGTCACCGAAGACAGCTTCACGATCGACAGCGGCCCGAACGGGGCCGCCTGCGCTAACACGCCGTCCGAGCGGCCCTTCGGCCTCGGCCTCTCGGCCGGCTCCACCAACCCGGTGGCCGGCGCTCACAGCCCCTTCACGATCCGCCTCACCCGTCCCGACGGCGCCCAGGAACTCGACACCCTCGACATCACTACCCCGACCGGCTTCACCGCCTCTCTGAAAGGCGTCCCCTACTGCACCGAGGCCCAGATCACCGCGGCCAAGCAGCGGGGAGCCGGCAAGGCCGAGCAGAGCGACCCGAGTTGCCCTGCAGCGAGCCAGATCGGCACCACGCTGACCGCCGCCGGCGCTGGCTCCAACCCGTACTACACCCCCGGCAAGCTCTACCTGGCGGGCCCCTACAACGGTGCGCCGCTCTCGGCGGTCGCAGTCACTCCGGCGGTGGCCGGGCCCTTCGACCTCGGCAACGTGGTGGTGCGCTCGGCCCTCGTGGTGGATCCCTCCACGGCGCAGATCACGGCCAAGACCGACCCGATCCCCCAGATCCTCAAGGGGGTGCCGCTGCGCATCCGTGACGTCCGCATCGCCCTCGATCGCCAGAACTGGGCGCTCAACCCGACCAACTGCAATCCCAACGCGGTCTCGGTCAAGGCAAGGGGCAACAGCGGCGCGACGACCACCGTCGCCAGCCACTTCCAGGTCAAGGGCTGCGAGAACCTCGGCTTCGCGCCGAAGCTGACCGCGTCGCTCAAGGGCGGCACCAAACGCAGCGACCATCCGGCTTTCACCTCGACCGTCACCTACCCAGAGGGCGCCTACGCCAACATCGCTTCCGTCTCGGTCGCCCTGCCACATTCGGAGTTCTTGGAGCAGGCCCACATACGGACCATCTGCACCCGCGTGCAGTTTGCCGCCAACGCCTGCCCGAAAGGCTCGATCTACGGCTTCGCGGAAGCGACGACCCCGTTGCTGGATGAGCCGCTGAAGGGCAACGTCTACCTGCGCTCCTCCTCCAACAAACTCCCCGACCTCGTTGTCGCCCTCCGGGGCCCGGCTTCTCAGCCGATCGCGATCGACCTGGCCGGCCGCATCGACTCGGTCAACGGTGGCATCCGCACCAGCTTCGACGTGGTGCCCGACGCCCCGGTCTCGAAGTTCGTGCTGAAGATGCAGGGTGGCAAGAGGGGCCTGCTGGTCAACTCCCGCAACCTCTGCGCCCAGGGCAAAGCGCAGCGGATGACGGTGCGTATGGTCGGCCAGAACGGCAAGCGCGCCGACCAGTTCCCCGTCCTGAAGAACCAGTGCGGCCAGAAGGGCAAGAAGAAAAGCAAGAAGCAGGCGCGTAAGGCAAGCCGGTCCAGCGCGTCGGCCGGCCTTATGCGCAGGGCCTGGTAAGTGCGGGGCGCCAGGCCGCGCCAGCGCCTGGGCTTGTTGGCCTTTGGAGTCGCCTTCGCTGCGCTCTTCCTAGGCTTCGCGATAGCTCAGGGCATCGGCCGGCCTGACGTGCCAGCGGGAGCGGTAGCGGTCGTGGAGGACGCGCCCGCCGGGATGGGCACGATCGCAAGGGGCGATTTCGATCGCGCTTTCGCCCAGGTGGCGCGTGCGGCTGGCGTGAAGGACGCCCCCCACCCGGGCGACCCTCAATACGAGGAACTGATGGAGGTGGCGATGGACGGCCTCCTGTCCGCGGTTTGGCTTCAGGGCCAGGCAGCGGAAATGGGCATCGCTCTCGAGCCCGGCAGGGTGATCGAGGAATTCAAGTCGGTCAAAGCCGAGGAATTCAAGACCAAGGCCGAGTACGAGAAGTTCTTGAGGGCGTCTCTTCTCGACCGCGGTGAACTGATCGATCGGGTCGAGGCGCAGTTGCTGACCGCCGAGATCCAGAAGCGCCTCGGCGAAGAATCGCCCTCACCCGCCGACGAGGCCGAGGCCGAGTTCCTCGCCGAGTTCACCGACAAGTGGGCTTCGCGAACCTTCTGCGCTGCCGGCTTCGTGACCGAAAGCTGCGCCAACTTCCAGGCGACGGGACGCCCCCCGGGCGCGCCATCCGCCTGCTACGAAGCGGAGCCGGATGGCGAAGCCCCCCCAGCCTGCCCAGCGCCTGTCATGCAGGCCAAGCCGGCGCGTCCAGGCTCCGTCAGCATCCTCGAGCCAGAGGGCGAACAGTTGCCACAGCGACCGCTGCCGGCCGACTGATGCGCGCGCTGACGGCGATCCTGGCGCTGGCGGCCGCGATGCTCTGCCTTGGCATCCCCGCCCAGGCAGAGCTCTCCCAGCAGGGCAAGCTGATCGTCGCCTTCGATGGCAGCCTCTCTCCCAAGACCCTGCCGAGAACCCAGCCCGCGCCGGTAGCGGTCACGGTCGCCGGCAGGGTCAGGACGGCCAAGGGCGCGCCGCTGCCGCAATTGCGGACGATCAGGGTCGCGATCAACAGCGCCGGCCGTCTCTACGACAAGGGCCTTCCCACCTGCCGGGTCGCCTCGATCCAGCCCGCAACCGAGGCCCAGGCCCAGACGGTCTGCGGCCGCTCGATCGTCGGGCGTGGCCACGTCACGGTCAGTGTCCACCTCGAAAACCAGGCCTCCTTTGCGGTTAAGGGCAACCTGCTCGCCTTCAACGGCCCCAGGCGCAACGGCCAGAAGCTGATCCTGGCCCAGGTCTACACCGAGGATCCGCCCGGAGCGTTCGTCCTCACCTTTACCGTCAAACGCGGGGTCGGCCTCTTCGGGACCGTGCTGAGCACGACCCTGCCGGAGTCGGCCCAGGGCTGGGCCTACTTGACCCAGTTCGAAATGACCCTGGATCGCCAGTATCGCTACCGCGGCAAGGCCCGCTCCTACGTCTCGGCGGCCTGCGCCGCCCCCGCCGGCTTCCCGGGCGCGGTCTTTCCCTTCGCCAAGGCCAGCTATGGCTTCGACAACGGCCAGAGGCTGACGACGACGGTCGTTCGGAGTTGCAAGGTTGGGGGGTAGGGAGCGCCTCCCCCTGAGCCTGCGCCACCCGCGCGGGATTCTGGCGGCGGCAGCCATCCTCGTGGCAGCGCTCGCCGCCCTGGGCGCCGGGGTCGAGGGGAAGCTCACCCCTACTTCCCTCGGCGTCCCGGGCACCCCGTCGGCCGAGGGCGGGGAGTTGCTGGAGGAGCACTTCGGCGAGAGCGCGCCCTTCGCGATCCTGCTGCGCGGCCCCTCGGGGGCATTGGAAACCCAGGGCCCCTTGCTGGTCCGCGCTCTGCGGGCGGACCCCGATGTCACCACGCTCTCGCCCTGGGAGGGCGATCCGCTTCCCCGCCTGCGTCCGGGCCCAAATAGGGCGCTGATCCTGGCCGACTTCCACACCTCGACGCCCGAGGCGGTTTCCGACGTCGTCCCGAAGCTGAACGAAGTCCTCGAGGAACAGATCCACTCCCCGGTGCGGGCCACCCAGACCGGCTACGCCTCGCTCTCGCGGGCGATCCAGACCGAGTCGATCGACGCCACCAAGACCGCCGAGCTGTTCGCGATCCCCATCCTCCTGCTCGTCTTGCTCCTCGTCTTCCGCTCCCCGGTTGCCGCGATCATTCCGCTTGGCTTCGGGGCCATCGCCGTGATTGCCTCGCGGGGCGCTCTGTTCATCGCCTCCCACTGGGTGGCGATCGACGCTTTCGCGCTGACCGTGGCGACGATGATGGGCCTGGCCCTGGGCGTCGACTACGCCCTCTTGATGGTCTCCCGCTTCCGCGAGGAACTGGCGGCGGGCAAGGACTCCGTCGCTGCCGCCCACTCGACCCGGCGCACCGCCGGGCGCACCACCCTCTTCGCCGGCACCACCCTCTTCGCCTCGATGATCGTCGCGGTCTTCGTATTGCCTGGCTCGATGCTCTTGTCCCTGGCCGGCACCGCGATCCTGGTCACCGCGATCAGCGTCACCGCCTCGGTCTATCTCGCGCCGGCGCTGCTCAGCCTGCTCGGTGACAACGTCGACCGCTGGCACTTGAGCCGCTCCGGCTCCGAGTCCCACCACACTCTCCACAGGCTGCTCTCGATCGCCCTACGCCGCCCCGCCCGTGTGGCAATCGGGGTCTCCGTCGCGCTCCTGCTCCTTGCCGTCCCGGCCATCGGGATCAAGACGGGGCCCCCGTCGGCCAGGCAGCTGCCCAGCTCCGACCCCGCCCGCGTCGACGCCGAACTGATCTCCAGGCAGATCGGCCCTGGCTGGGATGCGCCTTTTGTGCTCGTCGCCGTCAGCGGCGACGGCCCGATCACCTCCGCTCGCGACCTTCGGCATCTCTCCGAGTTTCAGGACCTGCTCGCCCGCCAGCCCGGGGTCCAGGCTGTGATCGGACCTAAGGAGGTCGCCGAACGGACCGCGCAGTTGCGCAGCCGTGGCTCGGGTCTGCTGGGCAAGCCAGGCCAGCGGCGACTGGCTCAGCTGCGGGGCCTCGGCCCGCAGCTGAGCCGGGCTGGGGCTGGAGTCGGACAATTGCGGTCGGGGGTCTCCCGCGCCGCTGCGGGGGCCGGCCTGCTCCGCGAGGGGTCAGGCCAAGCGCGGGACGGCGCTCAAAAGATCGCCCTGGGCCTCGATAGGGCGGCGGCCGGGGGAGGGCGGGCGAGCGCGGCGATCGAGCGCCTCGCCGGCGGGGCGGCCAAGCTCGCGGACGGCCAGCACGCGGCCCAGTCTGGCTCGCTCTCGCTTGCGTTCGGATTGCACGACCTCCTGCCTCGGTTGCGCAAGGGCTCGCTGGCACCGGCCCGCAGGCTGCTCGCCGAACTGGACCACCGAGCCGGTGCCGATCCCAGCCTGGAGGCAACCGCCGCCCGGGCCTCCAACCTCGTCCTTGCCCTGGCCGCCGCACGCAACGAAGTGCGCGCCCTGCGCAGCTCCGCCTCGCGCCTCAACAACGGCATGGTCCGCCTCGCCGGCGGCGCCGACGAGCTGGCCGATGGCACCGAACGGCTCGCCGCCGGAGCCTCGGAGCTGGGGCCGGGCCTGAACCGTCTTGCCGGCGGAGCCGGCGCTCTGGCCGCGGGGTTGACCCGGCTGAAGGGGGGGACCGAAGCTCTCGCCTCCGGCCTCACTGAAGGCTACGCGCGCTCCGAGCCCCTGCAGGATGGCCTCTCCGGGGCCGGGGCCAGGGTCTCGGCGTCGGCCACCAAGCTGACCTTGCAGCGCGACGAGCTGAGGTCGGCCTCCCCGCACCTGTTCGAGTCCGGCTACTTCGTCCTCTCGGCGCTCGACGGCGCCACTCCCGGCCCCCGTGCCCGCGCCGCGCAGGCAATCGACCTAGGCAACGGCGGCCGGGCAGCTTCGATCCTGGTGGTCCCCCGCTACACCTTCAACACCGACGGCTCCGAAGCCGTCGACCGCCGCCTCAACCACCTCGCACGGCGCTTCGGCCAGAAGACCGGCTTCGAGGTAGGGGTGGCTGGCGGCGCTGCCCAGCTCACCGATTACAACCAGGTCACCCGGGCCCGGGTGCCTCTGGTGATCGCGGCGATGACGATGGTCACCTTCCTGGCCCTGGTGTTGCTGCTGCGGGCCGTGATCCTCGCTGCCCTGGCGGTGGTCTTGAACCTGATGACGGTCGGGGTCGCCTTCGGCGTCCTTGTCCTGCTCTTCGACGTCCCGGCCGGCTGGCCGCTGGGCGGCCACGACTACGTCGACGCGATCGGCGCCGCGGGGATCTTCGGCATCGTCTTCGGGCTCTCGGTCGACTACGCCGTCTTCCTGCTGGCGCGGATGCGCGAGGCCTACGAGGAGAGCGGCGATCACCAGGCCGCGATCTCCTTCGGCCTGGAGCGCACGGCGCGGGTTATCACCGGCGCCGCGGCGATCATGATCGCGGTCTTCCTGGTCTTCGCGGCGGCCAAGATCTCGACCGTGAGCCAGCTCGGGGTCGGTCTCGCGGTCGCCGTGGCGCTCGACGCGACCGTGGTGCGGATCCTGCTGCTGCCGGCGCTGATGCTCCTGATCGGCGAGCGGGTCTGGTGGCTGCCGCGGCCGCTGGACCGAGTCCTGCCGCAAATCGCACTTCACCCCGCCTGAATGCGCTTTCGAAGAGACAAGACAGGGAGGTTTTCCATGACCGGAGCAATGGGAAAGACCAGGGCGGCCAAGATCGCCGTGGCCGGCTTGATGGCACTCGCGCTGGGGGTTCCGATGGCCGCTGCCGCCGAGTTGAGCCGCGACGAATACGTCGCCCGGGTCGAGCCGATCTGCAAGGCCAACACCGAAGCCAACAAGCGCATCTTCCGGGGCGCCGAGAGCGAGGTGAAAGCCGGCGAGTTCGCAAAGGCCTCCACCCACTTCAAGCGGGCGGTGATCGCCTTCGAGAGGACGATCAAGCTGTTGAAGGGGGTTCCCCAGCCCGCTGAAGACGAAGCCAGGCTCAGCAAGTGGATCGGCTACTTGGAAGCCGAGAGCTCCTTGCTGGGCAAAATTGGCAAAGCCCTTGCCGGCGGCGACAAGTACAAGGCTCAGAACTACTCGGTCCGCCTCAATCGCAACTCCAACCTCGCCAACAACACGGTGCTCGGCTTCGGATTCGACTACTGCCGAATTGACCCCTCGAGGTTCAGCTAGTGAAGACGCACGGCAAATTACGAAGGGGCCGGCCAGGCCCAGACCAGCTTCGCATTGGTCTCTTCAAGCGCTTGTGGGCACGCCGCCAGGAGATTGAGCAGACGATTCTCACCCGCGTCTACACGGTCACCAATCCCACCGACGCCGAAGATCGTGAGTACTTAGATGGGCTGAATGCGGCCGTCACGGCCGGCGTGGGGTACGGTCTCATGGAAATCGAGGCGGGCGGCGCCAATCCCAGCCCGATCCCCGACGAGCTGTTCGCCCAGGCCCGCAATGCCGCTCGCAACGGAGTCAGTCTCGACACCGTCCTGCGCCGCTATTTCGCGGGCTACACACTGCTCGGCGATTTCGTCATGCAAGAGGCCGAGAAGACCGATCTATTCGAGGTCGAGGACCTGAAGGTCCTTGGCAAGGCGCAGGCGATGATGTTCGACCGCCTTGTCGCTGCGATCTCCGATGAGTACCAGCGCGAATCTGAGGCCGCAGGCTCAGCCCCCTCGCTCGAGACGCGCCGCGCCGAGTGCGCTCGCAGGCTGCTCTCCGGCCAGCTCGCCGATGCCGCCGAACTCGACTACGACATCGACGCCTGGCACATCGGCGTGATAGCGGCCGGGCCCGGAGGGGTGGATGCGGTGCGGAAGCTCGCGAGCGCGCTGGATCGCCGTCTGCTGCTCGTGTCCCGGGACGACAACACCATCTGGGCTTGGCTTGGTGGCCACGGCAGGGTTGACCACGAGCGCTTCGACTCTCTCGTGCTTGCGGATCCCCAGGTCTCGCTCGCCCTCGGGCAGCCGGCGCAAGGGCTTGTCGGATGGCGGCTCACCCACCACCAGGCCATCGCCGCTTTTCCGATCGCGATTCGCGGGCCTCAGAGCGTGGTTCGCTATGCCGATGTGATCCTCCTCGCCTCGATGCTCCAGGACGAGGTGCTGGCCCAGTCGCTCAATGACCTCTACCTGGCGCCATTGCGGGATGACCGAGACGAAGGCGCAACGTTGATCGTAACTCTCCGCGCCTACTTCGCGACCGAGCGCAATGTCTCCTCGGCGGCGTCAGTTCTGGGGGTGACTCGCAAGACAGTCTCCCGTCGCCTGCGCGAGGCCGAACAGCGCCTTGGGCGCTCCCTCGGCACGTGTTCCGCCGAGATGGAAGCGGCACTTCGCTTGGAGCAGATGGGGGAGTTCCCAGCGTAGGGATCCAAACAGGGACAGCTTATGTTGGCGCACAGCTCAAATTGGGTTGTGCGTCCTCTTTCTGATCTGAGAGTGTGATTCCTCAAACCACACATCCACTCGGAAGGTGTCCGACGTGGTCAAGGGAGTTGACAAATGCGGAAAAAAGTACTAAGTACCATTATCTCACTCACTGCATTCATTGCGCTGGCGGTTACGCCGGCACTTGCACAGGCAACGCCAACGCTCGTGAACGTAAATAACGAACCCTTGCCTGTAGGTGAACTGTTCTATCTCTTTGGCGAAGATTTTACCTTCTATGGGGGTACTTATTTTGGCTGTGACGAAAGCGAAATTACTGCCGAAGTGACGGAAAACCCGGGTGCTGCTGCCGAGATCGTCGCCACCCGTTTCGAAGGGGGAGGGCCGACGGTAGAAGGCAAGCAGCTATGCCAGTATGTCGGTTCGCATCTCGATTTCTATGATGTTGAGTATTTTGAAGGAGATTTCGCCTTCTCAACCGAAGGAAAAGTCACGTTTGACGGCGCGATGAAAATAAGAAGGTTCCATCGGTCAAGCGAAACTGAAATACCGCAGCTTCTTGGAAGCTGCACCTATGCGTTGAAAGGGGACTTTTACGTCACCGCACAAGGCGATCTATCTCTCGAAGGAGCCTTTGGCGACCTGGTGAGTGTTGGTGGTGAAGCCACCTGTATGTCTGAATTGAACTCATCGGGTGAATTTGAAGTAGCTGACCTCAACGGCGAGCTGATCGAGCTGGTCGAGTAGATCGCACAGAGCGGAGGCAACACTTCGCAATCGGATCGATAGCGCGGCCCGGGGCAGGTTCTGTCCCGGGCCGCGCTAGTTTTGAAATGATGTCCTGAGCGTTCGGTACGCCTCTTGATATTGAGATCGCGCGGGTCGCGCTGCGGACAGAAAAGGCGCTGGGGCTATACGGCAGGCCTAGGGCCGGGGATCGCTTAGCGGGGATTCCGGCTAGACCCTCCGTCGAGGATGAAGACGTGGGAGGTGACGTCGGGGTCGACGTGGTTGCCGTTGACGAGGACCGCGACCCGACGCCCGGTGATCTCCTCTATCTGCATCGTCAGGGCCTCTCGCATCGTCTCCTGCAGCATCCCGCGGATTTTCAGCACACGATCCCGCCGCCCGGCGGCAAGCAGCGTCCGCTCCGATCGGGTCAGAGTGTCCTCTAGCAGGCACGTTGCCACGTTGTCGTTGAGGTAGGTGCGGCCTTGGTGGGTCCGCGGCCAAGGTGATTGGCGTGGACTTTCACAACCGCGTTGGAGATAGCCGCCAGCATTTCGCCTAACGACCTCTCAGGTCTATTGGTCAACTCGCTTGTGCCTTTCTCTGCCCTAGCCAAGAATGACCGCGCGAGAGATAAGGCAGAGACTCCAGCGTCGGCTCTTTGCCGGGGCTTGCAGGCCCGTGCAGGGCAGTTTCCCGGTGGGCAAAGAGCCCGAAGTCCTCCCGCGCCGGGAGTCCTTGCTGTTCCACCCTCGCCGGCAGATTACACGCTCGGTCCGAGCGCCCGGCCATTCTCGCGCGGCGATGACCGGCGTCCCTCCAGCAGGAACAGCTCCGAAGACAGGTCCGGCGACAGGCTGCTGCCACCGATGAGGGCAAGCACCCTGCGCCCGGTCAGCTGCTCGATGCTCTCGCTCAGCGTCGCGCCCATCATCTCCTGAAAGGTGGCGCGTAGCGCCAGCACCGTCGTCTGGTGCCCCGAGGCCACCAGCGTTCGCTCGGCTTTGGTCATCGTGTCCTCGAGTAGACAGACCATCACGTCGTCGTTGAGGTAGGCGCGAGCCTTGGTCGGTCCGCGCCCGAGATGGTCGGCGTAGACGCCGACCACCATGGTGGCAACAGCTGCAAGCAATTCGCCCCCCTCGGGGCGAGTCTCGCCCAACGTATCCATAGACATCCTCCTCGCCCTCTCCGGATCATTGAGCGGATCGCGCGGGGAGGGAGAAGAGAGCGAGAGAAGCTCCGGGAGCGATGCGTACAACGCCAAGGCTACTCTCCTTCGGCGCGAATGCAAACACGGCGGCGCTTTTTGTGTACTTGACTTGACATTTAGATCGCTCCCTGTTTATCCTGGTCGAGCGCCCGTTTGGGAATGGGCACGGGACAGGTAGCACGAGATATCGGGTGATCCCCCGCCAGGGAGCCGCGAAGTAGCGGGAAACGGAAAAGGGGAGCGCCCCCAATGGAGGCTTCAGTCTCCATTTGAGCCAGCAGACGCTGCTCGATCCCCGGCCGGGGCCCCGCCGTTTCGCGGGTCCCACGCGCAAGGGGGGCGATCGCAGTCGGCAACGCTGGAAGTCGTCGATCGATCCTCGGCAGGGCGCGCCTCGTGGGCGTGGGGCTGGGGTCGCGGCGAGCAGTCAGGGACAGCAGACGTGAAACGCCACCAAATTCAGATATCGCAGCCATGGCCTTCTGGCACCCACCTTTGCGGCCGTGGGCGCTCGACCGGCACCCGTCGCCCTCCCTGGCGCACGGTGTCGCCGCAGCAGCGCGGGCGGCCCAATGGGCATCCGGGGTCGTCTCATCCCCTGGCTCGGGCCGCCTGCCCTGCAACGCCCCACCGCACCGCGGTCATCGGTGTCACCCCATGACCCACTTCCATCACAAGAGCAACAGCGACAAAGGAGATACGTCAGTGAGACGCCACGCGATGGCACCGTCCGCGGGATCGACTTCGGGCATCGGCAATAGCCGAAGCCTCTTCGGCCGTGCTTTCGCCACCCGTGGTGCGTCTTCTGGCGGCGACGGGAGTGGTGCGCGCTCGCAGCGGGCCTCCATCTTCGCGCTCGCATTCCTCGCCGCGGCGATTTTGACCGCCCTGTTCGCGATTCCCGCCCAGGGTGCGGTCAAGGCCAAGCTGGCCGAAATCGGGGCGCCTACCGGTAACGCCGCCGGCAAACTCAACAACCCCCAGGGAATCGCCGTCAACCTGACCGGCGCCGGCGCTGCCGACCCCGGTGACTTCTACGTCGCCGACCGCAGCAACCACCGGATTTCGCAGTTCACCGCCAACGGCACCTTTATCCGCGCCTTCGGCTTCGGTGTGGTCGCCTCGGGCCCTGGCAACGTCTCGCCGATCAGCGCCGTGCAGTCGGTCAACGTGCCGTCGTCTGTCACCGGCGGCGTCTTCACCCTCAGCTTCAACGGCCAGAGCACCGGCGGTAGCGGCACCGGCTCGTTGACCGAAGGCACGAACACGGTCTCCGGCTTGACCACCGCCAAAGGCACCGGCGCCCTCACCGTCAACTCCCCGACCGTCACTGGTCTCGCCACCACGGTCGGCAAATTCATCGTCGGCCAGCCGATCGCCGGGACCGGCATCCCGGCCGGGGCGACGATCATCAACGTCTCCGGCACCACCCTCACCCTCTCGGCCAACGCGACCGCTTCCGGCGCCGGCGTGGCACTCACTTCGGGCGGCCCTCGCCCCTTCGCCGTCGGCCAGACCGTCACCGGGACCGGCATCCCGGCCGGGACGACGATCATCGCCGCCTCGGCCGGCTCGCTGACCCTCTCGGCCAATGTCGAAGCCGGCGCAGGCATCGGCGTCGAAGTCGCGCTCAAATCCGGCCTCGCCTTCAACTCCACGGCGGCGCAGGTGCAAACGGCGCTGCTGGGCCTTGCCTCGATAGGCGCTGGCAACGCCACCGTCACCGGCGGCCCCGGCGCCACTGCCGCCTACACCGTCACCTTCGCAGGCCTTCTGAAAGAACTGCCGGTCTCACTGCTCAGCGCCGATAGCACTAACCTCAGCGGCGGCGTCGCAACCGTCTCTTCGACGACCGTTGGCGTTAGCCCCTTCGAGATCTGCCAGGCCGGCGTGGACACCTGTCAGATCGGCACCGCGTCCACCGCGGCGGGAGGGGTCAACAACCCGATGGCGGTCGCCATCGACCAGAGCACCGGCAACGTCTACGTCAACGGCAACCCGAACCGGCGGATCGACGTCTACGGAGCCGACGGGAAATTCCAGGGCGCCTTCGGGGTGGGGGTAAGGCAGGGCGACAGCGCCCCCTTCGGCCTCGACTTCTGCACCGCGGCGACCGGCTGCCTGGTCGGGCAGGACACCGCGGTGGCGGGAGCGATCAAAAGCAGCGGACTCTCGAGGACGCTGACGGTCGACGCCGGCGGCAACATCTACGTGCCCAATCCAGGGAGCCAGCGACTCGATGTCTTCAGCCCGACGCTCAACGGCTCCAGTGAAGTCATCGGCGCCTCCTTTGTCCGCGGTATCGGCTGGGACGTGATTCCCGCTGGTGGACCCGGTAACGTCGGAACCGAACTCGAGGTCTGCACCGTCGCCAGCACCTGTCAGGCTGGCATCGCGATTTCACCGTTCAACGGCAACGGGCAGTTCCCCGCTGGCGGGGGCGGCCTCGAAGGAATTGGCGGTGTCGCGGTTGACTCCGGTGGCTTCATCTACACGGCAACCTTCAAGGCCAGCGGCAATTGCACTGTGGCGGCGCCATGTCGGGTGCAGAAATTCAACCCCGACGGCACCTTCAAAGAACTTTTCGGCCCAGCCTCGGGTTCATGTCAGCTCAACTACACCTCCAACGAGGTCGCCATGAACCAGCAGCCGATTGCGGTAGCGGTTGATCCAACCAACCAGCATGTCTTCGTTCTGAAGAAGACGGCGTCGACGGGGGCACGGGTCTGCGAGTTCGACAGCGCCGGCAACTTCGACGGCACCAGCATCTCTCCACTCGCAAACCTGACGGTTGACAGCGCCCAAGGCGCCGGGCTGGCTCTCGGTACGGCCGAACGCGTCTACCTCGCCAACCGCGCCCCCGCTCTCTACATTCTCGGCCCGGTGCCGCCGCCTGTCGCGGAAATCCTCCCCGCGAGCGCGATTGGCTCAACTACCGCCACTCTGAACGGCAAAGTCACCGTCCCCGCTCCCGGCGGCGAAGGCTTCGACACCAAATACCACTTCGAATACTCGGGAGATAACGGCTTCCACTGGAAATCGATCCCAACCACCGACGCGTCGGCTGGCTCTATCGCAGGCCCCGTGATGGTCAGCCAGGCGGTAACCGGACTGCAGCCGAACCTGAACTACCTGGCCCGCCTCGTCGCCACCACCAGCACCTCTGTCACGACTCTCCCAGCTCAGTTCACCACCCTCTCGGCAAAGCCCTCGATCTGCTGCAGCGAAGCCCTTCCAGTGGCAGGAACTACCGCCAAGCTAAACGCCAGAGTAAACCCCAACAACTCCCCCACCACTTACCACTTCCAGTGGGGTGAGACGGTCGCCTACGGCCACGAGGCGCCCGACTTCGACCCCTTTGCCGGCGCCGGCGGTCAGCCGCTTTCAGTGAGCGCCAGCGTCAGTGGCTTGAAACTTTCCACCACCTACCACTTCCGCCTCGTCGCAACTAACGCGGCTGGCACCAGCTTCGGCCCTGACACGACCTTTGAAACCATTGATTTCGAGGGACTCAACGCCCAGGGCCTGCCAATCAACCGTGGCTATGAGCTTGTTTCCCCACCCGACAAGCGACCGCAGGGAGCGGTGGAAACCATCGCCCCTGAACTCATCGCCTTTCAAGCTGCCGCAGATGGAGACTCCTATGCATATCCGATCATCGGAGGCCTCGCCGACTCGACCGCCGGCGGTCATGTCGAGTACCTGGCGGAGCGCAGCGCGTCGTCGTGGGAAAGCACGCAAGTCTCGGCACCCTCGCTGATACCCATGCCGATCCCGAGCGGCAGTAGCCGCGTTTGGCCCAGTACGCCGCAATACCTCTCCGACGACCTTTCCTGCATCGTCCTCGAGACCCCCAACCCGCTTACGGACGACACCCTCCCCGCTGCGGTTGAATTAGGTATCACCAACCTCTATCTACGAAATCCCGACGGGAGCTATTCCCTCATCACCAATCGGGTGCCGACGAACCCTGACTTGATTTCGTCCCCCGGCACCTATTACTCGGTCGCGGGCGCCTCGGAAGATTGCAAGCGGATCTTCTTCAAAAGCGATTACACGTTCTTGCCCGGCGCTCCTAGCCACCTTTATGAATGGGAGGAAACGGGAGCGGGTGGAGTCATGCGCGATGTCGGGCTTCGCCCCGATGGCTCTGCTCCAGGCAGCAAAGGCGTCGGCTTTGGCGGCGCAGTTGGCGTTTCGGCAGTCCTTTCGCAGCTCAACTCGGTTTCTCCTGACGGTCGCACTTTTTTCAGCACCATAAGCAACGAAGGCAAAGACTCGGGCAAACGGGCCGTTTACATGCGCGAGGCCGATGGCACGGTCATCGACATATCCCAGTCCCAGACCGCTGAAGAAGCAAAAGGGGCACGCTATGAAACCGCTTCCCCCGACGGCTCCCATGTTTTCTTCGCTGGCAGCTATCGCAGGACGAGCGGTTCCAGTAACGGGCCGATCGGTGAGTGCGCTCCACTTGACGCTCCACTCGTCATTGGCGCTGGCGCCGCCTGCGGCCTCTACGACTACGAGGTCGAAAACAAAGAAACCGGACTGCCAAAGCTCACTGAGCTCACCGCTACCACCGACCCGACTAACCCTCAGGGGGCTGCGGTTGAGGGTGTGGTAGCGGTCGACCAGGACGGTTCCCACGTCTACTTTGCCGCCGTCGGACAGCTCGTCTCCGAGATAGGCAGCACCTACACGCAGAACAACGCCTCGAGCACCGTCAATATCTATCTGTCAGCCTTCGGCGCGCTCTCCTACGTCACGACGATTCCCGAGAAAGACCTGGCACGTGGCCAGGCATCCGGCCCCGTTGCCAACTCGGTGGGCGGCAACCTGATGCGCTCGCCCGGCAGCTGGACGGCGCAGACGACCCCCGACGGCAGCCGGTTGCTCTTCACCACCTCGGGCAACATTACGGGCTATGAAAGCGAGGGGGCGCAGGAGGCCTACCTCTACTCCACGCACTCGGGGCAGATCGCTTGCGTCTCGTGTCGTCCCGATGGAGCATCCTCAGTCGCCAGCGACGATGCCGAGCCGATTCGCTCCGCGCTGTCGTACCGGCAGGCTAGTAACGTCGTGCCTCGTTCGCTGAGCAAAGACGGCAGCCAGGTCTTCTTCACGATGCCTGACGCCCTGGCGCCGGGCGCCACTGAGGGCCAGCGGAACCTCTACGAATGGCGCAAGGGAGCGGTGCACTGGCTGGCGACCTTCAGCGGCGGCGGCAGCCTCTTCATAGGGGCCAGCGCGGATGGCGAGGATGTCTTCATCACCACCCAGGACCAGCTCGATCCCCATGACACCGACTTCGTCCGCGACGTCTACGACCTCAGGGTCGGCGGCGGCTTCGCTCCGCCTCCACCCGCGTCGGTGCCGTGTGATCCGGCAGCCGGCCAGTGCCAGGGGCCAGTGACGCCTGGACCCGGTGCCTCAGCCCCGGCGAGCGAGAGTGTGACGGGTCCCGGCAACCCACCTGTGCCAAAGCCTGGCTGCAAAAAAGGCTCGGTGCGAAAGCACGGCAAGTGCGTGAAGAAGCAGCAGGGGAAGGCGCAGGGGAAGCGCGCCCACAGACGAGCCGCCAACCATAACCGCGGAGGTGCGAAGTGATTACCCGGAGCCGAGCGATCGCAGTCCTGGCCGCGACCGCCTGCCTGACGGCGATCGTCGCCGCCCCCGCAAGCGCGGCGACTCCCGCCTGGGCCCCACTCCTTGCCTCGGGCCCGACCATGATGCCATCCAGTCAGAGCGAGATCCAGCGGGTGGGGGTCGACGCCGAAGGTGGGAAATTTTCCCTCACCTTCGAAGCACAGACCACCGCATTGATCGATTTCGACGCCGAAGCCTCGGAGGTCGAGGCGGCGCTAGAGGCGCTCTCGACGATTGGCGGCGGAGGCGTCAGCGTCCTCGGTGGCCCCGGGAGCAAAAACGGCGAGCATCCCTACTTCGTCAGCTTCGACGGCGGCTCGCTTGCCTTCACCAACGTTGGAGATATGACGGCCGGCAGCGCCGGCCTCACGGGTGGCGGCACCCACACCGCGACGGTCGTCACGACGGTTCCGGGCGGGGCTGGAACGAGTGGCATCGGGATCTACGCCCAGAATGTTGGAGGCGCCGAAACCTCAGGCCCCATCACCGCCACCGTCAAACTGCCACCAGGTATCACGACCGTGGGTACGTTGATAAGCCAGGGTAGCTGGACTTGCGACGGCCTTGCTGCCGGACAAGACGAATTTACCTGCACCTACAGCGCGAAAGTGGGTCCCGGCGTGCCGGCGACGCCGATCGTAGTAAACGTTACCGCTGCGCTGGGAGCGACTTCGGGCATCGTCGAGGTCGAAGTCACTGGCGGCGGCGCGACGAAAGCCGGCAAATACGAAATGCTGCTTGAGGTTGGACCGATCCCCGCCGGCCCCGGCATCCAGTCCTTCACCGCGGGCAGTTACGACAAGAACGGCGATCCCGACGCTCGGGCCGGTGGCCACCCCGCTAACGCAACGACCGGAATCATCGTCAATACCAAACGAAATCGTAGGGGAGAACTAATTCCCGCTGGCGAACCCAAGGACATCATCGCCGACATTCCTCCAGGCTTCCTTGCCAACCCGGTCGCCGTTCCTCAGTGTCCCGATTCCACCGAAGTCCAGACGAGCAAATGTCCGGTGGAGACGGTCATCGGCGTCGCTAGGCCGATCATCGAGAATCTTGGCGGGGGAATCGCCAGCCAGGAGCCTGTCCATAACATCCAAGCTCCCTTCGGCTATCCGGCCAAAGCCAAGTTCGGTGTCGGGTTCGGCAGCGTCTTGGTTAACGTGCTGGGAGAATTGCGGAGCGACGAGGATTATGGCGTCTCCTTCGGCTCTCCCAACACGGTTCAGATTGCCGCTGTCTTCGGCGTCTTCTTCGACTTCTGGGGCGAGCCGGCCGACTCCAGCCACGACAGTCTGCGCTGTCAGAAACCTGGCGGCTGCCCCACCACCGCTCCCAACATCGCTTTCGTCACCCTGGCGACCGATTGTGCCGAGGAGGCGCTCGTCCCCCCCAAAGTGACGCTTCGCCTCAGCACCTGGCAGGACCCCGACGTCTTTGCCAGCTCGTCAGTGGGGGTCCCGCCGGTCAAAGAATGCGACAAACTCAAATTTGAGAGCGACTTCACCTTCCACCCGTCGGAGGCCAAGGCCGACAGCCCCGCCGCCTTCGCCACCGACCTGACCGTCCCGGCCGAAGGGCTGATCGACCCCGACCTGCTTACCACTCCCGAGCAGAGGACGACGATCGTCAACCTTCCCCAGGGCGTG
>Ga0193706_1000693_pt1 | contig 17586 bp, 16 predicted proteins | sample U3c1metaG_FD_160130 | JGI IMG/M metagenome (GOLD analysis project Ga0193706, IMG submission 160130) | Soil microbial communities from a riparian zone of the East river system, Colorado, United States - U3c1 | ecosystem: Environmental > Terrestrial > Soil > Riparian zone | place: USA: East River... | reverse complement strand
CGTTTCTGTAACTTTATGGCCTATTATTATCTCGTCTTTTTCTGCAAACCTGCCTTCATCAATACCCATACGCTGCATACGAAGTACCAGTTCTTTGTATTTATTTTCTGAATACAGGTGGCTTGATTCGGCCCGGGAGTGCCATAAATCGTTCAGGATCTCCATGGAATAGTTTTCCAAAGGATGTTGCCTTAGTAATAACTCTAACTCTGCTAACTCTTCAAAGGTTGCATCGCCGGATAATTTTCTGGCTATCAGGTTCCAAATAGGTGCTGTTTTATCTTCCATGTTTATACTACATGGACAGTATAAAATTTATAATCTACTAAAGCTTTGTAAAATAATGCGGGCCAGGGATCACTTATGAAGATGGCTGGGGTTCTTTTTGAATTCAAAATTTATGGCGCTGCTTATTTTTTTTAACGCAATGGCCATTTGGTTATCTATGGTATTTACAGATATGTTGAGGAGTTTGGCAATTTCATTGTATTTAAGCCCGTCTTCTTTAGCCAATTTAAAGATCAGCCTGCAACGCAACGGCAGGTTTTGAATAGCAAATTCGATTTTTTTAACTGCTTCGCTGGTAATCATCAGGTTTTCGGGATTATAACTAGCAGCAGGTATATTCAAAGACATTTCATCCAGTGAAATAATTTTTTTTCTAAAGTGCCGGGATAAATAATTGAGGGCCGTGTTTTTTGTGCTTATATAGAGGTACAACTTAAAATTGTCGATTTTAACATGCCTGGCCCTGTTCTGCCATATTTTTATAAATACGTCCGATACAATTTCTTCTGCCAATTCCCGGTTTTTAATTATTGAATTCGCAAATTTCTGCAGATTATGAAAGTATGCCATATACAACTGTCCAAACGCATGATTGTCATTATTTTCAGTAATTTTTGATTGAAGTTTTTTTATTTCATCCGGTTTTAACATATAGCAGGTGGGTATAGCTTCGCATTTTATACTTTAAGGTACAGCTATAATTTTGTTTATAAGGGTTGTTGTATTATTCTTTAAACAAAAAATAGAATTAGAATACCTGTTTTTTCTTACTTTTGCCATCCGCAAAAGGTAAATGTTATATTTGCTGTTGCAGAATAGTAAATTCAAAAAATATTTCTTAATTCAATTGGAATTAAAGAATGGGCCTATAGCTCAGCTGGTTAGAGTACCTGACTCATAATCAGGGTGTCCCTGGTTCGAGCCCAGGTGGGCCCACACCCGGAAGGGTTTCAGACTATGAAGTTTGAAACCCTTTTTTATTTACACGATATCTCTCGGCTTTCAATACCGTGTTTTCACCCCCTCAATTCCCGTCATTCTCTCCTGCCCTGCACGCATACTATTCTTCATTTTTACTGCATTGAATCCCTTCCCTTGAAAATGCACGATCCGCTTCCCCAACTACTATCTTATTAATTAAAAAACTACCAGCATGAAAAGAAAAAAGCTACACTTTATTTTTTCGCTATTGACCGGCGCCTGTTTATCGGCCATCACCCTTATTGCCCAGCCGCCACCCACCGCCGGGCTTACCGGTCATTTTAAATTTGACGGGGGCCTGAACAATTATGCCCCAACAACCATGAGTGCAAATGGTTCCAACATTTCCTACAGTACGAATGGCGCAGGTACCGCAAATAAGGCTTTGATGTTTGCCGGCACTGTTACATCGCAGGTAAATGTTACTGATAACGGCAACCTTGATTTTACCGGTGACTTTTCCATTGCATTTGGTATCTATCTGGCCTCAACAGCATCTAACCAGGGCATTTATGATAATGGTCTTAATTATGGTGGCTGCGGTGTTTGGTATTTTAATTCAGACAATACGCTTCGTTTTAATTACAGGAACGGTTCCATAGGCGCCCCCGCTGCATTACCAGCGGGCCAGTGGAGAGCCGTATGTGCTGTAAGAAGCGGCAGTACCATGAGCTTATATGTAAATGGCATACTGGCGGCTTCGGGAACACAAGGTACTTCGACGACTACCTATCCATATGCTCCTGTATTTGGTCAAATGTATTTTGCCGGCGTCGGAGGAAATTATAATCCCATTTCAAATGGGAGTAAAATAGATGAGTTTCGTTTTTATAACAGGGCCTTATCCGCTGCAGAAATAAGCTCTTTGGTCGGGTATTCATTACCACTTAAGATGGGGGACTTTACTGCTGCCGTAAAACCATCCGGTATCCAGCTGAACTGGGAAACCATTTTTGAACAAAACAGTGCCTACTTTGATGTGGAGCACAGTACGAACGGATCAGACTTCAGTGCTATTGGAAAACTAAATGCAAAGGGCAATTCAACTGACAAACAATATTATACCTATACACATGCTAAAGCAATCCGGGGTGTGAATTACTACCGGTTAAAAATGGCTGACCTTGATAACAGCTATACCTATAGCCGCATACTTGCCATTAAAAACAGCAGCCAGGTGATATCAATGGAACTGTTCCCCAACCCGGTCATTCATACTTTACAGGTGCAGCTGGTAGCAAAACAAAAAGAAAGAGCGGAAATTTTTATTGCAGATGCTGCAGGTAAAAAGATCTGGTCCCGGTCCATACAACTTAGCGAAGGGAACAATGCAACGAGCATACCCGTGGCACGGTTGTCAAAAGGTATCTATTTCCTCAGCTTTGAAAATAATGAAGGAAAACAAACCCAAACATTTATAAAACACTAAATAATACAGGTCCGTATCTCTCAAAGGGCTGGTTTGGTAATACCAGCCTTTTCTTTTTCCCGCCCAAGCCGTGTTCTCAGCAGCCCCAAACCATGAAACCTGTTTAATTTAACGCTTCATTAGATTATTTGCCGTTAATTTGCAGCTTCAAAATTACTTATGAAGAAAATTGTATTTATTCTCATTGCCCTGGTATCCGTTTCCTCCCTGTCTGCACAAAAGAAAAAAAAATGGGATAATATTGTTGACCGTACCGGCGATCACCTGATGTTACAACTCACGAGCGACCACTGGCTTGGAATACCCGACAGTATCAATGACCGGAAAAAGGGTTTGTCAAGAGGCTTAAGTACTTATATCATGCTGGATAAACGTTTCAAAGGAAGTCCGCAATTCAGCGTGGCCTTTGGATTGGGTGTAGGTACCAGCAATATGTATTTCAAGAATATGGTCATCGACATAAAATCAAAGGCCAATACGTTGCCATTTAAGCAGGTGGACAGTGTTGATCATTTTAAAAAATATAAATTAACCACCGCCTTTTTAGAGATACCACTGGAATTACGTTTTACCGCAAATCCTGAGAAAGAGAGCAAAAGCATTAAAGCAGCGATCGGTGTTAAGGTGGGTACGCTTTTAAATGTACATACCAAAGGAAAAACACTTTTGGATAAAAACGGCAGGCAGGTCAATTCCTACACTGCCAAAGAAACCGGTAAAGGATATTTTAATTCCACCCGCCTGGTAGCAACGGCGAGAGTTGGTTATGGTAATTTTTCCCTGGTGGGAAGTTACCAGCTCAATAATATTTTTAAGGATGGCGTTGCTGCAGACATGAAGCTTTTCCAGATAGGCTTAAATCTAAGTGGATTATAATTTTCATTTTTAATAGATGTTCCGGATCCTCCCGCTTTTAACGGGAGGATTTTTGTTTGCTGCTGCCCGGCAATGTCTTAACTTTGCGGCTCTTCCGATAGTATCGGAACCACATCATGAGCGACGAAATTAAACACGAATGTGGCCTTGCCTTCATTCGTCTCCGCAAGCCTTTCAGTTATTATCAACAACAATATGGAACAGTATTGTATGGTCTTAATAAGCTGTACCTGCTGATGGAAAAGCAACACAACCGTGGTCAGGATGGCGCCGGCATCGCTGCCGTAAAGCTGCATACCGAACCGGGTTATCCTTTTATGCACCGGATGCGCAGTTCAGCTAACCAGCCCATTGCTGATCTTTTTGCACAGCTAGGAAAAGAGATCAATGAAATAGAAAGACAGCAGCCGGATATGAAGAACCATCCCGGGCTCATGAAGGGCCATCTTAATTTTTTGGGAGAGGTTTTACTGGGGCACCTGCGTTATGGCACACAGGGGAAAAACAATGTAGAGTTCTGTCACCCTTTCGTTAAGCGGCACACCATTCCTTCACGAAACCTGGCACTTGCCGGCAACTTCAACCTGGTGAACACCGAAGAATTATTTAGATTGATAAATATTGAGCCTGGTGAATTCCAGCGCCAAAGCGACCTTGCCGCAATGATGGAAGTGCTTTATCATTTTATAGTAAAAGCGGATGAAGCATTCCCGGGGAATATGGATATCCTGAAAGTTCTAAAAAAGACGATCCCTTTATTTGATGGTGGTTTTAATTTCAGCGGCATACTGGGTAACGGTGATGGTTTTGTAATGCGTGATGCTCATGGCATCCGCCCTTCTTATTATTATATCAATGATGAGGTGATCGTTGCAGCAAGCGAAAGAGCAGCTATACGAACCGCTTTTAATGTTGGCGAAAATGAAGTAAAGGAACTGATGCCGGGTAATGCACTCATCGTTAAAGCAGATGGCACTTATTCGATAGACCAGATCGTTGAACCAAAAGAAAGAAAGGCCTGCAGTTTCGAACGCATTTATTTCAGCCGGGGCAGCGACGAAAAGATTTACCGCGAGCGCATCGCACTGGGCAATCATTTAAGCGATACGGTTTTAAAAGCCATTGACTACGACCTGAAGAACACCATTTTTTCTTTCATTCCCAATACGGCTGAAACGGCTTTTTATGGCTTGATAAAAGGAGCCGAGGATTACCTCAATAAAATAAAGATAGAACGCATCCTAAGCTGGGGTAAGGATTTTGATGAAGAGAAATTATCTGAAATGATCAACCGCAGGATTCGCATTGAAAAAATTGCTATAAAAGATGTGAAGCTGCGCACGTTTATAACCGAAGATGAGAGCCGTAATGAAATGGTGCAGCACGTTTATGATATCACTTACGGAACAGTAAGAAAGAACCAGGATACGCTGGTTGTTATTGATGACAGTATCGTAAGGGGTACCACGCTGAAAGAAAGTATCATCCGCATGTTGTCAAGACTGCAGCCAAAAAAGATCATCGTTGTTTCTTCTGCACCGCAGATACGCTACCCGGATTGCTATGGCATTGATATGAGTAAAATGGGCGATTTCATTGCCTTTCGTGCGGTCATTGAATTATTGCACGATACCGGGCAGGAAGGTTTACTCACGGAATTGTTGGATAAATGCAAAGAACTGCAATGCAATAACCAGCTGCATACGGAAAACGTTGTTCGCCAGTTATACAAACCTTTTTCACTCGATGAGATCTCCGGTAAAATTGCAAAACTTATTACACCTAAAGAGATCGATATCCCGGTAAGCGTGATCTATCAAACCATCGAATCATTACACGAAGCATGCCCCACCAACCTGGGCGACTGGTATTTCACCGGTAACTACCCCACAGCAGGTGGAAACCGCGTTTGCAATAAAGCCTTCATGAATTATATGGAAGGAAAGAATGTGAGAGGATACTAGATCCTTTAATCAAATCCTTTCGTTTTAGCCTCTTTGATTATGGCTTTACAGGAACGTTCGTAAAGGTTCCCGTCATTAATATACCGCCGGTCAGGGTTGTTGTAAAGTTGCCACTTACAGTACTTCCCGTCGCCGTAATATTCAATGTGCCACTTTGAGAAGTTACCAGCCCGGCGCTTGTAAAATAATTTATCTGGTCGCCTGTTGCAGACAAAGTGTATGCCCCGGTTGCGAAAGCAGACAGGTAGATCTGGAAAGATTTAATACTTGGCAGGCTTGCATCTTTGCTGGCAATAATGCTGAAGGGACCGGAGATGAAGGCGGTATCCTTATCTGCCGTATATGTTGCACCAGCGGTTGTCCATGTAAACACACCTGCAGGGGGAGGCGTTGGATCATCATCTTTACCACAAGAAGAAAAAATGAATATTGCTGGTAACAATAATACTGCAACTAACAGAAACCTTGCCCTTAAATTTTTCATGATAATTATTTTAGATTTTAAGCTAATGGTATAAATAGACTTATACCCTTTGCGTTTTGGAATCTTACTCGGCAAATTTCATGCCCCGTTGCCAAATCGCCTTATTTAAAAATATCATTTAGCAATCCTGCCAGGTGCACTCCGCCTTTTAATAACTGTTGGCTTAAGATTGTATTGTATTTAAAATCATAATCGTATCCAAGCTTTGCATCTGGTTTTATATCCGCATAAATTTGCTCAGCCAGCTGGTACGACTGCCAGATCCAATCGCTTAGCGGTTGGGCCTGCCACTCTTTTCTTTGTGCCTTTGTAGTGAAATTAATCGCAGTTGCGTATTCTGTATAACTCAGCTGCTGTAATTCTATAAGTTGTGAATCCCATACCTGGTGCAGGTTATAGGGGTCTTTGAACCATGTCACGTTGATCTTGTTGCCGCCGAGGTCCTCAAACCTCCCAACGTGTAAGGGCTGGTGTATGTCTCCTACAATATGTATCAACAGGCGCAGGTACAGAACTTTTTTATCCTGTTCAAGGCCTTTGTTCCTTAACTGATCAGCCAGCCAGTTAATTTTTGTATAGGCATCAGTAGCTGTATCGGTGGCCAGGTAATTTTTAAATTCCTTTTCACTGAGCCCGCCCTTTATGTTTATATAATGCCAGGGAGAAAGATATCTATAAGCAGGATCAGATTTAATGAAATCGGGCCAGTTACTCGACATGGCGACAGATTCATTGCCCAATATTTTAAAGATCTCTTTTTTGGCGCGGCCGCTGAGATAACTGTCGGCGATCTCTCCAACAATACGGTGACCCAATATGCCCCAGGCCATGCCGCTGAAAGGTAACAGGATCAATGAGCAGACCAGCAATGTATTTTTTATTTGACGCATTATCATGTTATGAAGTTTTATTCCCGAAGTTAATTCAATACAAATGATTTTGTATTACCTCAATTAAAAGAATGCCAGGTTAAGCCGTCGCAACCAGTGACATCTTTTTTATAAACACCCTTCGACAAGCCCGGGCTGACAAATCATTATTAAAACATGTAAAAAACGCATTGATCATTCCATAATCTCAAACAGCAATACCTGCGATATTTGTACAGCGTTGAAATTATTATCCGCGACCAGCAAAAGTGTTTTATGACCATTGGGCAGTACGGGGCCAAAAGTCATTCCTTCAATATTATCTATATAGATGCCCAGGTTATCAAGGTTGAGCAATAATTTTTTTGTTGCCGGAATGAAATCCTTGTTCTCCCGCAGGGTTACCCGGCTGATATCTGTTGCGCCGGCAAGGTCGGCAAGGAACAGCTTAATAGTGCAGGCCAGCCTGCCGGTTGAAAAAGACCGTTCCATGACCAGTAATTTATTATTCCCGATACTCAGTATATCCGGTACACCATTAATTTTAAATTCTTTTTCAGGAACCGCCGGGTACGCAACGGGTGCTAACCCGTAAGCATATTGTGCGGTATTTTTCTTTCCCGCCATATCAAATTTAAATATCCGGATGAATGCATTATTGTCTTCCAGGTCAGCCCGTGGCCCATCTTCGAACAAAGGTTCTTCTGCATTTACAAAAAGGGTTTTATAATTATCTGCGAAGCTCAGGCCTTCCAGAACGCCATTCCTGCGTGGGCCTCTTGCTGTGGTATGCATGACAAGGCTGGCCGGCATGATAAAACTATCCATATAATATCCTTCCGGGGAAACAACAATTATTGCCGGATCTGTAAGTATGGTATCTTTTTCATTCACTATCCTTTCCCCTTCACTGCTCCAAATCAATTGTTTGCCGGCAGGGTTATAGCGCATGGCTTCCGGATCCGGTACGTGGTAACGATCCTGTTTATTGTTGGGATAAATATTGCCATTCTTTTGAAGTAAATTTTTTACACCAGTAAAAACTACGGAGTCAATTCCTTTCCCTGTCAGGAAAATACGTGCAGTATAAAACCTTGCAGGGTTTTTATCACCCCTGTCATCGCATATCATGTAATACAGATCGTGCTGCGCATCATAATCTATACCGGACAGTCCGCCAACACTGGTATTATTGTACATTAAATTACCGGGCAGGTCGTACTTACTTAAAAATTTTATGCTGCTTATATCGGCAGTAGTTTGCGTGGCCCTCTTTACAAGAGCGCATGAGCTAAGTAGCATCGCAATCGCAATCGCAAAGAAAAAAAATGACCGGGAAGAATAAATTTGCATACACAGGTTTGATGAGCAAAGTTGGGGAAGTTTATAAGTACAAGTATCAAGGTGTGTAAATAATTTTATACTTTTATAAAAACAGTCTATTGAAAAAGATTTTCATTATACGGCATGCTAAAAGTGACCAGGGTTTTTTTGGTAATGATTTTGAGCGGCCACTGAACGATCGTGGCAAAGCCGATGCGCCTCTAATGGCAAAGCGGCTGATGAAAAAGCAGGAAGCTATTGATGCATTGGTCTCAAGTCCTGCCACGCGGGCAAAAAAAACTGCCGAGTCCTTTTCTTCAGTATATGGGCGTAGCGATGGAGAGATCATTTTTGTAAGCTCTTTGTATCATGCCGCCCCCGAAGTTTTTTATGAAGTGATCGGCCAACTCGCCGGGCAGTTTACTTCAGCTGCACTCTTTTCCCACAACCCGGGTATTACCTACTTTGTAAACAGCCTTGTTCCGGGGGTGCAGGTTGATAATATGCCTACCTGCGCTATCTTTGCTGTACAGGCAAATATTAATCAATGGTCAGAATTTGAAAAAGCTAAAAAAGAGTTTTTATTTTTTGATTATCCAAAAAAAAATTGAGTTCATAAAAAATCATACCCTCCCGTGAAGCCTACCATTTTAGCACTGGCATTATTATTCTCTGTGCCTGCTTTTACGCAATCCAAAGAATACATTGTAAAACACGATGGGGATACGGTAAGAGGAGAAGTCAAAATATTTACCAAAGTGGTCACGGTCATAAGAGCAGCTGCTGATACGGTAATTTATAACTCGGAAGATGTACGTCTTTTCGTAAAGAACAATAGAGAAAAAATCGTTGTACGCTTAGTGCTGTATGGATATACAGACAATATTGACGAGGTCGTGTCTCAGCGTTATAGCGATCCTGTTTACGATACTACTATTTTACTGACACCGGTCATTAGCGGAGAAAAACTCAATTTATTCACGGGTAAAGACAAGCGGAAGGTCGTTCATTTTTTTGTGCAGGGTCCGGGTCATAAAGTGCCGGTACAACTACTATATTCCGTAGGCGGGGATATGCCGGAAAAAGCAACATGGGGTGGAGCGTCAAGATACCAGTATATTAGTTATGTGAGTTACCACAGGATCTTTGAAAGCCAGTTGTGGGATATGCTCTCCGATTGTAAATATATCACGGGGATAAACTTAGGGGCGCTTCAGTACCTCGAATCAAGCTTCAAAGCATTTGTAAAGCGGTATAATAAAAAATGTGAATAGCTGTATTACGCCGCTTATAAATTCAGTCATTTTTGATCTGCCTGTTGGCCAGGTAAACGCCGGTAAATATAAGTGCCGCCGCAATAATTTTATACAAGCCCAGGTCTTCTCTCAAAAATACCATAGCGATCAGCGCCGCGAAAACGGGTTGGGTATAAATATAAAATCCCGCGGTTGACGCACCAAGTATTTTAATGCCATAAATGTTGAACAGGTAAGCTAAGAAAGTTCCGGTGAAAACGATGAGACCCATACTTGTAAAGTCGATGGCCGTATATTTTTCCCATGGTATCTCTGTAAATTCTACCCAGCCAAAAGGCAATACCATGATAAACCCGAATGTGAAGACCCATCTTATTATTACAACAGGATTATATTTCAGCATCAATGGCTTTACTATTATAAAATAAATGGTATAAGAAACAGCGTTGATGATGATGAGTATGTCACCCCATATGATATTGCCTGCGTTACCGGAATTATCCTTTGCCAGGACCAGGACCATTGCCCCCGCAATACCCAAGGCCAATCCTGTTACTTTTAAAATACCCAGCCGCTCCTTTAATACCCATGCTGCAATAAAAACAATAAGTATGGGTGTGATGAGCATTAATAAGGCCGCATGAATAGAATAGGTAAGAGAAAGCCCTTTTAAAAAAAGCAGCTGGTTGATAGCGATCCCGGTAAGTGCGCAAAGCAGCAAGCGGTTCCTGTCTTCCTTTTGGATCTTAATGTCGACAGGTTTCAGCAAGTACAATGACCATAACAATAGCATGCTTATACCAACTCTTACTACGTTCAGCCCGAAAGGTTTTACCAGGTCAAGATTGGTAAGGTGTTTTACGGCACTAAGGTTAATGGCAAAAAACAGGTTGGCAAAAAGCAGGGCCAGGTGAGCGATGGTTCCTTTGTTCAATTATTTCTATTATACTGTAAAAATAAGCTAATAAAAAAAGCCATCCCGCATGAACGGAACGGCTTATACTTATTAACCCATAAAAAAGTTGGCTGCAACCTAGGCGGTTTGCATCTCTTTGATCTTTTCTCTTATTTTAGCTTCGATCTCATTAGCCATTTCAGGGTTATCGAGCATCAGTTGTTTTACTGAATCTCGTCCCTGGCCTAATTTATCACTGTTATAGCTGAACCAGCTCCCGCTTTTTTGTACGATCCCCAGTTCCACGCCCATGTCGATGATCTCACCCACTTTAGAGATCCCTTCACCATAAATGATATCAAACTCTGCCTGGCGAAAAGGTGGCGCAACTTTGTTTTTCACCACTTTTACTTTTACGTGGTTACCCACCGACTCATCGCCATCTTTTATCTGTGCCATGCGGCGGATATCCAAACGAACAGAGGCATAGAATTTTAATGCATTACCACCTGTTGTTGTTTCCGGGTTACCGAACATAATGCCGATCTTTTCACGCAACTGGTTTATAAAAATGCAACAGCTGTTTGTTTTAGAGATCGTCGCTGTGAGTTTGCGCAATGCCTGGCTCATTAATCTTGCCTGTAAACCCATTTTGCTGTCACCCATCTCACCTTCCAATTCACTTTTTGGTACCAGTGCTGCAACAGAATCAATGACCACTACATCCAAAGCGCCGGAAAGGATCAAGCGGTCTGCAATTTCCAGGGCCTGTTCTCCGTAATCAGGTTGAGAGATCAGTAAATTATCTATATCAACACCCAGCTTTTGTGCATAGGCGCTGTCAAATGCATGCTCCGCATCTATAAATGCGCACATGCCTCCTTTTTTTTGTGCTTCGGCAATAACATGAATAGCCAGTGTTGTTTTACCCGAGCTTTCCGGCCCGTAGATCTCTACCACCCTTCCTTTTGGTAAGCCGCCAATGCCAAGGGCCATATCTAAACCGATTGACCCGGTTGAAATAACTTCCTGTTCAACCACCCCCTTATCACTCATCATCATCACCGATCCTTTGCCGAAATCTTTATCGATCTTGTCCATCGTTAATTTCAGCGCCTTGAATTTTTCTGTCTTTTCTAATTTTTCTAAATTTTCTGTTTTGCTCATTTTCTTTCGTTTTAATTGATGTATCTGGATTTGCGTTGTAAATGTAATTTGGGAACCAAAGATAATACTTTAATTTTATCAACACTAATTATTTTAGTATTTTTTTCTAACTTATTTAGCCAGGGTTTCCTGATAAAAAAAGACCCATCCCGAGGAATCGGGACGGGGATGTGTTCAAGCATGAGAAAAATCCACAAAGGGTGATCCTTTGTTCTCAAAAAGGTTCGGCAAAAAAACGGGCCAATAAATTGTGTGGTATTTCAGAAAAACGGCCACGTGAATTATTAAACAAATAGAAGACAGTTTTTTGAACTTAACAATACTACTTTGTGGTAGTTTTTTGATAAAACGCTGTTTTCAAAGGGCAATTTACTAAAAAAGGGCTTATTTCTCCTTCCCTTTGTGCAATTTACCCAGCAGTTTCAAATGCGGCTGCAGGTTCTTTAGTGTTTCCTTCTGCATAAATTGCCTGAGGTGTTTATAAAAATGGCTGTGGTCATAATAGCCATAAATAGAATAATTAAAATTTTCCGGCGAGTTGGTAAGCTGTTCTACTGCTTTGCGGATGCGCATGATCTGCAGCGCTTTTTTGCTGCTTAAGCTGGTAGTAGTTTCAAAGTACCGGTGTAATGTGCGGGATGATATATTGTATTTTGCCGCAAAATCCTCTACCGCTGTTTTAAAATCATTTTGTGTATAGCAATGTTCCAGTATTTCGGAAACGATACGGATCGGTTCCCAGGAACCGGCATAGGAATCTATAATGGAAGTAAAATAACTGCTTAGGACATCTACCCTTTCCCCGAATGAGCTCACCCTTTTTACTTTATCGATGGTTGCATGATCCATGAGGTAGCTCAGTGGGTAGATGAATTCACGGTACTCGGCGAAGTTGATCTTTGTTTTAAAGATAACGGGGGATATCTTGAATTTGATGCCAAATAAAACATTACCGGGGCGGTGGTAACATTCAATTGCTTTATGCCTGGGTAAAAAACCATCGGTCTTCATATCAAACAAGGTATTATCTACCTGCATGGTAAAAGGCGTTCCTAAATTGATCAGGTAGGTGTAGCCCACATTTGGAAATAAAGCATCCGAAAATCCCTCTGGATACTGCTGCCAGAGCCCTTCGAAATCAGTTTCCCAAAAAAAATCGATCAAATGAGCAAGGGACTCCTGCGGTTTTACCCGGTGGTAATTTTTTTCAAAATGATCGATATGAAAGAATTCGATGTGCTGCAATTGGTATGGCTTATTGGCTAAAGTTAAAATACAGCAGCAACATAATATGGCTGTTTTATATAGGTGGTAGTTAAACGGAACAGCCGGAAAGCTTAAGGCTGACCGGCTGTAGAATCATATCTTTTTTGCTGTATTAAACAGCTACCTGGTTTTCTTCTATCATCTTCCTGAGGTTCAAAAGGCCATAGCGCATGCGGCCAAGTGCGGTATTAACACTGCAATTGAGTATTTCGGAGATCTCCCTGAATTTGAGATCGGCGAAATGCCTGAGGATGATGATTTCTCTTTGCTCTTCCGGCAAAAAGTTAACCAGCTTCATCACCTGCGCATGACTTTCTTTTTTCATGATATTCTCTTCCGCGTTTGAATCTGCAAACCGGATCGTATCAAAAATGTCCATCCCTTCCGAAGTCCTGATCACAGGCTTCCCTTTAACTTTCCTGAAATGATCGATACAAAGATTATGGCCTATTCGCATAGCCCATTGTACAAACCTGTTCTCCTCTTTGTATTTGCCTGCACGGAGGGTTTCAATTATTTTAATAAAAAGTTCCTGGAAAATGTCTTCGGCCAGGTATTTATCCTGTACCAATAAATAAATGGAAGTAAAAATGCGGCTTTTATGCCTGGTAACAAGTACCTCAAGAGCGAGTTGCTCTCCTTCGATAAATAACTGAACTAATTCCTTGTCGGTTAGGGTAATAAATCTTTTCATAAACGGATTTTGGTTTTTGTTTGGATGGTGGATTAAATTCTTTTGTAAAATTCCTGTAAAATTAACAATTACATTGTAGCGAGGCAGATCAACTTCATGTAGTGATGTTTCTAATTACAGCATTTATTAATTTATTACAACTTCTTTTTCTGTCATAAGTTTACGGAGGTTGTTCAAGCCAAATTTCATGGTATCCAAAGCCGTATTGAGACTGCATTTCATGATATCTGCAATTTCTTTAAAGCTTAAGCCCGCGTAATGGTTCAATACGATCACTTCTCTTTGTTCTTCGGGAAGCATGTCGATCATACTTTTTATTTTACCATGACTTTCATGATACATGGTAGCAGGTAAAGGCACAGATACTGCGAAATCAACATGCTGCCCGTTCTTTATTTCAGTATCGCATATGGTTACCGGCTGTTTTGCTTTGCGTGTCTCTTCAATGCAAAGCCCCTGTGCAATGCGAATAGCCCACTGCAGGAAGTTTCCTTCTTCAGGACTCTTACCCGCCATCATGTTATTAATAATGCGTATAAAAACCTCGCGGAAGATCTCTTCTGCCTGGTATTTATCCTGCACCATTGCATAAATAGCGCTGTAAATCCTGTCTTTGTAAAGTTCTACGAGTGTTGCAAGGGCATTGGGGTTGCCGTTGAGATAAAACTGAATGAGCTTCTCATCAGTCATAGTGGTCTGGTAATTCATAAGTGGTTTCTTTTGGATATAGGATAAGCGACGATAAAGATCACTAAATAAAAACAAGCTGTTGTAGCAACAGAGATGTTTTTTTATAGTAATTGTTCTATAACAGAACGTAAAGTAGAATGCAATGGGTTTGCTGGTACGTAACGTATCAGTTAGAATATTATTGTATGACCTAAAAAATGTAAAAAACAGACAGTGTTTTATCCTGGCCTGTCCATTCATCTTTATACAACCGCTGTTGATATAATTAGGGTACGAACACATTCGTCAGCAGCACATCTTTGCTATAAAGTATACAGTTATGAAGCCACTCATTACCCTTTTATTTATTATTACAGTATTCTTGCCAGCTATTGCACAGGAGAATTCCCGCGGGAAAGTAAAAGCATCCGTTACCAGCAACCAGCTGGCTGCCCACGAAAATATTACTGTAGAATTAAGGAAAGCCAAAGACTCATCACTGGTCAAAGTTGCAATAACGGATAAAGCCGGCCAGGCAGAATTTGAGAACATACGCCCCGGTTCTTATTTTATTAAAACGACCCCGGTTAATTATAAACCTCAATACTCGGCGGCATTTACTTTATCGGCTGAGCAGTTATCTGTACAAGTCCCTTCACTAACGCTTCAGCCCGTTGCTGCAGAACTGGGTGGCGTAACCGTTACAGGACGTAAGCCTTTTATCCAAAAGCTGTCCGACCGCATTGTTGTGAACGTAGATAACAGTATTGTAAGTGCCGGGAGTACAGCCATGGATGTGCTGGAACGTTCCCCGGGTGTGAATGTGGATCAGAACGATAACATCACCCTTCGCGGAAAATCAGGTGTTATTATTATGGTTGACGGAAAGCCAAGCCCGATGACCGGCGCCGATCTTGCCAATTACTTAAAGGGATTACCCTCATCAGCACTCGAACGCATTGACATCATCACCAACCCATCTGCCAAATATGACGCAGCCGGTAACTCCGGTATCATTGATATCCGCTTGAAAAAGGACCAGCGCTTTGGTGTGAACGGAACTTTTACAACAGGGTACGGGCAGGGTGTTTATCCAAAAGCAAATATTGGATCTACCTTTAATTACCGCAATAAAAAGATAAACCTCTTTGGCAATTATAATTATGCCTACCGCATTGGCCTGAATCATTTGTTACTCGACAGGAGTTTTTATGAGAATGGTATTTATAATGGCGGCGACCTGAAAGACAATTACTCCAAATCACCGGTGAATTCAAATGCTGCAAGGCTGGGTATGGATTTCTTCCCATCGAAAAAAACGATCATTGGCTTTGTAGTTAACGGCAACTTTAATCATTACAGGCGCAATAATCATAACAGTTCTATCGTACTTGATCCGCAAAAAGCAGCAACAAGTACTTTTAATTCCTTAGCCACCAATAATGATCACGCCACTAACCTGGTTGGTAATGTCAATTTCAAACACAGCTTCGACAGCATGGGTAAAGAGCTTACCGCAGATATTGACTATGGTAATTATAATTCAAAGTCATTAACTCTTAATGCCACAGATTATTATAAGTTGGATGGCACACAATTGCAACCTAATTATGTACTTCATGGTAACCAGGAGGGCAAACTTACCTTCACTACTGCAAAGATCGATTACGTAAACCCGCTTGGCAAGACGGCAAAATGGGAGGCAGGTTTTAAAACAAGTTTTGTTTCATCAGACAATGATGCAAAATTCACTGATGTGAGTAACGGTACGCCACAAAATGACCCACACAAAACAAATCACTTTTTATATAAAGAAAATAATAACGCGGGTTACCTGAATTTCAGCAAAGAGTTTAAAAAATTCAGTGTGCAGGTTGGCTTAAGGGGAGAACAGACCAACCTCAGCACCGAACAAAAAATAGGCAACGTAAAATTTGATTCCGGTTATTTCCAGTTATTCCCCAGCGCCTTCTTTAATTATAAAATAAAAGAAGATAAAACGATCGGTCTTTCTGTAAGCCGCCGCATTGGAAGGCCGGGCTATTCCCAACTCAATCCTTTTCTATTTTTAATAGACGTAACCACTTATGCAACAGGAAGACCGGGTTTGCTTCCGCAGTTAACCTGGTCGTATGAATTAAGCTATACGGTGAAGAGCCTCAGTTTCGGATTAAGCTACAGCCATACAAAAAATGACCAGAACATTACGCTGGCTAGGTTCAGGGAAGTATTCCCGAATATTCCTTCCGATGATAACGTAACGGTGCAGATACCCATCAACCTTAAGTCATCTGACTATGTTGGATTATCACTTTCAACACCCATCAGGATCACCAGGTGGTGGAACATGATCAACAACGGAAATATCTATTATCAAAAGTTCAATGGCAATTTCAGCGGCACCACTTTGAATGATGGTAAACCTGCTGCAGATATCAGAACGAATAATACATTCACTTTCAAAAAAGGATGGACCGCCGAGCTTATTGCAAATGTTAACACCGGCGGACAGTACGGCTTTATGGTGCTTGACCCGCAATGGGGTTTATCAGCAGGTGTACAAAAAACGGTTTTAAAAAGCAAGGGAACTGTTCGCTTCAATATCACCGACATCTTCTGGACCAATCTGCCAAAGGCTGTTATCACATATAATAACTATATAGAGAAATGGCATGCTTACAGGGAAACAAGGGTTGCTAACTTAACATTCACATACCGCTTTGGAAACAATAAGGTGCAGGCCGCAAGAAGAAGAACAACCGCTTCGGAGGAAGAGAGGCAGCGGGCGGGAAACTAATTAAGAATTAAAAATTAAGAATGACTCTTTGGGATTTAGCCTTTTATTATAAATATATACCGGTTTGAATTTAAGAGTAAAGAACTAATGCTGAGGCTACAATAGTACAAAGGCGCACATAGCTGTATGGCAGGAAAGGGATATAGTCTTTCCCGCCCTGACTTTTTTGCTGCTTTTTGCGTCAAGGCAAAAAGCAGAGAAAAGAAATTGTAACAATTGTAAATGCTGTGCAAATTCCGCTCTTCGTATCTTCGCCCAATGAAGTATTTAGACGAGTTGAATGAACCCCAGCGGGAAGCGGTGACACATGTGAACGGACCCATCATGATCATCGCAGGCGCCGGCAGCGGCAAAACAAAAGTGCTTACCACGCGTATCACGCATTTGATGGCGGCGCATAATATAGATTCATTTAATATACTGGCGCTCACTTTTACTAATAAGGCAGCGGCCGAAATGAAAGAAAGGGTAGAAAGAATATTGGGCAATACCGAAGCCAGGAATTTATACATCGGTACTTTTCACAGCGTATTTGCGAGGATACTAAGAGCCGAAGCTTCCAAACTTGGCTACCCATCCAACTTTACCATCTATGATACAGATGATTCAAAGAGCGTGGTGAAAACTG
>Ga0193706_1000692_pt1 | contig 17621 bp, 18 predicted proteins | sample U3c1metaG_FD_160130 | JGI IMG/M metagenome (GOLD analysis project Ga0193706, IMG submission 160130) | Soil microbial communities from a riparian zone of the East river system, Colorado, United States - U3c1 | ecosystem: Environmental > Terrestrial > Soil > Riparian zone | place: USA: East River... | reverse complement strand
TCCGGGTCAGCCATGGCGGAGCGGCTCCAAGGTAGCCCGATGCGCCGGATGAAACTACGGGGACCGCTCGGCGCAGCGCTCCATGAACTCCGCTTCACTCAGGACCTGGACGCCCAGCTCGGCCGCTTTCTTCGCTTTGCTGCCCGCGTCCGCGCCCACGACCAGGTAATCCGTCTTCGAGCTGATCGACGAGGAGACCTTGGCGCCGGCGCCTTCCGCCAGCTTTTTGGCCTCGGCGCGCGCGATCGAAAGCAGGGTTCCGGTGAAGACCAGGGTCTTGCCGGCCAGCGGGCCGCTCGCGTTCCGGCTGGGCGTGGCGGCGATCACCTCGACGCCGCCGGCCTGGAGCCGGGCGAGCATGGCGCTGCTCTCGGGGGCCGCGAACCAGGCGGAAATGGCCGCGGCCATCTCGGGCCCGATGCCGTCGATGGACTGCAGCTCGGCGTCCGTGGCCTTGGCCAGGTCGTCGATCGACGCGAAGTGACCGGCGAGGAGCTTGGCGGTCGCGGGCCCGACCTCGGGGATGGAGAGCCCGACCAGGAATCGATCGAAGGGGATGCGCCGCTTCTCCTCGATCTGGTTGAACAGGTTGGCCACCGTTTTTTCGCCCCAACGCTCGAGCTCGACCAGGGGCTCGCGCTCGAGGTGAAAGAGGTCGGCCGGTCCCTTGATGTGGCCGTGCTCGAGCAACTGCTCGACCATTTTCTCTCCCAGGCGATCGATCTCGAAGGCGCTCCGGCCGGCGAGCTGCAGGGTGCGGCCGACGACCTGCGGCCGGCAACCGTGGATGTTCGGGCAGCGCCAGTACTTGCCCTCGCCGATCAGCTCGGTGCCGCAGGCCGGACACTCACTCGGCATGTGGAAAGCTTCGCCGTGATGCCAGGTGACGCCCGGGCGCACCGCGCCTTCGTGCAGGCCTCCGACGCGCAGCTCGTCGGGCAGCAGGGCCTCCCAGTCCTTGGGAGGCTTGGCTCCGGGCGCCTTGGCGACCGAATTGACCTGGGGAATCACGTCGCCGGCGCGGTGCAGGTTCACCAGCGCACCGATCGACAGCCCGAGCTTCTCGACATGGTCGGCGTTGTGCAGGGTCGTGTGGCGCACGATCACGCCGCCGATCTCGACCGGGTCGACGTGAGCGCGCGGGGTGATGCGGCCGTTGGCACCGACCTGGACTTCGATCGCGCGCAAAAGGCTGGTCGCTCCGATGGCGGCGAACTTGTAGGCGAACTGCCAGCGCGTGGAGCGCGCCGTAGCGCCCAATCGATCGCGCAGGTCGAGCCGATCGAGCTTGGCGACGATTCCGTCGACCTCGAAGGGCAGTTGATCGCGGCGAGCGACCATTTCCGCGTGGTAGGCGAGGACTCCATCGAGTCCGCGAGCCTTGGTCTCGAAGTCCGCGCCGTGGAAGCCCCACTTGCGCAGCGCCGCCATCTGTGAGGTGTGCGTCGCTGCCTTGTCGGCCTCCGTCTGCAGCACGGCCCAGGGGTGGAATTGCAGCGGGTAGCGAGCGACTTCCGCCGGATCGTTGCGCCGCACCGCGCCCGCGGTGGCGTTGCGCGGATTGGCGAGCACGGGCTTGCCCTCGCGCTCACGCGAAGCGTTGAATTTCACGAAGGCCGCGCGCTCGATCAAGACTTCTCCGCGCACTTCCAGACGCGGCGGAATGGCAGAGCCACGACTCGAAAGGCGCAGAGGCAGGTTCCTGATCGTGCGCAGGTTCGCGGTCACGTCCTCCCCGACCGATCCGTCGCCGCGAGTCATGCCGCGCACGAACAAGCCGTCCTGGTAGAGCAGCGAAGCGGAAACTCCGTCGAATTTCGGCTCGACGACCCAGTCAAGGTCGTCCGCGACCGCGAGCTTGAGGAAGCGCACGATGCGCTCGACGAACTCGCGCACTTCGTCCTCGTCGAACAGGCTGTCGATCGAGAGCATCGGCACCTCGTGGCGCACCTGAGCGAAGCCCTGGCCCTCGGGGAGCGGCGCACCGACGCGCTGGGTCGGACTGTCGGCGACGACCAGCTCGGGATGCTCGCGCTCGAGGGCCACGAGCTCCTGGAACAAGGCGTCGTACTCGGCGTCGGTGACGACGGGCGCGGCATCGATGTAATACAGGCGATCGTGGCGCAGAATCTCGCGCCGCAACTCCTCCGCGCGACTCGCGGCTTGCTTGCGAGCGGCCATGGACCTCAGGGCAGGTCGCGGGGACCGAAGGGATGAGGAAGCAGCTCGGAGAGCCAGGTCTGGAATCGCGGTCCGTTCTTGCCCTGCACGACCACGAACAGCTCCGGGGCGAATTCGCTCAGGAATTGTCGGCACGCGCCGCAGGGCATCGTCGGAGCATCCAGGTTCGAAGCTATGGCGATCGAAGCGAAGCGCGTAGCCCCCGAAGAAATCGCCTTGACCATCGCCACACGCTCGGCGCAGATCGTGAGGCCGTAGCTCGCATTCTCGATGTTGCAGCCCGCGAAGACCTGGCCGTCCAGGGCGACCAGCGCAGCCCCCACCTTGACCTTCGAATACGGGCTGTGAGCAAGCTCGGCAGCGGCGAACGCCACGCGCAGCAGGTCCTGGATCGATTCGTTGCCGGGCTGCGGCGCGCGCGCTGTCGGATCGGCCATCGCGCCATTTCGTCACGCGCGGGCAGGGCCGTCAACTTCCAGCGGGTCATCGAATTCCGATTCGCGGCCGTTCTCGCGCCCCGCATGGCGTTTCGCCGGCTCGGCGAGACTGCGTTCGCGAACCGCAGCGTCGAAGTTCTCGAGCCGCGCATAGCCCGCATAGGGCACCCGCAGGCGAACCATGCGCTGTCCGCTGAGGGAATCCTCGCGTTCCTCGGATTCGAAGGTCACGCGCGCCGCGAGACCGATCAAGTCATTCGGCTCGAGATCGACTTCGCCGCGCACGTCGATGCCGAAGAGCTCGAGCGTGCGCTTGACGCGCGAAATCCCACGCTCGCTCCAGGTCAGCGCGTCCCAGCCCCCCGTCCGTCCGGCATATTCGCCGCGCAGGACCTCGAGGCGATAGCTCCAGCGCACGCTGCCGTCGCGAGCCAACCCCTCGCGCACCTCCGCGATGCGACAGTCGTACACGCCTTCGGGAATCGAGACAAAGGACTGCGTGTCCTGAACCTGACTGAAATCGTAGTGCATGGAAAGCCCTTGGTGAGTGATGAGAAGCGCTGCGCTCTCTGGTACGACTCGTCGAAGCGCGTCAGGCGGCCCGAAATCTCGAGAATCTTTTCGCCGTGGCGCATCCGCGCAAGCACGAGTACGGTGCCGGCATGCACGCGAGTCGCACGCCGCAGGTCCTGCTCGCCGCGCTCGCCGCAATCGCGGCGCCGTCCTGCGCATTCATCTTCTCGCAGGAGGAATATCGCCCTGTCGATCAGGGAGAGCGTGCCGATGGAATCACTACGAAGCTCCCCTCGGTGGAACTCGGCTTGATCGCCGTGAGCTTCGGTGCCCAGGGCGGATCCTTCCGCGTGCCTTGGAAGGATGCCCAACTCGAAGTCGTCGGAGGCGGCATCGCCTGGGATCAGCACTGGTTCGGTCCGGTCCTTCCGATCTTTCCCTTCTTCATGGGCGCCGGATCGACGACGTCGGAAGTCGATGTGTTCGTCGCGGCTCGGGGCGGGAGCGTGACGCTCGTTCCCGCCGAGTTCCTGGCCAGAGCGACCCGGCTCGAGCACGGGGGCGACCCGGGTGAAGCCGCCCGGATCCCCAAGCTCTGCCACCGCGTAGGCGGCAAGGAGAAACACGGAAAGGAAAAGCTCCTGCCGCTCGAGGAGCCCGTGACCTTGAAACGCGGGCAGGGCATTCAGCTCACCTTCCCGCTCCCTGTGCGTGTCACGCGCGAATTCGAGCTGACGCTACCTCAGACGCCCGGCAGCGACTCCCGCGCGAAGCTTCCCTTCCGCTACGAGGACAACCTCGCCTTCGTCTGGTTCTTGCTGCCGACTCCCCTGCCCACCCTGAGCTTCTGACCCCGGCTCAGTGGCAGAACTGCACTTCGAGCGCGTCCGTCAAGCCGATGCCGGTCCCGTCCGGATGCTGCGGATCGCGGAACCAGAACTGGAAGTCACGCGTCGTCCCGACCATCGCCGGCGTGATCGGGACGGCGATGCTTACCGCTCCATTGGCATCGAATTGCACGGGCGGATAGCGATGCAGCGGCGGTTGAAGCAAGAGTGTTCCGCCGCCGAATGGAATGTTCGCGCGGCTCGAGCTCTCGAGCGCGATCCCGATCTTGCCGGGGATGCCGTTGGTCACCGTCAATTCGAAATCGGCGCCGAACAGCGAAGGCACGCCCGTCGAGCGCAATTGCGGCTGCTGACCTTGTGAATTGGTCTTCGCGCTCCCGTACGGCACCGGAATGGCACAAGCGAAATTCCACGCCAAGGCTGCGCGCGTGTTCGCCAGGCCGTCCTGCGTGCGGCGCAATTCGAGCAGGTATTCGCCAGGCGCGAGATCGTTCAAATACAGATGCTCGACATTGTCGAAGGCGCTGTCGCTCTGCACATTCCCGCCTGAAAAGAAACTCCCCGCCGGAGTCCCGACCAATTCGACCGGCGCGCCCTGCGCATCGACAGTCCACAGCTCGAGCACGAGATCCGCGACCGACCAGGTCGCGTAATTCGGCGCGACCGAGCGATCCCAGGCGGCGATGACCGAGACGAAGGGCTTGTTCGCTTCGATCTGGAAACGCAGCCAGCGACTCTGGCCTGATCCGATGTCGAGCTCGACCCAGCCGGCCGAATTCACGCTCGTCGCGAGCTGCGCAGTGCTCGCGGCAGCCTGTTCGCCCGCGGAAAGGATCCAGTGGCTCGTGTCCACGTCGAGCTGGTCGGCCCCGAAGATCGGGTCGAGCGGCGTCGAGGTCGTTCCGCGCATGTTCCCGCTGGTGACCGCCGCATTGGACCAGCCCGGGCGATGCTGCGCTCCAGCCATCAGCACGGCCTTGATCACTTCAGGCAAGGCCGCGTGGGGATTCCCCGCCGTGTGCGGATCGGTCCACGCCGTCTCGACCAACAAGGCCGCCGCTCCGGAAACCAACGGCGTCGAAAAACTGGTCGCGGGCGCGGGAGCGACCAGCTCGGGTTTCATCCGGCCAGGCCCGTCGACTCCGAGAGCGGTGTGGCCCGCGTGGTGCAGACCGTCGCTGCGCCCGACCGAGATCGCATTGAATGCGTGGCTCAGCAAGGCGACGTCGAGCGGGCCCGCGCCATTGTTGACGCCGGCGCAGACAATCAGCCCCTGGCTCTCGATCACCGCATCGAGCTTGCGCAGATAGCCGTTGTTCGCTCCACCCGCGTTGCCGATCCAGGAATGGCTGAAGATCTTGGCCGCGACCATCTGTGGCCGCGTCGATCCGCTGCCATTCAAGAATCCCGTGCCCAGCCAGTGGTTCGCTTCGTAAGCATCGATCAAAGAAATCCCGGGCGCGATGCTCGTCAAGGTCCCGAACCAATGCTGCCCAACCAGCGTCGCGTGCCCGCTCGGACCATTGGAGAGACCGCTCTTCTGCGTGATCGTCTTGCCCACGAACTCGGGATTGTTCGCATCGGGAGCGTAGGCACCGCCCGCGGGCGCCTCGACCTGCGCGACGAGCATGCCAGCGCCGGTCGGATAATTGCCCGGCCCGAGTCGCGCAGCGAGGCGATTGAATCCCGTCAATTCCTGGACCGACTGCGCGCTCGCCAGGTTTGCGATAAGCGTGGTGAACGACAGCGCGACGAGTGCACGCGGAGCCAGCGAAGAGTGCATCGGGAATATGCGATGGCTGGGGAACGAGCGAGGTCCGCCTCAGAGTGATTCTGCGGCGGACCTCGGCGATTCTGCTCGTTCTGCGTCGAGCCCGATAGAGGGCAGAGTGCAAGGTGTGTGAAAACCCCCACCCGGCTACCCCGGTTTCGATTCAACCCATGTTCGCGGCAGCGAAATCCCAGTTCACGAGCTTGTCCAGGAAGACGCTGATGTAGTCGGGACGCTTGTTCTGGTAATCCAGGTAATACGCGTGCTCCCACACGTCCATGGTCAGCAGGCACTTCTTGCCGCGCGCCATCGGCGTGTCGGCGTTCGAGGTCTTCTCGACCGTGAGCTTGCCGCCGTCGAGGACGAGCCAGGCCCAACCCGATCCGAACTGGGTCTTGCCGGCGGTCGAGAAGGCATCCTTGAACTTGTCGTAGCCGCCGAAGGAGGTCCCGATCAGGTCGAGCAGCTTGCCCTTGGGCTGGCCGCCGCCCTTCGGCGCCATCGAGCTCCAATAGAAAGTGTGATTCCAGACCTGGGCAGCGTTGTTGAACACTCCCGACTTCGCGGCGTCCCCGGCCGTCTTCTTGATCAGCTCCTCGAGCGAGAGCGCGGCGAGGTCGGGCATGTCCTTCAACAGACCGTTGAGGTTGTCGACGTAGGCCTTGTGGTGCTTCCCGTAATGGAAGCTCAGCGTGTTGGCTGAAATGTGCGGCGCGAGGGCGTCATTGGAATACGGCAGGGGCGGCAGTTCGTGGGCCATGGTGAGTGAATTGGGATCGTAGGGAGGTGCCGCAGGCTCGCTCGCGGGCGAGGTCACGGCGGAGAAGGACGAATTGCCGAGCGCCGCGATTGCGGTGCCCGCGAGAGCACCTGTCAGGATCGCGCGGCGGTCCAGAGGATTTGGGCCAGGGTCGGACATATTTTTCCTCGCTGGATGAAGTTCAGAGGCGGGCCGAGAGCGTGGAGGGCAGGTCGTATGCAACGAGGCGCGCCGTGGCGGCGGCCGTTCGTGATCCGGTGACGGCCGCGAAAACGCGTTGCATGTTCAAGCCGAGCACCTTGCGTATGTCGAGGGGTGTGAATCCGCGACGCAAGAGCAGCTCGGCGATCCAACCGTAGCAAGCTGCGCTTTCCAGGCCATACGGGGTTCTCTGTATGCCGTCGAAATCCGACCCGATTCCGACGTGATCGATCCCGGCCACCTCGACCGCGTGGCAGATGTGATCGATGACCACCTCGGCCGGGAGCGGCTTGGCCTCGCGCTGCAGGAAATCGGATTGCAGCATGAATTCCCGCGTCTCATGCGCGTCCGAGATTGCCTTGTATTCGGCCTTCTCGCGCAGCCTGCGATCCTCCGCCCCGGCTTCGATCGAAAGGAAAGGCGTGCAGAAGACGATGCCGACGACGCCGCCGTGGCGAGCGAGTGCGCGCAGCTGCTCGTCCGTGAGGTTGCGCTGGTGATCGCACACCGCCTTGCAGCCGGAGTGGCTGGCGATCACCGGCACGCTGCTGACTTCGAGAGCGTCGTAGAAAGCGCGCTCGCCGGCGTGCGAGAGATCGACCACCATCCCGAGCTCGTTCATGTGCCTGACGACCGAGCGTCCGAATTCGGACAGGCCCTCGGGCACGTGAGCGCCCGCGCCGGGCTGGCAGGAGCGGATCCACGAGAGGTGGTTGTTCCACACCAGCGTCAGCACGCGCACGCCGCGCTCGAAGAACCAGTCGAGCTCGGCGAGGTTCGCTTCAATCGAGTGCCCGCCCTCGATGCCGGGGATTCCGGCGAGAGCGCCTCGGGCATGGGCTTCCTCCATCGACCTGGCGTTGCCGGCGAATTGCACGCGCGTCGGATGGCGCGCGATCAACCGATGGAATTCCCCGAGCAGGCCGCGGGTTCGGTCGCGGGCGCCGTTGGGTCCCTTCTCGATGTACTTCGGGTCGACCCACGAGACGAAGACCAGAGTCCCGAGTCCGCCTTGCTGGCCGCGCTCGACGTCGAGGTGTCCCTCGCCGGCCACGCCGAGGTCGTGATCGAGATCGAGAGCGCGCTGCAGCGAGTCCGCGTGAGCGTCGAACACCGGGCGATCGGCCATCAGTTGGATGGCTGCCGCGCTCAACGAGTGGCTCGAGGACTGCATGGCGCCGGTGATGCTAGCAGTCGTCCTGTCCGACTTGTCGTCGCGGTTCGCAAGCGCTGCTCGTCGTCACCACCAGTCTGCTCGGTTCGCCGCCCTCCTCATTCGTCGGCGGTCCGAGTCGACGCGATGCTCGCTGCCGACCCTGGTCTTGTTGTCGCTGCGCAGCGAGGCTCGACTCCGACACCCCCCGGTTGTTCCGCGCAGGCGCAGAGCAACCCGGGGGTCGAGGTGGAGCCTGGCTCCCTACGGACGCTGCGCCGATCGCTCGAATTCGAGCGCTCCGATCCACTCTCCTGGCCAACTGAGGCCTAGCGGAGCAGACCGCCCCGATGGGCCTCTCAGCCACGACTCTTGGGACTGTCAACCTGACAGGGGATTTTGGACTGGCTCCGGACCCGTGCCAGATTGGCAGAGACCAGCGCCCAAATGCCTCACAATCGGCCCGGAACTGCCTCCGGAGAGGCGGCACAAGGTTTGCACCCCGGGATCGACCCTGGACGCCTGTCAAGTCCACCCATTATCCATGCTTGCCCCGCGCCGAATCCTCCTTGCCGACGACGACTTCGAAGTCCGTTGCGGCATCGTCGACCTCCTGGCGCCCATGGGCCTCGAGATCCTGCAGGCCGAGTCGGGACTGGAAGTGCTGGACTGGCTCGCCCGCCGCGCCCGCGACCCCTTCGACCTGCTGCTGCTCGACATGCACATGCCGGGCTGCAGCGGCCTCGAGGTTCTGACCGCACTGCGCGCTCGCGTCGGAGCCGCATCCAGCTCGGGCCGCGACGCCATCCATCCCATGGTGCCGACCATCTTCTGCTCCGGCCGCGCCGAGCCCGAGCTCGAGCGGCGCGCGATCGAGATGGGCGCCTTCTGTTTCCTGAAGAAGCCTGTTCGTCCCGATCATCTGCGCGGCGAAGTGCTGCGCGCACTCTCCTCGGGCCGCGCGGCCTGAAAGCCTCTAGGCAAAAAACCCCTGGGCACCGATCCCTTCCGACCGCGGCTTCTGCGAGCCGCGGCACGATTTTAACCCGATCCTTTGAACCCCTGATCCCAACGAGACTGACCATGTCCACGAAAACCAAGACCGCCTCCAAGAGCTCGATCCGTCCCCTCGGCGACCGCGTCCTCGTTTCACGCGTCGAGGCCGAATCCAAGACCGCCGGCGGCATCCTGCTGCCCGACAGCGCCAAGGAAAAGCCGCGCGAAGGCAAGGTCATCGCGATCGGTGACGGACGCACGCTCGACAACGGCGAGCGCTCCACGTTCTCCGTGAAGGTCGGCGACCGCGTGCTCTTCACCTCTTACGGCGGCACCGAAGTCAAGTTCGGCGGCCAGGAGTACCTGATCATGGACGAGAAGGACATTCTCGGCATCGTCGAAGGCTGATCGGTCCCCACACCACGAACACCAGGAATCATCCATGTCAGCCAAACAGATCAGCTACGACGCGGAAGCGCGCGAACACATCCGCAATGGTGTGCGCCGCCTCGCTCGCGCCGTCAAAGTCACGCTGGGCCCGCGCGGGCGCAACGTGATCATCCAGAAGTCCTTCGGATCGCCGACCGTCACCAAGGACGGCGTCACGGTTTCCAAGGAGATCGAGCTCGAGCACCCCTACGAAAACATGGGGGCGCAGCTCGTCAAGGAAGTCGCGTCGCGCACCTCGGACAACGCGGGTGACGGCACCACGACGGCGACCGTGCTCGCCGAGGCCATCTTCGAGGAAGGCCTGAAGAACGTCACGGCGGGCGCCAACCCGGTCGCGCTCAAGCGCGGTCTGGACAAGGCCGTCAACGCGGTCGTCGAGGAGCTCAAGAAGCGCGCGACGCCGGTCAAGGGCCAGAAGGAAGTGGCGCAAGTCGCTTCCGTCGCCGCGAACAACGACCTCGAGATCGGCCAGATGATCGCCAAGGCGATGGATCAAGTCGGCAAGGACGGCGTGATCACGGTCGAGGAAGGCAAGTCGCTCAAGACCGAGGTCGACTGGGTCGAGGGCATGCAGTTCGACAAGGGCTTCCTCTCGCCGCACTTCATCACCAATCCGAAGACGATGGATGCGGTGTACGAGAAGCCCTACATCCTGATCTGCGAGAAAAAGATCGCGACGATCAAGGACATGATCCCGCTGCTCGAGCAAGTGGCCCAATCGGGTCGCGCGCTCTTGATCATCGCCGAGGACGTCGAGGGTGAAGCCCTCGCGACCCTGGTCGTCAACCGCCTGCGCGGCGCCTTCCAGGTCGTCGCCGTCAAGGCGCCGGGCTTCGGCGATCGCCGCAAGTCGATGCTCGAGGACATCGCCGTGCTGACCAACGCCACGCCGATCTTCGAAGCGACGGGCAAGACGCTCGAGAACGTAACGCTCAAGGACCTCGGCACCGCCCGCAAGGTGGTGGTCGCCAAGGAAACCACGACGATCGTCGAGGGCGCCGGCTCCAAGGACGCGATCTCGGGCCGCATCGCCCAGATCCGCTCGGAGATCGAGGTCACGAAGTCGGACTACGACAAGGAAAAGCTCCAGGAACGCCTGGCCAAGCTCTCGGGCGGTGTGGCGCAGATCAACGTCGGTGCCGCGACCGAAGCCGAGATGAAGGAAAAGAAAGCTCGCGTCGAGGACGCGCTGCACGCCACGCGCGCAGCCGTCGAGGAAGGCATCGTGCCCGGTGGCGGGGTTGCCCTGCTCGGCGCGATCGCAGTCGTCGAAGCGCTCAAGCTCAGCGGTGACGAGAAGGTCGGCGCGATGATCATCCGCCGCGCCCTCGAGTCCCCGCTGCGCCAGATCGCCGCCAACGCCGGCCAGGACGGCGCGGTGATCGTCCAGAACGTGCGCGCCAAGAACCAGAAGAACTGGGGCTACAACGCGGCGACGGACGTCTACGAAGACCTGATCGAAGCCGGTGTCATCGACCCGGTCAAGGTCACGCGCTGCGCGCTGCAGAACGCCGCTTCGGTGGCGAGCCTTCTGCTGACGACCGACGCGCTGGTCAGCGATCTGCCGGAGAGGGACGAGAAGAAGTCCAACTCGGGCGGGCACGACTAGTCCGAAGTAGCGAATGGAATTCGCGGGCTCCGCTGTCCTCGAGACAGCGGAGCCCGCTTGCATTACAGCGTAGAATCGCGACAGCTACGCGCGCGCCGCGAACCTCACTGCGCCGGGTGAGCGGCGTGCCAGACTTCGAATTTCGCGGCCTCCTCGACCGGCGTGGCCGCGCGCTGCGCGATCTCCAGGTGATAGCGCTTGAACGCCGCCGCGAATCCGCGCGGGTCCGTTTCGAACCAGTCGGCCGCGTTCTGCGAACCCTGGAGCAAGCGTTCGAAGCGCAGCTTGACGACGATCAGCGCCGAGATGCGCAGTCCATCGAGGTCGATCGACTGCAGCGCTGCTCGCGTCGCCGCCGCGTTGCGCGGATCTTGCGCGGCACGCTGCACGAACTGCGCCGGATCGGCGCTGGTCAGCGCGTCCGCGAGCACGCGCTCGAGTTCGATCGCTGCGCCGTCGCTCATCGTCCCCCCGCGATTCGCCGCGCGCGGCGGAGTTCTTCGCGCACCAGCGCGACGTCGCCCGGCTCGACCGTGCCTTCCATGCGCTCGAGCGTCACGCCGCGCAGGTTTGCGCACCGCGGCAGGACGCGCTCGAGCATGTGCCACACTTCCTCGGGCACCGCGTCGTCGTGGCTGTCCAACCTCCGCGTCGCACCGGAAGCGAGCCAGGCCGGATCAGAATCCGCGCCTCCGGAAACGTGGATCTCGATCACGCGCTCAAGTGGGAGACGCTTCACGTACTCCCAGGGATCGAAACCGGCGTTGAGCGCGGTCGTGTAGACATTGTGCAGGTCGAGAAGCAAATGCGTGCGCGGCGCGTCGAGGATCTGCGCCAGGAACGCGGGCTCGTCGAGCGGGTTGCCGAGATGGAAATAGAAGACCGAGTTCTCGATCCCGACGTCGGCAACGCAGGTCTGCATCTGTGCAAGGCTCGCGCGCACGGCCGCCGCCGACGCTGCAGTCATCGCGACGGGCAATGGCAGGATCAGCTCGTGGTCATCGAGCACGGTCACGCCATGGTGATCCGTGTACCAGCCGAACTCGAAAGTCCGCGCATCCTCGCGCATGCGGGTCAGCCAACGCTCGCGACGCTTCGGATCAGGTTGCGCGCTGCCGAGCGAAAAGCCGACGCCATGCGCGACGAAGGGCCTTCCGGTGTGCTCGCGCAACGCAAGAAAACGGCGGTGAAACCCATTCGACTCGAAGCCCCCTTCCCCGCCTCTCCAGAGCGTCTCCGGCGCGACCTCGTAGTAATCGGGCTCGTCCTCGATCACGCCCGCGAGCAGCTCGAGTGTCTTCAGATGCGGCTGGAGAGTGAATCCGATCGCGATCACAGGCTCTCAGCGATCGCTGTCGGTGTAGAACCAGAGGAAGCGATTGCTGAATTTGTCGACCCTCGCGATACCGCATGGATATCCGACACCATCCGTCTCGATGTCGGCGGCAGGATTTTTTCGCGGTCGCGGATTTTCCTCTTTGCTGGCACCACAACCGAGGGAGAGCCCCCACCCGGCCCCCGAGAAGCCGCGGGCGAGCACGCGTGTGCGGGTGCTCTCGACTACAAGGGTCTGGAATCGCGCGCATGGTGTCGGCTTCTCGGCCGCAGCTTGCAAGAACAATGCGGCCGCGCAGCCAAGCAGCTCGGCGTCAGGATTCGCTGCCGATCGAAGGCATTCTTCGACGCGGGCGCACACACCGGCACCGAGCGCTCCCCGTGCCTGGTCTGCTCGTCGTTGCAAGCTCTCCGGAACGGCTGCAATCGATCCGTGGACAGCCGACGTCCAGCCTGCGAAACGCACTCTCTGCTCGTGCAGCCACTCATCTCTCTCCCCAAAAAAATGTCTATGCTCGGCAACGGGCTCGCTGACGATGACCGAGACCTCGGGTCCCGACGGGCCGTGCTCGATCACCACGAGGAGGGTCGAGGGTTCGAGCCGCGAAGTGGGAATCGTGGCGCGAATTTCCTCGGCCGATGCGCAGGCCAGCTCGCACAGCGCGAGGTCGCGCCAGAGCCCATCATCGCCGCTGGTCAGGAAGTCAGCGAATTCATCGCGCGGATCCCACGTGGCGCGCTCGCTCTCAGGCGGAGCTAGGAACACGATCACCGGTTTGCCCAGCGAGCGCGCCCGTGCGACGCAGCCTGCGAAATCGAGTTCCACGGCTTTGTCGAGATCGAGCTCGACCTCCGGCGCAGGATTCGCATTCGAGCCGGGCGGATTGGAGCATCCCGCGAGCCACGGATACGCGGACAGTGAGACGAGCGAAGCTCCGCTCCAGCGAAGGAAGTGTCTGCGTTCGATATTGGCCCCGCGAAAGACTCAGCGACTCGTGTCGGTGTAGTACCACAGGAATCTACTCCCGAACTCGCTGATTCTTCCCATTCCGCAGGCGAAGCCAGCTCTCGCGCTGGCGATGTTTTTCCCGTGCCGTTGACGGATCGGTGCTCCGCAGGAAACGTGGCGACCCCAGCCTGCCCCCGAGATGCCCAGCTTGATCACACGCGAGCGAGTCTCCTGCTCGAGCCTGAGCTTGCGTTCCATGCCCAGCTCGGATTGCTCCAGCGCGTCGAGGAGGAACAGGGCCGGTGCTCCGGCGAGCAGCGCGTCGGTCGGCGTTTCGCTCGAATGGAGCAAGGTCTCGACCCGCGCGACTGCCTCCTCGCCTAGCGCGCGGCGAGCAGCGTCGGCACGGCGCTGGAGCACTCCTCGATCTCCCGCGATGACTCCGTGCAGCGTCGAGCGCCACTGTTCGAGATCGTCGTCCAACGCGCGTGGCCGAGACTCCTCCTTCGCCGCAGGATCGAAGGAGCCCGGTTCGTCCACTTCGATGGCTGCGACCCGAGCAGGTCCGGAGTCCTGCTCGACGAAGACGAAATAGGGCTTTCCTTCGATTACCGATCCCGGCAGTGCCTCCCGGATCTCCTCCATCGAGGCGCAGGCGAGCTCGCAGAGAGCCAGCTCTCCCCAGAAGGCATCACGGGACTCCCACAGGAATCGCCCGAACATAGTCCCGCGATCTGGTTCGCTTCGATCCGACTCGTGATCCGCGACGAAGATGAGCGTGGGTTTTCCGAGTGCGCGCGCGCGCTCGAGCGTGCCTGCGAAGTCGAGCTCGACGGCCCGGTCCGGATCCTCTTCGAGCGCCCGCGGAGGTGGCCTAGACGGAAGCACGACGGAATCAGGAAGCGGCGCGGGCTCGGTCGATTGGACTCGAGGCTCGCTCTCGCAGCCTGCGAGCCACGGATACGCGGAGAGCGACGCGAGCGCTCCGCTCCATCTGAGGAAGTGTCTGCGTTCCATGGATTCGGCTCCCCCTCACTACTCCCTAGTGGAAGCGCGAGCAGGAGTTTCCGCTCCGCGGATCAATTCAGCGCAGCTACATCTACCCGCCGAATTCCGCCGCGTAATCCTCGATCGCCGCCTGGATCACCTTGCCCGCCTGCGCGCAGTCGTAGATCGACGTCGCGCTCGCATTCAGCGCTTCGCCCGGTTTCAGCTTGTACGTCGAAAAGTAATGCCGCAACCGCGCGATCAGATTCTCCGGCAGCTGCGCGAGGTCCTCGCACTTGCCCCAGAAGAGATCGTTCTGCAACACCGCGACGATCTTGTCGTCCGCTTCGCCGTGATCGATCGTCTGCAGTCCGCCGACGACTCGCGCATTGAGGATGATGTCCGCGCGCGTGATCGGCCGCTCGCTGACCACGCAGATGTCGAGCGGGTCGCCGTCGCCCTTGCTCGCGCCGGGGCTGAGCTTCGCCACGCGGTCTCCGCACAGCGTTCGCGGGATGAAGCCGTACAGCGTCGGCGGTTGCGCGGCGCCGCTCTGCGGGCGATCGACGCGGATGTAGCCCGTTTTCTTGTCGACCTCGTATTTCACGGCGTCGAAGGGCGTGATCTCGATGTAAGCGGTGACGAGATTCGGCGGGGAGGGTCCGACTTCCAATCCGTGCCAGGGGTGGGGACGCCAACGGTAGAACGCGTGCGGGAAGGGCATGATGTGCACGTTATCGACCGGAGCCGCGAGTTTCGCGAATCTGCCCCGCGGTTGACCGGAATCTCGCGCCCCGTACGCTCTCCATCGTGCACGGTCCCCAGGACGTCTTGAGCGTGCTCTCGGGAGCGCCCGGCCGGCGCCTGTTCGAAGGCGGCTGCGGCACGGGTGCGCTGACGCGCGGGATGGTGAGCGCGGGCTTCGAAGTCACTGCATCGACTTTCGGCGAAGCGATCGACCTCGGCCCCGGCGCGAGCTGCGTCGCGGGCGTCGATCTCAATCTCGCCTTGCCACTCGCGGACGCGTCCTTCGATTGCGCGGTGCTCCAGGAAGTGATCGAGCACCTCGAGAATCCCGCGCACGTGGTCCGCGAATTCAGCCGCATCCTGCGCACCGGCGGCATGTGGGTGCTGACCACGCCCAACTCCTCGGGAGTCCGCTCGCGCCTGCACTTTCTGTGGAGCGGGTTCGTCAAGGGCCGCAGGCGACCGGCGAACTACGGCTCGCCGCCGGGCGACTACAACAACCTCTTCATCCCCCCCCTGCCGGTGCTCCACTACCTGTTGTGGCAATACGGCTTCCGCGTCCAACGCATCGGGCGTGCGAACCGCAAGGCGAGCGCCTGGGTCCTGTTCGTCCTGCTCTATCCCTTCCTCTGGTGCGGGACGATGCGCTACGCGCGGCCGATGGCGAAATACGACTCGCCACTCCAGCGCGAGGCCTGCCGCGACCTGCGCCGCATCCTGCTCTCACCCTCGGTCCTGATGGACGAGAACCTCGTGCTCGTGCTCGAGAAGTCGGGTCCTGTCGCGAGCTACGAGCCCGGACGGCGGCCGGGCTGATCCGGACTCCGTGAATCCGATTCCGGCGACCACGATCGGGTCGGCGGCGTCACTTCGCGGATTCCCGGAGTTGAGCCGATCGGCGCGAGTTGCATGACAGTGTCGCTCACTTTGCGCCGGCACCTTGACCGCGGCCGACATGGCCTCTAGCGTCACGGTCAGTCCCCCGGTTCAACCTCCCAGCTGATCGCTCGGTCCCCCACCCCGCGACGGCCAACGAGCCGACGTTCCCACCCCGTAATGCACCCGGAAGCTCCGCCGATCGAGAGTTCTGCCCACCGGGCAGCTTCGCAAACCTCCCCGAATGCGGATTCGGGTCGAGAATCCCGCGCCGACCGCACGGGATTGCGCGCCAACACCTTCATCACCTCGTGGAGCGGCGGCAAGGACTCCTGCCTGGCCCTCGACCGGGCGAAGGAATCCGGCCTCGAGCCCGCGGGCCTGTTCACGATGTTCATGGAAGGCGGCGAGCGCTCGCGCTCCCACGGCCTGACCCACGCCGTGCTCCGCGCCCAGGCCGAGTCCCTGGACCTGCGGCTCTTCACGAACAATGCGACCTGGCCCGACTACGAGGGCGTTTTCATCGACGCCTGGCGTGAGTTCCGCCTGCGCGGCATCCCGACCGGGGTGTTCGGCGACATCGACATCGACGAGAACCGCGCCTGGGTCCAGCGCGTCTGCTCCGCGGCCGACATGCGCCCGCTCCACCCCCTGTGGCAGGCCCCGCGCCGCACCCTGCTCGAGGAATTCATCGACAAGGGCTACCGGGCGACGGTGATCGCGGTGCGCGACGGCGTGCTCGACAGGAGCTTCCTCGGCCGCAGCGTCGACCGCCGCCTGATCGACGAATTCGAGCGCCTCGGGATCGACGCCTGCGGCGAGCACGGCGAGTACCACACCGTCGTCACCGACGGTCCGCTGTTCCATTACCCGCTGCACCTGGTGCAGGGCGAATCCACCTGCCGCTCCGGCGTGTGGTTCCTCGATGTGACCCCCGTGAGAGACACTCCGCGGGTCGTCGAGCGCTCGCGCTGAGCGGGTTGTCGGGGATCGAGCGATCCAAGCAGGGTCCCGGCGTCGTAGTACGCCACTGGAAGCGGATGAGCTCGTACGTCGCGAGCGCTTGCTATCGTTCGCGCGTCTTCCCCGACCCACCACGGACTTCGAGTTCCACTATGTCCATGCTCGCGCGCAATCTTCGCTCGCTCTGCGTTCCGCTGCTCATCGCCTCGCTGCTCGCCGGCTGCCAGAACATGCAATCCAAGAATCCGCTGGGATTGGAATCGCTGGAGAAAGCCAAGCAGGCCTTCCTCGATTCTTGGACGAAGCACGCGGGCGAGACGTACACGACGGAGAAGCTCTCGCGCGTGGCCGACACCACGGATTCGTTCGTGTCGTTCGACGCGATGTCGAAGGACAAGACGGTGGTAAAGGGCTATGCGCAATACGCGGGGATCTGGGGACCGGGAATGGCGGGGTTCAAGACGGCGCAGCTTTCCGAGACCGAGAACGTGCACGTGTGGATCCGCGAAGGCATGGCGGTGACGGCGTCGATCGTGCGGGTCCATGGGGAGACGATGGACGGGACGATGATCGACATGCCGGGGCATCTGACACTCGGCTGGCTGCGCGAGGGTGATGATTGGCGCGTGGTGCACGAGCACATGTCGCTCGGCGTCAAGCAGTGACGCGCGGGGCGTTGGAGCGCCCGATCCGCGGCTCGATCGAGCGGCCTATTGCCGGATGGTGAACGAGCCGGGGTCCAGGAATTCTTCGCGGGGCAGCCACATGACCGTGTTCCAGGGGGCTTCGATTCTCGCGGCAAGTCCGCCCAGGACGGCCAAGTGACCGGTGATGCGAGAGAAGCA
>Ga0193706_1000691_pt1 | contig 17639 bp, 9 predicted proteins | sample U3c1metaG_FD_160130 | JGI IMG/M metagenome (GOLD analysis project Ga0193706, IMG submission 160130) | Soil microbial communities from a riparian zone of the East river system, Colorado, United States - U3c1 | ecosystem: Environmental > Terrestrial > Soil > Riparian zone | place: USA: East River... | reverse complement strand
TTTGCTGCGCGAGTCGCGCGTGGGCCGCTTCCTGCTTCTCGGCTGCGCCTCCTTCGCCGCTCTCGCCGCCCCGGCCATGGCCCAGGATGCCGAGCCCGCGACCGGCGATGCGCCCCCGCCCGCCGCGACGCCCGTCTCCACGCCCACCGGCGGAAAGCAGGTCTATACCCCGGCGGACTTCGCCCGCTTCGCGCCCAAGACCGCGCTCGACATGCTGAGCCAGGTGCCGGGCTTCTCGATCCGATCCGAGGATACCGCCAGCCGAGGCCTCGGCCAGGCCTCCGGCAACGTCCTTCTCAACGGCAAGCGCATCTCGGGCAAGTCGACCGATCCGGTCACTGCCCTCCAGTCCATCTCCGCGAAAAGCGTCGTCCGGATCGAGATCGTCGACGCCGCCCAGCTCGACGTTCCCGGACTCACCGGCCAGGTCGCCAACGTGGTCTACGAATCCGGCGGCAAGACGTCGGGCCAGTTCAGCTACCGCCCGGAATTCCGCGCCCATTTCGCCCATCCCTTGCTGACTCGCGGCGACATATCGGTCAGCGGCACCACCGGGCCGGTCGAATATACTTTGAGCTTCCAGAACAATTCGAGCCGGAGCGCAGCTGGCGGCCCAACCCTGATCTCGACCGGCGCGGGCGCTCCGATCGAGTTCCGCGAGGACGTGTGGACCGGCGATTACGATCAGCCCACGGTCACAGGCCAGTTCAAGCTCGACGGGCCCGGCTCGTCGCTCGGCAATCTCAACCTCCTCTACCGCCGCTCTTATTACGACTATGACGAGGTCAGCCTTCGCGACCGCGTCGCCGACGCGGACCAGGTCCGACTGCTCAGCCAGCGCGAGGGCGGCTACAATTACGAGATTGCCGGCGATTACGAATTCGCTCTGCTCGGCGGCCGATTGAAGCTGATCGGCCTCAACCGCTATTCTGACGAGCCTTTCTCCCAGGTCGCCCGGACCAGCTTCGCCGACGGCGCCGACGAGACCGGCAGCCGCTTCGTCCAGAACGGGATCTCGAAGGAGATGATCGGCCGCGGCGAATATCGCTGGAAATGGGGCAAGGCCGACTATCAGATATCGGGCGAGGCCGCGTTCAACAGCCTGGACAGCGTCTCGTCCTTCGCGCTTCTCGATCCGCTCGGCGTCTTCGTCGAGATCCCGTTCCCGTCCGGCACCGGGAAGGTCAGCGAGAATCGCTACGAGAGCCTGGTCACGATCGGCCGTCCGCTCTCCGACAAGGTCACCGTGCAGCTCGTCGCCGGCGCCGAGCATAGCACGCTCATCCAGGAAGGGCCGGGCGGAAAGCGGCGGAGCTTCCTCCGCCCCAAGGGCTCATTGTCGGTCTCAGCCAAGCTGTCCGACACGTTCAGCGCCAATTTCAAGGCGATCCGCCGGGTCGGCCAGCTCAACTTCGGCGACTTTCTCGCCCGGGTCTTTCTCGACAGCGAGAACCAGAATGCCGGAAACCCCGATCTCGTCCCCTCGCAGCAATGGCGCTTCGAGCTCGAGCTCGCCAAGGATCTCGGCAAGTACGGCAAGACCAAGGTCAATCTCGTCGCCGCGCTCTACGAGGATCTGGTCGACATCATCCCGATCGGCACGGACGGGGAATCGCCGGGCAACATCCCCCACGGCCAGGCCTATGCGATCGACTGGACCAGCACCTTCCAGCTCGATCCGCTCGGAATCAAGGGCGCCAAGATCAACCTTCGCGGCCTCATCCAGTTCAGCTCGGTCGGCGATCCGCTGACCGGCGAGAAGCGCTCGATCAGCGGCTTCACCGACCGCCTCCTCGATATCGGCTACCGCCACGACATCCCCGACACCGACTGGGCCTATGGCGCCAACGCCAGCTACTCGCACATCGAATTGTCCTACCGGCTCACCGAGGTCGGCCGGCAGTTCGAAGGGCCGGTCTGGGCGAGCGTCTTCGTCGAGCATAAGGACGTTCTCGGCCTCACCGTCCGGGCCACCGCGAGCAACGTCGTCAACGCCCGAAGCACCTGGGACCGGATCGTCTATGCCGGCCGCCGCAACGTCGCGCCCATCTCCTTCGTCGAGACCCGAAACCGCCTCATCGGCCCGATCTTCTCGCTGAGCATCCGCGGCACCTTCTGACCCCCCGTCGTTCCAGCGAAGGGCTCTCCTGAGCCTCTCACCGCTCCGCGGACCCGGAGCGCTTCCCGCTCGTTGGGCGGAAAACGGCAGGAGAAATAATGTGCGCATGATTCTCATCCTCCCGCTGCTCGCGCTCGGCGCCTGCGACGTCGACAATGATTCGGCGAACAACCAGGTCTCGGTCACCTTCGACAAGGCGGCGATCAGGGACACGAAGGAAGAAGCCGGCAAGGTCGCCAGCGGCCTCGGCAACGTCGCCTCGAGCACCGGCCGCGCCATCAAGGACGAGGTCGGCGACATCGACGTCGACGTCGACGTCACCCGCAACCGCTCGGACAAGGCCGCCGACGGCGAGACCGGCAACGGCAAGGACCAGCAGCAATAGGACCCTGTCTCATCGTCATTGCGAGGAGCGTAGTGACGAAGCAATCCAGAGGGCTTTGCTCACCTGGCCCGAACCGGATTGCTGCCCCCATCCAATACGGGGTCGCTATGGGGACTTCAGAGGCTAACGTTCGGGCCGGAACGACACTCAGTCCGAAATGGATCGAATATCATGCCGATTTCGGATTGACGTCCCGCCCGCACCTGCCCGACATTGCCGGTGGGGTAGGGGGATGATTCCTTGGCCAGACAATTCGCGTTCGACGCCGCCTCGCAGGAGGAATTGCCTGGCAGGCTGAAGCTTCTCGGACTGGTTGGGACATGCTGCAGGACGCTGAGGTTGGCGCTGCTGCCCCTGTTCATGCTGGGACTGTTCGGGGCCACGAGCGGCGCTCGCGCCCAGACTCTGGCGGCAGGTTCATTCGAGGTTCCGGACTTCGGTCCGAACTACGAGGCCAACCCCACGACGATGACAGACGCCGTCTTTACGGGGAATGCCGGGGTCGCCGGCAACGGGAGTCTGTACAGCTTCGTCGCCGCCGACGGGGACCAGGTCGGCTATATTCAAAGCACTGGCGCTGTATCTTCGATCGCCCTGACCGCGCGAAACCTCGTCCCCGGGACCAGCTATCGCGTGCGATTCTCCATCGCGAAGCGGTACAGCTTCGTCGCAAATCAGCTCACTCTTGCCTTCAACGGGACTTCGCTCGGCAGTTTCACCACGACGTCGGAGAGCTTCATGCAGTTCGTGAGCAACGCATTCACGCCGACGGCGAGCACGGGGCAGCTCACCGTAACCGGGGCCACTGTCCCCAATACCAGTACCGGGATCGACATGATCTCGATCGTCCCCGCTTCGGGGATCGAGACGATCGCTTACCAATATGATGCGCGCGGCAGGCTGGTCGGCGTCGTCCGGACCGGGACGGTCAACAACAATGTCAGCACCGACTACACCTACGACAAGGCGGACAACCGCACCAATGTGACGGTCGCCGGTTCCACCAACACCCCGCCGCCCTGACGGGGCCGGGCCGCTGCGAGCGGCTCTGTATTGGAACGCGGGAGGGGAGCGGGACGTGGGATTAACGAGAAGGGTCATAATCCAGCTGGCGGGGCTCCTGGCTGCGCTCGGCGTGGCACTTCTGCCGGCGCCTGCGGCCGCGCAATCCCAACCCTGGGCCTCGACGCCGGCCGAAAAGGCGGCCGTCTCTCCCGGCGGTGTCGACATGCGCACCGGCCGCTATCTGACCCCCGAAACCGATCTTTCGATCGGCGACCTCTCGCTCAGCCGGAACATGGGCCCCAACGTTCAGGGGCACGTCCGCTCCTTCGCCAATTTCTCCCACAATTGGGAGATCGTTCTCGTCGAGAAGCGCGTCTATGTTTTTGGCAAGGACTTCAACCACCAGCACGGAAGTGATTACCGGATCACGGTCTATATCGGCGGCCTCGGCGACACCTTCGACTCGCCTCAGAATGCCCCCGGCTACGCTCAGGCCTCGCAGGGAGCCATTGCGAAGCTGACCTTCACGGGCGCCAAGGCCAACGCCATCTATACCTACCAGGCGAGAGACGGAACCCTGTACAATTTTCATTCTATCGCCGCCGGGGACTGTCCCGGCATCCTGCGTTGCGCCTTCGTCGACAACATCGTCCGTCCCGACGGCACGCGCATCGATCTCCAATATTCGGGATCCTTCGTGCGCAGCGTCACCAGCTCGCGCGGCTACGCATTGCTGATCGAAGGCAACGGGACCCACGCGGCCAAGGCCTGCGCGCTCAACCTGTCGATCGTTGCAAAGCCCGCGGACAATATGTGCCCCTCCAATGCCCAGGCTACGAAGAGCTATTCCTATGCCCAGAACAATGGAACGCGGCTTGCGAGCATCACGCACGCCGGCTCCGTCCAGTCAGGATACACCTATGCCACCGTGAACGGCGTGACGACGATGGGCTTCATCAAGCCCTATGCCACAGGCTTGCCGGTCCCTGCTCCATGGGTCACTCATTCTCTGGGCACGGCCGGCGACGTCGATGCATGGCCGTACGAGATCGTCACGCGCCAGGATTATGCCGACGGGCAAATCTACGCCTACAGCTTCAACCTTGCGCAAACCAATCAGGGTGAGAATCCGACGATCGCCGGAGGCACTTATATTAATGCGCTCAGCGAGGGCACTGGCATCGAATACGACTACCCGCGCGTACCTAACACCGGCAATTACTGTACGCAGACGCCTTGCGAGCTCGACGAACCGATCAGCGAGACGAATCCGCCCCCTCCAGTTCAGCAGACCTCGGGGCCTGCCCGAATCGTGGATTCCTTGGGCCGCATCACAAGCAGTGACTATTGCGATCCGGTGGCGATGGCCGGCCTTCCTATTTACTATGTCGACCGCTGTTATGTCGGCCCACTGACGTCGTTCACCGACCCAGGAGGCATCACGACGATCCTGACCTACGGGATCGCCAACAACGTCATCAAGGCGGTGCGCACGGCGAACCTGAACATCCTTCAGCCCGACGGAACGGTCGCGCCCGACATCGTCAACGAGGCGACGTGGGAATTCTGCCAGAGTTCCAACTACAGATTCTGCGACAGGCCGAGCTCGCTTAAGGACCCCAACGGCAATGTGACGGTCTACACCCACAGCCCGGTGCATGGCGGCATCCTCACCGAGACCGGGCCCGCCGTTCCGACCCGCCAGGCCAACGGCACCATCGTAAACGTCCAGCCGCAGAAGCGCTACACTTATGAGCAGCGTAATGCGTGGGTCGGTTCGTCTTACGTGCTGACCCAGGAATCTTATTGCCGGACCAGTGCCGCGTCCGGCTCGGGCTGCTCGCTTCCTGGCGACGAAGTCGTGACAGCCTATGATTACGGGCCGAATAGCGGACCTAGTCTATTGCTGCTTCGCGGCATGACGGTGACCGCCGACGGCCAGACCCTGCGCAGCTGCTACACCTACGACGCGAGGGGCAACAAGCTCAGCGAGACCTTGCCTGGCGCCAACCTCACATCCTGCTCCGGAACGCCGCCGGCGGTCGCGGCGGCACATATGACCGCCTATCGCTACGACACCGACAACCGGCTGACCGGCACGATCGCGCCCGACCCCGACGGCGCGGGCCCGCTCAAATTTCCAGTCGTACGCAACACCTATGACCCTGCCGGCCGCCTCATCAAGGCAGAGCAGGGGGCGATCGCGGCGTGGCAAAGCGAAGCCGTCGCGCCCGCCAGCTGGGCGGGCCTGACGATCTTCAAGACCGTCGACACCGCCTACGATGTGCTCGGCCGCAAGGTGAAGGAAACGCTGAGCGGTGGAACTGCCACGTCCAGCGTAACGCAATATAGCTACGACTTGGCAGGCAGGCTCGAATGCACCGCGGTCCGCATGGATCCGGCCGACTTCGCGTCGCTGCCGGCGAGCGCATGCAACCAGAGCCCTGTTCCGACAGGACAGCACGGCTCCGATCGCATCACCAGAAACACCTACGACGCGGCGGGCCAGCTGCTCAAGGTTACCGAGGCATATGGCGTCGCGGGCCAACAGGCCGATGAAAAAACTTTGACATACAGCCTCACGGGTCAGCTCCTCACTCTGACCGACGCCGAGAACAACCGCACGACTTGGGAATATGACGGCCAGGACCGGCCCATGCGAATGCGCTTCCCCCTTAAGACGAAGGGTGCGAACGCGAGCGCACCGATAACGGGCGCAACAGTCGACTTCGAGCGATATTCGTACGACCTCAATGGCAACCGCACCAAATTCCTCAAGCGCGACGGTTCCGAGCTGACCTACACCTACGATGCGCTGAATCGCATGCAGGTCAAGCTAGTCCCCGAACGGACCGCGCCGGCGAACATGGCGCTGACCGCCGCCCAGACCCGAGACGTCTATTACGGATACGATTTGCGCGGTCTGCACACCGAGGCCCGGTTCGAGAGCATCAGCGGAGAGGGCATCGTCAATGTTTACGATGGGCTCGGCCGCCTGTCCTCGAGCACCAACGGCATGGGCGGGACGAGCAGGACTCTATCCTATGTGTACGGCCTCAACGGCTCTCGCCTCGAAGTGACATGGCCCGACGGGGTCAAGATATCGTTCACCTACGACGGCCTCAATCGTTTGACGGCGGCGAAGCGTGGAGCGATCGGCGAGGCATTCTCCGCGGCGTCTTTCGTCTATGATGACCAGGGCCAGCGATCTTCCTTGGTTCGAAACCAAACCCACAATACCAGCTACACGTGGGACGGGCTCGGCCGCCTGGATTCCTACACCGAGGCGTTCATAGGCGGCATCGGCAATTCGACCGCGACGCTCGGCTACAATCCGGCGAGCCAGATCGTCTTCCGCAGTCGAACCAACGAGCTCTACGCCTGGACCGCCCACTATAACGTCGCGCGCGGCTACCAGGCAAACGGCCTCAACCAGTACAGCGCGGCCGGGCCGGCCGGCGCCAACACGACGTTCGCCTACGATCCCAACGGCAACCTGACGCAGAGCGTCGGTCCGGCCCCTGCCGGCACGACGACCAACTATCTCTACGACGTCGAGAACCGCCTGGTGAAGGCGACCGGGGCCATGACCGCCAATCTTATCTACGATCCGCTCGGCCGACTTTTCGAGACGTCAGGCGGCAGCGGCGGCGTCACGCGCTTCCTTTACGACGGGGACGAGCTCGTCGCCGAATATGGCTCGAATGGCGCGATACTGCGCCGCTACGTCCATGGCGCGGCCGTCGACGATCCGCTCGTCTGGTACGAGGGCAACGGGTTTGGCGTCCCCCGTTACCTCCACACCGACCATCAGGGCTCGATCACCGCGGTTTCCAATGGCGCCGGCAACCTCGTGCAGGCCAATGCCTATGACGAATACGGCATCCCTGCCGCGACTAACCTGGGCCGGTTCCAATATACCGGCCAGGCGTGGATTCCAGAGCTCGGCATGTATTATTACAAGGCCCGCATCTACTCGCCGACGCTTGGGCGGTTCATGCAGACGGACCCGATTGGATATGATGATCAGATCAATCTTTATGCTTATGTTGGAAATGATCCGGTCAACAATGAGGATCCGAGTGGACAATGCACTGGTTCGCGAATTGCCGACAAAGAAGGAAACTGCAGGAACACGGGTGTACACACTACCCAATCCGCGGCGCCGCTAATGGCGGCTCGCGCGGCGCCAGCCGCGGTCGAAGTGGCCACGGGAGCGGCCATGACCGTCGGCTCCGCCGCTCTTACTGCAGCTGCAGGGTCGCTCTTACTATCAGGCGACACGCCACAGTTCGAAGAGGTCTACGTGACGTATACTAAAACCAATGCATCTACCGGGCAGGTGTATTCAGGCCGAGCTTCAATGCGAGTTCCTACCGGAACTCCCCTTACTGCAGCATTAGGGCAGAGAATCCTAAATTGCCGCGAGTGTGGCCATCATATGACTCAAAGAGGTTTTGGACCAGCTCAATTAGATAGAATGTCGAAAGAATACGGCGTCATAAGGGGCAGGGAGCAACAACTTATAAATCACTTTGGGGGCGCGCGGAGCATGGGCGGTACTTCGGGAAACTCTATTAATGGTATATCAGTTTACAATCCCTTAAGAGCGTATTTTTTAAAAGTATCTACATTATCGTTTGGTTATTTAAAGAGCAATATCAATTACCCAGAAGGCATTCGCCCATGGTAGAAAAGATACTTTACGACAACGCACGTGGGAATGTATATTTGATCCCTTATTTGTCTGATAAATTTATTGTGGCCCAAGTCGGTTGTGGGGGCGATTTAGGCGTATTTTCTGGGTTGCATCGTGAAGATGATTCTTTCGATGACATGCGCCTTCGTCTAATGTTTCGCGTAAACTACGGCCTTGTTTCACCGCGCAGATACAAATGGCTGAAAAAGGGATTATTTCCCTATATGGAGGGGCTCGATAAATTGAATCCATACTTCTATAGACCGGTCGGTAGCGGCAAGTGCTTTGTAGTATATCTAGATAATCGAGAGGTGGAAATTGATTGTTCGAGAGAAGAAGAGTTTGAAACGCTTGCCACATGGTCCCATGCTCATATAATAAGCCGATTCTCTCGGCAGCTATAGATTATCAGATCACCGGGGTTATTTTAAGTCTTGGTACGTTGCTCCGGCACTACGTCCAAGGCGCATAATTGCGGACAATTCTGGGTAATTTCTGGGACGCTATACTTGCAATTCCGCAGAAACTATACCTAATTGGCATGGCGCCTGCCTACCCATAGCTGCTCACTTTGCGCTTCGGTTGAATGTCCGTTCTCCGCTTCGCCACTCCGGGCGAAGCGCGCGCGAACTGCATACCCACCGCGATCGAGGCCGAGGGCCGACCTTTGCAGATGGATGCCCGAAAGTCACAATCACAAACTTTGTTTCTCATCTGTTCCTTTTCGCTTCCAAAATAGGAATTCGGCCGCCATGCTCCTCCCCGGAACCGGCTCTTTGACATTGTGAAGCACACGATCCGCCGGGCGCGGCGGACCGCGTTCGAGCTTCAGGAACGGGAACAGGACGATTTCAGGGGGTACGTGGTCGTTACCTTTGTTACCTTCCGAGCCGCCGGTCGCCGCCGGCCGACGACACTGGGAGGTCCGCACCTGCTCGCGCCGCTGATTCACCCGTGAGGGCGCGGTTTCGCACCCTGCGTTAGCCGAACCTTTGAACCTTCCGACTGATCCCGAATCCTCGTCAAAGCGCCGAATCCGTCGGACTCGGGGAGGTATCGGAAGCGGCTCTCGGGATCGGCGCCAATGCGGCTCCGTCCCCCAAACCGGTTGCCGCTAAACTTCACAACTGCTAGCAGCGAGGCTCGGCACGGGATTGAAGCTCAAAGCTGCGATCCTCATCTAAAAGCCGATGGTTTCGAGCCGGCGCGTTCTCGCCGGACATTTAGGTTGACGCTGCATGAGGCATTTCACCCCCCACAGGCTACGCCCCCTCAAGGGTATGGGCGTTGCGATGGGATCGGCATGTCCGATGCGGCCGGCGAACAGGGCCGGCCTGCCGCTCGCAGCAGAGGCAAATATTTTCATTTCAACCCGGACTTACCCGGCGCGCGCCCGAATGGCCGCGCCTTCGTCCATATTCGAGCGCGCTGGCCGCGCACACCCGATCCTCGCCGCAAGGCAGGGGAGGGCGGCGGCAGGCGCGTGGAGTGACTTTAATGACAATGCGCATGTTGATCGACGCGCGCCACCAGGAGGAAACTCGGGTGGCGGTCGTCAAAGGGAACCGGATCGAGGAATTTGATTTCGAGTCCGAAGAGCATAAGCAGCTCAAGGGGAATATCTATCTAGCCAAGGTCACGCGGGTCGAGCCGTCGCTTCAGGCGGCGTTCGTCGATTATGGCGGCAACCGCCACGGCTTCCTGGCCTTCTCCGAGATCCACCCCGATTATTACCAGATCCCGCGCGAGGACCGCGAGGCCCTTCTTCGCGAGGAGGCCGAGCACGCCGCCGAGGAGGAGCGCCTTCGCGCCGCCGAGGATCATGGCGGCGACTATTATGGCGACGAGCAGGGCGAGGAGTTCATAGACGCGCCCGAGGCCCACGAGGTCGGCGCCGACGACGATCAGGACGGCGACGAGGAATCCACCCCTCCGCCCGCCTCCGAAAATTCGAACGGCGAGGAGAGCGCCGCCGACGAGCTTCGCCGCAAGCGCCAGAATCTGCGCCGCCGCTATAAGATCCAGGACGTCATCCGCCGCCGCCAGGTGCTTCTCGTCCAGGTCGTCAAGGAGGAGCGCGGCAACAAGGGCGCGGCCCTCACCACCTATCTCAGCCTCGCCGGCCGCTATTGCGTCCTGATGCCGAACACGTCGCACGGCGGCGGGATCAGCCGGAAGATCTCGAACGGCGCCGACCGCAAGCGCCTCAAGCAGATCATGGCCGAATTGAGCCTTCCGACCACGATGGGCTGCATCGTCCGGACCGCCGGCCTCTCGCGCACCAAGACCGAGATCAAGCGCGATTTCGACTATCTCGCTAGGCTCTGGGACGAGATCAGGGAGAAGACCCTGAAGAGCTCGGCGCCGGCGCTCATCTACGGCGACAGCGATCTGATCAAGCGCGCCATCCGCGACATCTACAATCGCGACATCGACGAGGTGATCGTCGAGGGCGAGGAGGGCCACCGGGCCGCCCGCAACTTCATGAAGCTTCTGATGCCGAGCCACGTCCGGCGCGTGAAGCATTATGTCGATCCGGTGCCGCTCTTCCAGCGCCATGGTGTCGAGGATCAGCTCGGCGGAATGTACCAGCCGATCGTCCAATTGAAATCGGGCGGCTATCTGGTCATCAACCCGACCGAGGCCCTGGTCTCGATCGACATCAACTCGGGCCGATCGACCCGCGAGCATAATATCGAGCAGACCGCCTACGCGACCAACCTCGAGGCCGCCGCCGAGATCGCGCGCCAGCTTCGCCTCCGCGACATGGCCGGACTCGTCGTCATCGACTTCATCGACATGGAATCGAACGGCCATGTCCGGAAGGTCGAGAAGGCGATGAAGGAGGCCCTCAAGAACGACCGCGCCCGGATCCAGGTCGGCCGGATCTCCTCGTTCGGGCTGATGGAGATGAGCCGCCAGCGGCTTCGCACGGGAGTCCTCGAAGCTTCGACCCGGCCCTGCGCCCATTGCGAGGGCACCGGCCTGATGCGCACCGCGTCGTCCGCCGGCCTCTCGGCCCTTCGAATGCTCGAGGACGAGGCCGCGCGCGGCCGCGGAAGCCGGATCGTGCTCCGGGCCGGCCGGGAGGCCGCCGTCTACGTGCTCAACAAGAAGCGCCGCGAGCTTGGCGAGGTCGAGGAGCGCTACGGGGTCGAGGTCGACATATTGATCGACGAAAGCTTCGAGGGCGCCCGGATGAGCGTCGAATCCTTCGGGCCGCCGCCCGCCGAGCGTCCCCGCTTCGTCGCCGCTCCCGCAGTCGAGGAAGAGGATCTCGACGAGGATTACGAGGCCGAGGAGGAAGCCGAGGACGAGGCCCCCGCCGAGGAGCGTGGCGCCCGGGCCCCGCGCGAAGCGCGCGAGCCGCGCGACGACGAGGACGACAAGGATCGCGGCCGGGGCCGCCGCCGACGTCGGCGCGGACGCCGCGGCGGCAGGCGCCGGCCCGGCGAGGGCGAGGGCGAGGGCGGCGAATATGCCGATCGTCCGGGCGAGGATGAGGATTCCGCCGACGAGGCAGCGGAAGCCGGGGAAAAGGTCGAAGCCGTGACCGAAGAGGCTGCCGCCGAGGCTCCGGCCGCCGAGGAAAAGCCGCGCGGCCGTCGCCGTCCGCGTGCGCGCAAGGAGGAAGCGGCCCCGGCGGAAGCCGAAGCCGCCGCAGCCGAGCCGCCCGCCGAGGCTCCGGCCGATGCGTCCCCCGAGGCTGAGGAGGCCACGGCCCCCGCTCCCAGGCGCGGACGCCGCCGCAAGGCCGTTCCTAGCGAGGCCGAAGCGGCCGGCCCGGTCGCGGAGGAACCGGCGCCCGCCGCCGAGCCCGAGGCGCAGGCGCCGGAGTCCGCTCCGGCAACGCCGACCGCCGCCAACGACGAGGAAGCGCCCGCCAAGAAGCCGAGGCGCGGCCGCGCCAAGGCTGTCTCGAGCGACGCCGAAGGGGCCGCCAAGGGCGCGAAGGCTGGCAAGGCCGCCAAAGCCGCTCCCAAGGCGCCCGAGGCTCCGATGCTCGATCGCCAGGCGACCCCGGAAGGGGCCGACGCCGGCGATGACGAGGAATCGGGCCCGCCGAGGCGCGGCTGGTGGCAGCGCACGTTCGGGGCGTGAATGCTCATGTCCGGTTCATGGATCGGGGGCGATAGCGCTGCCCATGGCTGAAGCTTCCCGCCCGCGTCGCCGGGTCCATCTGCTCGCCCGTCTGGTCATGCTGGCCGTCCTGCTGTTCGGCATGACGGGCCAGCCGGCCATGGCGCAGTCGATCCTTCGCGACGCCGAGACGGAGCTTCTGCTCCGGGACATGTCCCGGCCGCTGGTCGAGGCTGCCGGGCTCAGCCCGCGCAACGTCGAGATCGTCCTCATCCAGGACAAGTCGATCAACGCCTTCGTCGCCGGCGGGCAGATCGTCTACCTCCATTCCGGCCTGTTCACCGCCGCCGACAATGCCAACGAGGTCCAGGGCGTCATCGCCCACGAGCTCGGCCACATCACCGGCGGCCACGTCCTCCGGATGGAGGAGGGGATCAAGATGGCCACCGGCATCATGATCCTGTCCATGGTTCTCGGAGCGGCCGCGATGGCCGCCGGCGCGGGCGATGCCGGTGCCGGAATCCTTGCCGCCGGCCAGCAGGCGGCGATGGGCAAGTTCCTCGCCTTCAGCCGGGTCCAGGAAAGCTCGGCCGACCAGGCCGGCGCCTCCTTCCTCGGCAAGGCAGGGATCAGCGGCAGGGGCTCGATCGCCTTCTTCAAGCGGCTCCAGAATCTCGAGTTCCGCCTCGCCATCCCGCAGGAGGACAGCTACGCGCGCACCCACCCGCTGTCGGGCGAGCGCATCCAGCAGCTCGAGAACGTCTATCACGCCTCCGGAAGCTGGGACGCCCAGACCGATCCGAAGCTCGAGGCGCGCTTCCAGCGGGTGAAAGCCAAACTCATCGGCTATGTCGAGGATCCGGTCCGGACCCTTCAAATGTATCCCCAGAGCAACCAGAGCGTCCCGGCCCGCTATGCCCGGGCCTATGCCTGGCACAAGAAGAGCTATCCCGATCGCGCTCTTGCCGAGGCCGAGAGCCTGCTCCGCGACGACCCGCGCGATCCCTTCTTCCTCGAATTGAAGGGCCAGATCCTGCTCGAATCCGGCAAGCCGCTCGAGGCTCTGGCATCGCTGCGCGAGGCGGTCGCGATCGCGCCCGATCAGCCCTTGATCTCGGCCCTGCTCGGCCACGCGCTCATCTCGACCGAGAACAAGGACAATTTCGAGGAGGCGAAGCGGGTTCTCCGGGCCGCGATCGGCCGCGACAATAGTAATCCCTTCGCCTGGTACCAGCTCGGGATCGTCTACGACCGCGAGGGCGATCAGGGGCGCGCCGCCCTAGCCACCGCCGAGCGCTACAATCTCCAGGCCCAGCCCCGGCTCGCCCTCGCCAATGCCGAGCATGCCCTTCAAAGCCTTCCGACCGGGACTCCCGACTGGCTTCGCGCCCAGGACATAGCGATGGTCTCGCGCACCGAAGTGGCGAAGCAGAAGCACGGACGCGATGACGGACGCTGAGGCGTCCGCTTCGCGCGGGCGCCTGCTGGGGGGCTGGAAGGGCGCCCTGATCGCGGCAATCCTCGGCGCTCTCGTCGGCGGCGCCTTGATGGCCCTCTTTTCCGGACAGCTCGTCCGCCGCTATCTCCTCGCCAATCCCGAGATCATTCCCGAGGCGATGCAGAGGCTCGAGGACCGCAAGACCGCCGATACCCTCGCCGCCCACCGCGCCGCGATCGAGACCCCCTTCGCCTCGGCATGGGCGGGTGCGAAGGATGGCGACGTCGTCCTGGTCGAATTCTTCGATTATGCCTGCTCCTATTGCCGAAAGAGCATCGCCGACGTCGAACGGCTGATCGGCGAGGACAGGAAGCTCAAGGTGGTGTGGCGCGAGCTTCCGGTGCTCGGCCCGGGCAGCGAGGACGCGGCCCAGGTCAGCCTCGCCGCGGCCAAGGCCGGCCGATTCAAGCCCTTTTACGACCGGATGTTCGCTCTGGGCCGGCCCTCGGCCGGGACCATCGCCGAGGCCAGCCGCGCCGTCGGCCTCACCGGCGCCCAGGCCGAAGAGATGAGCGGCTCGCCCGCCGCCTTGGCCGAGCTTCGCCGCAACTACGAGCTGGCCCAGGTCCTCCGATCCTCCGGCACGCCCACCTTCGTGGTCGGCGACCGAGTCCTCAACGGCGCCGTCGGCTACGACACCCTCAAGGAAGCCATAGCAGAGGCCCGGACGCGCGACCGGGGCTGACCAATCCGTCATCCCGGCGCACGCCGGGATCTCGGGCCGGAAGGTCTCGGCCTAATCCCAGGCGCTGAAGATATGCGCCGACATCCGAGCCTCGACCCTGCCGTCCCGCCTCATCGCGGAGAGCGCCTTCTCCACCGCCGTGGTCGCCTCGCCGAGCCGGCCAGGGTCCCGATCCTCGATCTCGCTCCTGAGCGGTGTGCCTTCGCACAGCCCGACCGCCGCCTCGCGAACCCCGGCCGGCCCATGCGGCAGCGACATCGTCTCCGCGTCGACCCGTCCGAACCCGGCAGCACGAAGGTCGCGCTCCACCTCGCCCTTATCGAAATAGGAGAAGGGCACTCGCCTGAGGAAATCCGGCGGATCGTCGGGGAATAGTCCGGCCACCGCCGTCGCCGCCGCGTCGCTCGCGGGATTCTCCTCGAGCCGGTCCCAGACGCTGAACAGGAAGCGCCTACCTGGCCTCAGCACACGGCGCGCCTCGCGATAGGCGGTCACCCGGTCCGGAAAGAACATGGCGCCGAACTGGCAGACGATGATATCGAAGCTCGCATCGGCGAAGGGAAGCGCCTGGGCGTCGGCAGTCCGGAACCGCACGGACGGGGACTCGATCCGCGCCGCCGCCACGTCGAGCATCGCCTGGTTGAGATCGGTCGCGACGATCCGCGCGCCCGGCAGCGCGCGGGCGAGAGCCGCGGTGACGATCCCGGTCCCAGCCGCCGTCTCCAGCACGTCGCCCGGCGCCAGAGCCGCCGCCCTTCGCACCATTTCCTCGGCATAAGGCTCGAACAGGAGAGGGCCGAGGCAGCGGTCGTACAAAGCAGGGATCGACCCGGCGAAGACTGTGTCCGTCGATTCCATCGCCCGTCTCCCTTCAGGCCTTGAATCCCTGAGCGACCACATACCATTCCGAGGAGCCCTTGCGGCTGGCCGGCGGCTTGGCGTGCTTGACCGTCGCGAAGCGCCGCTTGAGCTCGGCCACCAGCCCCGAATCCGCGCCGCCCGCGAGCACTTTTGCGACGAAGGCGCCGCCCGGCTTCAGGACCTCGCCGGCGAACTCCAGGGCAGCCTCGACCAGGCCCATCGTGCGAAGGTGATCGGTCTGCGGATGGCCGACCGTATTGGCGGCCATGTCGGACAATATAAGGTCGGCCGGCCCGCCCAGCGCCGCCTTGAGCGCGCCGGGCGCCTGCTCGTCCATGAAGTCCATCAGCAATATGTCGGCGCCCTCGATCGGGTCGGTCGGAAGCAGGTCGATTCCAGCGACGATCGCGCGCGGCGCCTTCTGCCGAACCACCTGGGTCCAGCCGCCCGGCGCGATCCCGAGATCGACGACCCGCTCGACGCCCTTCAGGAAGCCGAACCGCTCGTCCAGCTCCAGCAACTTATAGGCCGCCCGCGATCGATATCCCTCGGCCCGGGCGCGCTTCACATACGGATCGTTGAGCTGCCGCTCGAGCCAGCGCGTAGAGCCGGTTTTCCGGCCCTTCGCGGTCTTGACCCTGATATGATGGCCGCCCGCCTTGCCGGTCACAAGCTGTGCCCGTCGCGCGCCATCAGCGACCGCAATATGCCTTCCCTGATTCCCCGGTCCGCGACTCCCAGGGTCTCCGCCGGCCATATGTCCATGATCGCCTCGAGGATCGCGCAGCCGGCAACGACCAGGTCGGCGCGGTCCGATCCGATGCAGGGGAGGGCGGACCTCTCCTCGAGGCTCATCTCCGAAAGCATCCGGCTGACCTCGCGCATCTTCTCGGACGGCATCATCAGCCCGTCGACTGCGCGCCGGTCGTAGCTCGGCAGTGCCAGATAGACGCTCGCCAGGGTCGTCACCGTCCCGCTCGTTCCCATCAGCCTGATATTGCTCCTGCGCGCCGGGAGCAGCTCGGAGAAGCGGCTGAAGGCGTGGCGGACCCGCTCCTTCATCCGGCCATAGGCGGCCAGCCTCTCCTTCGCGTCGCCGAAATTGCGCCCCTCGCTCTCGGTCAGCGACACGACGCCCCAGGGCGCGCTCCACCAGCTCATGATCCGCGGCTCGCCGCCGTCCGTGTCGATCAGGATCAACTCGGTCGATCCGCCGCCAATGTCGAAGATCAGGGCCGGGCCGTCGCCGGGCTCGAGCAGCCGGTGGCAGCCGAGCATGGCCAGCCGCGCCTCCTCCTCGGGCGAGATGATCTCGAGCGCGATCCCGGTCTCCCGATAGACCCGCTCGACGAAATGCCGCCCGTTGACCGCCCGCCTGCACGCCTCGGTCGCGACCGAGCGCGACAGCGACACGCGCCTGCGCCGCAATTTCTCCGCGCAGACGGCAAGCGCACCGACCGCCCTCTCGATCGCATCGTCGGCGATCCGGCCGCGCGTCGCCAGGCCCTCGCCGAGCCGGACGACCCGGGAGAAGGCGTCGATCACCACGAAGCCGTTCTCGGCCGGCCTCGCGATCAGCAACCTGCAATTGTTGGTTCCGAGGTCGAGCGCGCCATAGCTTCGCTTGAGGACCGGGCGGCGCTCGGCGCGCCCCGATGCCGGGGCCTGGGCCGGAGCTTCTTCCGGCGGAAGCGGCACCGTCGCCGCCTGCTGCGCCATCTCTTCCATTCTTATTCTCTTCGGGCGGCGGAAGCCGTCCTGACCTGGCGCCTTGCTACATCCATGGCCAGTCGGGGGCAAGGATTGACCGTTTCGGGCCCGGCGCGCGGCGTTGACAGCCTCGGCGCCTCTGCCTATCTCGCGCCCCTCGCTGCCCGATCGTCTAATGGTAAGACTACGGACTCTGAATCCGTCAATCGAGGTTCGAATCCTCGTCGGGCATCCAGCTCTCCCTTTCGCGCCGCCGATGAAACCCCGCGCCCTTTCCGCGGGTTGTCGTGCCGCGCCCGTTTCAATCCGCGAGACCCTCGGCTAGGGAACGCCACATTCCTGGGAGAGATTCATGCGCCGCTTCATCCTGGCCGCCCTTCTGATCGGCACCGCCGCCTGCACCGCAAAGACCTCCGAGCCGCCCTCGGCCGCCGCTCCGGCCGCGGCGGAAAGCTACGATCTCGCCGCCCAGCGGGCCAAGATCGCGCGGATCCAGATGACGCCCAACACCGCCTTCCTCAACGCCGAGGAGAAAGAGGTCGTGAACCTGCTCATCCAGGCCGCCGAGCAGATGAGCCAGATCTATCTTCGCCAGCG